>Ga0187861_10000843_pt1 | contig 34207 bp, 28 predicted proteins | sample June2016WEW_10_1_3_FD_132986 | JGI IMG/M metagenome (GOLD analysis project Ga0187861, IMG submission 132986) | Peatland microbial communities from SPRUCE experiment site at the Marcell Experimental Forest, Minnesota, USA - June2016WEW_10_100 | ecosystem: Environmental > Terrestrial > Soil >...
ACGCCATCGTGGTGGTGGAAGCCGCGCAGCGCCACATCGAGGAAGGGCTGGCGTCACGCCAGGCCGCGATCCGGGCCATGGAAGAGGTCTCGGCGCCGGTCGTGGCCATTGCCTGCATCCTGGCGGCGGTGTTTATTCCCGTATCGTTTCTGGGTGGCATCAGCGGCCAGATCTACAAACAGTTTGCGCTGACCATCGCCGCGTCGGTGTTGCTGTCGGCGTTCAACGCACTGTCGCTGAGTCCCGCGCTGAGCGCGTTGATCCTGCAGCCAAAGATGCAGGGCCGCGGTGTACTGGGCCGTTTTTTTTCCGGCTTCGACAGGATTTTCGGTCGGACCCGAAACCGTTACCTGGCAGGGGTCAATGTTTTGATCCGCAAGTCGGCGCTGGCCCTGGTTGGCCTAGTCTGTTTCTGGCTGGCCGCCGGCGTTTTGTTCCGGCACCTACCGACCAGTTTTTTGCCGGATGAAGATCAGGGCGCCATCTTCGTGGCCATTCGTCTTCCCGACGGCGCCTCGGTCGAACGCGCCGACGCGGCCACCCATAAGATCGAGAAGATCGTGTCCGGCATGCCCGGAGTGGAAGGAACGTTCACACTGGGTGGGCTCGATATCACGACCCGTACCACCGGCTCGAACGTGGCTTCCGTGATCGTGCGGCTGAAACCTTGGGACGAACGCAAGGCGAAGAATCTGCAGCTCCAGCCGATTATCGCAGACATGCAGGCGGCATTCGCCAAAGTGCCGGAGGCCTCCGTAGTGGCCTTTGGTCTGCCGCCGATTCTGGGACTCAGCACCACCGGAGGATTTCAATTCATGCTGGAGGACCGCCTGGGCGGCAGCGTGCAGGACCTGGCGGGAGTCGCCGATTCAGTGGTGCAGGCGGCCCGGCAGCGTCGCGACCTCGCTAACGTGGTCAGCACTTTTCACCCGAATGTTCCCAGCTATAGCGTGGATGTGGACGAGGCCAAAGTGCAGACGCTGGGCGTTCCCATCACAAGCACCTACGACACGTTGCAGACGTTTCTGGGCGGACTGTACGTAAACGACTTCAACGTGTTCGGGAGGACCTGGCAGGTGCTCGTGCAGGCCGAGCCGGAGTTCCGCAACCAGCCCGACAAGATCAATCGCTTCTATGTCCGGAACGGCAGCGGCCAGATGGTGCCGCTCGGCACGTTGGCTACCGTGCATGCCACCGCAGGGCCGGATGTGACCTACCGCTACAATCGCTATGGAGCCATCCAGATCCTGGGCGGACCGGCGCGCGGATACAGCAGCGGCGAGGCCAGCCAAGCCATGGAGGAAGTAGCAGCCTCGGCCCTGCCCTCCGGTTACAGTTACGAGTGGACCGGCACGACGTATCAGGAGAAGCTGGCGCAGGGACACGAAGGCGTGATCTTCGGTTTCGCGGCGGTGCTCGTGTTTCTGTGTCTGGCGGCGCTGTATGAAAGCTGGTCGATTCCATTCGCGGTGTTGATGGCGTTGCCGCTCGGTCTGTTCGGGGCGCTGTTCGCGGCCTGGCTGCGTTCCTATCCCTACGACATCTACATGCAGATCGGAATCGTCACGCTGATCGGACTGGCGGCGAAGAACGCGATTCTGATTGTGGAGTTCGCGCGCATGAGGCGCGAGAGCGGACTGTCGATCGTCGACGCTGGGATGGAAGCCGCGCGTCTTCGGCTGCGGCCCATCCTGATGACGTCGTTCGCATTCATTCTTGGTGTCACGCCGCTGTTGATCGCTACTGGTGCCGGCGGAGCTTCCAGGCGGTCTTTGGGCACCGCGGTGTTCGGCGGGATGAACGCCGCCACGTTGCTGGCCATCTTTATCGTGCCGGTGCTTTACGTCGTGATCCAGAGAGTAGCCGAGCGCGGAACGAAACCAGCGGCCGGAATCGAGCCCGCCACGGAGCAGCCCGAATGAAAATCCGACTGTCCTTTCTCTTGCCCGCGCTGCTGCTGGCGGGCTGCACGGTGGGGCCGAACTACAAGCGGCCCACGGTTCCGGTTCCGGATCAGTACCGCGGCGTTTCGCCGGCCGCCTCGGCGTCGTCGCTGGCGGACACGAAGTGGCCCGAGTTGTTCCAGGACGACGTGCTCAAGCAGCTCATCTCGACGGCCCTTCAGCACAACTTCGACCTGGGGATTGCCGCCGAGCGCGTCGAGGAGGCGCGTGCCCGGTTCCGCATCGCTCGTGCCGGCGAGCTTCCATCGGTGGGCGCCCAAGCGCAGTTCGTGGCCAACCGCCCGTCCTTGGTCGGGTCTCAGACCGCTATTCCGCCCGGCACTTCGCTCGATTCCAGCTACACGCAGGCGGGAGCGCTATTTTCGTGGGAGCTGGATTTGTGGGGACAGTTTCGCCGCCTAAGTGAATCGGCGCGGGCGCAGTATCTGGCGACCGAAGAGGGACGCCGCGGCGTTATTGTGTCGCTGATCGGGGATGTGGCCGGTGACTACTTCACCCTCCGCGAGCGCGACTTGGAACTCCAGATCGGAGAAAACACGCGCAAGATCGCGGAAGACAATCTCCGGTTGGTTAGCCTGCGTCACGACCGTGGCGCTGCCACGGGTCTGGACGTGCACCAGGCCGAGCAACTGCTGTACACTGCCACGGCACAAATCCCCGGCACGCAGAAAGAAATCGGACAGGCGGAAGACGCGCTGAGCCTGCTGCTAGGACAGCCTCCCGGCGACATTGTGCGAGGGAAGGAAATCAATGACCTCGCGCTGCCGGCCGAAATTCCTTCGGGATTGCCGTCGTCATTGCTGGAGCGGCGGCCCGATATCCGGCAGGCCGAGCAGACATTGATTTCCGCGAACGCGCAGATCGGCGTCGCCAAGGCGTATTATTATCCGCAGATTTCCCTCACCGGGTTCATACAGGGACAGAGCCGGGCGCTTTCCGATCTGTTTACCGGCCCAGCCCGCTTCTGGAACCTGACGACGGGCGCGCTGGCGCCGATCTTCACCGCCGGGGGATTGCGCGCCGGCGTGCGCCTCACCGAAGCGCAGAAGCAGGAGATGGTGATCACGTACCAGAAGACCATCTACAACGCGTTCCGCGAGGTCTCCGATGAGCTGATCGCCTACGACCGCACGCGGGAGCAGCTCAAGCAGGAAGAGCTCCTGGTAGATGCCTTGACGGAAACGGTTCATCTGTCGACGCTGCGTTACCAGGGCGGGCTCGACAGCTACCTGCAGGTGCTGGTAGCCGAGCGCAGCCTGTTCCAGGGCCAGATCACCCTCGCGCAGTTGCGATTGCAGGAGCTGCTGGCCTACGTGCAGGTATACCGGGCGCTGGGCGGCGGCTGGCAGTAGGATTCGGGGAATGCCGGCGCAGGTCAAAGAAGGAGGAAGCCAATGAACGACGACATAAAAGGTGAAATCAACAAGGCTGAAAAGAGCGCGCTAGTAGTCTGGGATGTGCAGAAAGCGCTGGTGGAGAGGATTTTCAACAAGGAGGAGTTTTTGGGTAACGTCAGCCGACTGATTGAGGCTGCCCGCAAACAGCGAATCCCGGTGTTCTTTTCCAGAATCGCGCCCCTGCCGGAGCGCTTTGAGTCCGCACCGCGGAGATTACTTTTCCGCAAACGAATGATGACCTTCACACCCGAGGGCTTGGAACTCGTGATCCCTCCAACCCAGGATGACGTCGTGGTCCCTAAGAACACCGCAAGCATTTTCATCGGCACGAATTTCGAGCTGATGGTCCGCAATGCCGGAATAACAACCTTGTTTTTCGCCGGGATTTCGACTGAATTTGGAATCGAATCCAGTGGCCGGGACGCGTTTAACCGGGGCTTCTTCACCGTCATCGCCAAGGATGCGGTCTCGTCCCCTAGCAAGGAAGGACATGAGCGCTCACTTCAAAACATGGAAAACCTTCTCATCCTGATGACGACCAGGGAAATTCTTGAGATGTGGAATGCATAAGACTTCACGCGGTTCTCAACCATCTTCCGGGCCAGGTCTTTATTTCGAGTAGGGGCGGTCAGGTACAAAGGACAGCCGAGTTTCGTGGCCATTGTTTTGGTGTGCTCATTAATCCTGGAGGGACTCTCGAGGAGAAAATCCTTCAAATTCCGGAGGGACATTCGGTTCTGTTTGAGAAACTAAGCCATGGCCCATCCGGGTTGAAGCGGCAGATAATTGCGAAAGAGCATCCGATCGAGACATCCCCGCGTGGAATTGATCTTTTTGTTCTGTGGGATGGCGGCACTATAATCGGGCGCAGGAGGAACCAAAGTTATGCTGACGCTGCGCTATCACGGACACGATTGCTGGGAATTTGATGACGGCAGCCACCGGGTGCTGATCGACCCGTTCTTGAGCGGCAACCCGCAGGCAGACGTAAAGGCCGATGCATTCAGGAAGCTGGATGCGATCCTCGTAACCCACGGGCACGGGGACCACATCGGTGACACAGTGGCTATCGCCAAGCAGAGCGGCGCCCTGGTCATTTCTAACTTTGAAATCGTCAACTATCTTAGCAACCAGGGCTGCAAGGGACATCCGCTGCACATCGGCGGCGGCCACCAATTCCCTTTCGGACACGTCAAACTGACCATCGCCCACCATGCCTCAACCGGCCCCAACGGCGAGGCGCTCGGCAACCCGGCCGGCATCGTGCTGACCATGGGAGGGAAGAAGGTCTATCACGCGGGCGATACCGGACTGTTTCTCGACATGCAGCTGATCGGGGACGCCTGGGGACCGCTCGATGTCGCCCTGCTTCCGATCGGGGATAACTTCACGATGGGAATCGACGATGCCGTGAGGGCAGCCGGCTTTCTCAAAGCCAAGGTTAACATCCCAATGCACTACGGCACATTCGACGTAATCCAGGCCAACCCCAACGAGTTCGTACGCAAGGTCGAGCTCGCCGGCGGCAAGGCGTTGGTCGTCAGCCCAGGAAGCGAATACAAGCTTGGATGAGAGGTTTCGCGCAACTCTTTCGTGGCTTCCCGACGCCGATTTTGCTACCGTAGTCTCGGGAGGAGACAGCAATGGATAGTCGCAAACTCGGTGCGCGCGCCGCGATCGTAGCCATCACGCTCATCGCTTTCGCCGTCGCATATTCTGGAGCACAGGACCGCCTCAAGGCTATGCCAGGGTATGACCAGTACACAAAAATGCAGCCGCTCATTTCCGGCGCGGTGGTCTCGGGTGCTTTAAGCATTTCCTGGGCGGAAGATGGCAAGTCTTTCACATACACGCACGATGGCAAGGCCTATGCGTTCGATGTCGCCACCTTGAAAGCAACGGAAACGGGCGAAGCTCCAGCTGCTGCTGCCGGAGGCCGCGGCGGGCGCGGGCGCGGAACGCCGCCTCCGGCCGCGGGCCGGGGACAGGGACAGCAGACCCAGGCTCCACCGGCGGCGCGCGGAAGGGGCGGTATGGAACAGGAGCAGGCAGAAATGCTCCTGACCCCGGTGGAAGGATGCCCGGCGGCTTCGGCCGCGCGCGGGCGCCAGATCGACTGCGTTGTCTCTCCTGATGGGAAGCTGAAAGCATTTTATCGCGGACGGAATCTCTGGGTCGCCAACTTTGATGGTACCGGTGAAAAAGGTGTCACCTCCGACGGCAGTGAAAAAACTCGAATCAAAAACGGGACAGGCAGCTGGGTATACGGCGAAGAGTTGTCACAGACCACGGCCATCTGGTGGGCGCCGGACAGCAAGAAAGTCGGCTTCTACCGGTTTGACGAGAGCCAGGTAATCGACTTCTACCTGCAGATGAACCAGGCGCAGGTACAGGACACGCTCGACGTCGAGGCCTATCCGAAGCCAGGAGCGCCCAATCCGATTGCGGATGTCCTGGTCTACGACACGTCGGCCGGCCAGGTAACCAGGATGGATGTGCGCGACGGCAAACCTTTCACAAATGATTCGATCGGGCACTACGTGTACAACGTGCGCTGGTCGCCCGACGGCATCGAGTTGTTCATGAACCGTACCAATCGGCGCCAGCAGATCATGGAGTTTACGGCGTGCAATCCATCGACGGGCAAGTGCCGCGTAATCGTGCGCGAAGAATGGCCAACCGGATGGACCGAAAACCGGCCTGCCATGCAGTATCTCAAGGACAACCGCCGCTTCATCTGGGAATCCGAAGGCAACGGCTGGCGTAACTTTTATCTCTATGATCTCAGCGGCAAACAGCTGGCGGCTCTTACCAACAATACCACCTTTGAGTCAGCAAACATCGTCAAGGTCGACGAGACCGCGGGCGTGATGTTTTACATGGCGCGCGACGGCGACAACTATATGAAGATGCAGCTCCACCGCGTCGGCCTGGACGGCAAAGGCGATGTACGCCTGACTGATCCCAAATATAACCACAGCGTCGGCAACTGTGGCGCAGGCGGCGGGGGCGGCCGCGGCGGCGGCGCCCCAGGCATGGGTGGCGGGGGCGGTGGCTGCGGAATCTCGCCGGACAACAAGTTCATCGTCGATGTCTATCAGACCCACGATCAACCTGCCTCGACACAAATCATCGATGGTTCGGGCAAGGTCCTGGCGCAGCTTGCAAAGGCCGATACCACCAAGTTCGACCAGCTCGGCCTCAAGAAGGTCGAGATGTACACATTCAAAGCAGCCGACGGCAAAACGACGCTCTATGGGACGATCGCCTTCCCGTCGAATTTCGATCCCGGGAAAAAGTATCCGACGCTCTTGTCAGTGTATGGCGGGCCGGCAGCCGGAAACAACGTCCCCACGGAGAATTTCACCATGCCCAGCGCAACCGCCGAGTACGGGTTTCTGATCGTCAGCCTCTCGTCGCGCGCGGTGCCGGGCATGGGGAAGCGGTTGCTGGATTCCATCTACCTCAAGCTGGGTGTCACCGAGATGGACGATATGGCCGAGGGCATCAAGGCGCTCTGGAACCGGCCCTATTTCGACAAGATGCGCGTCGGCATCTATGGCACGTCATACGGCGGCTACACGGCAGCATTGGAGATCTTGCGGCATCCGGAGGTATTCACCGCGGCATCGGCTTCCTCGCCGCCTACCGCCTGGTACAACTATGACTCGATCTATACCGAACGATACATGTGGATTCCGCAGGAAAACAAAGAAGGCTATGAAGCCGGCAGCGCCATGAATTACGCGAAGGACCTGAAAGGAAGGCTGCTTTTGTATTACGGAACAGCGGATAACAACGTGCACCCGAACAACTCCATGCAGCTCATCCGCGCTCTGCAACAGGCCGGCAAGAGCTTCGAATTGCAGGCCGGTCCCGATCAGGGACACAGCGGCGTAAACAACCAGCGCATGATGGAGTTTTTTGTCGAGAACTTCATCGTGCATCCCGATAGGCTGATGGCGCCCGACAAATAGTCAGACCCGAACGCAGCATAATCATGAGGTTGACAGGCGCTTGTTAAAACCACGCATTGGGAAGAAGCTGGGACGATTTTCTGTCGCCCCGCCGGGGCTTCTCGTGTGTCATTGGTTGACCGGGGGCGGCGCTTCGCTTGCCCCCGGCTACTGTCTTCTGACCCTTCGGGTCAGGTGCTAAGTAGGGGTTTGGCATCATGCGAGCGGGTCAGACGCTGAATCGAGGCTCGGCATCTTGCGGCCAGATCAGAACCTGAATCGAGGCTCGGCATCTTGCGAGGGAAAGACGCGCCGGAGGCGCGGAAGAGAGTAGCCCCGGGCAAGCGAAGCGCCGCCCGGGGTTTACGGGAAGAAGCAGGCCGATAGCCATGGAAGGACGGCAGATGAATCTCGCCCTATCTAGGCGCCGTTCTAAGCAGGCTCTTCCATCACGAAACACACGCAAAGAGGCCTCTTGCGTTGCGTGTGGTTCGCGATAAACGGAGCTCATTCTCCAAGGGGGCAAGAGTGAAGAGGATATGTCCGGTCTTGATGGCTGTGCTCGCCGTCGCGTTTGCAGGTGTGTTCGGACAGACTGTTTTGCCCTTCCGGCCGCCGGCGGTTCCCTTGATCGCGCATGACCCTTATTTCAGTGTGTGGTCTCCCTTCAACTCATTGACGGATGGTACAACCACACACTGGACGGGAACTGCTCAACCCCTGTCAGGCATGGTCCGCATCGATGGGACCTCTTTCCAGATCCTCGGTCCGACCGGCCGCGGCACTCCAGCTATGAACCAGACCGGCCTGGAGGTGCTCCCGACGCGCACCATCACTCAATTCGATGCTGCCGGCGTTCATCTCACCTTAACGTTTATGACTCCGGCTCTTCCCGACGATCTGGACGTTCTTTCACGCCCGGTCACCTACCTCGTTTGGGACGCACGGGCTACCGACGGCCGTGATCACAAGGTGTCCCTGTTCTTTTACGCCGCGGCACAACTGGCCGTGAACAGTACCGACCAGCAGGTGATAGCTTCCCGTGCAAAGGTCGGCAGCCTCGAAGCGTTGCGGGTCGGCTCGCGGGAACAATCTGTCCTCGCGAAGTCCGGAGACAATCTTCGTATCGACTGGGGCTATTTTTATGTCGCCGGCGCCCGCGGTGAGGTCAGCGCATCCGCGATCGCGAGCGATCGTGCCGCGCGCGCCGAATTCGTCAACAACGGCTCGCTCCCCGATTCCGACGACCTCGATTTCCCGCGTGCGGTAAACGATCGCACGCCGGCACTGGCGTTCACCTTTGATCTTGGAAGTGTCGGGAATGCCACTGTGTCACGGCACCTGATCCTCGCCTATGACGATTTCTTCTCGATCGAGTACTTCAATCGGAGGCTTCGCCCCTATTGGCGCAGAAACGGAATGGATGCCGCCACGCTGCTCCAGGCAGCCGAACGGGATTTCCGGGACCTGGCCACGCGTTGCCGGGGATTCGATGATCAACTCATGGCCGCCCTGCGCAAGGCAGGCGGAGAAGAATACGCACGGATCGCGGCACTGGCCTACCGGCAGACGGTGGCGGCGCACAAACTGGTTGCCGACATCGATGGCACGCCGTTGCTGTTCTCGAAGGAAAACTTCAGCAACGGCTGCATCGACACGGTAGACGTCACGTACCCCTCCTCGCCGTTTTTCCTGTGTTTCAACCCGAAGCTGCTCAAAGGGCAGCTCATCCCGATTCTCGAATATGCGAGCCTGCCGCGCTGGCAGTTTCTCTTCGCTCCGCACGATCTCGGAACATATCCGTTAGCCAATGGCCAGGTCTATGGAGGACGTGAGCAGACCGAAGAGAATCAAATGCCGGTCGAAGAGAGCGGCAACATGCTCCTCATGGTTGCCGGTGTCGCAAGAGAGGAGGGGAACGCAAGCTTTGCCCTGAGGTATTGGCCCGCGCTCACTAAGTGGGCCAACTATCTGCGTGAAAAAGGCCTCGACCCGGAGAACCAGCTGTGCACGGACGATTTCGCGGGTCACCTCGCACATAACACAAATCTATCGCTCAAGGCCATCCTCGCAATCGGCGGCTACGCCACGCTGTGCGATATGGCAGGGCGCAAGGACGATGCAGTTTTATTCCGCAAAACGGCCGAAGAAATGGCGCGTAAATGGCAGGAGATGGCAAACGACGGCGATCATTACCGGCTCACCTTCGACAAGCCGGAGAGCTGGAGCCAGAAGTACAATCTGGTCTGGGATCAGCTGTTGGGGCTCAAGCTCTTCCCACCCGAAGTCGCGCGCCGCGAAATCGCCTATTACAGGACCAAGCTGAACAAGTTCGGCCTGCCGCTCGATCTCCGCAAAGACTATACCAAGCTCGACTGGGAGTTTTGGACGGCAACGCTGGCCGATAATCCGCAGGATTTCGCAGCGCTGGTGGATCCGATTTATCGGTGGGCGATCGAATCACCCGATCGCGTCCCCCTCACTGACTGGTATTCGACTGTAGACGGCAAAAGGCAGGGGTTCCAGGCACGCTCGGTGGTGGGAGGCATCTTCATCAAGTTACTGGCCTCCCGAACAAATTGAAATTTGTCACTCGAGGTCCCTCGCACTCACTTCTTGATGGCGGAAACATTCGATTATGTGGTCGTTGACCATTCCCGTGGCCTGCATGTGTGCATACACGATCGTGGATCCGACAAACTTGAAGCCGCGTTTCTTCATGTCGGCGCTGATTGCATCCGATAGTTCCGTCCGAGCCGGCAATTCACTGAGTTTCTTGAACCGGTTGCGGATCGGTTTGCCGCCGACAAAACCCCAGATGTACCGGTCGAAGGTCTTGAATGCATTCTGCACCTCCAGGAACCGCTGGGCGTTGTTAATCGCAGCCATGATCTTCGCACGATTCCGGATGATTCCGGGATCCGCCATCAATCTTTGGATATCGGCCATGCCGTAGCGTGCGATTTTTGCCGGATCAAATTTGTGGAAAGCCTTGCGGAAGTTCTCACGTTTGTGCAAAATCGTGCGCCAGCTCAGTCCCGCCTGCATTCCCTCGAGGACCAGGAATTCAAAAAGCCTCCGGTCGTTGTGCAACGGCAAACCCCATTCGCGATCGTGATACTCCAACATCAGCTCGTCATCACCCAACCAGGCACATCGCCGCTTACCATCATCTTCCATGAAAAACCTCCATCACATGCTGATCCGGACCGAAAACGCCGAGGTCAGAGGCTGAGGTTTTATCTTCACGTGGAGCACGCCGGCGCGATCTCCGGCATCGTAGAACCATCCCTCCGACGAATCGTTAAACGCCTGCCTCGCCTTTTCACGAGCCGTTCTGTCCCCAGCCGGAATTTCGAACGCGGGAAGATCCCGATCCCCCAGCTTCACGCTTGCCGGCTTTGCAGGCACATGAACATCAACCATATAGGACCGGCTCGCCGGCATGCCCTTGTAGGTTCCATTGGCCGATCCCACCTTGACGGTGATCTGTGCTTTGGGAACATCGAGAGACTTCGGCGCCTCCACCTCGATCGGCGTCCTGGCAAATACGCCTTTGCGGTAAGCCTGCGTTGTGCCATCGTCCTCGTACAGGCTGAAGCTCGACTTTCCAAACGGGTAAACGTCAAACGTCACCGGGTCTTTGGGTTTTTCCCGGTCGTAGAGCATCTCCGGATACATCGGGATGATTGCCCCAGCCTTGACGAATACGGGCAACTTGTCCAGCGGCGCAGCATAGCTGTTCAAGACTATCGGACCGTTGAATACGGTGCCATCCCAGTAATCGATCCATTTGCCGGCGGGCAGATAGATGTCATCTCGAATATTCGCGTCCTGATAAACGGGTGCGACAAGGAGCCATTCGCCGCTCATGAATTGATATTGGGTCCGTTTCGACCAGGTGGCGGGATCGTCGGGGAACTCGAGAACCATCGCGCGCACGGTCGGCACCCCGGTGTCGTAAGCCTCGCGCGCATAGCTATAAAGGTAGGGCGTGAGCCGCATCTTGAGCTTCAGATATTTCCGGTTGTAGGTCGTGTAGGGCTCGCCGAAGATCCATGGCTGCTTCATATTATTGGTCTGCTTTGACCAGCCGCTGATGATCATCAGCACCGGAGTGAGGCATTTCCATTCCAGATCCCGCACCTGAGTCTGAGCACTGCCGCCGAAGATGCCGTCGACGTCGCCCGTGGCAGCATTGAACCCCGACAGGCCCGCTCCGAGCACGGTAGGGATATGGAACCGGATATACTCCCAGCTGCCCGATTGATCGCCGGACCAGATCGTGGCGTAGCGTTGCCCGCCCGACCACGCGCACGTCGTCCAGACAAAACCCCGCGCGTCGGCGTTCTTCTCGATACCTTCATAGGCGTCGCGCATGCCGTTAAGCGAGAACTGGTAGCCGCGTCCGACCCAGGCCACGTCGAGCTTCATCGCGCGCGTGCCGAAAACACTGACTTCCTGGGCGATGCGCTCCAGTCCCTTTTCCGTCCAGAGCCCCGTATAAAAGCCGCGTTTGTCCAGCTCCGCGACGGTATAGTCCAGATCCGTGTAGCCGCAGCCGTAACCGTCATTCGGCATAATCCAGCCGCCGGGCATGTCGTTCGCGCGATACACGTCCGCGACCTTCTTGATGACATCCGGCGTCTTCCCTGTTTTGTTGTAACAGTCGGAGTCGCCGAACTCGAGCCCCCAGCGTGGCGGGAAAAAGGGGCGCCCGGTGATCAGCGTGTAGCCATCGAGGATTTTCTTGAGCGAGGGTCCATAAAAATAATAGCAGTCGAAGCGCGGCTCGTCGTGGGACAGACTGAGAGGCGCGACAAAGTCATATCGTCCCGGCGCCATGGTGTTGCGGAAGGCGCCATATCCGGCGGTGCTCATGTAAAAGGGTGCTGGATTCGGCGTGGCGCCGTCATTCCAGTTACGAGTGTTGAGCCGGATGTTGACCGACGTGTCGCGATGTGAGAAGTAGCCGTTCTGCATCCCGCCGCCGTAGAAATTCTCACTTTCGCCCCGCCGCAGCGTCTGAACCGTCGACGGACCATAATTCAGCGGGCGCGTTTCCTGCCAGATCACGACCGCGTTGTCCTTGTCGAATAGTGCAAAACGCAGGGGCTTCTTGTAGACGCGGAGGACGCACTCCCTGCTTTCCAGCCGGTAGTATTCGCCGGCGTCACGCCACGGGACTGCAATGGCGGATCCTTTGTAGATGACAATCTGCGCGTCCTCCGGCGCGGGCTGCGCTTCGGTGAAGTTTCCATCCGGCCCAAGCCAGATTCGAAAAAGATCGTCACGATAAAAGATCACGCGGACCTGGTCCTGACCGGCCGCGATATTGAAGACGTCGTCCTTCACCTCGAAGCTCGTGAGGTCCCCTAGCGTAATACTCCTGCCCCGGGGTGGCGTCTGCCGCGCGCCCGCGTTCTGGGCGCCCTGGGGCGGCGCGACCTGCCCCTGTCCGGCCTGCTGAAACGAAGCGGCCCACGGAAGATAAACCCCGATAAAGATAAGGCCGATCGTCAAGCTTCTCCTGTGGTTCATCATTCGACAACTCCTTCTTCAGAATAAGGGCATTTGCGGCCTGTGGCGGCACACAACGACATCAAACGCCTGAGGCGCCTGGGCGGACTGAGTAGCCTATTTCTATCCTGCCAGAGCCCTGCACGCAAGGAGAAAACCGCCGTGCATGCTGTCCGCACAGTCCAGAATCAAAAGCGGATATGCTATCATGCCGTCTTTGCAAGGCGCCAAGCCCGCGCCGGCGGTCGCGAAACAGGAAGGGATTATCGGAATGACCGACAGCGATACCACAAACAGCATCGGTGAAAAGGAGTCTTCCCGGCAGTCCCTGGATTTTATCCGGACCATCATCGAAGGTGATCTTAAATCAGGGAAAAACAGCGGGCGCGTGGCGACCCGCTTTCCGCCGGAACCGAACGGATATCTGCACATCGGCCACGCCAAATCGATCTGCCTGAACTTCGGCATCGCTGCGCGGTATGGCGGCACGTGCAATCTCCGCTACGACGACACCAATCCCACCAAGGAAGAAGTCGAGTACGTCGAGTCGATCCAGGCAGACGTTCACTGGCTGGGCTTCGACTGGGGAGATCGGCGCTTTTACGCTTCGGACTATTTCGAAAAGCTGTACCAGTTCGCGATCGAACTCATCAAGAGCGGCAAGGCCTATGTGGACAGTTTGAGCGCCGACGAGATTCGCGAGTACCGCGGAACGCTGACGCAACCAGGCAGGAATAGCCCCTATCGGGACCGTTCCATCGAGGAGAACCTAGACATGTTCGCGCGCATGCGGGCCGGCGAATTTCCCGATGGCACCCACGTGCTGCGGGCCAGGATCGACATGTCCTCGCCAAATTTCAACATGAGGGATCCGACCATTTACAGAATCCGCCATGCGTCGCACCACCGCACAGGCGACCTGTGGTGCATCTTTCCGATGTACGATTTTGCGCACGGGTTGTCGGATGCCATCGAGGGAATCACTCACTCGATCTGCACTTTGGAATTCGAAGATCATCGCCCGCTCTACGATTGGTTTCTCGACAATCTGGATGTCCCATGTCACCCGCGGCAGATTGAATTTGCACGCCTCAACCTAAATTACACTGTGATGAGCAAGCGCAAGCTATTGGAGTTGGTCGAGGGCCGCTACGTCAGCGGTTGGGACGATCCGCGCATGCCGACCATCTCGGGGATGCGGCGGCGCGGTTACACGCCGGAATCCATCCGCAGTTTTTGCGATCGCGTGGGCGTGGCCAAAAAAGAGAACGTGATCAACGTCGCGCTCCTGGAACACGCCGTGCGGGAGGATCTCAACCTTCGTGCTCCACGAATGATGTGCGTGCTGCAGCCGCTCCGCCTGAAGATCGATAACTACCCGGAAGAAAAAATCGAAGAGATGAAGGCGATAAACAATCCCGAAAATCCGGCTGCGGGCTCACGCATGGTTCCATTTGCCAGGGAATTGTACATCGAGCGCGACGACTTCAGCGAGAACCCTCCTCCCAAGTTCTATCGCATGGCGCCGGGGCGCACCGTGCGCTTGCGCTATTCCTATCTCGTGACCTGCACGGGAGTCTCAAAAGACGCGGAGGGCAGAGTCGTGGAAGTGCACTGCACCTATCATCCGGAGTCCCTGGATCCAAGCGCCGCCGGCGTCCCGAAGGCGAAGGCGACGCTGCATTGGGTTTCGGGGCGGCACGCCATTCGGTTCGAAGCGCGTCTCTATGATCGGCTGTTTACCGTAGAGGACCCCACCGACGAAAGGGATGGAGGCGACTGGAAGTCCCATTTGAATCCTCACTCGCTGGAAGTGCTTACAGAGTGCCGAGGCGAGCCGGCTCTCGCGGCTGCGCAGGCTGGTGGCGAGTTTCAATTCGAGCGGCTCGGTTACTTCTGCGTAGATCCCGATTCTTCATCGGAATTGCTCGTTTTCAACCGCACGGTGACCTTGAGAGACACATGGGCGAAGATCCAAAGAGGCCAGCAGTCCGGCAGCGAACCGCGTTGAGTGCGAGGGCATTCTGCCCGACGGCTCGTGCGACACGAGCGCTGACATACGATTGCTTCCGCACGTGGACCTCGACCTGGACTTGGACGTAGACTTGGACAGTCTTACCCATCGTGCACTTCCTCTGGCGGGACGCTCTCGAAGATGTTTCGAGAACGAGAAGGTCCAAGTCCAGGTCTAAGTCCACGTCCACGTCCACGAGGAGGCGGTGGCTTAAGTTAGCACCTATGGGGGTGACGCCCTGGGCTGTAGCTGCTGGACCCCTTCGGGCTCAAAACAGCAACCACTGTAACTCTGCCGGCATTCCGGAACTTGTCGTCGGTTGCAGCGTCTGAATCGCGAAAAGCACACACGCAGCGCTTGCAAATGGGACGCGATTTCTTTAGCATTAGGGCTCGTTGGGAGATCGTTCAACGGTAGGACGGGTGGCTCTGGACCACTTAATCGGGGTTCGAATCCCTGTCTCCCAGCCAATTCTCTTTCTCCTCTTCCTACTTATACAGCTCTAGACCACAGTGCGGCGCCAGCCGTTCAAAGTCCTCATCGCCGGTGAACAATTGCGCTTTGACGGTAACCGCCATGGAGGCGATTAAGCAGTCCACTGTGGATGCTGCAATACCCGCTTGATGACATGCATTGGCGATTTTCGCAGCGCCCACATGATGCTCGTGAGTAGCAATCAGCAGTGGGAACCCCTCCATTAATTCCTGCAACCGCTCAAATTCGCTTGGTGTTCGCACCCCCGAAAGCAATTCCTGCAACACAATCCCAGGAATCGCAATCGGCTGGTCTTCTTCCACCAGGCGCCGGAAAGTCTGCACGAGGGGAGGCTCGGGACTTGTCTTGATTCTGCGCCGATAGGCCAATGACAGGACGGACGTGTCGATGAGGATCATCGCCGGCTCCGGAGCCTCTTATAGTCGTAACCCGGATCCATGGCGACGGTGCCCAACGCTTCCAAGGCTTTGAGCCTTTTTCGGCGTTGAATGAATTCCCGCAAGGCATCGTTGACCGTTTCACGTTTGGTCCGCTTACCCCCGATCTTGAGGGCTTCTTCGAGTAGTTTGTCATCAATCGCCAGATTCGTGGGCATGAGCACTCCTGTTTCTACACAGAATGCTACACAATCCGTCCTGCGGTCAAGCGGATCTCCTGCGCGTCTGAGATTCGCGGCTGTCAGCGGCAAGATTGCAGCGGCCTTCACCGAGCTTCCGGAATGGCGGCGGAGCGAAAAACAACTGCGCGAGCTGCGCAAAAAGGTTACTTCTGCAGTTTATGCCGAAGAGGATGACCTCACGAAAGTGACAGCCAGCGTTGACGGCTTCTTTGGTGTTTTACAACAAGGCCATGCCAAATAGATTTCGCAGTACGGACCAGAAGGATAGATTCAAGGCCCGTGTTTTGGAGTGGGCCGTAAAGCTCGATGTCAAGGTGACGTCTCTTGCTGTCCGTTCTATGAAGCGAAAATGGGCTTCCTGTTCATCACCCGGCTACCTGATCTTTAATGAGGAGCTGTTATCGTTTGCTCCTTCTGTCGCTGACTACGTCATCGTGCACGAGTTGCTAGATTTTTCGGTCCCCAACCACGGGAAATTGTGGAAGAGCTTAGTGCGAGATCACCTCGGCAATTATGACCACAGCGCACGTCGGCAAGCCCTGCTACTTGCGGCCTGAAAAAGCCGGATGCGGGAGATACGGAGTTCCTTCGGGCTGGACCAGGACTTTTCCCGAAAGGATGAAATCGAGTGCGACAGCCAACTGCCGCTTGCTGGTGGCGGCAACCACCAATCCACCGGCATTCTTGACAGAATCGAAGACTTCTGCGCCCACGTCAAATGCGATGAAGTAGAAAGCCGAGCGCAGGTCTGCAGGCTCCTGCGAGATGACCGTGTCCTTGCAGCAAGGGTGCGTAGCCCGATTTTTCACCCGCTTCAGCGGGGCTTCCGCCCGTGCGGATTGTCAGTGCTCAGGTCTCTTGAAGACCCTGAGCGGCGCCGGCGGGGGCGTTTTTAGGCTTTTCTCTCATTGGGCGATCAATCTTCCAGATATTCCTCGAGCGCCGCGCGGAGTCGTTCGATCGCGTAGCGCTTGCGTCCCATGAGCGTGTTGATGGACGTGCCGGTCGCTTTGGCCATGGCCTCGAAGGTTTCGCCGCGGAACACGTTCCGCTCGATGACCTCGCGCTCCGGCGCGGGAAGCTCCCCGAGCGCCGCGCGCCAGAGGGATTCGAGCGGCGAGAGCTCGCGCTCGTCCACCACCTCGTCGAGGAGTTTTTCGGACGGGGACGCGGTGATCCCCTTCCGCCGCTCCTTGTTGCGATACCAGTCCGTGATCCAATTCTTGAGCGCGGTGAAGAGCCACGCGGCCACGTTGTGAACGGGCTCCATGCTGTCAAGGGAGCGCAGCGCGTTGAAGAACACGTCGTGGAGGATGTCTTCGGCCTCTTCCCGATTCACGTGGCGCTCGGCGTAGCGGAGCATGTGTTCCCGCTCCGCCCGGTACGCCATCTCAACCTGTTTCCGCATCTTTCGTTACCCTTCGATATTAATGACGCGGTCGACGCGTTTTTCGTATGGGGAACGGGGCGTCAAAGAGACCGGCTTTGGTCAACGCTACGAGGTGGACGGCGAGCTGGTGGCCCTTGACGGACGGCGCCCGCGCCTGCGCACGGTGTGGTAAATGGATCATGGACAGGTTGCGCCCCGCCTAATTCCTGCGTATTCTCTGGAGATAGGCATATGATCAAAGAACACGATTGCGTGATCTTAACCCAGGATCTTCCGGACAACGGCCTGGTGGCCGGAGACATTGGCACCGTTGTCCACATTCATCAATCGGGCGATGGCTATGAAGTAGAGTTCATGACCCTCGCCGGAGAAACCTTGGCCGTGACAACTTTGCTGCCGTCGCGGCTCCGCCCAATCGCGCGCCATGACGTAGCCCACGTTCGTGAGCTGACCCCTGCCTGAAGAAATGGAAGACGGAAACTCGGGGGTCGCGTAGCCTGTCCCCCGAATTCTTCGCTGCTCATTCGTAATGGGTCCACATGCGGATGACTTTTACCGTCCTGACATCGTCCAAGACCTGGTAAACGAGGCGATGCTGGATATTGATTCGGCGGGAGCAGGCGCCTGCCAGGTCGCCTACCAATTTCTCGAAAGGCGGCGGAGACTTGTAGGGATCCTTTCTGAGAAGGGCGAGCAGGCGCTCGGCCTGGGGCTTGAGGCCGGAGCGAGCGATCTTCCTGCCGTCGCGTTGCGCCTGCCTGGTAAATGCCAGCCTCCAGGTCACCACTTCAATTCCTCGGCGCACTGATCCACCGGAGTCTTAAGTCCCTTGCGTATTGATGCTCTCATCCCAGGGATATTGCTCAGGTAAATCGTCTCCTGAATGGCGCGCCAATCTTCCTCCGATATCAAAACCGCGGAATTGCGCTTGCCGGCGATCTGGATCGGTTCGTGTGATTCCGCGACGTTGTCAACCAGACTATAGAGTCGCTTTCGGGCTTCGGTTGCAGTCATGCGCGTCATCATCTCTCCTTGACGTACGCCATAGCGTACGCTGCCGGCATCCCGCTGTCAATCTCAGGATCGGCAGCGCGCGCCAGCAAGCCCTGCTACTTGCGGCCTGAAAAAGCCGGATGCGGGGGATACGGAGTTCCTTCGGGCTGGACCAGGACTTTTCCCGAGAGGATGAAATCAAGTGCGTCAGTCAACTGCCGCTCGCTGGTGGCAGCAACCACCAATCCACCGGTATTTTTGACAGAATCGAAGACTTCTGCGCCCACGTCAAATGCGATGAAGTAGACCGCCGAGCGCAGGTCTGCAGGCTCCTGCGAAATGACCTTGGCCACGTCGCCCGGCAAGTAACCGACGGTGTTCTCGCCGTCCGTGATTACCAGGATGTGACGCTTGGAAATGCCCGACCTATCGAGGTCCTGCTGGGCGGCGATCATCGCATCCCCGATGGGGGTCGTCCCTTCCGGGACCAGGCTGCGGATGGCCGTTTCTGCAGCCGCGGCATCGGGCGCGCCGAGTTTCACGACCTGCCGGCATGACGGCTGTCCTTTGCGTGAACTGAATTCGTAGATGCCGACGAGAACCTTTTTGGAGGGATTCTCCTTGATGAATATGTTTATCAGCCGGATCAGGTCCATCAGGGCAAACTGCGCCACCTGGATCTTGGGAACCGGCCGGCTGTCATTGCCAGGCACTGGATCTTTCATGCTCCCGGAGGTGTCGAGGAGTATCGCCAGCGCGATGCCGTCCTGGCGCGTTTCGATGGACACCGGCGTCATGAGTTTCCTGATCGCATCTGGGTTAGCCGCTTTGTTGAATTCCGGTTTGCCTGACCGCGACCCGCCACATGCCATGCTCATGAACGATACCGCGAAGGCTGCAGCTACGGCAGTGCCCTTGAAACACCTCATGTTTCCATCTCCGCATGGACGCCGATTAAATTGAAACGGAACAACCCACCATCATTTTTCCTGGTCTTGCACGACCACTAATCTATCCTTTCTCCAGGCCCGATTCAATACGTGGCCCGGGAATCGCCCCGCCCCGGCGAGGTTACTTCCGTCACGATCGCGTCTCCACTTGGAACTTCCTCTATCCCTCCGCGATCGAACGAGACGTACAGGCATGGTAAAACCAGATCCTTATCTTCAGACGGTTCCCCGACGCCAGGAATTGAGTCTGAGTGTGTTTTGAGCCTGACCTTGAGATCATTTTCCACTACAATGATGCCTCTTATTGTCTTTGTGTCGGCAGTCGGAGGCGAGGGGTCCATGTTTGGGCGTCGAAAGTCGGGGTCGGTGCTGTGCGCTTCCTGCGGAAAGCTGGTGGGAGTACGCGATTCGGTCTGCCTGAACTGCGGGCGCCCCAATCCCGGACTCTGGGGCTTTGGTCCTGCTTTGCGGGCACTCGGCCGCGATCTTGGCTACACGAACATCGTCACCGTAGCCTGCGCAATTCTCTATGCGGCCACATTGCTGGCTGATCCCGGAGGAGTCAGACAGAGCGGGTTGTTCGATCTTCTGTCACCAAGCATGCGCAGCTTGTTTCTCTTCGGCGCCAGCGGAGCAATTCCGGTTTTTGGCTACGGGCGCTGGTGGACGGTTCTGAGTGCCACCTGGCTGCACGGCAGCCTGCTGCACATCCTTTTCAACATGCTCTGGGTGCGCCAGCTAGGCCCCGGTGTTGTGGAACTGTATGGTGCATCCCGTACGGTTATTATTTACACGGCGGCGGGAATCACGGGATTTGCGTTGAGCAGCTTCGCCGGGCTCGTTTTTGCGGGCATGCCGATTCCCTTTTTGCATGGGGCGCAGCTCACTATTGGCGCTTCGGCATCCATATTCGGTCTGCTTGGTGCCCTTATCTATTATGGGCGGCGCGGGGGAAGCAGCCACATCAGCGGGCAGGCGACCAGTCTGGCGATTGTCATGTTTGTGTTTGGCTTCCTCATGCCAAACATTGACAACTATGCGCATCTCGGAGGTCTATTGGGAGGGTACGGGGTGGCAAAATGGCTGGATCCACTCGAGCCGGAGCGCACGGATCACATGGTATGGGCCCTCATTTGCCTCGGGGCGTCTCTCCTGTCGATCCTGGCATCCTTGTTTTCCTAGGAGCCCGTCCGAGAGTTTCTCTCCGGCATTTATCTCATCCATCTCTTAATCCCCTTGGAGTTTGCACTCGATAAGAGAGGACAGGAGTCGTGAAGTCCGCGCGGTTCGATGGAAAAAGGCTCATTCTCACAGATGTCCTTTGCCGGACCCTATGATTCTTGAATGAAAAGGAGCATATGACTCGTCCCATTTTTACTTACGCAGTCGCACCGTCTCTCCCCAAGGAACTGGACTGTCTGCGGGAGCTCTCTCACAACCTCCTCTGGAGCTGGGATCACGAGCTCCTGGAACTGTTCATGCGCCTGGATTCGGATCTCTGGGAGGAGACAAATCACAATCCGGTGCAGATGCTTGGCCGCATCCGTCAGGAGGTTCTCAATGCAGCGGCGCGCGATGATGCTTTTCTGGCGCAACTGGAAAGAGCCCACGAGCGCTGCCGAGAGTACGTGAATTCCCGTTCCACATGGTTCCAGCAGACGCACGCGGGCACCGAGAGAAGGCCGATCGCCTACTTCTGCGCGGAATTTGGCGTCACCGAATGCATGCCCATTTACTCCGGCGGGCTGGGCCTGCTCGCGGGCGATCATCTCAGATCCGCCAGCGACCTGGGCGTTCCGGTGGTCGGCATAGGTCTGCTGTATCAGCAAGGCTACTTCCGGCAGTATCTCAATGTCGATGGCTGGCAACAGGAGCGCTATCCGGAGAATGACTTTTATACTCTGCCCTTGCGCCTGGAGCACACCGCGGACGGGGGCCCCGCCACTGTTGCGGTGGAATATCCCGGACGCACAGTGCATGCGCAGATATGGCGTGTTCAAGTCGGCAGGGTGCCGCTGTATTTGCTCGACACTAATATCCCGGCCAACAGTCCGGCAGATCAAGACATCACGAACCAACTCTACGGCGGCGACCGCGACATGCGCATCAAGCAGGAGATCCTGCTGGGAATCGGGGGCTATAAGGCGCTCGGAGTCGTCGGTTTGGATCCGTGCGTGTGCCACATGAACGAGGGTCACTCGGCGTTCATGGCACTGGAAAGATGTCGCCGGCTAATGACCGAGCGCGGACTGTCCTTTGCGGAGGCACGAGAGGCGACACGCGCCGGCACGGTGTTCACGACCCATACGCCGGTTCCCTCCGGCAACGACTATTTCGCCCCAGCCCTGATGGAGCAGTATTTTCGCGATTTTGCAGGAAGCCTGAAACTGTCCCTCCGTGAATTCCTGGCTCTCGGCCGGCAGGATCCCGGCAACGACGCTGAGGAGTTTTGCATGACGGTTCTGGCACTGCACATGGCGGGCCACGGCAACGGCGTCAGCAAACTGCATGGACTGATCTCGCGGAAAATGTGGCGCAAGGTCTGGCCGGGACTCCCGATCGAGGAGGTGCCCATTTCTTCGATCACCAACGGCGTACACGCACCCTCCTGGGTGAGTCGCGACATGGCCGGACTGTTCACCCGCTATCTGGGACCGCGCTGGCGCGAGGATCCCGGTGATTATGCTCTCTGGAGCCGCATTCACCATATTCCGGACGAGGAACTCTGGCGTACGCACGAACGCCGCCGCGAACGCCTTGTCGCCTTCGCGCGCCAGCGCCTGCGCGCCCAGCTCGAAGCGATCGGTGCGCCACGGGGTGAAGCGTCCCAGGCGGATGAGATCCTCAATCCGGAGGCTCTGACAATTGGTTTCGCGCGCAGATTCGCAACCTACAAGCGCGCAACCCTCCTCTTGCGGAACCCCGAGCGCTTGCTGCGCATCCTGAATGAGAAGGACCGGCCCGTACAGCTCATCTTCGCCGGCAAAGCCCATCCCCACGATGCCGCGGGCAAAGAGCTCATTCGGCAGATCGTCCACTTCTCTAGACTCCCCGGGGTCCGCCATCGCATGGTGTTTCTGGAGGACTATGACATTACGGTCGCCCGCTATCTCGTCCAGGGAGTGGATATCTGGCTCAACACGCCGCGCAGGCCCTTGGAGGCGAGTGGCACCAGCGGCATGAAGGCTGCGCTCAATGGCGCCCTCAACCTGAGCATTCTGGATGGCTGGTGGGACGAGGCCTACAACCCCGAGACCGGATGGGCTATCGGCTCCGGGGAGGAATACGGAGAGGAGAAATACGAAGATGAAGTGGAGTCCAATGCGCTTTATAACGTGCTCGAGAAAGAGATCGTGCCGCTGTTTTTCACTCGAGCGCAAAACGGGCTTCCCAAGGCATGGCTCAGCAAAATGAAGGCATCGATGCGCCAGCTGGGTCCGCAATTCAACGCCAAACGCATGGTGAGAGAGTACGTGGAAGAGTCCTATCTGCCGTCGCAGCGGCGCTACAGCGACCTGGCAGGCCAGGACTTTCAGCGTGCCAGGAACCTTGTCGCCTGGAAAGCGTTTCTGCGTAGTGAGTGGGGAAACATCAAGATTGTCGATGTCGGAAGCGATCTGCATGAGAACCTCAAGGTGGGTGATTCCCTGACCGTGCGCGCTCTCGTAAAGCTCGGGCGGCTGACTCCCAAGGACGTTGCGGTCGAACTGTACCAGGGCCAGCTGGATGCGCGAGGCGACATCGTTCATGCCAGAATCATCCGCATGACGCCGGGCGGGATATCAGGTGACGACGCGTACGAGTTCTACGGCGCCATCGAATCCGGCACCAGCGGCCGCCACGGGTACACTGTCAGGATTCTTCCCAACCATCCGGATCTGGTTTCACCCCTGGAAGAGGGTCTGATCTTGTGGACCTGATCAATAATCTGTTACCCTAAACCCGCTGTTCCCGAAACCACGATATACGCGGAACGCCGCCAGATTTTCTGCGGCTTCCGCGCACCTCGTGGTTTTCTTTTGACCGGAAGCCAGGGGATATATGCATTTGCGCAGATCCATTGCCGGTGTCATCTATGACATGGATGGGTTGTTGCTGGACACGGAGCCTTTTTATACCGAGGCTTCCGAGCGCATCGCCGCACGCCACGGGAAAGTATTCGACTGGACTGTAAAATCGCGCATGATCGGACAGCGCGCGCAAGACTCGGCGCGTGTCTTCACGGAAGCGCTCGGGATGCCGATGACGCCGGAGGAATACCTCGAAGCCCGTCGGTCCGTCTTGGAAGAGCTTTTCCCGCAGGCGAAACCGATGCCCGGCGCCGTGCGGCTCACGGAGCACTTGCATCGGCATGCGGTGCCCCAGGCGGTCGCCACGAGCTCGGACCGGCGCCATTTTGCTCTCAAGACCAGCCAGCACCAGAAATGGTTCGAGATATTCGACTGCATCGTCATAGGCGATGACCCCCGCGTCCTGCACGGGAAGCCTGCTCCCGACATCTTCATTCTCGCAGCGCTCCAACTCGGGGTTGCCGCCTCACAATGCCTTGTTTTCGAGGACTCGCCCGTGGGCGTCGCGGCCGCGCGCGCCGCCGGAATGTCCGTGATTGCGGTTCCGGATCCGCACCTGGATAAGGGCAACTTCAGCTCGGCAGACGCCGTGCTCGGCAATCTGGATGAATTCGACCCGGCAGCCTGGGGACTTCCCTCCTACCAATGACCGCGCGGCCAGAGTGACTTTGTGGATAATTCCGGATGCTTTCCCCTCAACCGGTGCTACTCTACCCCTTGCACGAAGAGCGGATTACTATCGATCATGCTGCGTGCTGATCTCGAAACGCTTGCTCATTCTCACCTGCTGTTATATTTTCGCGATTCGCCACTTGCAGAGGAGAGAGTATGGCCAGGTCACCCCGCATCGCAGTTGTCGGCAGCGCCAACACCGATTTGACTACCTTTAGTGACACGTTTCCCCGGCCGGGTGAAACCATCTTCGGCAAGAGTTTCGATCTTGGTTTTGGCGGCAAGGGTGCAAACCAAGCAGTGGCCGCGCGCCTCTGCGGCGCGGACGTCATGATGGTCGCCAAGGTCGGCAATGACCTCTTCGGCGAAGCCACTGTAAAAAACTTCGCCTCTTTTGGCATCGACACGACGCATGTCCGCATCGTGGACGGCGTTTCCAGCGGGGTTGCTCCCATTTTTGTTGAGCCTAACGGGCAAAACCGCATCATTGTGGTGAAGGGCGCGAATGATACCCTGAAGCCTGCTGACGTGGATGCGGCCGTGACCCTCCGGAGCGTCGATACAATCATCCTGCAATTCGAAATTCCTCTGGAGACTGTCTATTACACCATCCAGTTCGCACGCAAACACAACATTCGTTGCATCGTGAATCCAGCGCCGGCACAGTCCGTCAATCTCGCCGAATTGGCCACAGCGGACTACTTCGTTCCCAATGAAACGGAGGCGGAAGTGATTGCCGGCATTCCTGTGCACTCGATCGAAGAAGCGAAGAAGTGTGCGGCCTCTCTGCTTCAAACGGGCTTCCGGAGGGTCATTCTTACGTTGGGCGCCCGCGGCTCTCTGCTTGCCAGCGCGGAAGGGGCCGAGCTCGTTCCTCCGTTTCAGGTCACCCCGAAGGACACCACCGGTGCGGGGGACGCTTTTATTGGAAGTTTTTCCGTATTCCTGGCGGAAGGCTTGCCCGAAATAGAGGCACTGTCGCGCGCGAATCTCTACGCTGCTCTTTCGACCACGCGCATCGGCACGCAGAAATCTTTCCCAAAGCGCGCTGAGTTTGAGATCGAGTGGTCGCGCCTTGGCGGAAAGCCATAGTTTTTACGTAATAGATTGGTACACAAACCAATTTAAGGGAGCCAAGATGTTTGTTTTGGAGAGTTATCCGTGGGCTGTCGTGTTCTGCGTGGTCACCATGTTTTGCTGGGGTTCCTGGGCCAATACCCAGAAACTCGCGCGCAAAGGCTGGCGCTTCGAGCTGTTCTATTGGGACTACACCCTCGGCGTCCTGTTCTTAACGCTGATCGTAGGCCTCACCATGGGCAGTAATGGGGCTTCCGGAAAGCCCTTCGTTGCCGATCTCGCCCAGGTTGCTCCTTCCAGCGTTTACTCCGCACTGCTGGGTGGTGCGATTTTCAATCTCGCCAACATCCTTCTGGTCGCCGCGATTGATATAGCGGGCATGTCGGTCGCGTTTCCCGTGGGCATCGGTATCGCTTTGGTTCTCGGCGTGGTTGTAAATTACGCCGCCAATCCGATCGGCAGCGCCGCTCTGCTGTTTTCCGGTGTGGTGCTCGTTGTGTTGGCCATCATTCTGGATGCAGTCGCCTACCGCAAGATTCCCGGCGGTGCGGCCGGCGTCAGCACGAAAGGACTCATTCTTTCGGTCGCCTGCGGGATCCTGATGGGCTTCTTCTATCGCTTCGTCGCCGCGTCGATGTATCCGGATTTCACGCATCCGGAAGCCGGCAAGCTCGGCCCGTATGCTGCGGTGTTCATTTTCGCCGTCGGCATTTTTCTCAGCAACTTCGTTCTCAACACGCTTCTGATGAAGAAGCCATTCGTAGGAACCCCAGTGACCTACTCGGATTATTTCAAGGGCGGCCCGGGCACTCATTTCACCGGCATCCTGGGAGGAATAATCTGGGGTCTGGGCATGTCCTTCAATATCATCGCGTCAGGCAGGGCAGGATTTGCAATTTCCTACGGACTCGGCCAGGGAGCGACCATGGTCGCTGCATTCTGGGGTGTTTTCATCTGGAAGGAATTCCGTACTGCTCCCGCCGGCACTTCGAGGCTGATTGCCGCCATGTTCGGCTGTTTCCTGGTGGGACTTGCGCTGATCATCCTGGCGCGTATGTCGTAATGATTTCCGGTTGCGTTGCCATTTCAGAGATGACGTTTTCAGTGAGCCGATAGGAAATTCGAAATTGCCCAATCTCGAATTTTGAATCTTGAATCAAAGGCTACCAAACAGTTGCCTTCTATCAGGAGACCGGGAACGGGCCAATATCCGAAGGAAAGGAGTGTCCTTATGAAATGGCTGGTTCGAGTGTGCATGCTGTCCGTCGTATTCGCCGCTTGTGCCTCGGCCTCGCATGCGCAGGGGAGGCGCAAGGTAATCATCGATCAGGACGCGGCGGGGCCGGGCGGGACGGACATGCAGTCGATTCTGACGTTGGTGAACTCGCCGGACACCGACGTCCTGGGCATCACGGTGCTGACCGGCGATGCGTGGCGTGACGAGGAGGTGCAGCACACCCTCCGGCTCATGGAGATTATTGGGCGTACGGACATTCCTGTAGTGCCAGGCGCGGTGTTCCCTCTCGTAAGCAGCAAGGAGTACATCGCCAGATGGGAAACCCTTTACGGAAAAATCGTCTATCAGGGTGCATGGAACTTCGCCAAGGGGCACGCCGTTCATGGTCCCTATGAAATCCCACCGATGCCGGAAGGGACTCCGAGAATCAAGGCGTCTACGGAAGATGCCGCCCATTTTCTGGTCCGAACGGTGCGGCAATATCCTCATGACGTCACGGTCTACGCGGCCGGGCCAATGACCAATCTGGCGCTGGCGATTGCCTTGGACTCTCAGTTTCCTGGACTGAGCAAGGAACTGATTGTCATGGGAGGGAGCATTAATCCACAAACGGAAAATCCGGAGTTTTCCCTCTCACCCTCGCGCGAATTTAACTTTTGGATGGACCCGGAAGCGTCGCGCGCGGTGCTGCACGCGCACTGGCCACGAATCGTGGCGACAACCGTGGACATTTCGGTGAAGACGCGCATGGAGAAGGACCTGATCGAGCAGGTGCGGAAAAGCCCGGCGCCGGCGGCGCAATATGTCGCGAAATATGCCGAAGCGAGTTTCCTGTGGGATGAACTTGCCGCGGTGGCGTGGCTCGATCCGACGATTATCACGAAATGGAAGAAGTTATATATGGACGTGAACGTCAGTCCCGGGGCGGGGTACGGGAACACACTCGTTTGGGCGCCCGGGCAGCAGCCGGGTATGGGTGAGATTCTCGTGGAAGTGCAGGACGATTTGGACAAGACGAAGTTTTATAAGGAGTTCGTGGAACTGTTGTCCCGCCCGACACCCACGGCCAAGAACGAAGAAAAAAGTCAACGCGTGATTACCATGCCGGGCGCGGTCTTGTTGATGCTCTCGGCCATCATCCGAATCAACTCCCCATTCGACATCGGCTGCCATCCATGGCCCTTCAGCGGCCGGCCGTATTGAAACTCCGCGCGGGCCGGGGGGTCGACGGTTGTTTTCAAGAAATCTTCGAGCAGATAGACCGCGAGGTTGAGATAGTAGTTGTCCATGTCGCCGACGTAGATGTGAATTTTGTCGGCCAGATCTCGTCCGATGGTCGGCCAGTTCTTCTGGATGTCGTAGCTGAGATCGTAGCCGCCGTCGCGCATGTACGCGGCCACTTCTTTATCGATCTTGCCGGTCATGCGATCCCACAGGGGACGTGGATAACCTTCGGCGTCGGTCGGGCCGTACGCCGCATCCCAGGCCGCGATCTGCTGTCCCGACCGCACCTTGCTTCCGAGCACAGCCTCGAGCTGGCTCATCTGCCGCATTGTGAGCGTCACCTGGCCGGCAGCGTCGCGCGACAGTGGACGTTCGAGTGTCGCCCAATCGCCGTTTGGGATGGCAAACGCGTTGTCATCCTTGTATATGTCCGACATCTCGTACCGATGAAAGTCGATCGGGTCCGGACACATCGTCCAAGTGCCATTGAAAAACTTCGGATGGAGGACCTGAAGCGCAAGCGATTCCCATCCGCCCGTCGATCCACCGGTCAATACGCGACCCTCGGGCCGGGACACGATCCGGAACTTCTGCTCGAGATACGGAATCAACTCCTGTGTCAGCGCGTCGCCATACGGGCCGTTGTTCGCTGAGTTCACCGCATAGGAATCATCGTAGTACGGCGTCGGATGCTGGAACGTCACCGCCACCATGCGCGGAAAGCTGTCCGAGGTCCACGCCTGATAAAACTCATACGCGGATTCGCGTCCGTTGCGCTCCAAGCGCGCCCTGCGCTGAGCTTCGGTCTCCTGCTGAGGTTGTGCACGCTCGTTGAAACCGAACGGCGCTCCAAGCCCGAAATGTCCCTGGATGTAAATCGCCGGATACTTCTGGTTCGGGTTCTGGTCAAAGCCTTTCGGCAGCAGCAGCGTTGCACCGATGTAGATGGGGTATCCCCAGAACTCCGACAACATCTTGCTCTGAATCTTGACACGCTTGACCCACGCCGTCTCCTCCGGCAGCTGCACAGGGGGAATTTTTCTCGAGAAACTCAGCCCGACGTCGAAGCCCGCCGCGGGATCGAGATGGACCCTTTGCACGTCACTCAAATAATTGCCCGGCGAGCGGTTCCATTGCTGGCCTTCCCATTGATCCATGTGCACCCAGATATTGTGTCCGTCCTTGCGATGGGCCTGCGTGTACACGTTCATCACCGCCTGGATGAAGTAGTCGCCGGCTGGAATGTCATTCAGACTCTTCAGCGGATAACCGAGCACGGAAGCATCGACAACCGCGTTCTGTCCGGCTTTCAAAGCGCCGACGTCCATGCCGAAGAATGGCACGGACTGTCCGTAGCCGCCGGCCTGGTTGCGCGGCTCGCTCTGACCGTTCCTGGAAATGACCACAAAGACGCGGCCGGTGATTGGGCCCGGATCGAGCGTCGCTGGGAACGACACCTCGAATCTCGAACCCGCAGCTCGCGCGGTTGCCTGGCGCGAGGAAAATGTGATTTGCGCAGCGCTGGCCGCTACAAGCATCAGGATCAGAATTCGATGTTTCATGGAAACCTCGATTGTCTATGGAGAAACGTATCGGCCTATGGCATGAGAATAGCATGGATGCGCCCTGAAATCGCCAGGGAAGCGTTCCAGATTCGCGGACATGGGTCGGAATTGGGGATCAGAGCGCGCGGCCGTTCATCTGCCAGGTCTGATGGCTTCGATAGGGCGAAAAAACATGATCATGACGCCAAGAACAATCCACGCATAGGCTTCCTGCGGCATCAGTACATAACAAAATACGGATGAAACCTTTTGCGCCATGAGCCGGTATGATTCATCGAACAGGTGGCCATGGATCTAGAGGCTTTTGCGGACGAACTTCTGATCAAGCGAGTGTGCGCACGTGATGTCGAGGCCTTTGGTGTGCTCTACAGCCGCTACGAACTCCGGGTTTTCAATTTCTTGTTGCGCTGTGCGGGAAATCGAGCGCTCGCCGAGGACTTGCTCCAGGAGACGTTCTGGAGAGTATGGCAGGCAGCTCGCACCTTCGATTCCGCGCGCGGCGGATTCCGACCCTGGCTCTATCGCGTAGCTCTCAATGCCGCCCGGAGCGAATTGGGTCTGAAGCGTTATTCATGCGAGAGCCAGGATGGGATCATGCCCGAGGGATCAGACCTTCCGGGCGACCGGAAGGCTGCCGAAGATCCGGAGAGCCATTTTAAGCGCACGGAAACGGAATCAATGGTCGCCGCGGCGTTGGCTCGTCTTTCACCGGCGCTGCGCGAGGTCGTTGCACTCCGCTGCATGGAAGGGATGAAGTTTAGCGAAATCGCGGCGGTCACTGGAGCACCCATGGGGACGCTCAAGACTCGTTTTCATCGGGCGGTCACCGAACTGCGGCGCCGGCTCGCGCCAGGAGAACAATGATCATGCGGCATCTGCGGGATGAAGAGTTGGTAGGCCTCGTATTTGACGAGTTGCCCAGAGAGGAACTGGATCCGTGCAGGGAGCACATCCAGGCCTGCGTGGCTTGCGCGGCCGCCTTTGCAGGGCTCAGCCGCGCGGTGGTCCTCCTCGAAAGTGAACCGACGGAGGCGCCGCCGGCATTTGCCTGGTCGCGAATCAAGGCGCGAGTCGAACACTCCGGCCCCAGCTACGAATGGCACGAACCGGCATGGGGTCCCCTGATTCTCATGAATGCAGGAGGAATCATTCTCGTTTTGATTGTCATCTTTGTGATTGGAGGGTGGCTGGAAACCACGCCCGTTTGGCAGTCCATCCTGACGTGGTCGCTGGCGGCAAGAGTTGGCCCCCAAGGCATTATCGCGTTGGGGTTTTTCAGTATAGGGGCTCTCGTGACTCTGGCTCTGACTCCTGTTTTCTGGTGGGAGTCGCGGCGCCCACGCAAAGCAATTGTCAAATAGGTCCCCGATCGACCAGGGGATGGATAGGGAGAGAGGACGATGTCAAACAAAATGCGCATACTTTGGAAGATGGCCTTCATCGGCATAGCCGTGTTCGTCATATCGGCAGCCGGTTTTTGGGTAACCAAATACTTGAGTACCCACGCCGAAATCAGGCAAAACGAAGAGTGGGCGGGAAGGCGCGAGGAACAGATTCGTAAATTTAGAGCCTATCTGCAGGAGACAGCGGCGAAGGTGACCAAGCTCCCGGTGGATCCCAATATTGTCGGGCACGTGCAGGCACGCTACTTCGACGAATATCACGAAGCCCATCTCTATCTCTGGGCCATGGACGGCAGCGGCCAGTTCCAGTTTGGCGTTCCGCGCGAGGCTTTTGCCAGAATGAACCGCGCATACGATACCTATCAGAAGATCATCGAACAGGAAGGGCGGTTTACGGATCGCCAGGATTTTCTACGCAGGTTGATTCAAAGCCATAAGGAACTGACCTTTGAGTACTACGAAAAAAAGCTGGCGGGCGATACTTCACCTATACCGGCATCCCGATCCGAAAACCTTGAGGGGTATGACCAGGAAGGACTGGTCTTTTCTACGCCTTTTCAAAACGAACGGGGAGAGATGCTCGGCAATCTTTACCTGAAAGTGACCGATATCAACGAGGGCAGAGATTACTACCGTGCCAACTTCACGGGACTCCAGGAGGTGGCCAGTCCTTTGATTGCCGCCTCGCTGATTTTCCTGTGGTTCCTTCTTCCCACCTGGGTTTATCTGGACGCCAAGGGAAGAGGCATGGATTCGCCTGTGCGTTGGGCGGTCCTTACGCTTCTCTCGCTCTTCATCGGGCTTGCCGTTTACCTGATTCTGCGCCCCGAAGGCGGCGGCAAGGGTATCTGCCAGAACTGCGGAAGGGCCACGAACTCCGAAAAGTACTGTCCCTTCTGCGGATCGCCGGCTACCAGCGAGTTCTGTCCCAAGTGTGGTTATCCCGTCCGGGCCGAGTGGAGCTATTGCCCGAACTGCCAGGCGGCGATCGAAAAACCGTCGGAACCGCCTCCAGCGCCGGATCCCGTTATCAACCCCGAACCCCAGGTTTGATCAAGATACTGCCCTAATCGCCGCGGGTTTCGTTATAATGCCGTGAAGCAGCGGCGCTCGCTGGGATGCTGTGCCCTTGCCTTCATGCTATCGCCTGATAGGTTCTAATCACAGTCTCGGCTTGGAGGAAGAAATGGGTCGGGATTCCGGAAATAGGACCGGCGTTCGAACCAGCAAGTCCCAAAGTCTGCTCATCCGGGCCGTGTTGCTCATTCTGATCGGAGTCTTGGCGCTCAGTTCGACTAACAACTCCTCAGGACAGGACGTGCCAGCTCTCACCCCTCTCATGGAGCAGTGGCTGCGCGATCAGGATCGGAACGATTTTCCCTGGAAGGTACGTCTCCTTGCTCCTCTACTTACCTTTCAACAGCGCCACATTGCGGAGGTACGTGCCATTGTGCGAACCGAGGATTTAGAAAAGAGCGAGCGCGAACGCGCGATCCTTTTCACCCTGGCTGTGGGTGACGAACAGGGACACTGGATCAAGCAGGCGAATGCGACCACCCTGGAGATCCCCGCCAATTTTCCCGGACAGCAAGACATCATTTTTTCCGAAGGAATCTATGTTCGTCCGGGTAACTATGTGATTACCGTGATGGCCGATGATAGTGCTTTTGGCAAGGTAAACGTTTGGCGCTCGCCGCTTCGGGTTCCGCCTCTGAAGGACGATCCGCTGCCCGAAATCGAGATGCACATTCCTAGGGTCGAATTCGCCCCGGACATTCCGAAGAACGCCCCGGAAATTCTGCAAGTAATCGGCGGAATCTGGCCGATGGCACAGGTGACCGCACCACTGCCAATCGAAAACAAGAGGCCTGTATTGATCGACCTCGTTCTCAACATTGCCGGCTCTTTCAGGGTGCCTATCGGGACAGGCCGGGGAAGCGTTCCCGAAGTTCAGACTAGGCCTTCCCTGGTCAACGCAGTTTTGGAAGCCGGCAACGTGCTGTCCCAACTGACTCTGAAGTTCGGCTGCGTACGCACCAGCGTCGTGGACATACGCGGCATGCAGGTGATCGTGGATCGCCAGGACCCGAGCATGCTGGACTGGGGTCAACTGCAGGAGCCGATTTGGAAGGCAGGCAGTCATACGATTGACGTGGGCTCACTTCAGAACCGCAACCAACAATCGGCATTCCTGCATGATTTGTTGGAACGGATCATGTCTGATTACGGCCCCTGCAGTACTCGCTTTGATAACTCTGAACATATCCTGGCTCTCGTCAGCCAGGACCTCACGTTTCCCGCCGGAACCATTTTAAGGAAGCTTGATCCGGGTAAGAACAAGGACTGCCGCTTTTACTTTTTTCAGTTGGATCCCGGAATGCCAGCCCTGGGGGATACAGTTTATGGGATGCTTAAGCCGTTGCAGCCGCATAGGCTCAGATTTGACAGCCCTCAGACACTCAGGCAGGCCGTGGCTCGATTTCTGGCCTATGTCTTGGAATAGTTAATGCGGCAAACACTTTTCCCGAAACCGGTGGCGTCCCCGGTTCCAGAGGAACATTCCGCGATGAGAGGATTCCATCCTAGCCATTATTGGCGCAAACACCTCCATGAACTGGCGGCGCGCAAAGCGTTCGAACTCGCGGCGGAACCGATCTGTAACGCCGAGGCCACGGTTGCCATGCTTTCCTGTGCTGCGCAGCCCAGCCTCTGCTGGTTTTCCCGCCTCGTTGCTATCCTCACCACGCCCTTCAAACGCCTCGGCATTTCGGGATGGAAGGAAACCGGATGCGTCGCCGAGGGTGAGGGAGTGCCCGTTCGACCTGCGCAGCATTCGACCGACGGGTTCTGGACGGTGGATCTGCATCTCAGCTCGCTCTCCATCGGTGCCATAACCGCGCCACCAGACCGTTATCTTCGCCTCGAAGTGGAACCTGGTACGGACGCGCATGATGTATGTGAGCGGATCCCGGTCACCCCGAGCAGTCAGGTAAACTTCGGTGGAGTGGTCGTCGTGGATACCGACGGTCCTTTCCTCGAAGTGCATCCGGACCATGACTTCCGGGCAACCTAGCGGCGTGGTCGATGTTTATTGGTCCGGCCTCAATCGCGAGATGCCTGCGATTCCAGCCATCGCTGGGCGCGCAAGGCCGCCATGCAGCCGAAGCCCGCGGCCGTGATCGCCTGGCGATATTCATGGTCGTGAACATCTCCCGCGGCGAAGACACCTTCCATGCTGGTCTCGACGTGATCATGAGTGGCGATGTAGCCGAGTGGCGTCAGTTCTAACACTCGGTCGAGAAATCTCGTGCTCGGGCTGTGACCGATGGCCATGAAGACTCCGTCTGTTCGCTCGGTCCACTCCTCACCGGTCTTCAGGTTCTTGAGGCGTACCGCATCCAGGACATCACCGCCCTGATAGCCCGTCAAAGCCGTATCCCAAAGAAAGCGGATCTTGGAGTTCGCGCACGCGCGCTGCTCCATGATTTTGCTGGCGCGCAGTGCGGCGCGGCGATGAACGACCGTCACCTTGGAAGCATGATGCGCCAGGGTAAGGGCTTCCTCCATCGCCGTGTCGCCGCCGCCGATCACCAGAACCTCCTTGCCCCGGAAAAAAAGCCCGTCACAGACCGCGCACGCGGAAAGCCCGCGGTTGCGAAAT
>Ga0187861_10000851_pt1 | contig 33988 bp, 36 predicted proteins | sample June2016WEW_10_1_3_FD_132986 | JGI IMG/M metagenome (GOLD analysis project Ga0187861, IMG submission 132986) | Peatland microbial communities from SPRUCE experiment site at the Marcell Experimental Forest, Minnesota, USA - June2016WEW_10_100 | ecosystem: Environmental > Terrestrial > Soil >...
TCCTCCACCGCTGCTTGCTGAATGGTTTTTCGATCATTTTATTAACTCCAGATACCTGTCTCGTTCCTCATCCGAAAGCCCGTGAGCCCGCCTGAACTTTGTGCGGAAAACCGGCTGAATCTGGTCGACCACATCCCCCGGCGCATTCTCCATGATTTCGGCGAGCTGGTCAAGCTGCATCTTTTTTACCTTTGTAATGTCCACAGGCAGATTCTTACGCTGGCCGGGGATATCCCCCCTCATTACCTGAGACCAGAATTCTTTCTGCTCCCGCGGTATCTGCTGGTCCCCCGCACGGTCCATGTACTTCGATATCCGGCGAATGTCTGGAGGCATCAGCAGTGATTCAGCAAACTGGTTCGCCCAGGTCCGGGCGCTTGCTTCCGACCGGGTAGATTCGGCCATTCTTACCGGCTGCTCGAAAAACGGGACCTGTTCCGCTATCCCTTTCGCCCCGGCGAATATCCCGGCTCCGGTCCCGCTGCCCTTGGCTTCCTTCTTGCCCTCGTCGATCTTCTTCTCGTTTTTCTCATCCGAGGCGGCATACTGGTCCTGAACCCTGTGGATAGTTGCCCCAAGTTGGAGAATCTCGAGCGCCGGGGTATGGAGTGCGAATTTCGGCACGTCGAACTTGCCGAGGCGCAATTCCCCTTCCTTCACCTCTCCCGCCTTGCGCTTCTCTCCCCGCTGGTAATATCCACCTATGGCTTCATAAGCGAAGTACCCTATGGCGAGCATGGCGAGGCCGAGCCCTTGTTTCTTGAACGCCCTCATGACATAATCTGCCTCTTCGGGAGTGAGGTTTTCTATCCCCTTAGAGAACGCCACCCTGGCTGAGCCCTTCGCCGCGCCGAAAGCGTAAGACGTGAGTTCCGCCACGAAGTTCGTCGGGATCTTCACAATCGGCGTCATCATCTGCATCCCGGCTGCGGTAGCTTTCCCCAAGTCTCCCCTGGTCTTGAGATAATTCAGCCATATTCGATAACCCTTAATGACAAAATTATCCTGCATGAAAATAGCGCGGTTCGCGTCAATATAGGCATCCGCTGTGATCGTTGCCACGGTCACCGGGTCGCTCATGTCGTAGCCGTTCCGCATGGCCCATTCCGTTCGCTTCTGGAGAGAACGATAGAATTCCGCCCGCTTCGGCGTGACTTTCAACGCCCCATGGACCCGCCCGAAAAAATCAAGTGCCGACGTGGGGAGCATGTCTTTCTTGCTGCCGTACAGCCGGTCCAATTCCCCGCGGCCGGTTATGGCCACGTCCTTGATATCCTGCCAGGTCTGTTTCTTAAACCACTGAGAGAAAGCGGCCGCTTCCGCCCGGACGTTCAGCCCGCCACCCTCCCGCGGGGCCTTGGCCGATATCCTGGACAGGCCAGGGAACAGTGACAACCCGCCTTCTATCAAGTCCTCAATCGGCGTGGTGATCTGCCGCATGGTGGCCGCTGCCGTGAGCTTGCCGACCGTCTGGATACTGGAGAGAATAACCGCCCGGCGCCACTTAACCGCCCAGTCGAGCCCTTTCTCTACGGGGGTCCTGTTTGCGTGTGCCTGCCGCCGGATTGCCGTGTCAACCGCCTCTTTCTTTTTCTCCACTTCTGCCTTGAGTCGTTGCGCCTCTGGGTCCAGTTTCAGGACCCGCCGCGCCCGCTTCTCGTAATTGCCGGTATCGAGCATCCGCTGGAGCTCTTTCAGCCGGGTCTGGTAACGGGCCTTGGCCATCCGGTTGCCGATATCGTTCAATTCCTGCTCGGTTTTCGGCGGCTTCGCGTCGATCTGGTCAAGCAGGGCTTTTTTCTCGTCCCTGACCGATTTCAGGCGCTTCGCTTCCTCGTCGTACTCAAGGGTCGTCTTATCCTTATACTTCCGTTTGCCGGCCGCTATCTGCTCGTCGAGGTCGTGAATCTCGTTTTTGAGTCGGGTCTTGACAGAATCGAGCGCAGTTTTCCATCTCTCTTCTGAGGATTTCTGGTTGATGCCCTGATTCTTCATCTCCTCGTGTATCTGCTTCTGCAGGTCGCGCACTTCGTCGGATACCGGGTCACGCTGTAATCCGGAATGAAGAGGAGCTTGGCCGGCCTGTGCATCTTCGAGCCCGGACACAAGCCGCATCTGCCGGCGGATTTCCCGCATCTCGACCTGAATTTCCTCTTGGCTCATCTGGTAGGACTTGCCGTAGTTGGAAATAGCGTCTCTGATGTCCCGCTTTGACACGTCGGGGATCCCCTCGAATTCGGCGTAGATATCATCGACGATATCCCCGACCTTGGTAATGCCCTCTTGAACGCGGATTTTCATCATCTCGCCGAGAATAGCCGCCTGCTCGGGGTTGAAGTTCATGCTTAACGTGGAAAGCGACGCCCGGAGCTTGCCCGCCAGGGATTTAAATTGCGAGTCGAGCTCTTCCCGGGTGACTGCCCTCTTCTCCCTGCGCTTGGCGGCCGGTGACGGCTCTTGTTTGCTGACTACCCGCTGCGCCTCGATGTTGGCGAGCTTCTCTTCGTACTCCTGAGATTTCTTAACCGCCGCTTCCAACTCCTGAGTGAGCGTTTCGATCTGCTTGCGGAGATCCTCGGGGATTTCTTTCTCACCGGTGGCTGCTCGGGCTCGTTGCAGGGACCGAGCGAGGGTGTAATCCTGTTTAACCAGCATACGGCGGAAACTGAGGGAGTGCCCGGCCTCGTACCCTGACCGACGAGCAACGTAATCGTTATCGGAAATGTCGTCCTCGATCACAGCCAGACGTTGACGCCCTTCGAGAATAGCCGCCTGGTCTCCGGACTGCACCGCCTTGTCGATAAGCCCCATGACGGTGTGGTGGTCATTGTAAAGCCTCATCCGGTCGTATTCAAAAGCAGCTTCCTCTTCGGTGGAGAGGGCGCGGGGCTTCTCGGCGTACTTCTTCGCTTCAAGTCGCGGGTCGAATTCGCCGGAGTCAACGCGCCGTTTCGCCGCCTCGAACGAGTGAGGGAATGACCGGCGCCACTCTACCTCTATCGGCCCGAGTCCGCGGGCTGCCCGCTCTCCTTCGGTAACGGCGTTTTTGATGGAGGTGGTGCGGGGAGAAGCATCAGCGCTGATAGTGTCGCCTTGTTGAAGAACACCTGCCATCTCCGCCTCGTCCTTATGAGCCAGCCCACCCTCCATATCCACTTTCTCATCCCCTCCTGGTTTAGCATCCTTCCCCTCCCATAACCTCTCAAGCGCGTCCGCCTCTGCCAGCCACTTCCGCGCCCCGGCCTCGTCCCGGTTCTTGACTGCCTCTTCTGCCTTGTCCAATGCCCCGTTATACTTGCGGAGAAATTCGGCTTTGTTGTCTCCAACGCTGCCATGCTGGTTGCCGGTCATGCGCCTGACCTTATCCCAAACATCCTCCATCAGCGATTTAAACCGCTGCCAGAGGTCGCCGAGTTTCTCTTTCATCCCCTTGACGAAATCCTGGTACTTCGTGCGCCCTTCGGTGAATACCTGCTTGCCGAGGGTTTCAAGGTGCGGGATGGCCGATTTTACCGCTCGGGGGATTTTGGATAATGATTCGTAGGCTTGCTGTAGACCCATGAAGTCGAGGGTAACGCTATTGTCCGGTCGCCAATCCTTAATCATCTGGATAGTTCTTGACGACATGGAATGGCCAGTATCATCAGGGGTGAATTGGTGGCTTATTAACCAGTCGGCAAGGTCATCTACGTTATAACCGTTATCGTGGGCGAAGGCCATCACCCTGTCAACGTCGGGTGGTCTGAGTTGCTGCGGGGTGTCCGCTGCTGCACCAAGCGCCCCGGTGAATTTCACCTGATCGTCATGGGGGATTTCCTTGACCTTGCCAGACTTCACCCCAAACGATTCAAACGCCTCATTGACTTCGCCCTCGGATTTTACAGGCATTACCACTGCAACGATTTTGCCATCTTCCACGAAGTTAATCGGGTTCTTATCATCCTTGAACCTGATTTCAGCATCAGGGTAATGGTGGCGGACATAAACATAAAATTTCTGTGACATATCCGTAGTTGCGCCGTTTTCACCAGTCAGCCGGACAAAAGCAACCTCGTCTTTTCCTGTTTTTATAGGTTCGTCCGAAATCCCTTGAAAGGACACATCATCCCCTGATCTTTGCGCCACCATGTTCCCGTTTTTGTCCATAGCTAAGAACTTTGCACTGGCTACGGGAGTCCCTTCCTTCGGGTTGGAAGTATACATTTTGACAACTTGCGCGGTGCGCTCGTCCAGGTCTTTCGCCTTATCAGGGGGCATCTCCGATTTGAAAGGGACTGTCGGCTTGCCTTTAACAATCAGTACGCCGTTGGTATGCCAGACATTATTATCAGCATCTTTCCCTGTGACCCCATTCTCAATGCCTTCGGCTTTTACTCCCGTTGCCTTCGGCAGAGGTCCGTAGCCTTTTGTCCCCTTTGGGACTTTTTCGGATGCAGGGAAAAGTTTTTCGACGGTCTGTTTAAATGCCTTGAGCGCCTGCTGATCGTTGAACACCTCAAAAATCCCGTCATCAGGAACTTCGATAGCGACGTATGCCCCTGCATCACGTAACGCTTGCTGTGCCTGTTTTATGAGCGGGTCAATGCGCTTGGCGTCCGCCTTTGCCACTTCGAGAGCATTCTCGACTTCCGCAATCTTTTCTTGCCGCTCTTCTGCTGTGAGGTGCTGGAAACGTTCAGGGTCGCTGTAAAGTTTTACCCTGCTGGTAGCATCGCCCATGGCATCAGCGGCTTTGCCGCGCGCTTCCCGCACTTCGGACAGTTCTTTAAGCAACGGGTTGAATCTATCCCAGTCACGATACTCAGGCGCTTCCTTTATCGCCTCGTCAATATTCGCGATTAAATATCGCTTCTGCTCCTTGAGTGGCGTGCCTTCCTTCCTGGCGGTCTTTACCGCTTCCGTGACCACCTCGGCGGGGGTGTCGGGGACCCTTGCGGCTTCGTAGTCGGCGCGGGCGGTCTCTTCCTCTTTTGCGACTTCCTTTGAGGCGGGCTTATCCGGCACAAGGTCAACAATCTCGCTGGTATTCCCTTTAGCATCGAGCGTGATAATTCCATCGTACCCGTCTTTTATGAGGGCTTTTGATAGAGCCTTGCCTTTTTTGCCGCCGTATTTGTCAGATAGAGCCTGTTTCCAGTTGTCGGGTTCGCCATATCCCCCGCCCCATCCAACAACAAGGGGGTTCTTAAATTCGACCTCTCCTTCTTTCAGGTTCGGATAATCATCGCCTTTGAACGTGATCGGCCGCTCGTTGATATATCGCCCTGCCGGTTCAAGGTGCTGGCCGAAACGCTCTCCCATGTTCGGGGCTTTCTCGGTATTCCAGATATATCCCATCTTTACAGGCTTGCCAGTCTGGTATTTTACCCCTCCGCCTTCAGCCGGAACTTTATCGGGAACGGGGGGTAATGGCGTCACGTCTCCGAATCTTGCGTTGATCGTGCCTGCCGGTTTGCCATCTTTATCAATTACAAGGTGAATCGTCTCGTTGTTTGAGGCGTCCTTGTATTTATTCATTGCCTTGGCGTTCTTCTTTGCCGCTTCGTGCATCCCCTCGGGCGTTCCGTCATGCTTCGAGACTTCATAGCCCATCGGTTCGCCATTAAGGTCGTTTACTTGGGTGAGGATGGTGTTCGGCTCTGGGGCGGGCTTCTTGGTGATCTGCTTTCCTTCCACCTTCTCCACGGCTGCGTTCATGTCCTTTGAGTGAAGGTCCTCTCCCGGGTGCGCCTTCTCCCACTCATCATAAACCGCGGGATTCTCTTTCTTGAGGAATTCGGCCCCTTCGTCGCGGGTGACGAGTTCCCCATCGGGCTTTGCAAACATCCGCTCGGAGTTTTCCGGCATGTCCGGGTTTGCTTCGAGTATCGACGGATGGTCTGAACCTACCTCTCCGATTACGGTGTCTGATCCACTCCGAAGAGCAGGGCGCAGGCGGGGCAACTCGTCGCTTGCTGGTGCATCCACATTTTGCACCGTGGACACTGTTTCGGCGGCTGCGGGTTCGTTATCGGCTGGAACTGGTTGTTTCTTGCCCTTGCTTCCCTTTCTCGATTCCTTATCACGTTTAGGCGCCTCCGGTAGTGGTTTGGCTTTGTCGCCCTTATTTATGATTGTCTGCTTACCGTCACCGTCCCGCTGTACGAGCACGTCATACGGATTCAGCGTGTTATCCTCGGGCCGGATGCCAATGGCGGGGCGTTCCTTACCTGACCGGGAGTCGATAATCACTGAGGCAATGCCGCCCTTGATTCGGGCTTTCTGCTCTCTCACGGCTTCTAGGGAAACATCGGTCTGACCGCTGGCGTTTTCCTCAAGCGGGTCCACGATAGGAGTGCCGCCCCTGATCTCTGAGGCGGATTTCTTCGGGGGTTCTTCTTCGGAAATCGCAAGACGGGTAGCCTTGCCGCGCTTCTCTTTGAGCGTTTCGCTGATCTCGTCGAACGGGTCGATAATCTCGGGCGTCGTTTCAGGAACAGGCGGTTTCGTCTCAGTTTTTGGGGCTTTCGGTTCGCTAGGGGCCGGTTCCATCCCCTCTGCTGTCATCCTCTTTTTAAGGGCTGCTTGGAATGTCTCAGGGTCGATACGAGCAAGTTTCGCCTGTACTTCTGCGTCAGAGTACCCCATTGGTTTGCCAGGGGCAGGATTGTATTTCAAATTCTTGGCAATATCGTCCAGTGTTTGAACGACGAGCCCCTTCTCCTTGATGGTCATCCCGCGCCACCACTCAGATTTAAGAACCTCCCCAGGCAATTCAAAGGCACCGGTAAGAACTCCGGCGGTAGCACCGGTCAAAGCTGCCTCGTCCGCCACATCTCGGCCAGTAACGCTGGCTTCGGTTCCTCCAACTATGGCGCCGGTTGCCGCCTGTGTCGCTATTCTGGCAGACCGTACTGCTTGCGGGAGTTTGAAAGTATAGCTTACTGCTTTCGCAATCCCCTCCCACGGGGCGAGAATCCCGGCAAACTGACCGGCAACATCGGTAACCCTGGACGGTTCCAGCCCAAGGGACGGCATTGCTTTGGTGGCCTTCTCAACCTGTTCATCCGCAAGTCCGAGAGTCACCCCTTTGGCAACGCCCATGGCCCCGCTTATGAGCGCCCCGCCGACTCGACCAGCACCGATTTTGTAATCTTCAACGGTATGAGTGGGAATCTTCCCCATATCTGACAAGTTCAGACTCATTGCCGCCTTGGTGAGAGCGCCCCCGGTAGCGGCAGGGGCGCTTGTGGTGGGAGGGGTGAGGGACATGGCTTGGCGGGTAGTGGGGGGTGCGAATCCTGAACCTTGCTGAGCTGTCGGAGCTGAGAAACCTCCTGATTGCGGCTGTGCCTGAATAGGTGCAACGGTCGCCTGGGTCTGATCGTCGGTAAGTGGGGTCTCCGAGCCGTCCGGCAATACGCGAGTCTGGCGGCTGCCGGCCACGGGGCGGAAATCATTAGGAAGTAATTGACGGGTACCGGAAGGGGCGGGTTCGTCAAAAGGGTCAACAATCCCGCCGGGAGAATCTTCGTAAGGGTCAACTATTATTGCTGCGCGGGCCATCAGCGACCCCCGTATTTTTTATTGTAAAATGCCTCCAAGTCTTTATCGGCAACGCCGGGGTTCTTCGCCCTTGCGGCTGTCATCCATTTATCTTTCGACGGCGCCGCCTTGCCCGCGCTCCTTGGGTTTATTTTGCTGCCACCGCCATGAGGTTTCGCCTTGGCAATCGCCTCCAGTATCTGAGTTTTCTTTTCCTTATTAGTGACTTTGTTGGCGGCAGCGGTCAGGTCGTCTTTACTATGGCCTTTATCGACTGCCCCCTGCATGGTAGCGGCCATATCTGTTCCTGAAATCGACCCTTCAGGGTCAAGGCCCTTCATCCATTCGCTCAATTTCTCAACCGTCGCGTGCCCTTCTGCCTTGGTGGCCGGTTTGCCTTCTAATTCGGCTTTTGCCAACCGCTTCGCCTCATTGGCGATCCCCACCGCATCCCCTTTCCATTTATCGTCCTTTTCAAGGAGGTCGATGTACTTTTTCTCAACCTTGTCTTTCTTTTTCTCGCTGTCGTCTTTCTTGTTCCGCGCCTCAATCTGCATCCCGATTCCTTTGAGGTGTCCGGCGACGGTGGTCTCAACCTTTTTCTGCCCTGCCTCGATGGTGGCGTTCGTTTTCGCCATAGGGTCCTGCGCTCCCGGTATCATATCCCCCTCTTCGGTCAGGATACTGAAGCCTGTCTTTGAGTCAGGATCTTCGACGACCTGGCGGGTCGGCTTATCCTTGTTGAAGAGCGTCTTCGCAGTGTTCATCAGGTCTGCGGTTTTCTGAGTGCTTCCCGCCTTCTTCATCTGCTTGACGTATTCCAGCCGCGCCTCGCCGGTCTTCAGGTCCTTCGGCATCTTGTCCAGAACTTCGGCCTCCCGGGTGTCCTCTGCCCTCTGCTCTCCCGCTTTCTTTACCTGCTCGACGAACTTCTCCCCGCCTTCCTCATTCGCAGCGACGGCGGCTAGAAGTATTGGGCCGAAACTGGCGGTATGTACGAGAGTGTTCTTAAATTCATCTATCGGGATTTCGTGGATGTATTCCTTATCGCCGTCCATTTTGGTGTGGGGTGTGGGAGGGGAAATACTGCCGTCTGCGTTGCCGGTCCGGACCACGGGGATAACTACTCCTTTGTCAAAATCTATCAACAGCGATTCCGCCTCTTTACCCTCCAGGAGCTTCGGCCCGGCATACTGGTTGAACGCCTCCATCAGTCCTGGCACCTGCTGGCTGCTCAATCTCACCTTGCGCTGGCCTTCCGGCAAGCTCTGGGCGTGCTGGATAAGTGCCGGTTGGACCTGTCCGATTATCTGCGTGAGTTGGTGGGCGGCGTAGGTCTGCGCCAGGGCTTTATGTGGGTCGTTGTCGAGGTCGGGCGACGCTTTGGTGAGCCCGTAAGCTGCGTCTACCTCTTCGGGGGTATATTGCGGCTGCGTACCGTTCGCTGCTGCCTGTGCCAATTTCATAGATGCGCTGACAAGCGGAGCGTGCAGCATTTTATGCTTGAGGTCTAGGTCGTCAAAAGCCTGCTGCGTCTTCTGGTGGACGATACTCTGCTTTTTCTGCTCCATCTCGACGTCCATCAACTGCCGATGTTGGGCGTGATCTTCCTTCTCCATATTCGCCTTATCTATGCCTTGGAAAACGCCGGTCACCTTCGCAAAGGCGTCTATGCCACTCTCGACCGGATCACCGTATGGAGACAAACCAAATCTCGCCATCATGCCCTCCGTCTTGATTCGCGGAATATGTTTAATCTGTCTTGAAGATCGGCAAGCGTGAAGATCATAACCTTCGGGAGAAACATCCCCGTCCTTGCCATATATTTTTTATATCCGGGGAACCCTTCACAAAGCATCTTCTCTTCCTGTCTTGCGGTGTGGGAAAGGAGTACCAGCAACACCAGCCAGGCCGGTAAGCCGCCTCTCCATCCCGCGCAGAGAGCGAATACCCCCCCGCACATGATAAGAGAGGCGAGGTAGGCAGGGTGGCGGATGTACTTATAAAGCCCCTTCTGGTAAATCTGCTCGGGCTTCGTTATCAAAAGATTGAACCCGGGATTGTTCCAGACCACCCAGAATCTTATCCCGTATCCGACGAGTATCATTGAAATCTTTAAGGATATCATTACATTATGCACGCGGCGATTATTCCCGCAATAGCTATGGCCGCGCCGACTCCCCCGGAGATCATCGTCATCTCTTGAGCTTTCTTGGCGTCGGCCTCTTGCTGGTTCGCCTGGTCAACCTGTTGCTGCTCTGCCGAAGAACGAACGAAGCCGCTGACTGCGTTGGACTGTTCCGAAAGTCCAGTCCCTATGATGCCTCCCATTTTACGCCCCCGTCTGTTTGTATGCCGTCATTGCGCTCTGGGCAGCAGGATTTGGATTCGGGGCGGACCCTATTGCTATCAGTTCATCCTGCGTTGCTACGTTCTGCCGCGCCGTGTTCTGCGCCCCCGCCACCATCTGAGCCCTTGATAGATTATTCAATCTGGAATTGACTGCCGTCTGCTGCGGAGTCGCAACGACTCCTTGCGAGGCCATCTGACGGGCTTCCACTCCTTGAATGGAGTCCGCCGCGCCGGTAGCGTTCGTGGTTGCCTGGTTTACGGCATCAGTGAGTATTTCGGGATTATTGAAAGAAGTCTGCATCAGTAAATTCTGCTCGACTGGTTTGTACTGCGTCTCCCAGTTGGCGAATTCAGCCGCGAGGACTTTGGCAGCCATGCCTTGAGCCGTCCCGGTTGGGGCGATCTGTCCTGACTGCGCTTCCGTTTGGAGCCCTGACAGGTCAATTGGGGTTAGTGATGCAGGAGTTCCGGGATTAAGTACCCCCCAGGCCCCTCCCCCCCCCCCACTCGCCGGCTTATATACAGACCATGTGCCAGTCACGGGGTCGTAAAGATTCTGCTGTCCCTGGGGAGTGTAGTCCATTATAAGCGCCTCCTATTACCACGCTGGCGGATTGTCAGGATTCAGCCATTTGAAAGTATCGCTACTTGCCCCAAGGTTGAAATTGGCGTCAAGGGTCGGGTTTCCGGTCCCTGCGCTTGGTGATCCGCTGGCCCCTGCCGGGTTGCTGCTCATAAGCGCCCTTGTCCCGAGTGCTGCCGCCGCTCCCACTCCTGAACCAATAGCGTTTTCTTCCGCACCTTCCGCCATCAGTTTCGATTTCTCATCAGCAATGGCTTTCTGTACCGACTGTTCCGCAAGTTGCCCCTGCCCGCCCATGGCCTGAGTCTGCTGGCCTCTGCCGATATCGACGATGTTCTGGAGGCCGGACATCTGCTGTGCCCTGACTGCCGCATCCGCGCTTGTCGTCCCTTTTGACTTGATATCGGCGGCTGCGTTGCCCCTTCTGGCTATCTGTGTCGCATTCTCGCCAGGGGCGGCCCCTGCGACACCTTCCATAACGGAAGCGTTGACTTTGCCTGCCGCTGCCGAGGATTGCGCCCCGGACTTGGCATTACCGGTCTCTTTGGTTATAAATTTGTCTATGTAAGGTTTGTACGAAGTTGAGTAATAATCCCAGAGTTTGACATTATTCTTTTGCTGCTGGATCTGGTCTTGTGTTTCCTGTATCCCGCCACCGCCACCGCCGCCCATGTCAGACCTCCAGGCTGTACGTAGTTAGTCCCCTTCGGACTCCCGGCATCCGGTCGAAGCCTACACGGGGGGACTGCCACACCATCCTGGAAGCTCCTACGTTTCGAGCTATTTCACGCAAGAACTCTGTGTTTCTCTCTCTTTTACCATTAATCCCGTAAGCAATCCAGACAAAAAGCACGGTTCCCCATCGTTTATGAGGATTAATCTTACAGACTGCGAAGCTCTCGTCCTCGTCGTTCAAGAACAGACACGCCGTCCTGTTCTGAATTGCGTAATAAACATCGTCCTCGGTCCAGTCACAGTCGTCAGCGAACCGCTTCATAATCGCAGTGATCTTGCCGACGATATCCGGCCAGACTTTCTCAAGGTCGGTGGTGAAGATCATCCAATGTCCCGTTTGTTCGGTTCATAACTCTCGTATAGAATATCAGACTGCCCGATATCATACTCTATTTTGAACCGCCGCTGCATTTCTTTCAATGTTTCGCCTCTATAATTTATACAAGTTGCTATCGCCATCATCCACCTCCTGTCCGTTATTTCGTTACCATCTTCTTGGAAATCACCAGCGAATTATCCACCAGCCCGGTGTTTATCAAATCCTGCGCCGTGAGCGAGCCCCCGTTCTTCTGAACCGCGCTGAAAAACACCTGGAGCTGGTCCATGTTGTCGATCAAATCCTGAAGATTCACGCTCTTTTTTATGACCGGCGTCTTTACAAGGCTCATTGTGGTAGCTCCGATATATCCGAAGCGAGATAAACAACCGTCGCTCCTTTCGTACCATACACCCGGCAGTCAACGGCGTCAACCATTGCGTTCGCCATCCCTATCATCTGCGGGTTTTTCGATGTGACCGTAGCGGTTATTGTCTGCGGCGCCGGGTTGCCGTTCCCGTCCACTATCTGCGGGTAGATTATATCCACTACGACCGGGTATGACGTTGCGAGCACCTTAATCCACTGCGGCATACTCGGCGGGCCGGACTGTCGCGGCGATTTCCAGTCGAGTGAGCGAGGAGATGCAACATTTGAAGCAAGCGACACGATATCATTGCCGACCTGGAGGAACAGGTAACCGGTCACGAAGTCGTAGCATCCCGCCGTAGCGTAGAAATCCAAGTCTACGAAGTTCTTGGTTGCCGGATCGAATATGAACCCCGCCTGAACGTCGCCGTTTGTGTAAAACCCAACGTATTTATTCTCCCAGAAGTACGCCGAAATGGATGATGGAGCGTAATTTGCCCACTCATCGCGGGACATAATATCCTGAGTGATGATATTATTCGTCCCTTGCCCGAGAGCAATAAGCCCCTCCGGTGCGGCATAGATCGAAAACGCCCCCATGTTTACGACACTGCGCTTTGACAGGCAACTGAACCCTAACGGAATATAGGCCGGGACGCTGTTCTCCGGGTCGGTGAACGTGATCGCCTGCGGGAGCCCTTGAGTCAGTATCACAAGGGTATTCCCCCATGCAACGAGCCCCATGATTTCATCTTCCATAGACTTCTGATAACTGGCAGGCCATGCGTGGGGGTAGCTCGGAACGGAAAGGCATAGAGTGTTGTTGAGCCAACACGCCATAGCCTCATTCGGAAGAGCTGCGAGCCCCTCCACACCGGCCGGTGGGCCATCCCATTCGGCAGACTGGAGCACATCCGCCAGAGCTGAGTCAAGCAGGGAATCGGTATAGGACGCCGTGGCCACTGCCACCTGTTCGACAAGCTGAAAAATCTCGTTACCGTTCGCGTCTTGATTCAGCCGGTATATGTTAGAGTACAGAACCCAGAACAAAGGATCTGCCGGGCCGGTTTCAAGCCCCGTGACTGACACATGGTCCCCATCGAGCAGAGCAATAAGATTCGACACCGGCCCGGGGGGGCCAACCTCCCCATATCCGTTCACATACGCCTGAACATAGTTTTTAGATTCGAGAGTGGTGGGGTCCGGATCGACGAGCTTCATTGCAGAGCATTTAACGTAAATTCCAGATGCGAACGTGCCATAGTCGTTAGAATCCACCCCGTCAAGAGTGAAGTGCTTTGCGTCAATAACGGTAATGGTCCCGATCCACCCCTCAAGCTCCACCATCCCGACCATGTTGTAGAATTTCAGAGAGGTCCCTGTAGTGAGATTATGCGCTGTGCCTTGAGTCAGTTTAGCGGGGTTCGCCTTGCTGATATTGTCTGATGTCCCGATGGACACGGCAACGGGGGTGAATACTGAGGCAAGAGGGGACCCTGACGAGAGCACTCGCGACTGAAGTGTCCACGTCCCGCTGGTAAACGTGGTGTAACTTGTGGAATCCACCCCGTCTATGGTGAAATGAGACGAATCAACCACCGTGATCGTTCCCTGGTAGCCGTTAAGCTCAATCATTCCTATAATGCTGAACAAGAGGGTGTCACCGGTGATGAGTCCGTGGTTGGTATCAGTGCATTCAGCCGGGTTCCCTTTCGATAACACGGTAATCGTCCCGGAGTTCATCACCTTCAGACCTGTAGCGTAGAAACTGGCAAGCCCCGCTGCGATAGTGAGCCCGTTGAACGCGAACGACACCCCGTCGAGGCCGGTGACCCCGGTGGAGAAAAATTCCAGTAGCCAGTTCAGGCTGATATTCCCCATCCCGTTGTCGTAGACGGTCACCTTCACGCCTGTTGAGTCGAGGATGACTGATGCTATCATCGAGAAAGGGGCAGACACGCCAAGGACTGTGGCAACGGGGGCGGTGAGAGGGGCGGGTGGTGAGGGTTTGCGGTAGGCCATGGGGTAAGCGGTGCCACCCTGTTTATAAAGGTTCTTATCCGTTACCCGCAATTCGCCCGCTTCGGTGTAAAATACCCGCTTCCATGAGTCGTTAGGAAGAGGGGCGAGCACGGCGTCTACATCATCCGCCCATGCGAGCCACTTTACAGAACCGTCGCCATCATAGAGAAATATCGAGACTATCGGTCCTGCGACCGTCGGGGTGTATTCGGCACCATCGGTCCCGAGCGGGACGAGTCCGCCGTGATCGAACCGGCAGTTTTTGGCTACCTGCGCGTGACCTGGGGGGATGAGGCGCGGGTCAGTGATTCTCGGAACGATCCCGCCGAACTGCTTGAATTCTAACAGCATCTATTGCCCCGCTGCCGCGACTGCGGTTTTCACCTGTTTCTGAACGCCGAGTGCTTGGTAAAATGATTGCCTATACATCTGCGACTTCTGCAAAGCATTAGGCACGGTAGTATTCTCCGCCAGGCACCATGCAATGCAGCCGTTAATCGCCGGGACTTCGAACTCATCAGGGAGAGGGAACGGGTCGTTTACCGGGTCCTGTGCCGCGGTCGGGTATGCAGAACCGAGGTTTTCTATCTGTGTGGGGGCAACTGCGGGTTGGGGAGGAAACACGCCGTAAGCGTAGGGGTCTTTCTCATCCATGACCACGATGGAGACCACCCCATCGGCCGGCCAAGTGTGCCAGTCAGGGATACACTGGTCCATAGTCTCACGGGGGACGGAAGTTATCACTTTGCCGGGGGTGGCTCCGTTGACGCCCATGTTTCTTCTCGCGTCCAGCAGATCATTCCATCCAGCGGGAAATGTTTGCCGTGTCCCGGCAACGAGTTGGCACACCTGAAGAATGGAATTCGCTTCCGGCCGGAGGTCCACTATCTCATGACAAACGAGATTCAGGTAAACGAGCAGGATATTCGTTGGGTAGCCGATATTCAGTATATCCTGGAGCTGCCGGCCGATTGCCGCGATAATCGCCGCTACCCCCACCGTGCCGGGACCGACAAGCGCCTCCTCAATAGATATATCGTTGCCGATCATCTGGCCGTTGTACCATATCTCTATTGGATAGGGTCCGCCGTTCGGCACGGGCAGACTTGCGTAATACCATGATTGGATCGCCGAAGTGTCGGCAAATTCGGGCATGTAATAATCACACTCCGCCGTTTCTGTGACCGACCATTGCAACGTTGTGAAATTCCAGTATTTCCCCCCGTAAGGCATCCGGGCGTAGACGGCAGAGTCCCCGAGTCCCTTGTCGTAGCGGAGAGTCGCATTGTGAGTCGGTTGGTTGATCATAATAGCCTCTTTTACTGGATTTCAAACTCAAGGTTGAAGATAATAGCAGTATTGCCGGTCGATGCAGTCCAGTTGGTCAGAGCAAAGTTTTTGTATAATGTGAAATATGTTGTCGTGCCGCCATAACTGTAAACAAGCCCTTGTCCATATGTCCCATTGTCTGAATAAACGAAACTGCCGATGTAACCAAACACCGTATTGTGCGCGAGCGTCGGGAGATATATATCAAGCCCGTTGCCCCCGGAGGTTACGCTTGACCCTGTGAGCGAAAGAATCCAGTGCATCCTTTTACCTTCGATGTAGTATCTATTGTAAGCAACATTCCCCGAGACGACCGTCCAAGTGTTGCCACTGCCTAAGAAGTTCGTCGAGCTGAACGTAGGCGTAGTCCAGACTGGAATGCTGTTGGTTATCGCCCTCCCGACGAAATATGAATTTACCGCATACCTGCTACTATCCGACGCTGGGGGAGTCGGCACCTTTATCCCGTGAGTTGAATAATTGGCGAACGTGTTTGCTGAATAATTCGAGAAAGCATGGAAACCATTGGCATCGTTGACTGGTATTTGGCTTGCTGCGGGGCGTGTCGATGGAGCGTATGTGCCAACGGTCGTGGAATTCCCGGCATTTGTCGCATTCACTGCATTCGTGGCCCAGAATACCAGACCTGAATCGGTAAGCGTCCCTATCGCGATCCATCCGGTATTCGCCCCGTTCCTGATCCGGAGTGTCGGCGGGGAGGTCGAAGTATCACACCAGAATGGGTTGTGGGCAGAGGTCGTTGTGGGGGCAGTCGGGGAACTGGACATTGAGAGTATGCCCGATGTCACTTCCGCCCTTGTCGCTCGACCGCCGTCCACTGAGGTATAGCTATTGAACGCCACTGCCGACGCAGCCCCCACGCTGCCGGGGGTGATAGTAATAGTTTTTGTTCCTGGGGTGTTTACCACCCCCACGATCTTAATGGTCGAGTGGGAAGTCGGAGCACATATTTTGCCACCAGCAGACGAGAAACAGTTGAACGTGTTGATTATCGGGGTGGCATTGCCGCTGCCGTAGACGACCTGGCCGACGCAAAACAAAGCGATCGCGAGTATTCCGTAATAGATCGGTTTCAATAGAAATCCCCCCTTTTCATGCGTCTGCGCGGTAAAGGCACCGCCCTGGCGTTGAGCACCGTGTCCACCTCGTTCTGTAGCATGGCCTCGAAGTCCGGATCTGCCTGGATGACGTTCAGCCCCTTGGTGATCACCCGGGGAACGCCCTGGAAAAACGCCTGGTCGAACAGCCCGTTGAACGGTATCGGCACATCGGATGTCACGTTCTCGACCGTCTGAGTCGGACTGTCGATTATTGACGGCATCCCGTAATATCTTGCAAGAATGGAAACCGAGACAAGGCTAGGGTCGAGCGCGGGATAGAAAACAATCTGCGTCAGGCCGAGAAGCTCATATTTATACGGAGAAAGCGCCGTCTGTCCTTGGAATCGAGCCCGGCTGCCGGTTATCGGCTCAAGGCATCCCGATCGGCCGTAAAGGTCGTAATCGTAGCCGCCGTAACTCTGCGAATTATCACTATCCCAATTATCATCGTCATAACTCCCGCTGTAATCGGGATTGTACGGCTTTTCCGCAAGGGAAATGAACCCGTCAGGGAGGTCGTAATAAACCGTGTCAGGGGTGACGGTCCATGTGTTTTCCATTTGAACGAGCAGATCACTCTTCACTTTGATGAGGCGCTTGGCGATCATCGAAGCGACATAGTTTATTGCTTGGTAGAATGTCGTGCCGGTCGGCGGGGCTTTGGCAATCCGCGGGAGGGCATCAAGGACTAGTTGCTTAACGGTTGTCATGATAAACGGTCCTCCGGATCATAGAGGCGGCGCCCTCCAGGCGATACAGCATCTACTGCTTTTTTGCACCCTTCGCAGTGCATAATGGTCAGCAATATCTGGTCAACCTTGCCATCAGTAGTCTTCTGCCCTTTGACGAAACTCTTGCCTACCCATACCAGCACCCCCACAAGGGCTCCCCCGACTGCACCGATTACACTCACGAGCAGTTTTACAGCCGTCCATATTACCGGCATTATCGCATTATACATCTCTAAAGATGGTTGGATAGGTGTCGTCATGCCGCCCCCTTTTTGTTACCCCGCCATTTTCAGCGCCGCCATCTGCGCTTCCCAGTCGGCAACGGTCATGCCTATAGGAGTTATCCCGGTCGTGTCCGTCCAGTCCTGAGAGATGAAAGAATAGACCTCATCAACGAATGCGTCAAAGAAAGCCTGAGTCATGCCGTACTTTCTCCCCCATGAAATCACAGGGTAGGTTCCCGCCACATTGTAGCCCGGCAGAATGACGCAATGCCCTCCAACTGTGTCCGTCACGTCCACGCCAGCGGGAACATCCCACACATCCGGCGGGGTCATCGGGTTGCCCTGCGCATCGTACATCAGGAAGCGGGGAACCTCGAAGCCGATATAGACCAGGCCCGATTCGTAGATGCACTCCTTCACATCCTGTGTATTGCGCGGGTCCGTCTCGAAGAATCCAAGGAGCTTTTCTGCGGTCGTGCCGTCACCGATAGGAAAGCCGGTATTGACGCAGTACCCGAGCACGTCCTGCTCGACGCCACCCTTGTCGGTGTTGGGGTCGTTGGGGTCATAACCGCAGGCCTGTTCATAAAGGGCCTGGACGCAGTTGTCCGATTCGGTGATGATGTTCTTTGCCGCCCATTGGGTAAGCACCTGCCGGGCATGGTAGACACCAGCGCAAGTGCAATCCCCTTCTGCATCGTTGAGCATCATTCCCACGTCGACAGGGAGTCCGGGCGTGTAATCGCAAGAATCGGGAATCAAGAGTGTCTTTTCCCGGCGCATGGTGAGGGCCGAGTAGTGAGGAATGAAAGGATAGAATTTACGGGGCAACCGCCCGAGTTGGAACATATCAACCTCCAAAACTAGGGGCGGCGGACCGCCCCGTTACCAAAAGGCTGGCAGATCAAGTCCGTGGTGTCAGGTCGTGGGCTCGACCGGCGGCGGGTCGGGGACCGGCGGCACGAACGACGGGTCGATCTTCTTGGCGATTGCCACCGACGCAGTATAGACTGCATTGGCGATCTTCAGGATGTTGGCGCCGTAGAGTTTGATCAGGCCGGGGATCAGGTTGGTCTGGAAACCGGTGAAGGTAATCCCGGCAGCGGCGAGCGCGTCGCCCAGGTCGGTAATGTCCCCTTGGAACTGGGCACTTTCAGCGAACTGTACGAAATTGATGAGCTTTACATCTGCGTTAATTTCATCTTCCAGAATCTTGTTGATGAGTGACATGCCTAAACTCCTTTCATTGCCGGGTCTTGCCCGGCTGGTTCTGGGGGGCTTGCGTCCCCCTGTTTTTGTGATGTCCCTGGCCGGAGTATGGCACCCATGATGCCGAGACACACCCCGGCGGTTATCCCGTCCTTTGCATAAACAGCATAAGCCCCAATTCCCGCGACCGCAAGTGAAAAAATCAGTTTATCCCAGTCCATGACCATCCCCTTTCTGGTATTTAATCCACGCATTTATTTGTGCGGCGAGCCGTCTATACATGAAATCAGGGGCCATGCCTTGTGCCGCCATCCCGAGCAGCAAACCGATTGATTGAATGGACGCGCCTACCGCCTCGCTGCATATCCAGACGTGATCATCCTCAACGAGCAGGGGAATCGGGAGAAATGCGGTGAAGATAATAATCCATCCATATTTTGGCTTCACAAGAAACACGCCCCCTGCGGCAATTAATTCAGCCTGGGCCCTGACAATCTTCTCCTGAGCCTTGGTGCAGGCAATCGGTATGCAGTCCCAGGCGCCCGGTTCCATATCGATGTGATCTTTGAAAGAAGGCCCGTTGTCCTCGTCTCGGGAAGAAAAGAACTTGCCATCGGAAAACTGGAGCTCAACATGGCAATGATGCCCACTAAAGAACATGATCACGCTGCCGAAGAATGACGTCGCCTTTTTCTTGAACCATACGCGCATCATTTGATATCCAAAGCGTTATCAAGTTCTCTTGCGTCGTCAAGGGACTTCTGGCAGGCTACCGGGTTTGCTTTACACCATGCCGCCCATTCCTGCGCTTGTTGTTTGCCCGCCGCATCGTTCTTTTTTGTCAAGTCAACAGAGCTAATAACCCCTGCCCCGCTGAACTTCTCGTTGTGGGAGGTCACACACCCCTGCATCATCAATACTGCCGCCAGAATCAAGAGAGTTTTCATACTGTTGCTCCTTTCCTTAGTTCTTCCACAATTCTATTGCTGCGGCCGGGGGCACCCCCGGAGTTTTTAAGCTGCCGATACCAAAGACTGTCCATTGCCTGATCTGCCGCCTCGTCCCAATTATCGGCCTTAATTGCGGCAACCATGTTGTGGAAGCCCTCAACTCCGGCCTTGCCAAGGTTGAACACCATGTTAACGAGCGCCCCCTGACGAACATCATCCATCGGCTGATCGGCAAAGATTTCGTGAAACTCCTGGATGGCCTGGTCTACCCGGCGGCCGAGTAGGATGGTTGCCGTCTCTTCCGAGATAGTGGAACTTTGCCCTGGCGCACAGCATCCGTAACCATACGTCCATTGTTTGTTATCCCAGAAAGCGGATGCCGTAAATCCTTCATCAATCTTCAACTGATTTATTATCGCGTCTCTGTTCATATTTGCCTCCAGCGTTTTATTTAATCAGGATGCGCCGCCCCCTGAGTTAGACCATAGTAAGGGCCAGGAACAATGACAGAATCCCCTGGGTTATCAAGGCATCACCCCCCCCCCATTTTCAGCATCCAGATATGAGCGCCACTGAGGACGCCCATAATTCGACGTTGAAAATTAGAATCTGCCACCGTATACCTGCAACATAATCATTGCGGTAGCCGGGAGGTCTTTCGGAATCCAGCCAAGGCTTTGAAGCGCCTGGAGTTCTTCCATGGTCAGCCCCTTGGCAACGTACATCATGCCCCTAACCGAAGCGGAGACGGTCGGAGGGGTGATGGTAAAGGTCGCCCCGTTGCCGGTCGCCGCGGCAGAGGTGAAGGTGTAGAATGCCATGGCGTGCGTAGTGGTGCTGTTGTAAAGCTGAGCGCAGTCAGCGGTAATACCGGTGCCGTCGGTTGCGGTCCAGACGAGGCCACCGGTGCAGTTGAAATCAGAGGCCAACGGAGAACTGCCGGCGGTCGCAGCGGCGGTGCAGGAAGTGAGGGTATTCCCCCCAGCGGTGTAGCCATGCGCCGTGTCGAGGTCGGTAAAAGTGGCCGAAGAAGTGGTGCCGGTGTTAATCGAAGTGTTGGCCGACTGCAAACCGAGGCTCATCCTGATAGTCGGACCCGGACTGCCGGTAATAAATGCCGCAGTCAGCGCATCTTGTTTCGCCTGCTGTGTCATGCCAGCGGTAAAAGCTGCGAAAGCGTTACTGGTCAGGCCGACCAGCAGGCATACGGTCAATAGTGACCAGTAAAACTTTTTCATAAGAAATGCCTCCTTGCTGCTCTTTAGCAGCGGTTGTGCGCTTGTGCGCGGGTTATTGAATCTTCACGTTGACCGATTGTTTGTCTCCATCCTTGAATGTTGCCACGGTGCATTTACGAGCCACCGAAGCAATGCCGCCTTGCGAAAGTTGCTGCGCTGGTTTCTGCGGCGGGGTGGTAGCGCACCCGGCGCAAAGCACAATCCCCAAAATCATCCACTTCTTCATTCCTTTTCTCCTTTCACTGCATAATTACGTTGCTGAAAATAGCCTGAATACCAGCACCTACCCCCATGCCGCCAGGATACCCGACCCCTGAACCGCAACCATTGCCGGTCAGGCTCACAACCGGCGAGTAGGTCATGGCGGCGGTGATTGAACCGGTCCCGCACGTTCCCCCGAGTCCAGAGAGGTTGAGAGACGAACTAGAAGCCGTGCCGGGGAGTCCGTTATATACCGCCAGACTGTCAATATACATTGTCTGCGTAACCGGTGAGCCATTACCGATGAAAGGGGATATGGTGAATTGCGCCCATTTCATCGTCGGATGTTGGCCCGTCCGATAGATCATATTACTGAAGTTGATGGTCTGCGTTCCGTCCATCCATTCCTGCATTATCCCATCAGTCTGGCCGATACCCCCCACGATAGAGTTCATTTTCATGTAAGCCTCTATATGGTGCCATGCGCCTGTAGAAACTGGCGGGGTTGTCGCAATCCAGTCATTCGCCGAATAGTAAGAAGTCCCGGACGGGTAACAGTTCATCCCTGATGTGCAAGTCACCCCATCAGCATAGCAAGAAGCCACAGCCCCGTCATATGAGGGGGTGTTGCATTGGTTTACGCTTCTGTTCTCAGTCATAGCTCTTAAATCATCAGGCACAGCCCCATAGTTCGGGTTTGTGTTTTTTTCATCTTGTAGGTCGATCTGTGAATAGATATTGTAATCGCCTTGAGATGCAAAAACATCGCTGTGAAACTCGATATATGTATTCAGGTAGTTGGCTGCAAGGGCACTATATGGGTTTGCCGTATCATCAAGATCGGAAAGCAAACATATTATGTGCGGATGAGCTGTCTGCTGCGACCCTTCCCACCCAGTAGCGAACTTTATCCAGAATGAAGTGTAAATGGTATCTGTGGCCGTAAATTCATGTCTCATCGACCCTGCGGGCATCTGAGTCGGATTAGTTCCGCCAGAGTTGAATGTCCAGATCGAACATCCTGCCCCTGAATAGCATCCCGTGGTAGCAATAGATGAAGGTATCCCGTCATACCATCCTCTTGCGGCAAAATTGGTATCATCGAACCCTTCTGAGAAAATAAGTTGCGCGCCAGAAACCGGAGAGGTAATTATCCCATTGCTGCCAGATGAACCTAATCCGGTAAGGCTGATTGAGGCATTGCCCCCGCTCCCCCCTCCCAAGGCATAAGTCGCCCCCCCCGCCGTCGCAGTGTTTCCTGCTGCCGCCACCATCTGCCCGTTATTCGTCACTCTTAGAATATAATTGGCCGCCGTAAGCGTGGGAAGGTTGGCTGTGATGGCTATTGAAGTCTCACTAAGGGATGTCGGTGGCTGGTAAGTCCAAGTCGTTCCACCATCACCGCTGATTTCGACAATGGTCGAGGGATAGACCCTTGTTGTCGAAATTGCCATGTTATCAATATACTGTTGCATGGCCCACCCAGACGTTGTGCCTTGGATGTTTACCATCCCGAAATCAAGATAGCCTTGGCCACTAGAAGTCATCGAATGTGTAACAATTTGTTGACCGTCAATCCATTCAGTAGCCGTGCCTGTACTTGCACTATACATCCATTCTATACAGTACCATCTGCCTGATTGCATCGCGCCACTGGGGATGTTCCCGAAATAATTGTTTCCACCGATGTTGACTAATGCCCTGGTAGGGGCAGACCCGGAAGCGTCCCATTGGAAATAGACATTGTTAGTGCCAGCTTGAACGTCTATATTTTTCCAGGCTATAGACGGCCACACACCGCTTGTATTGTCATATCGGACATAAGCCCGGCCATAATGATTATCCATTGCAAGAGGAAAAGACTCATGAGAAATTGCACAACTTGGACTTTCTCCGCATTGCCCATGAGCGCCAGATTGCGAGAACATCATGGAATTTGATCCCATTAATTTAATGCTCGTACTGTAGACTCCATTGCAAGTTCCGCCGTAACAATAGTCTGTTGACGGGCCTTCAAAACCATAATCGGTACTTTGAAAATTCGGGCCGTGGATGCTGCTTGAGAGGTTCGCCCAGTTCGTGTTGTCTTCATCCAACAAATTCAATCCGGCAATGGTCAATGTCTGGCCCGTGGAGACCGTACCGGTGACATTGGTAATTGTTGGGGTGGTGGCAGAAGCAATGGCTGGCAACAGGCAAATTATGAATATGAGAAGTTTTCTCACGGCGTTACGCTCCCCATGACTGACGTGCTTTCCATCCACTGATCCAACTCCACTGTGACCGCCCCGGAGATATCAGGTTCCCCGCTGACCGTGTTGGCATTCGCATCGCCTGTGGTTATTGATGCTGTTGGGCTCCCTGGCTTAGTTGTGGATGTCGCCACATATAGATACATGGTCCCGTTAGTGCCGGTCCCGGCGGTCCAGTCGCACCACACATAATATTCTGTTCCAACCGCAAAGGTTCCCCCGGTTGAGTACTGCGTTGTTGTCCCATTTTTTATATACCATTGATCCGGCCCCGGCCCGGTTATCCCGATCTCCCCTATAGGAGTGGTCAATGCCGCGTTGTACCACCGAACCAATGAAGTTGGGGAAGTTCCTGCTGTGACAGTCATACGAAAGAAAACGCTATAGGTAGCTGAGGCCGTAAAAACAGGTGGATAAGTAAAACACTCGGCAGCGCTAGTGCCGGTCATGACTAAACTTTGAGTCCCACGCAAAGGGGATGAAGTTGTAGCGGGGGCATAAGAACATCCTGACCCACTCTGTTGAGTCCATGTCTCACTATGATCATACCCGGTTGTCGCTGTCTCGAAGTTCTGACAATGGATCTTCGTTACGCCGGTGGCGCAGTCTTCGGTTGTACCTGCAGTCCCCCCTGTAGCCGTGAGCGCCGTATAACTCCCGACCCCGCCATATCCGGTGAGCGTTCCTGCCCCGTTCAGCACCCTAAGGTAGACATTAACCGATTCAAGCGTGGTGCTGGCATGAGCGGTAGCTGTAAAGAGTATCGAGCAAAGGAAGGCAGTCAGTAACTTTTTCATATCCATTCTCCTATTGATTCGTATAGGTAATTCTCACTTGACCGGCATAACCTGCGCCGCCGTTCCTTGTGCTGGACGTTGCTCTATATGCCCCGCCACCGCCACCACCAGGGCCGGAAGCCGGGGCAGAACCGTTGCCTGCCGCTGCCGCACCGAGGCCTCCAATGCCGCCGCCCGTCACCGCTGCGCCTGCGCTGTTGTCTGATGCGCTGGTGAGCGTGGTGAAGTTACCGGCTGCCGCTGTGCCTCCCGAACCGCCACCACCTGCCCCGTAAGTTCCGGAGGCCCATGTGTGACCGTAGCCGCCTGCGTATTTCGCCGTAGTGCCGGTCGAGGCCGCCGTGGTGCCACCGGCCCCGCCGGTCGAACTATTGGCTGTGGCATTTGTGCCACCTGCGGCCACCACCGAGGAAGTGTTGAACGACGATGCCCCGCCTGCACCCGGAGATGCGCCCCCGGCCCCTGCCGCTCCGACAACATAGGTATAGGAGTTACCGCCGGTCACAGAGACAGTGCCTATCGCATAAGCCCCCCCACCACCGCCACCGCCGCCTGTATTGCTGCCGGTGATATTCGCCCCGCCGCCCCCGCCACCCCATGCTTTGGCAATAACTGAGGTCACACCGGTCGGCGCGGTGAATCCATTGGTAAATGTTCCAGCGGTTGCGTAAATATTAACCATCGTTTCAGATGCGAGACCTTGGCCGGTTGCTGCCCCTGATGCGTCAATCGTTACCGTGGCATTGGTCAGATTGACAATCGCCGTTTGCTGTCCTGCACCGCTACCTTCAGATTGCAAATAGGCGATAGTGTTCTGTGCGTTCGATGCCGTGATAGTCCCGATGCCGGATGCCGATCCCTGAGCGGTGATCGTGAAGGAAGCGAGAGCAAGACCGGTCGCCGTGACTGATTGACCGGTTGCCGCGCCGAGTCCTGTTACACTCCACCCGTCATTATGTACGCCTGTTCCCGCTGCCGTGATTGCCGTTATCCCGGCGTTGCCATAAGCGGGATCGAGGGCGATTGTTGCTTGCAGGATGGTGGCGATATACCCGGCCACGCCCGTTGCCGATCCGTTCCCGGTCAGACTCGCTGCGCCCTGTACGCCTGTCCCTGCCGTGGTGATTGTTCCTATCCCGGCAACCCCGCCCGCTGCATCTGGGCTAATCGCAGCGGCGGTGAGTGTAGCATAAGAATTCGTAATGTACCCGCCGACATTTGCAGCTTGGCTGATATTGGCAGAGGTACTTTGAGCTATGAGTCCTCCTGTCACAGTTAACGAGCTGAGCGCGCCTGCTGAGCCTTCAGCCGTCAATGGTATCAGGTCGCTTCTCAACATGCCGAGCGGGTCATGCTGCGCGCCGATTGACCCTACCGAAGCGAGGGCAATATTTGCAAGGCCGAGCCCCGCTGTTGTGATCGCTGTGATGCTGGCAGTCCCGCCATAGCTTGCAAGATAAGCCAGTCCGTTGCTCATGCCGCCAGCGGATACCGGGAAGGGCCATGTTGTGCCGGTACTCCCCCCATCGGATAAGGTGACGACCGCGATACTTTGTGCCGTTACGCCGAGCGTGCCGATACCAGAGCCGCCGCCGCTTCCATAAGGGGCCGGGCTATTATTCACGAAACCGTTTATCCCTAAGAACCCGACAAGCCCCTGGCTGCCGACCTGATTATTTAATAAGCTGACTTGTCCGGCAAGCCCACCATATGCTGCAACATTTCCCCCAGACTGCGCCCCTAATGATGGAGAAGGCACAACCGCGCTGATGGTGGAAGAGATGAAAAGACAATTGCCGATGCCACCCTTTGCGCCAACAGAGGGGTGAAACGGTTGGCTCCCTATACCGGGATTCCAATTGAACGCTTGCATATGGAATGGGAAACCGACACCGCTCCATGCGAAATCCCCAAAATGGAATGGGGGTCCATTGTTAAGGCCTGAACCTGTATAAAGAGACGCTACGCTGCCTCCCCATGCAGAGGTGCCCAAGGAAATACAAAACAGTATTGATATCAGGGTATTAAATCTTTTCACCGACTTCCCCTATGGCGTATATCCGCCGATAAATGTTCCGCTGCCGAGTGTCAGGAAAAAGTTTTGTACCCCGTTCAGATAAACTTTGACAGGAACAATGGTATTCGCATAAGAGTTTGCTGATGTGGAAACGATTCGGCAGGTCCATGCAGCCGCTGTCAGGTTCGTTTTGCCATAATTGGTTGAGTAATTGGCAAACCCATGGGTCCCCAATGAAAGCGTCCGGGAATAAGCATCGTCGGGCGAAAACCCTTGTATAATACTGGTCTCCCCGCCAACAGCGTCGGTTTTCAGTTTCTTGTTCATCCCGAAAACGCCGCATTCGATCTGGTTCGCCGAGGAATACGCTTGAAATCCGATCTTCATCATCGGCCCGGCATATGTGATTGCAGCCGATAGGGTTACCATCAAAACTGCGATTATTATCCTTTTCATGTCGCCTCCAGTTCCTTTAATCTTCCGTCCAGGAGTTCAATTAACCATGGTCGCCGGGTTGCGGAAGAGTCCTCTTGCGCCCCTATGACGAACAGCATCTCTTTGTCCTTGCATCCCTTTACCGCTTTTGTGATCTGCTGGTAGTTGGTGAGCACGAAAAATTCTTCCTTCGTGAATGAAACGCCCTGATCTGCCGGTTTACTCGGCGCCTCGGTTTTTTTGCTCTGATATTCCCGGTAAAAACCCTTCGTTGCAAGGAGCCTCTTGACCGCATGATCCGCGCAAACTTCGCATACGTTCGATTCCTTGTCCCCTCCGGTAAGTTCAGGCCGAGACTTGAAGATGTACTTCATCCCGGCATGGTTGAATTCCGTCAGCCCGTCTCTCTTGATAAGGCATTCGATAATCATTGTTCACTCCTTGAGAAAAGGGGAGGTAGAAGCCTCCCCTTCGTTGATTGATCTGCCGGTCAGTCGGCGCCGAGCAGGTAGAGGTAAAGGGACCGGTTAGTGGAAATGGCCGCAGGGGTCCAGGTTGCTCGTACAAAGTTGCAGAGGCTGTTGATTTCAAAGGTGGTGAATGCCGCGCCGTTGGCCAGGGTTATCACATTCCCCAAACTATCCTTCATGGGAGCCCACGGACCACTGGCGGTTACCCCACAATAGAGGGTGGCCGGACCGTTGATGTTGGTCGTCTGGACTGCGCTGGACATTCCCGTAAAAACTGCGGTCGCCCTGACGTTGCCGAACATCCGGGTAACATTGGAGTTCAACGCCGAAGTGGCGGTGGCCGCCTTGGCGCTGAATATCGCGTTAGATTCCCTGGTGACAAGCGGACCGTTCTGCATGTCGGCGAAAGCTGCCGAGCAGAGCATCCCCACTATAACAAGGGAAAAGACTGAGATAAGGTTCTTCATCTGTTCCTCCTTGTAAGTTATTTGTCTGGCTTAGTTCCCGTCAGGAATATAGACGAGAACCTGGCGCAGTTTCGATGCGGCGTTAAGTCCGGCCGCCCCGGTGGTGATTTTGATCCCGTACCATGTATCGTAGTCCGAGACCGCCTGCAGGAGACCGAGAGCCGTATCCGCCCGAGCCACCCCGCCGGCTTGGCCGACGCTGGACGTGGTGATCACGTTGGTACTTGCTCCCTCCAGGTCGGTGAAGTCCTTTTTAAGCAACCCTGCCGACATAACGAGAGCTGCCCCGCTGTCGATATCTCCGGCAACGATGAAGTAGTCGATGAGTTTATGCCCTTTCGGAAGGCAACCCCCGACATAAATATCGCTGGTGGCGAGCGGGTCCGTGGCAGCGGCGAGGGTCACATCGCTGATCGACATGATCGGCACCCCCGCCCCCTGGTGAGTCAGCGCCGCAACGGAGCCTTGCAGCGGCTGAAGTGTCGCGGCGGCATCATCTGCAGCGGGAGTTACCCCGACTGCCTTACTCATGTATCTTATGGTCTGTGCCATTTGAGTCCTCCTTGGCTAAAGCGTAAGGAGGGGGTTCCACGCCCCTCCGGGTTATTTTACGAGGTGATGGAGGTAGGATCGGCAGCCGTGTCGAGGGCGAAAACGCCGAAATCCAGCCCGTTGAAGGTGACTTTCTTGACGCCCCACCGAGTTCCGGTGCAGATCTCCAGAACATACTGGAAATCCTTCCATTCTTCCTTCCAGGAGAAGGTGTTGGCCTCCCCGGGTTGCCCAAGGGCGAGGACGCCGGCCTGAACGCCGCAGAATAGAGCGCGTGCGCCGGCAAGGGTACTGTTCGCGCCCCATGTGCTGAACGTCAGGTTTGCGTCATGAACCTGGATAACCACGTCACGGTAGATGCCGAGCGCGTCCTTGGTGTAATTGCTCTCGGATTCGTTGGCGCCGGTAGCCAGGGCCTTGGTGATCTGCGCCCAACCGAGTTCGCCCTGTTCACGTCTCAGGTCGAATTCCTGTATCGGATGGATGACGCACAGGAAGCGTTTCTTGCCGCCGACTTTGGGAGCCGTGAGCTTCGGGATACGAGCAGTGCCACCGCCCATGGTTTTGGCTTTGGCGATTGCCTTGTCGAGCAGTTTCAGCCCGAACTTGTCATCGGCCGTCAGGGTCCCGGTCGAGGTTGCCGACCCGTCGCCACCGAACATCTGGTGATAGGAGTCAGGAGCAACGAACGAGTTGTTGGCGTAGCCGGTGAAGTCGGTCGCCTCGATGAAATCGGTATTGCTTCCGCGGGCGCCGGACAGGTACATGGTGATCGTCTCGTCGAACAGACGAATCATGTACTCGGACTGGCGGGCGCGGCCGATTTCGCGGAATTCCAGCATGGTTTTCTGCTGGTCGTTGGTGTTGCCGCAGGACACGACTTTACGGAGCTGGTCAACGTAAACCAGATCGCTGTAAGTGTCGAGCTGCTCGGCGGTTCCTTCCGCCTTTTGTTCGCCCTGGACGGGCTTGCCGCGGAGCTGTAGAGAGAGATAGTAGCGAACGGACTCGCCCCTCATCTTCTCCAGGTCTGTGAGACGCCAGATAGGCATCGTCGGGTTTTTGCCGCTGGACATGAACTTGCTGTTCCAGTAGCCCTCTCTCGCAAGATCCACCGCGACCATCGCTGAGTACCGCTGGACGGCCTGGACGGAACTATGCACGACTGTGGTCTGTGCCATTTTGTCCTCCTTTTTCGCCGTCCTGGTGATTATGGATGTCCGTCAAGTCTGTAATCCTTACTGACGGGTCTGCTTCAAACACTACTTTAACGGCATTCTCTATGTAATCGGAACGCCGGAATTTAAGGGTTATAATCTGGCCCAAAATAGTGAACTGAATCCCTCTCCCAAACTTTATTTCCTTTAGAAGTCGGGACATTAAGTCCTCGCGCCTTTCAGATACGCCGCTTCCTGCTGTGGCGTCATCCTGGCAAGGGCTTCTTCCCTCTCAACCGGGTCCTTAATCCGGTCGATGTTGGCAAACGGGTCAGCATCATGCTCGCCGGCTGCCGGGAGTTCACCCAGGTTCACCACACTGGCTGGCACAGTTGCGGCCGGGGCTTTCGGTGTTTTTTTGCCATTTACCACCTGGGTGGCCAATGGAGTTGTTTTCCCCCGCGCCGGCAGATTAAACGCCTTGCGTACTGCGCGGTCGGCCTCGATCTGAATCAGCATCCCGGACTTGCCGGCGTTCGCGGGGTCTTTCAGGAGCACGTTCACCCGTGAAGCGAATGCAGAGAAAAGCATAGCGGACTTGTCCGTGATCTTCCCCTCGGCGTCCTTCTCCCTGTACTCAGGGGTTGCGGCCACAAAAGCCTTCTGCTCTGCCATCCAGATAGCGTTTTCTTTCTGAACGTCCCGCTGGCTTATACGGGCCTCCATGCGAAGCTCGGCAATCTCCTGGTTGATGGTGGCGGTCTCGTCGTCGATCTCGTCGAGGGCGTCGCGGAGGTCTTTCTTGGTGAATTCGGTCTTGTCCGGCTTCTCTCCCTCGTCGAACCAGTCGTTTACCTCTTTTCGCTTCGCCTTGAGCGCGACTATCTTATCTGCCAGTTCCTTCGGGACTTCGACTTCTACCTTTGGCAACGGGATATCGGAGTCGGGAATGTTAATCCGGAGCGATAGGAGTTCTTCATCGGTCGGGATGACTTCCGCAACGGCAGCCTTGGCCGCTTCTTCTTTCTCTTTGTCCTCGGGAGAGAGGGCGGCTATGCGGTCGGCTTCGGCTTTATCGGCTGCCGCTTTCTGCTCGGGCGTTTCCTCACCTTCCTTAATCTCGCCGATCTCTCCAAGGGCGTCGTCAAGTTCATCTTCTTCCAGCTCTCCACCCTCGGCGGCTTCGATCTGCTCGTCGGTGATCCCAAACGCCACGCGCTCGGCGGGGAGTAGGTTCTCCCATTGTGACTTGGTGAATCCTGCCGGAATGCCGGGTTCTGCCGTAGATTCGCCGCCGGTCCCTGCTTCGACTTCGATCCCTCCCCCCTCGGTAGGCGGAGCGTAGAGAATTGCCCTGTTGATAAACTTGTGCATAAACATCCTGATACCTCCTGTTATTTTTTATCGGCCATCTTGCATATTTCGGAAGATTCAGCCTTGCGCTTCATGTGTTCTGCCTTCATCGTCTTGGCGTGACTGTGGGCAGCCTTGAGACGCACGGGGTCTTTCTTGATTGCTGCCGCTCTGGCGAGTGCGCGGACATCTTCCTCTTTCTCCCAGTGGTTATCGTCGTATGGCTGCGCCACCATTCCCGATTTCTTAGCCATTGTTCAAGCCCTCCTCGTTTCTAGCCTTAACTGTTTCATCTCGTATGATGGACACCTTGGATGACAATCACAAGGGTCAGTTATGGACTCATCCAATACCCAACAATAATAATAAGTGTCCCATCCGTCAGGCAACATTTTGCCCACCCGGCTGTCCTGTATTATCGCCCACCTGTGGCGGGTTTATCGCTGGTTGTGGCTGTTGCGGTGTCGCTGCCGGTGTCCCTTGCTGGTCAGGATGTTTAACGAGGGCGTCAGCCTCTTCAATCAACGTGTCGGCTGCCTTCACGATACCCGGGGCGATAGATACCGCCCCCGCCGTCTCCATGGCGGACATCAGCATGTTCAGCCGTTCCGATGCCGCCTTTACTGCGTCCAAGATCGCCTTGTTTTCTTTGCTGTCAACCTCTGCCCGCTTCAATTTCACTTCGAGCTGCAGCATCTCTTTCTGAATCGCCTGCATTTCAGCGGCTTCTTTCTGCTTCGCGGCCTGCTCCTGCTGTTTGGCCTGTTTCTCTTGAGGAGTCAGGTCGTCGTCGATACCTTCCTGCCCTGTTATCTTCCTGATCCTGGCGACCATCTCCTCTTTGGCGTTCATATCGTCGTAGAGGTCAACGTAAATGTCGAGCATGGCGACGCCGCACTCCTGGGCCTTGCCGCCAACCTTAACGAGATTCTGGATGAGCTCCCCGAGTTCTTGCCGCATTCCCTGCCGGACCGTCTCGCGGTAATCCGTTTTTGATATCTTGAAGTCACCCTTGGCACGAGTAATCGAATCGGTCGGTTTCCCCTCTTCGTCAACGGTGTTTATGGTGACAAACTCATGCTTCTGCTCTTCGCCGGTAATCCTCATCACCTTTTCGGTGTTGTCGAACTGCTCGACGTTGGAGAGTTGAAGTTCGCCGGCCATCTGCATGGCGAAGAAATAGTTATCGAACAGGCTGGAATTCTGGTTGCTTCCCTGCTGTTCAAGTGCTTTGATCGCCACGCCTGACAGGTCCCGTTTGCTCTGTCCTTGCTGCTCGGGGGTCACGCCTGCGATATTGTGCATGAACTGCTCGGCTTCCCTTGCAACCGCGGCTTCCTGCTGGGCCTTCGCCATGCCGTTCTCGAAGTGAATCTTCTGCCCGGAGAGCGCGCCGGCCGCTACTTTTGCAATCCCGTCAGGGCGCCGGTACTCGTCGGCAAACCGGGCAATCCCTGCGGGAGTTGATTCGTCGATAGCTCCCTGCTCGTAGATGACTTTCTCCGCGGACATCAGGAAGTAGGCTCGCATCTTCCGGGCGTTCACATCGTCCTGGGGAGAGCGCATGTCACGAATCAGGCCGTAGGGCATCCCGTCACGGTCCCGGCGATAGCAGAACACCGGCACCCATGAAAACTGGTTGTGATGGTAAGGAGTCGGGAAATCACGCAGGAATATCGAATTGCACCATAGGCCATGCCTCACGGTCATGCGCTTGGCATCTTCCAGATCGGCGGACCCGTACTTCACCAGATGCTTGTGGACATCGTTATCGTCCTGATAGATCACATGGTCATAGGCTCCGTACTCTTCCCCCTTGATGTTCAGGACCTTAACCTTGTCGGGGATCCGGTACTGCATGTGAATGATCTTGACCCTGTTCCTGAAACCTTCGATGGTCTGGCCGAACGTCATGCCATAATCCATCGTGACCCCATCGGTCGCATCATCGAAAACGTAGGAGTCCTCCGGATTGTACGGATAACGGCTGATCGTGTCGATTGCGGCGTTTTCCAGCTCAGTTTGACGGTCCTCGAATAGAGCACCGGCAATGTCCAGGTCAACCCACCGCTCCATAAAGTAATAGCGCCAGTCCATCCGGTCGAGCCGTTTCCCCAGAGAATCCCACCACATATCCCGCCAGTCCATGTTGGCGGAATATAGCGGGTTCTCTGGATCGGCCTTGGCCCCGATATCTAGATGACCGACGCCGACCTTGGCAGCGTTGGCGAACACCTGGGAGCGAACGTAAGCCGCATAGCTCATGTCGTCGTGGTATTTTATAACTTTGGTCTTGGTCTTGGCGTCTTTATCATCGGCTTTCTTGCGGGGGAGGACGTTGATATCGAAGCGGCTCTTCTGCTCTGTGCCGAGCGCCCAGTTAACCACGCCCTTGGTTATGTTCCACACTTGAACGGGCTGCTCTCTCTCTTCGAGAACGGCAAGCTGGTCGTTGGTGAGCTGTATCCCGTCGTAGTAATCGGCGTCTATGGCCTGTTGCTGCCGGTTGTCAAGGTGCGCGAGCCTAGCCTGACGCCGGTATATCTGCAACGTCTGAAGGCGTTTCTGCATCTCTTCTGATTCGAGTGGATGTCGTTTGGGGGCTTTCGCCATTATAGAGCCATCCCTGTCTTAGATTCGCCTTCCTTGATGGTAAGCGGTGCCTCGATGACCTTTACATCGTCGTCCCGGTGAAACGTCATCTTCATGTCGAGGCCTGTTTCGATCTCGGTCTCGGGAATCGGCAGGTTCATGCGCTGCAGCTCGCGCAGTCCGTCCTGGATGAACATCAGGATCTGGAATATCGCGGGTTTGTTTACAGGGATATCAAGGAGTTGCAGGCACTTAACGAGTGAATATGTGGTGCATCGTAGGAATTTCTCTAGGATATAGAGACTGCTGGCCATCGTCAGGGCAGCGAATTCATCTGTGAAGTCACCAAACGGCTGCATTTTCTTTGCGTGTGCCATGTCGCGGATCAGATCGGCAAAGTCGTTGCTATCCTGTTCGTGAACGTCGGCGTTATCTTTCGGGTCGAGGTATTTCCATCCGCAGGAGTCGGGAACCCAGAACGATTTACCCTTGAGTGTTGGCTTGTAAATCATCATGGCCCGCTCGAATTTGGGCTTGCCGCTCTTGTCGTCGGGGTCGACGACTTTGAGATGATGGAACTCCCTTTTCAACCCTCCAAGGTGTAAGAAACGAGCCATCAGTTTTCCCCTTCGGATACCTTGCCAGCCAGTGTGTCGATGATTGCCTTATCCATAGCGGGGTAGCTCTCTGCTTTCTTCTCTGCTATGGCAGAAACAGCTTTCAAGGTATCTTTCAAAACCAGCCGAGCCGAGAAGACGGCAAAAAACTTGTTCTTCCCGTCATCCTTCAACTGCATCCCCCCGATGAACTCAACAACATAGTCCTCATGAGCCTTTCTTATGACCTCTGTGAGCTTGGAGAAAGCCAGTGAATACGAATCCCCTGAGCCGTAGAGGATATTGAACCCCTCCTGTAATCCGTCTCTCATCGGTGTGAACCTCCTGTGTTGGTCTTGTTGGATGTTTTTAAGCCGCTCGTGCATAAAAACCCCA
>Ga0187861_10000856_pt1 | contig 33811 bp, 31 predicted proteins | sample June2016WEW_10_1_3_FD_132986 | JGI IMG/M metagenome (GOLD analysis project Ga0187861, IMG submission 132986) | Peatland microbial communities from SPRUCE experiment site at the Marcell Experimental Forest, Minnesota, USA - June2016WEW_10_100 | ecosystem: Environmental > Terrestrial > Soil >...
ATGTATTTACACCAGATAGTGTCCACGTGCCGGCTCCATTTTTTGTAACCGTACCAGTTGAAGCGCCAATTACACCTGATACAGTTCCGGTTCCCGCACCATCTAGAATTAAAGGATAAGTATTGCCACTAATAGCACCACTGACAGTTAAATCCGCAGCACCTCCACCACTTGCTACAGTAAAAGTACAGGTTGCGCCCAATCCAACTGGGCATGAAATTGTTGCTCCGCCCGTGCCGGTACCAGCGCTAGTTACTGTAACATTTCCTCCTAGATTTAAAGTACCTGTTGTACCTGTAATAGAAGAACCTGTTGTAGCTCCGCAATACACGGTTACACCTGTAGGGGCAGTAGTAGCTCCAATAGCATAAGCTCCTAAAGCAAGAGTCGCGCCTGCATTTACAGTTATTGCTCCGCTTACTGTTGTGATCGCCACACCTAATGTAGTTGTACCTGCAGAAACAGTTAAATTATTAAACGAAGTAAATATAGTTGCTGGCAAAGTATTTGTAGCACTAAAAACTACGGTACCTGTGCTTGGCGTCCAGGTTTTTGTACCAGTCCCATTTACTGTAATTGCTCCATTTAGCGTCAATGAACTATTAGCAGACATTGTTAATGTACTGGCGGCAGTCGTAGTAGCATTTCCCATTGCTAAACTACCAGCTGTCATACTTGATCCACTGACGAATGTAATTATTCCATTGCTAGCATTATTAGCTGTAGCTCCAACCTGAACGGCCCCTGAAACTGCTAGCGCCGGGCTTCCAGTAGCTGCAAATGTGAGTGTACCAATTCTACTAGTACCATTAGCTCCGCCCAAAGTTAGACTGCCACAAGCAGCATTTGCAATGTCAATGGTAACCGTATATCCTCTTTCAATAGTTACGACATCGCCTGCAACAGGGGCACTTACTCCTGCCGCCCCTCCTGATGTCGCAGACCATGTGGTAGTTGCACTCCAGTTGCCAGTTGCAACGGAAAAACGGTTTGCTGCCATTGCTGTTGTGCCAATGAATGTAACCATCGACAACAGTGTGATCAGATAAAGCGATATATGAGATTTCTTTTTCAGCATACAGAATTAATAATTATTTCCTCTGAGAGATTTTTGTTCTCTCATTACGGTGCGTAAGTTAAAGAAATAATAATATTTTTTCTTATTTCGACTCTTATTTAACCCACTTATTCACTTTATTAATGTCAATCTACGTGCCATCACAAATTCCCTTTTTTAAAGGATTTTCAAGTATTTAACCTATACTTGTGCACTATTTCGAGAATATTGACTCATAATGAGAATCCATATTTACTGCTTAAACAAAGAGTAATAATCAAAATTGGACTTTTATAATGCAAATGCGTATCATAATGATACAGAAATTATAAATATAGTACTTCTGCGTAAGCATTTTTACAATATTTATAGGATTTTTACAAAGAAATAATGCTGGCATATAGATTGATTGATATTCGTTGTTCCAATTTAATCAATCACAATAAATTGTCTTTGAAAATGAAATCATTGACGAGGAGTATTGATCGTATGTACAGTGAGTCGACTGTTTTCGGAATTCAGAGGTTGAAAAGTCAAATTGTCAAGCAGATTTCGCATGAATTTCGTACTCCTCTCACTTCCATAATTGGTTTTGCAGAAATGCTGGAGGAAGATGTTCAGATCGACGAAAATCAACGCATGGAATTTGCCAGCTATATTCGTAACGAGGGACTGCGGCTCACGAAACTTGTTGACGACCTTATTGGACTTGATTCTCTTGAACAAGGACAAGTTGACCTTCAATTCAAAGAGTCTGAAATTCAGGAAACAGTTCGATGTGCTGTAAAGCTTATCGCGAAGCCAGCACTCAATAAATGCATTCACATTTCTATTGAGATGCCAAACGAACCTATCCTTATAAAATTTGATCGTGAAAGAATTTCCCACGTTTTATATCAATTGCTCCACAATGCCGTTCGTTTCACAAAGCCTTGTGGTCTAATAAATCTAAAAGTAGAATTAACCGACAAATACGTTATAATCTCTATCCATGATAGCGGTCCGGGTATCTCTGCAAGAGACGTACCGTTTCTATTTAGAAGATTTGGGAAGTTCTACCGTCCAAGTGAAGAAACGAATAGCAGTGGAGTTGGACTTGCAATCGTAAAACACATTATTGATCAACATAACGGCGATATCGCCGTACAAAGCAAAGTCGGAGAAGGCTCAACCTTCACAGTCCGAATTCCAATTCTTTCGTAATGATTCATTAGACATCCTTTTTTCTCTGCTAATAGGAATTTAATCAGCATTGAGTGCAGAACGAATCTATATTGTTGATGATGAAATAACAATTGCTAAGCTGCTTGAATTGTGGGTCGGGCATCGGTGGGGGTACTCTGTTGAAGTTTTCCATAATGGAAAAACTTTTTTGGATCGGTTAGTAGACCCTCCTGATCTTATATTGTTGGACATTATGCTACCAGACACAAGTGGTATCGATTTATTGAAAGAGATCAAGCAACGCTATCCTGAGCTACCTGTTATCATGCTTTCTGCGCAAGAAAGTGTTGAGGTGGCGGTTAATACTCTTAAACTAGGAGCCGCTGACTATTTTAGTAAACCAATTGACATGCCGAAGCTGGAACTAGCAATTAAAAATTCTCTCAAACTTGCTGCACTATCCCGAGAAGTAGAGAACTTGCAAGAAAGTGTCGGAACACGTTTGCATTTCGACAATATAGTTTCACAGAGCGGAGAGATGCAAGATGTGTTCAAACTCGTGAACAAGGTAACACAAATCGATATTTGTGTTCTAATATTAGGTGAAAGCGGTACAGGTAAGGAGCTCATCGCTCGTGCAATTCATTATAACAGCAACCGCCGAAGTGGTCCATTTGTTGTCGTAAATTGCGCGTCAATTCCCCATGATCTATTAGAAAGCGAACTCTTCGGCCATGAGAAGGGTGCATTCACTGGTGCAATCCAGCGGCGAATTGGAAAATTTGAGCAAGCGAATGGAGGTACAATATTTTTAGATGAGATCGGCGAATTAGATCAAAGTCTGCAATCAAAAATACTTCGCGTTATTCAGGAAAAACAATTTGATCGAGTAGGCGGAAATGAAACAATCACAACCGATGCAAGACTTATTTTCGCCACACATCGCGATCTTTGGGAAGAAGTAAAACAGAAGATTTTCCGCGAAGATTTGTACTTCCGTATTTCGACATTTCCGATTATGCTTCCTCCTCTCCGCCAGCGGAAATCAGATATTCTTTTGCTTGCAGACCATTTCTTGAAGAAACTCGGGGAGGAACTGGGAAAACCAAATATTCAATTTTCGCGCAAAGCTCTCGACCTGCTATACAATTATCCGTGGCCTGGCAACGTGCGCGAATTAGAAAATGTAATTCAACGTGGTTTGGTTTTAACAGATGGACAGACATTTTCCGAGCGAGAATTACCGATATTTATTCAATCATACGGTTCTGATGAAACAAAGATCAAACAAAATTCAATTTTCCAAGAGAGCCCGGATTCAATCGTCTCATTTGAAAAAATCAAAGAAAATGCTGTCCGACAAGCTTTGAAGAATACAGATGGCAATATCGCAGAAGCCGCAAAGAAACTAAAAATTGGCCGTGCTACCTTGTATCGGCTTGTAGAAAAATACAAAATTAAAGTTTGATAAATATCTTCGCAACAAGCTGTGAATTATCTTCCTTACTGCCTCGTGCATTCCGCTTTTCACAAAGTGATTCCTATATAACACAGTAATTTCAACGAATGTTTTAGTGCTTAAAGTAAAAATGGAATAAATCTGATCCGTTTTATCTGCCAGCTTCGGATAGAGTAATGATTTTATTTAACGCACAAATAAAACCCCGACCATTTTTCAACAGTCGAGGTTATTAAGTGAAGCTGTATAACATTAATTAATCTTTGCTAACATAGGAACACGAAATAGTTACGCAATATATGTCGATGATGCTGTATCACCGCCATGCCCTGTCCAGTTAGTATGGAAGAATTCTCCACGTGGTTTATCGACGCGTTCATACGTATGAGCTCCGAAATAATCGCGCTGAGCTTGTAATAGATTTGCAGGAAGTCGTTTTTGGCGATAGCCATCATAGAATGCCAATGAAGAACTCATTGACGGCATCGGAATTCCAACCTGAGCTGCTGTTGCAATAACCTTCCGCCACGACTCCTGGCAGTTCGTCATAATCTTCTTGAAGTATGGATCTAGAAGAAGATTTGTGAGTTTTGGATTCTTGTCATATGCATCTTTGATTTTTCCAAGGAATGTACTGCGAATAATACATCCGCCACGCCAAAGAAGGGCGATTCCGCCATAATTGAGATCCCATTTATATTCCTTCGCTGCTTCCTTCATCAACATATATCCCTGCGCATACGATGTTAGCTTAGAAGCATACATCGCCTTGCGGATATCTTCAATAAATTTCTTCTTATTACCACTGATTTTTTTCTTGGCAGGCCCTTTCAAAATCTTTGAAGCAATAACACGTTCATCTTTAATAGCAGAGAGACAACGTGCAAATACAGCTTCTGAAACCATTGTCATAGGCATGCCAAGATCAAGAGCTGCAACACTTGTCCACTTGCCTGTTCCTTTTTGACCAGCTGTATCGAGAATAGAATCGACGACATACTTATTCTTTTCATCTTTATAGTTGAGAATGTCTCGAGTGATTTCGATAAGATATGACTTCAATTCACCTTCGTTCCATTCTTTGAAAACTTTATACATTTCTTTATTGCTCATGCCCAGACCTTCTTTCATTATCTGATAGCATTCACAAATAAGCTGCATATCACCATACTCAATACCATTGTGAACCATCTTAACGAAATGACCAGCTCCATCGTTTCCAACCCAATCACAACAAGGCGTACCATCTTCCACTTTTGCCGAAATCGCCTGGAAGATAGGTTTCACAGCCGGCCAAGCCGCTGCAGAACCGCCAGGCATAATGGACGGACCTTTTAACGCACCTTCTTCACCTCCGGAAACACCGGTGCCAATAAACAATAAGCCCTTGCTCTCCAAATACTTTGTTCTTCGTATGGTATCGGGAAAATGTGAGTTGCCGCCGTCTATAATAATATCGCCAGGCTCTAGGAAAGGAATTAACTTCTCAATGAATTCATCGACTGCCTTACCCGCTTTCACCATTAGCATTACCTTGCGTGGACGTTTCAACGATGCTGCCAATGCTTGTAATGAATGCGTACCGATGAGTTTCTTTCCGGTACCGCGCCCCTGAATGAATTTGTCCACTTTTTCTACAGTACGGTTAAATACAGAAACCGTGAAACCACGGCTTTCGACGTTAAGCACGAGATTCTCGCCCATTACCGCTAAACCGATTAATCCAAAATCCGCTTTTTGTTCCATTTTTATTCGTCCTCTATTATTTTATTTATGAACCACTATCTTGATTTCCTGAGTTATTTAAATCGATCTTTATAAGCCCACAGACCAAGTGCAGGATTTGAAATATAAAAAATCTTTTCCCCGTCCGGCATCGTATTGAAACCATCTTTCAATTTTTGCGGATTATATTTTTTTATCATTTCACTAAGATCTGCATATTTGAAATTTACACTTTCAATTTCCTGCTTCGTTTGATGACCCGGACAATAAGTAATGGAGAACCGATCTTCTGAAGATCCATGAATCAAATGTGCGGCTGCACCAAGATTGTTTTTCAGATCATCAGAGGTTTTCACGAGTTCTAATACTTTCGGTGTACCAACATAGCCATATTTTCGAATGAGAACATCGATTTGTTTGTCTTCTCCAAATTCTTTCAGCGCGGGAGCCAGCACTATAAGCTCTCCGCAATTTGCTATTGCCATACGAGTTCGATAGATGCTCTTGTTGCCAAGCCATGTGCTTTTAAATTCTGAAGGATCCAAAAAGACAACAACTTTCTTCAAAGGTTCTTCGACCATTTGGAAATTCACCTTGAGCGATAGCGCAGCTGCAAGATTAAAGCATTCCATATCATCTCCAATATAGAGGCCGCGAACTTTCAGCTGTCCGTCTATCCCACGCGATACCACTGTCTGAACATAAATGATTGGTAAGTGCTTTGCAAAATGGTCTGAAGCATAATTATAAACACGCCGGACCGGATTGTCCGCGCGTCCCATTATGCGTTCCATTCCGTACACAGCGCCAAGAAAATGGCTTTTATTGATTCCCTCGGGCCCACCGGTTCCAACAAGAATATTTTTGTTGTAGTTCGCCATACCGATAACTTCGTGCGGAACCACCTGGCCAAGCGATAATATCAAATCAAAATTCCCTTCTACAAGAAGTTTATTGATCTGCGCCTTCCATGCATAATCCAACTTGCCTTCAGATTGTTGATAAATAAAATCAGAAGGAACTTCACCCAATGTAACCACATCTTTCCGCCAATCGTGCACTCGAAAAAGATTCAACGGTGTATTGCCGAACATCGTCTTGATATCTTGTTCGGTCATAGCAGTATGCGTACCAAGCGCTGGAAGTATATCGGAAAGTTTTTCTTTGTAATATTCCCATGTCAAGCGCGTGAGAACACCGGCATGCGAGTGGAGGCGGGTAAAATCCGGAGGAATGGCTAAGACTTTTTTCTTTGCACCTAATTTCAGAAATGCCTCAGCAAGTCCCATCCTCAGATCTTCTTCGTTGAGGATATCGTTTTCAGAACCGCGGCTGTAGAGTAACATACTATATCATCCCTTTTGCTGTCTACTTATAAAACAGAGGAACGCCATTGTTAGTTCTCCAATGGCGTTTCTTCTCTAATATCTTTGGTAAGAATTAACGCTGAATTCGGGCCGATCCACCTTTAGCAAATGCTTTTACCTGATCCACTGTTACCATAGTTGTATCACCAGGCGTAGTCGTTAGCATAGCGCCATGCGCCCAACCAAGATTTACGGCTTCTTGTGGATCTACACCGGATAATAAACCATAAATAAATCCAGCTGCATAACCATCGCCACCGCCCACACGATCAATAACGTCAAGTTCAACTGTTGGAGATTGATAGGTCTTACCATCAACCCATGCTACCGCTGCCCAGCTATGACGATTGGTTGAATGCACTTCACGTAATGTTGTAGCAACTGCTTTTACATTCGGAAATTTCTTCACTGCAATTTCAATCATCCTAAAGAATGCAGTCGGATCAAGTTTGGATTTAGATTCAACATCCTGTCCTTGAATGCCTAATCCCTTTTGGAGATCTTCTTCATTACCGATAAGTACATCGACATTTTCTACAATCTTAGCAATAACTTCAGCTGCTTTTTTCTCACCGCCCCAAATATTCCAGAGTTTCGCACGGAAGTTAAGATCGAAGCTAGTGATAGCCCCGGCTTTCTTAGCCGCCTTCATTCCCTCGATGATCACCTGGCCTGTGGTTTCGGAAAGAGCTGCAAAAATTCCACCGCTATGGAACCAGCGCACGCCGCCGGAAAAAATCTCGTCCCAATTGAAATCACCTGGTTTAAGCAAAGAACCGGCTTCGTTTGAGCGATTATAGAATACCATCGGAGGACGTACACCATGGCCTTGATCGCTGTACACGGTCGCCATATTAGGGCCATTGACGCCATTGTGCTTAAACTTCTTATAGAACGGTTTTACACCCATCGCACGTACACGTTCGTTGATGAGATCACCGATAGGATAATCAACCATTGCCGATGCAATGCCTGTTTTCATACCAAAGCAATCGGATAAGTTTGCTGCAACATTGAACTCGCCGCCGCTGACATGAATTTTACATTCTGATGCTTTTCGGAAAGGAATAATGCCCGGATCCAGACGATGCACCAAGGCACCGAGAGAAACCAAATCCAACGCACCATCTTTCTTTACATTTAAACCACTCATTGTTTGCTCCTTACATATATCTTGTTCAATAATTATTATTCAAATTCTTTATACACCTGAATACGCCGAGAATCCCCCGTCAATGGGCAGAACGATACCGGTAACAAATTTCGATGCCGGTGACAAGAGCCACAACATGCCGCCTAACAAATCTTCCGGTACTCCAAAACGTGCTGAAGGAGTATGATCGAGGATTTTCTTGCCGCGCGCTGTCAATTCACCGGTTACTTTATCGGTTAATAAAAAACGATTTTGTTCGGTGAGGAAAAATCCGGGGGCAATGGCATTCACGCGAATATTTGGCGTATACTCCTGTGCCATATGGACAGCCAACCATTGTGTAAAATTACTGACAGCTGCTTTAGCTGCTGAATATGCAGGAATTCGTGTCAATGGACGGAAAGCATTCATTGAAGAGACATTTAATATAATGCCTTCTTTTTGCTCCACCATTTTTTTTCCGAAAACTTGGCTGGGAATAATTGCTCCAAGTAAATTAAGATTGGCCACAAATTGAATTGCTTCGACAGGAATATCAAAGAACGACATATCTGGACTGGTCGTTGCTTTCGGATTGTTGCCGCCAGCACCATTAATCAAAATGTCAACTTTTCCATATTCTGCAAATGTTTTATCGGCTGCTTCCTGCACCTTTACTTTATCAAGCACATCGATAAAAATGGCTTTATGCTTCCCCTTCGTTCCGCTTAAAGATTGCACTGTTTTTTCGCCAAGCGACATTTCGCGATCGAGAACGACTATGTTCGCATTGCAACTGGCAAGACATCTTGCCATTTCACTGCAGAGCACACCGCCGCCGCCTGTAATAGCGATAGTCTTTCCTGTAAAATCATAAGCTTTAGTTATTTCCTGTAGATTCATTGTTGTACCTTTCACTGATATTTATCAATACTTACTTTATTTTGTCTATGAACGAATTACACTCTCACGAGTTCCATCTTTGGAGCAAATAAATGGAATAGCAATAACGCTGTCAAATACTGCGATGCGCACATAATAAACAGAATGAAATATCCTGTTTCTATATTTCCGCCAGATTTATATGTAGCTAATAATATACCGGTTATCCATTGAAATACTAAACCGCCCAATGCTCCAGCCATGGCGCCAATGCCGGTCACAGATCCAACTGCTTTCTTCGGGAACATATCCGATGCTGTTGTGAAAATATTTGCCGACCAAGCTTGGTGCGCAGCAGCAGCTAGGCCGATGAGCATTACTGCAGGCCACAAGCTCACATACGCCACGGCAATAATAGGAACTACCGCCAGTGCAAATGACAGCATTGCAGTTTTGCGGGCCCTGTTGACCGTCCATCCAATTTTAATAAATTTAGAAGACAACCAACCTCCGCCGACACTGCCTATTGTTGTCATTGAATAAATAATAATGAGCGGAAGTGCAAAGTTTGCAATGTCTTTGATATCAACATGATACTTATCTTTTAGATAAGAAGGCAGCCAAAACAAATAGAACCACCATACACAGTCAGTTAAGAACTTTCCAACAAGAACTGCCCATGTTTGACGATAGCCGAACAATTTTCCCCATGGTACATTTTCCTTCGAAGCATTCTGCTCATCAATATCGCTGTGAATAAAATCGAACTCCGCTTTTGTTAACCTCTTCTTATCTGCGGGTTTCTGATAAATTGCCAACCAGAACACTAACCAGGTTATATCAAGCAGACCTGTAAGAAGAAATCCAACCTGCCAGAATGGATGCGCCGGATTAGCTGCAAAATAATAAATCGCCCACGGGATGACAAGCGGGGCAAGAACTGCTCCTATATTCGCGCCTGAATTGAAAATTCCCGTTGCAAAAGCGCGTTCCCTTTTCGGGAACCATTCGGCCACAGTTTTAATCGCTGCAGGAAAGTTGCCTGATTCACCTAATCCGAGACCGATGCGCGCAATGCCAAATCCGAGCGAACTTCTAGCAAGAGCATGACTCATAGATGACAAACCCCAAATGACAATCGATACGGCGTAACCAATTTACGTTCCAACCTTATCAATAAACCAACCGAACACGAGCACACCAAACGCATAGGCCAGCGTAAAAGCCATCACGATGTAGCTGTACTCCTGTTCAATGTTGTTTGGATTCTCCCAATGAAGCTCTGTTTGAAGTACAGGTTTCAGAATTGCTATGACTTGACGATCCATATAATTAATCGTTGTCGCAAAAAAGAGCAATGCACAAATCACCCAGCGATATTTTCCAATTTTTCCGCCTGTTTGTTCCATCAAGGGTCCTTCACAGTTTTGAGTTAATAATATTTGCAAACTCACCCCTAGTTTTTTCTCGCAAAGGGTGACTGCAGGTCAGGTCATTGAAATGATCAATAAAATTACACTTGAACAATTTCCATTTTAGGTGCAAGTATATGGAATAACAACAACGCTATAAGATACATCGAAGCGCATAAAATGAACAAGATGAGATATCCAATTTCCACATCTCCGCTTAATCGGAAGGCATTGATAACATATCCGGCTAACAACTGGAACAATGCTGAGGCGGTAAAACCTCCCATCGTGCCGATGCTTGTAACAGATGCAACCGCTTTCTTTGGAAACATATCAGATGGAGTTGTGAGCAAGTTCGCAGACCATGCTTGATGTGATGCAGCGACAACTCCAAGGAGAATAACCGCTGGCCACAAACCAACAAATTTAACTGCAATAACCGGAAGAACCAATAAAGCAAAACAAAACATCGTGGTTTTTCGTGCTCTATTTACCGTCCATCCATTCTTAATTAATCGAGATGAAACCCAACCGCCACCGATACTGCCAACCGTTGTTAACGAATAAATTATGATCAGTGGTAGAGCAAAATGCACAATATCTTTTATATCGACGTGGTATTTGTCTTTAAGATAGATAGGAAGCCAGAATAAATAAAAAATCCATGGTACATCAGATAAAAGTTTGCCGATGAAAAACGCCCATGTTTGACGATAACTTAATAATTGTATCCATGGGACTTTTTCTGTTGACGCCTGCTGTTCGTCAATATCGCTGTTGATAAAATCATATTCTGCTTTTGTCAATTTTTTCTTATCGGCAGGCTTCTGATAAATTGCTAACCAGAATCCAAGCCATATAAGATCGCATACACCTGTAATAATGAAACCGATTTGCCAAAAAGGATGAGCTGGATCTGCTGCAAAATAGTATATCGCCCAGGGGATTAAAAGAGGCGCCAGGACCGCGCCTATATTTGCGCCTGAATTAAAAATTCCAGCTGCTAAAGCACGTTCCTTTTTAGGGAACCATTCGGCAACGGTTTTGATAGCCGAAGGAAAATTTCCCGACTCTCCAATGCCAAGTCCGACCCGTGCGACCCCAATTCCGAACGAACTCCGGGCAAGCGCATGACTTAGAGAAGAAAGTCCCCAAATTGCAACGGATATTCCATACCCGATCTTAGTCCCAACTTTATCAATGAACCATCCAAAGAAAAGAGCACCAAGCGCATATGCTACTGTAAAAGCAGTAGTGATATAACCGTATTCTATGTCAATATTATTGGGATTTGCCCAATGGATCTCTTGTTGCAATACAGGCCTCAGTATGCCAATTACCTGGCGGTCCATATAATTGATTGTAGTCGCAAAAAACAAAAGTGCACAAATCACCCAACGATACTTGCCAATTTTAACCTTCATTTCAACTGTCATCATTTCGTCCTTTGCTAATTCGTTTGATTTATTATGACAAGAGCTGATTTGCCCCTTTGTATGGTACAAATTTGTAATTCATTTTTTCTATGGTGATTAATATAGTATAGATTTTTTGATTTTTCCAGACTTCTGATACTTTATCTTAAAATATTTTCTTTCACTTCGTTTTCTGTTCAATTAAAACATGATCATTGATACTTAGTTTGCATTTACTTTGCTTTCTCTGTATTTTTCCGGTGTTATGAAATCAATTTTATTAGATCAATACCGTTCATACAAGACATAAATGACACGAACTATTTTTCTTCTATCAATACTTTTCTATGCAGTATCTTTTGCTCAGCCCGAAGAAGATATGCATAGATCAGCTCCAAACCTTTTTAGTCCAATTACCTTGGAAGCTATTCCATATTGGAGTGAGGACACAACCTCTATCGAACTTGTAGTTTTTTATCGGATTAGCCCAGAGTTTTTCTTTTTTGCCAAAACATACACAGGACAGTACGAAGCCTATGAAGCAAAGGGTGAATTAATATTTGAGGTTTTTAATGAAAAAGATGTTGCCGTTACACGCGACTTTCGACCGTTAAGGATTGAACGAAATTCACTTCCAGTAGAAGGCGTTCCATTTTCAGAAGAATTACAAGGAGCGCTCACATTTAAATTAAAAAAAGGATTGTATAAAATTGTTGTGGAAGCAAAAGACAGCGAATCAGGGAAATCCTTCATCAATCGCGATACGAAAATTGATGCTCGAACTTTTTCTTCCGGCTTGAACATATCCCCTTCAATTTTTGTTGAACCAATGTCATCTGATACTTCTGCAAAGAATCAAAAAAATTTCTTCCCAATTAATCGCGGCGGCCGCCTCATTATCGGTCAAACTGGTGGATGTCTTCTGCAAATGATATCACCGGATACAAACATGATTATCCATCTCTCGTGGAAAGTGAACAGCAAAACCGAGACTGATGAAGACATTCCACAAGAATTGCACGGTGAAAAATACATCCAGCAAAACGGCATGCCTGTTGTTATTGAGAATCCAAATCGCGCTTCAATTTCCATAAAAAAAGATTCGAAACACAGCCAAATAATCTTTATTCCAATCGCAATTGAACGATTAGAGACAGGCAAATATCAAATGACCGTAACGATAACGCAAGGATCGCTAAAGTCTACAAAGGATTTCTTTTTCAACATTATCTGGCCGTTGAAACCACATTCTCTCTCCGACTTTAAACTGGCTGTCGATGCCGTGCGACATATTGCGACAGAAGGAGAAATGGATAGCATGACAACTTTCAGTTCCAGAAAATCGATGAATGCTTTCCGAACATTCTGGTACAAACGCAATCCGGATACAACGCGTGCTTTTAATCCTGCTATGGCGGAATATTACCGCAGAGTCGATGAAACGATCAAGCGATTTTCCGCAGCAAACGAAATGGATGGATACAAAACAGATCGCGGACGAATTTATATTTTATTCGGTTCACCATCCATCACAAACCGTTTGTTGAAACCCAATTCCGCACCGACAGAAATTTGGACTTACGAAAAGCTTAAACGAAGATTTACTTTTACGGACCAACGGAAGACGGGGAACTATATTCTTATTAAGATGGAGAATTATTGAAACCAATTATAGCTATTACTATAGGCGACTTTAACGGTGTTGGCCCTGAACTCGCACTTAAAACAGCAGTAAATCAATCAGTATTAAAAAACTGTTCTCCTCTACTTGTTGGTCCTTTGAGGGTATTTGAACATACTGCGAAACAAAATAAGTTAAAATTGAAATTTGAAAGAGCGACCCTTGCATCACTCCAACACTTGTCGCCAAATACGACTCCTATTGTTGATGTTGCCGACGGTATTGGTGCAGACATCCAATACGGCATTCCGACTAAAGCTTCCGGAAGATCTGCCGGCATCGCCATTGAACGAGCAGTTGAATTGTGTTTGCAAAACAAAGCGACTGCAATGGTAACTGCTCCAGTTTCAAAAGAAGCGCTTAATTCTGCTGGTTATAATTTTCCTGGTCAGACAGAAATGATTGCTTTGCTGACACGTTCCCAAAGTGTAGCAATGATGCTGATCTCGGATACTATGCGAGTTGGACTGGTCACAATCCATACCGGCTTGAAGAATGTTGCAACACAAATATCAAAGGATAAGATCATCGAAAAGATTTCCATAATCGATAAGTCGCTTAAGAAAGATTTTCATTTGAAGAAACCGACACTCGCCATCCTTGCGCTCAATCCACATTGCGGCGAGAATGGATTGATTGGAACAGAAGAAAATGAAGTTATTATTCCTGCAATTGCGGAATCTCAAACGGCGGGAATTCTGGCCAAAGGTCCTTTCCCCGCTGATGCATTCTTTGGCAATCACTCCTACAAGAATTTTGATGTTATCGTGGCGATGTACCACGACCAAGGATTAATTCCGTTAAAGATGAATTCCTTTGGCAAAGGTGTAAACTTCTCGGCAGGGCTTAAAATCATACGCACGTCGCCTGACCACGGCACCGCATACGATATTGCAGGAAAAAACAAAGCTAATATTTCTAGTATGCTCGAAGCTATCAAACTGGCACTGACAATATCAAAGAACAGGCGGAAGAATGATTGATCTACAAAACGTTAGTGTTTCATTTGACAACCAGCATGTGCTTGACGGTATAAATTTCTCGATGAAACAAAGCGAGTTTGTCTACTTGGTTGGTCAAACAGGTATGGGTAAAAGTACTTTGATGCGTTTGATGTATTTTGATTTATTACCATCCTCGGGCAAAGTAAGGATTGCTAATTATGATTCCGCATCTATTACCAGCCGACAAATACCTCGCATACGGCGACGACTTGGAATCGTGTTCCAGGACTTTAAGTTGCTGGAAGATCGGAATGTGTATGACAACGTTGCATTTGCACTATTTGTAACGAATGCACAAAGCAGTGAAATCAAAAAGAAAGTGTTGCACGTGCTTGCCGATGTTGGCTTAAGTCATAAGCGTTATCAGATGCCGCACGAATTATCCGGTGGCGAGCAACAACGCGTTGTCATTGCGCGGGCTCTTGTGAACGAACCTGTTGTCTTATTAGCAGATGAGCCTACAGGTAATCTTGATCCCACATCTTCTGCAGAAATCATAGAACTTCTAACAAAAATTAATATGCGCGGAACCGCAATCTTGATGGCAACTCATAATTACGATCTAGTAAAAAAATATCCTGCCAGAGTTGTTCAGTTGAAGGAAGGAAAACTTTTCGAAGTGGAAATGAAAAAAATGAAGTAGAACTTGTGACATTCACAATGTCACAGAACTTAAATTAGTTACATTTCAAAAGTACCATCGATATTTTATCAAAGTTTCACGACTATTTTACCTGCTCAACCCGCTTTACTTCTGGATGCTCTATCATTAATGCACGCTCGATACCAGCACGCAATGTCATTAACGACATTGGACAGCCAACGCATGATCCAAGTAACCGCACTTCAATAACACCATTTTCTTTGATCTGTACTAATTGAACATCTCCACCATCTATCGCAAGAAAAATGCGAAGACGAGAAAGACTTGCTTCAATGGCTGGTTGAGTTAACACTTAATATCTTCTCCAACATTAATTCTGATTAGGTATCAATATTTCTATCTTTGGCATCGACGGCGTTCCAAGATATTGAATACTAATCTGTGCCGCAAGCTGTTGTGCTATGCTTTGAATAATTTTTCCTTGTTGAGAATTCGGTTCTCCGTGAACAATTGGGTCACCTTTATCTCCGCAAATCCTAACTTTTGTATCAATTGGAATTTCGCCAAGGAACGGAACATTGAGCTTTTCTGCTGTTCGCTTGCCGCCGCCGCTGTCAAATATATTTTCGCGTTGACCGCAGTGACTGCAAATAAAGTAACTCATATTCTCAATAATACCCAGCACCGGAACATTAACTTTATTGAACATCACCAATCCCTTCTTTGCATCTGCAAGCGCCACATCCTGTGGTGTGGTGACGATAACTACACCTGTCAATGGAATTGTTTGCACAAGCGTTAATTGAATATCACCTGTGCCCGGAGGCAAATCGAAAATAAGATAGTCCAATTCGCCCCAATTTACATCAGACATAAATTGCTTTATCGCACCGCTTGCCATTGGTCCTCGCCAAATAACCGCCTCCATCGGATTAACAAGAAAACCAATCGACATGACCTTTACGCCATAACGTTCTAATGGTTGAAGTTTGTTATCCAATACTTTTGGTCGATCATTGATACCAAACATAAGCGGAATGCTTGGTCCATAGACGTCGGCATCGACAAGCCCAACCTTTGCACCATCCATAGCGAGTGCAACGGCAAGATTCACTGCTACAGTCGATTTGCCAACACCGCCTTTTCCGCTTGCTATAGCAATGGTATTCTTTACGCCTGGTAAGATATTATCCTTTTGTGCGTATGTGTTTTGCTGGACGTTTGAAGTCATTTTGATATCGATCTTCTCGACTCCTTCAATGACACCGCGAATAGCTTTCTCGCATTCTGTAATAAATTGATCTCTCACCGGACACGCTGGTGTGGTCAATTGCAGATTGAATATAATATCGCTTCCAACAATTTTTAAATTCTTTACAAATCCCAGGGAAACAATATCACGATGCAAATCCGGGTCTTTGACTTGTCTGAGTGATTGCAAAATATTTTCTTCTGTTAGTTTTAACATATTCAATCGCTTTTCTTTTATGTTGAGTTAAATAAGAGCGATGATTTCAAGGATAAACGAAAAGCATAATGGTTCAGTTCCCTAACCTTTTATCACTCCAATTGGAATCATCTTTGCAACTTTGCGTGCAATACCTGCATTATGTACCACATCTACAACAGCGCTTACATCCTTGTATGCCTCGGGCTTCTCTTCTGTCAGACCACTTTTGGATGCACCGCGCACATGAATACCTTTCTCTTTGAGCTGATGAATCAACTCCTCAGCGCTTGCATTTCGCTTCGCCGCATGCCGGCTCATTGCTCTGCCGGCACCGTGACACGTCGAGCCGAACGTCTCTGCCATCGCTCGCTCTGTGCCAACTAACACATACGAATAGGTGCCCATACTACCGGGAATCAGGACAGGTTGTCCGACATTAAAATAGTCCTTTGGAATTTCTGGCCTATGTTTTGGGAAGGCACGCGTGGCCCCTTTTCGATGCACTAATACTCGTCCTCCAACACTATGAGTTTCCTCCTTTGCAATATTGTGGGCTACATCATATACTAACCTTAATTCACTAGATTTCAGAATACTCTTGAACGCCTGCCGAGTCCAATGACTCATCATCTGACGATTGGCAAATGCAAAATTTGCCGCTGCTGCCATTGCCTTCAAATATCGTTGACCTTCCTGAGATTTGATTGGTACACAAGCAAGCTGACGATCTACTACCTTGATGCCATACTTCAGCATCGCTTCCTGCATTTCTTCTAAATAATCAGTACAGACTTGATGACCAAGACCGCGAGAGCCACTATGGATCATAACCACAATTTGATCAAGATGCAGGCCAAAAACTTTCGCTGTTTCCTCGTCAAATATTTCTTTTACATACTGCACTTCAACAAAATGATTGCCAGAACCTAATGTGCCAAGCTGATCTCGTCCCCGTTGTTTTGCGCGATGGCTGACTTCTTTTGGATCAGCGCTTACAAGTGTGCCACATTCTTCGATGTGATCAAGATCAGATAACGTACCATAACCATTCTCGACTGCCCAGCTTGCACCCTTTTTTAATACTTCATCAAGTTGCTCGAATGACAAATCTATAATCCCAGATTTGCCTGTCCCGCAAGGAATATCGCGAAATAATTTATTTAGCAAAGCATCAAGTTTCGGTTTTGCTTCGTCTAGTAATATATTCGAGGCAAGCAACCGCACACCGCAATTAATATCAAAACCAACACCGCCTGCTGAGACAACCCCCTTTTCGATATCAGACGCTGCTACTCCACCGATTGCAAAACCATATCCTTGATGTGCATCTGGCATTGCAAGCGACCGACCAACGAGCCCTGGAAGTGTCGCCACATTGGCAACCTGAGTTAACGTCTGATCCTTTTCGATGGCAATAATGAGTTCATCATTAGCATAAATCAATCCCTCTACTTTCATACCCTCTTGAAAGGATTTTGGAATTACAAAGCGATAATCGTCTAACTTCTTGAGTATCATCTATTAGATGTCCACAAATACACGTGCTGTCCAGATTCCGCTGTGCTCCTCAATCTTGAGCTGATGATATGTGATGGCTTTAATGTCGAGTCTAAGTTTGTGTTTTCTTGCGTTAAATGGTTCACCAAGAATTTTTGCTTTCAACAACGTATCATTAAGTACCTCGAATTCAATTGCTGCGGTTAAAAACTTCTCAGCATCGTACAAAAAGAGGACTTCTGTTAACCATCGAACAAGCAAGTTCTCGCGGTCGATTGCTGGAATGGTCATTGTTCGTTCCACAAGGGATTCAATTTTTGAAGTCCCCGCAATTACAAATATCAATCCGAGAGCAGCATTGCTATACATCTCTTCTCTCGTGTTTCCATGGGCTTCAATGCCAAGATCTGAGGGATGCTCAAGTATTTCGTATGCTGGCGTCAATGCAAACTACATCAAGGTTTTACCACTTAATTTCTTTAATGCCTCCAAGTAGAGTGCAGAGGTTTTTAAGACTATATCAATTGGCAATTTGGGTGCAGGCGGTTTTTTATTAAAGTTAATAGAAAGAAGATAATCACGAACGAACTGTTTATCGTAACTTTCTTGTGCACGGCCGGACTGATATTTATCTTTCGGCCAAAAGCGGGAAGAATCTGGTGTGAGCAATTCATCAATAAGAATCAGTTCACCATTTTCATTCAATCCAAACTCCATCTTTGTGTCAGCAATAATAATGCCCTTCTTCTCTGCTAGTTCTGCTCCATGGCAATAGACTCTTAGCGAGATGTCTCTAACTTTCTCGGCAAGTTCTTTACCGACAATATTTTTCATTTGATCGAAAGAAATATTTTCGTCGTGTTTGCCGACTTCTTCCTTAGTCGTTGGTGTAAAAATGGGTTCTGGAAGCCTGGACGATTCAACGAGTCCATCCGGTAATTGAACTCCGCAAACACTTTTTCTTTTCTGATATTCATTCCAACCGGAGCCAGAAAGATACCCGCGTACGATGCATTCAACCGCCAATGGCTTCGTCTTCTTTACAAACATTGAACGATCGCTTAGAGAATACCAATATGGCTTACACGCAGAAGGAAAATCATACACAATGGAAGCAATAAGATGATTCGGGACGATCTCTTTTGTTTGTTCGAACCAGAAATCGGAAATTTGCGTTAACACTTTTCCTTTATATGGAATACCTTCGTTCATCACAACATCAAACGCTGAAAGGCGGTCGGTTGCAACAATAAGCAATGCTTCACCAAAATCATATATATCACGTACTTTGCCACGATTCATCAATTTCAATGCAGGAAAATTGGTTAGTGTAATAACCGGTTCCATTATATTGCTTATCATAATCCCTCGTCGATGAATGAACAGGTGATGGTAAGTGATTCTTCTAATCGTTTCATATATTCGGTGCGCGGAATCTCACGCGCTCCGAATCTTTTCAAGTGTGTTGTCAGGTATTGAGTATCAAGCAATGTAAAACCGTGGTCTTTCATTCTTTTAACAAGATTTACAAGTGCAATCTTAGAAGCATCACACATTCTACTGAACATCGACTCGCCGAAAAATGCTCCGTGAATTGCGACACCGTAGAGACCGCCGACAAGATTGCCATCTTTCCATATTTCGACACTATGAGCGATTCCGAGCTGATAGAGCTGAATATAACTTTGAATAATCGTTTCTGAAATCCACGTTTCCTCTCGTTCTGCACACGCACGCATCACTTCTTCAAATCGCTTATTAATACGAACTTCAAACTCTTCCTTTTTAAGTGTTAGTCTGAGACTGCGAGGAATGTGAAATTCATTCAAATCAAATATCGTGCGTGGATCTGGCGAGTACCAACTTATTTCACCCGTTTTCGGATCCGCCATCGGGAAATAACCATTGCAGTACGCCGTACACAAAAATTGCGGATCGATGGTCTTAATTTTTGACGAATGCACCTGCATAATTTTTTATTGATCACGGATTGAACTAACGCGACAACAATAGCTTTCGAATCTTAGTCTCCAAATGAAGTACCAACCATTTTTGCAGCATGTATATATTGCGAATCGAGCGGTACAGTTCGGAGTTTCAAAATTGCTTCTTTAACAGATACGGCAACAACTTCGGTTCCGCGCAGACTGACCATGTATCCAAATTTGCCTTGTGCTGCCAACTCAAGCGCCATCGCGCCGAATCTTGTAGCTAGGATTCGATCGTACGGAGTTGGACTACCGCCGCGCAAAACATGTCCTAAAACAACGACGCGTGTTTCAAGTCCAGTTGCTTCTTCAATCTTTCGTCCAACAACATCACCAATTCCACCTAGACGTATCGGATCAGTGCGCTTTTTATCCAATTCTTTCACAACGACATCACCTTCAGCTGGTTTTGCACCCTCTGCTACACAAATAATACTGAACCTGTTCCCACGTTTGCTGCGCAGAAGGACATGTTCATATACTTTATCCCACTTAAATGGAATTTCTGGAATTAGAATTGCATCTGCACCGCCGGCAATTCCAGCGCCAAGTGCAATCCATCCTGCATACCTTCCCATAACTTCTACGACAATAACACGATGATGAGATGATGCAGTTGTATGAAGGCGATCTATCGCTTCCGTTGCTACCCAGACTGCGGAATCATATCCGAACGTCACGTCAGTTGCAGAAAGATCATTATCGATTGTCTTCGGAACGCCAATAAAATTTAGACCGAGATCTGTGAAGCGATCCACGATGTGCATCGTTCCATCACCACCAATTGCAATAAGTGCATCCAAATTCCAGTCGCGATAATTCTGAATGGCATGGCTCGAATAATCCAATACTTCGATGCCTTGCGGTGTCTCCACGGGGAATTGGAAAGGATTACCCTTATTGGAGGTTCCGAGAATTGTCCCGCCCATGTTGACGATGCCGCCGACATCTTTCGGTGTTAACTCACGCATTCTACCTTCCACAAGACCTTCAAAGCCATCCAGAATTCCAACAACTGTTGAATTAAATTGCGTCATTGCTGGTTTCGCTATACTGCGAATAACTGCATTCAAGCCCGGGCAATCGCCTCCGCCAGTAAGGATTCCGATTCTCTTTAAATTACTTTTCACTTTAATTACCTTAATTGTGAACAATCTCTTTATTAAAATATACAAATAAGTGCGCTTTGTTGCCACCTGCTCGACCAAACGAAAAAAGCCTCTTCAGTTGCACCGAAGAGGCTTCCTTCAAAATCACTAAAAGAAATTACGCTTCTTTCTTTTTTTCCTCCGCGCCTTGCTGATATTTTTCACCAAGCCATGCACCGAAAAGTGAAATCAAGAATCCCATAACCAATCCTACAATGAGATACCTTGTTGGTAAAGTTTGTGAACTAAGTAAAATAACAAATCTCAGGAAAACCCAATCGAGAATGACTACTAATAATCCAGCAACCGCAGGTTCGCTGAGTGTTACACCTGGCGATTTAACACCAACAACAAATCCTGTTACCACAAAACTCCCAATGAAACCGGCAAGCGCAAACTTGAAAATATGAGGAGGGAAAAAAGTCGAAAGAATAAAAACTAATAATACGTTAAGAGCAAAACCGATAACTATTCCAACTAAAACCCACTTCCAAAGAAACTTTTTTATATTTTTCTCTTCAGCCGAAGATTCATCCCCCTGTAATTTTTCACCTGCCCAACCACCAACCCAGGAAAAACCAACACCGAGAATTAAGAGAAGTAAATTGATAGATTTTGAGAAATGAATTTCAACATTTGTAATTGCAAGCAGAAGCAACATCACTATCATCACAAGCGCTCCGCCTACAGATGCTTCATTAATTGTTATGCCCGGAGAAAAATATCCAATAATAGCACCTGTTACAATAAATCCGCCCAACATAATCAACGCTTGAATTTCACCACTGTGGAAAGTCTGCGCTACAATAAAATACGATGCCCCTACGATGATAAGTCCTGCAATAACCGATAAAGTGACCCATTTCCAATGCAGCTTGGGCTCTTGGTGTGCATTGTGTGTCATAATATTCTTCCTTTTATTGGTTGATGAGCTGGTGGAATATTAATACCAATGGTGAATATCTCAAAACAATTAAGGAAAAGCAAGACGCTCGTGTATTTTTTAGACTCTTCACATCAAGAGATTCCCGCGTTCGTCGCATTCCGCTATACCTGCTTGCCGAATGTTCAGCGTGCAAGCCCAGGCATGCCGGAGGGAATGATGCAATTGACTTAGATGTCCGTTTAAAAAACTAGTATGCTAATAATTGCTGTCATAAAAAATAGTAGCGCCATTGAAGTAAATTGAAGCACACCGACAAGCAGTGTTTTCCCTATCATTTTCATCCAGGACCCTTGATACATATACCTCAATGCCAGATACAAATAGACTGGACAGATAATGATGGAAATAGCCCATATCAGCGATGTGCCGGCAAGCCGGTCCACCAATAAGGATACGGTGAGAAGTAGGAACACAAAACTATGATAATGGATTGAGAATACAAGTGTTCCGATGTAGTATTGTGCTTTTTTCCGGTTTAGGAGAAAAACAAAGAGGGCAAATAACGGCATAAAGGCAAACATCATATAAGATATTCCCTTCATCAAGAGGTGATTGAATCCCTCCTGTCCCTCTGTGCCGATGCGTGACATTTGCCGCACCACGTACCTGTTCAGTATTGTCAGAGCGACGCCGCGGGATTGCATGAGAGAATCTAGTTGTGCTTGCTGAAGCCCCCGCAATTCATGGGAATTTATATTATTGTAGAATGTTATTTCATTCTGCGTCGAGTGTGACTCCGCCGAAGCGATCGACTCATGCCTTCCAGGCGACAAAGATAAAAGAAGAAAAAACAGGAAACTAATAAAAATGTACAGCCTGATTGGAGGAACGTACCGTGCACGTTTTCCTTTGATGAATTCCGACGTTACAAATCCGGGCTTGAACGCAAGTGCCTGTATTGTCCGAACGGATTTTATATCGAAATGCAAAACTCCTTCTAACGCCTCTTCCAGCAAGTGCCGCAGAGAGATATTAAGATCGTGGTTTGCCTGCCCGCACTGCGGACAATATGCATGTGATGTCTCAAGTTTCGCGTTGCAATTTAAGCATTGCTTTGAATATATTATTCGATGCATTAGTTTCAATTCCTCGATACAGAAAAACCGTTTATAAAATTATGGGGAAGCTTACTTCGAGAATGCATCTAATTGCTTCTTATCTTGGACGTCAGGAATTGATTGTACTATTTTGAATTTCTCCGTGAGGCCAGCTAACTGCTTGTCGGCTTTGTCGTAGTTGTTCTTCGCATTGTTAAGCTGCGCACCAAGTGTCTCGAATACGTCGTTGAACTTCCGTAATTCCGTGTCCAGCATTGCAAGATTTTGGAAAATTTCTTTTGCACTTCGCTCGATCTGCAATCCTTTCAAGCCAAGTGCGATAACCCGCAGATGCGCATAAAAGCTATTGGGCGAGACTGGCACAACCCGCCGCTTCGTTGCGTAAGCGTAGAGTCCGTCTTCTTCCGCGTAAGATTCTTCTTTGATGATGGTTTCGTAATAAATATTCTCTGCAGGAATGTACATTAGTGCAAAGTCGAACGTCCCTTCATCGGGCAAAATATATTTCTCGGAGATTGCGTCGATATGTTTTTTTACATCAGACTTAAATAAACGTGCAGCGGTCTTCTTTTCTTGTTCTGTTTTGGCATCGAGCATCTTGCGAAAATTTTCAAGTGGGAATTTGGAATCCACCGGCACTTTGCCGCCCGCTGTGTTTATGATCGCATCAACCGTCTGACCATTTCGGAATGTATATTGGATATCATACGCATTTGCGGGAAGAACTTGTTTGAGTAGATCTTCAAGCAATAATTCGCCAAGCCCGCCGCGCAGCTTCGGCGCTTTCAGCATCTCTTCTAATTTCGAAACACTTTGGCCTAGTTCTTTAATTTCTTGCGTGGCTTGACCAAGCTCACCAAGTTTGTTCTGTACATCCTGAATAACTTTCGCAGCATTATCCAAACGCGAACCCATTTGACCAGTGTTATTTTGCAGCTGCGATGTAACACTGCTCAATTGCGAAGTGACAGTTGTCAGTTGCTGATTCACGGTTTCCGTAGTTGTTTGCAGACTTTTAAATACAACATCTGTTGTATTCTTCAGCGACGTAACAAGCGTATCTGCAGTGTTCTTGAGATTCTGACTTACTTCTCCGCGTAACGCATCAACTTGCTGTTGAAAAAGTAATGTAGTCTCAGAAGAATTTTCTCCTTTGCGTGACGACTGACGAAGCAATAGAATGACGATTAAAATTACGACTAATAACGATATTATTAACGATGCAACTTCCATCTTACTCCATCCTTTTTACAATCTATCTTTTAAAAATTAGTTTCTCACAATTAACTTTTTCATTTATCCTATTGAAAACATCAATAAAACCGTTACTGCAAACATAAAGAACATCATGCGCGCAAGCGGTAAATGATTTCGCTTCATCCATCCCCAAGCAGTTGCCGCACCAATCATTATCACCGCAAGGGCAAGCGTACTCACAATACATTTTGCAACAGAGAATGTCATTCCATAATAAAAAGCCAAGCTACGTTCATTCCAGAACCTTCCATAAATAACAAGCAAGTGCGCCGTGTAGACCATCAAAGATTCCCTGCCTACATCTAACACGAACGACTTATCAGTCTTGCGATGATCTGCGTAGAACCAGCAGATCGATAAAAGTAACATCACAATTCCAAGCCGTTCAAGAAAGAATAATGGGTTTGCACGGATTTCTATCGATACGATTTTTACGCTGGCCTGTAATTCCATTCCAATCAAGCAAACTACAAATAGGATGGCTCCTGTAAGTGCAAAACGCAAGATGAATTCTCTTTCATTTTTCTGCTCGCGGGCATCAATATATCCAGAAGCGAAGTAACCTCCAAAGAGCATAAACGCCAACCACGGGAAAAGTGGAAATAATGAATAATGCTGGTTATTGATATATGCTGATATTGGCGCTGGAATCCAATTCAAGAAATCAAAATTCCATACGAATATCGTTGCAAAGACTACGAACAATCCACTCGTAAATAAAAATATCCGATATGTCCGAGCATTTTTTATCAATAATCTCGAAATAAAAAGGACAAGCAATCCAAACGCGATGCAGTGAAGAATATCCACCTGATAGAAACTCAGCCATCCCTCTTCTGTTGTGTCGGTGATCATTCGACGGAATGAAAAAAAAGGCAGATGCAAAAAATAACCTATGCTCCACACTAATCCGATTCGCCCAAGTTGTTTCCAAAATGCAGATCCATAAGTCCGGAATGATTCTAGTTTCCTTTGACTTGCAATCAGGAATACAAAACCGGAAATAAAAGTGAAACTTGGCGCAACTAACCCGTTGATAAAATTAAGAATATGAAACCAAGAAGTTGTTTTCATCATCGGCAGGATAAAAGCGTTGAAGACGTGAACTTCAATCATCACAAGCAGCGCCCAACCACGTAGTAGGTCGATAAAAGCGAGTCTATTTTTTTGTGGAGCAGCCATTTATAAATTATTAATTAGTGATCTGGGGATAAATCAAGTTCATTTTCTTTCCAACCTTCTCAAATGCTTCGAGTGCGCGATCGATGTCTTTTTTTGCGAGCGCAGCCGATATCTGAGCACGTAATCGCGCTCCACCTTTCGGAACAACCGGATACCATAGCCCTTTGATATACACTCCAGCTTTAAGCAATTGGTTGCTCATTTCCTGTGCAATGGAAGCTTCGCTAAGCATTATCGGAACAATTGGATGAATACCTTCGATAATTTTGAAACCGATATTCTTGATTTCTTTTCTGAAATACGCCGTATTCTCCTGAAGTCTCCTGATGATTGATTTATCTTTCATTAATAAGTCGAACGCTGCCATTGAACCACAAACCACTGCAGGAGGAAGCGAGTTTGAAAAAATATACGGCCGCCCTTTTTGGCGCATATATTCAGTCATTTCTTTCGAGCCGCTGATGAAACCACCAGCTGCACCGCCAATTGCCTTGCCGAGAGTACCAACTGTTACATCAATTTTACCAAGCAAGTTGAATTGCTCAGCCGTTCCTCTGCCAGTCTTACCGCATACACCGATACCGTGCGCATCATCTATAAAAACGATGGCACTGTATTCTTTAGCGAGTTCAAGAATTTTTGGCAGCGGTGCTAAATCACCTTCCATACTAAAGACACCATCTGTGGCGATCATCCGTATACGATAATTTTTGTTTTTATCTTCTTCCAACTGCCGTTCGAGGTCAGCAACATCGCCATGATTATAAATTTTTCGATCTGTAGTTTCTGCACGACATAGACGCTGTCCATCAATAATGCTGGCGTGATTCAGTCGGTCACTGTAAATAACATCTTTAAAGTTTTCGTATCCAAGCTTCTCGTTTGTCAACGCAGAGAAAAATGCAATATTAGCCGCAAATGATGAAGAAAAAAGAATAGTGTCCTCTGATTTCAGAAACTTCGATATTTTATTTTCTAACTCAAGATGAATTGTTTGCGTGCCAGTAAGAAATCGCACCGAGGCAAGTCCATATCCATATTTCTTGATGCCCTCCATTGCAGCTTTGCATACAGCAGGATGATTCGACATCCCTAAATAATTATTCGAAGCGAGCATTACAACTTCTTTGCCTCGCACCTTCACTATACCATCTTGTGCAGATTGGAGCGCAGTTTCATATTTAATGGTTTGAGATTCTTCGAGCCGTTTCAACTCGGCGGCAAGCAATTCGTTTAGATTCATGATTGGCTGGCTTTTACTGTTTTTTGATTATCAAATCTTAATTTATGATCGAATTATTGAAATAGCTTCTCGCTATTTCTTCTTTAGTCGGATAGAGAATGATCCATCCATTCCATGCTTGTGACGGAAGGTTTCAACCTGTCCTTGATTTCCAACAAGATCCTGATGAACAATATCACTTCCAGATTCAATGGAGAAGTCGAGATGTTGTACAAGAAATTCTTTGATAAGATCGATATTTTCTTCTGGTTCAATTGTGCAAGTGCTATAGACAAGGACGCCGCCCGGTTTTACAAGTTTCGCTGCATTTTCCATAAGTGATTTTTGCAAATGGACAAGTTTTGGAAGATCATCTGCATCTCGTTGCCACTTTGCATCAGGTTTCTTCGAAAGCACACCAAGTCCCGAGCATGGAGCATCCACCAGCACTTTATCTGCCGGAGGAATTTCAATTGTTGTACCATCATCGGCTACCAAATGCACATTAGTGATACCAAGCCGCTGGCATGCATTCTTCACGAGATGAAGACGAGTCTCATAACGATCGACAGCAATAATCTCGCCTGAGTTTTTCATCAATTCCCCGATGAAAGTTGTTTTCCCACCCGGCGCCGAACAAAGATCGATAACCCGTTCTCCTGGCTTTGGATCCAATAAAAGTACAGGCATACCTGCGCTTTCATCCTGCACAGAAAAATATCCCTGCTGGAAGAGTTCCGAACTGCCGATGTCTGCCATGTGCTGAACTCTGACAAAATAATCGAGATACTGAGAACGTGAATATTGAATCTGATGTTTTTCTAACAACGAAAGGAAGTAATTGAAATCAACTTTTAACCGATTGACGCGCAATGCCAAATCAGGAATAGCATTGTTTGCTTCCATCATCCGCTTCGCATCATCATAACCATAGCGTTCTACCCAGCGCTTAGCCATCCAAAGGGGGTGCGATTCTATTACTGCGAGATTTCGGAGTTTATCTTCTTCCGGATCCGGATAACGAATGTTTTCAATGTTACGAATGATATTACGCAGAACGGCATTGACCAGATCGGCCGCTTTTTGACCACGTAATCGTTTAGTGAATTCTACTGCTTCGTTTACTGCAGCAGAATGCGGCACCCGGTCAAGAAATTGAATTTGATACAATGCCACACGCAGTGCATTCTTGATATTTGTCTCTGCTTTAGTAAAGTTGCCATGGAAAAAACCGGTCAGCACCCAATCGAGTTTCATTTTCCAGCGAATCACACCGGTGACGATCTCGTTCATCAATCCTTTGTCTAACTCGTTCATTACATCCGAACGTAATTCGGCGTCTAATAATTTATCAAGATACGAATCTGATCGCTCAATTCGGTTCAGAATCTTCACCGCTGTGCCACGCGGGCCATCATACACGTTAGTTAGTTGGGGTTGATCTTGTTGATCAGTGTTTTCTTGCATTCAATTTTCTTTCATCAATCTTTTATTCCGTTTTGGCGGCGTTCCTCTATGGTCGAATTATAAACTTCTCGGAAGAGATCCGCTTCAACATCTATCAATTCAATATTCCGCCTCGCCATTACAAGTCGCGCTAAATTGATAGCTTTTTCAACGTCATATGCAGTAAAAGGCTCCTGTGCACCGCACCAAGAAAAAGATGGAATATATTTCGGTGGGAATCCAATTCCAAAAATATTACAACACACACCGACTATAGTTCCAGTGTTGAATGTTGTACCGATAGCACTTTTCGAGTGATCGCCCATCATCAGACCGACAAATGACAAACCCGTATCAATCTTTTCAGAGCCTACTTGCACTTTGACTATGCTGTAGTTATTCTTCAAATTACTGATATCTGTACCGGCGCCTAAATTTACCCAAGAGCCAAGATATGAATGTCCAAGAAATCCAGCATGTTGTTTGTTAGAGTAGCTGTGAATAACCGATCCTACTATTTCACCGCCGACTTTACAAACAGGGCCGATTGTTGTGTTCTCATAAATCTGTGCCCCGACTTTGACTGATGAGCCATCCAAAATACACGCAGGACCAATAATTGTGGATTGTGGAAATACTTTTACATTCTTGCCAATATAGATCGGACCAGATTCCGCATCGAGCACTGACCCCGGTTTGATGACAGCGCCATTTTCGACGACGATGTTCTTCTTCCCTAATAAATGCACGCTAGAGTGCACTTTTCCACGAATGTGCGATCGTCTCTTCCCTGCTTTCTTAACAATAGATTCAAAATCTTTCACGATCTGTGTGCCATTCTTTTGTATCAAATCCCATGTATAAGAAACAGTTTCTACGTCAATTTCAATGGTAGGCAAGCCGTCAAAGTCTGAAAGCGACAGAGGAGATGAAAGATTTTCCTTTACTCGCTCCAGATTCTTTCCGCTCACGTATGCGGCAATCACTTGATCGCCGGAGACATATACAACATCTTGCTTTGCGGTCAATGGAATCTTCTTAGAAAGCGTTTGATCGGCAAGTACGCGGCCATTGATAAAGAGACATTCTTTGGCAGGAATTTCATTTACTGAAAATTGCGGTCTACGGTATTTGATACACAAAGCGAGAGATTTTCTACATTGAACGGTAATAATTGCAGACGGATATGCTCGCAGAATTTTCTCTTTCAACGAAAATATTCCACAGCGCAAAGAATAGACAGGCCGGAAATGTACTAGCGGCAGGAACTGTGCAAGATGATTATCTTCGAAAATACAGATTTGTGGTGCCATCGGTCTTCTCCTATTTTTGAAAGGGCGGTAACGTGAAAGTTCAGTGTTTTGAACATTCTCACTGCCGACAACAAAAAAAGCGGAATGCATTTATCACAACACATTCCGCCTTTCGGAATTTAAACGCTGTAATTATACTCCAGCAGTTGCCGCCGTTGGCTCTTCTTTCTTCGCAGCGTACTTCTTCTTGAACTTCTCTATGCGTCCGGCTGAATCAAGTAATTTTTGCTTGCCAGTATAGAACGGGTGGCAACTAGCACAAATTTCGATATGGAGGTTGCCTACTGTAGAGCGGGTTTCAAAGACGTTTCCGCACACGCAGGTAACGACCGCTTTTTTATACGTTGGGTGAATTCCTTCCTTCATCACGATCCTCAAGACTTTGTATTATGAACTGTTAATAAAATACGAAAAAACGGGTTTAGTTGCAAAGATATTTTTCCAAAATCACAACAGACTGACTGTTTATAACGATTATTCGAGGCGAGTATAATCTTTTATTATTCAAATACGACGATTTCACGCCCTTCAACAAGGATTCGATTATAATAAATAGTTCAGTCTCAGGTTAATCTATAATCACTTTGAATCATCGCGGTAACAAAAATATTCTCATGCAGCTGACGTTGTTATAAAGAAGGATTTCTTTCCTAATGGAATGCATCGAAATCGAAATGATGAATGGACGACCTTCTTCTTCAATGAAATCTTGAATCTCAATCTCTTATTCGGTAGATTCTAATCAATGAAACGAATACTGTTTATACTTATTATTTTAGGTTGTTTCAAAACGCCATTATTCGCCCAGCAAGGCACATACAATTTTCTTCTCACAGATGTGAGCGCACGCGCCGCCGCATTGAATGGCAGTTTCGTCTCGATGAAAGATGACCCAAATGTCCTGTTTTATAATCCTGCTTCAATTGGAACGTTGAGTGTACCAAAAGTATCTGTTAGTTATGTGAATCATATAATGGATGTCAATGCTGGAACTTTGAGTTACGGACAACATATTGAAGGCGTCGGAAGTGTCGGTGCAGGCGTTATATATATGAATTATGGCTCGTTCAACAGAACCGACGAATTAATGAATGTGCTGGGAACATTTGGTGCTGCTGAATTAGCGCTTATAGCCGGAATAGCAGCGCACTACGATGATGATATTCTTGTAGGTGTCAATGCTAAATTTATTTCTTCCTCTATAGCTGAATACAATTCTACCGCACTTGCCATCGATCTCGGATTCCTTTATGATATTCCGTCACAGAATCTTTCCATTGGCGGCAGTGTTTTGAATATTGGCAAGCAATTGAAAACGTATGCCGGGGTAAATGAGTTACTTCCTCTTGATGTAAAATTCGGAATTACAAAACGGCCGGAACATCTCCCTATTTTCTTAAACATTGATTTTCATCAGTTGAATGAAAGCAGCGATAAGTTTTTAGATCGCTTTAGCAACTTTACCGTTGGCGCAGAATTTTTAATGAGCAAATCACTGCGGTTGCGTGTTGGTTACAATAATAAACAACGCCAGGAACTCAAGACAGGAACAAATGTTGGACTTGGAGGATTCTCTATTGGTGTCGGACTTGTCTTAAATGAATATCAGATCGATTACGCCTATAATTCATACGGTGATTTTGGCGGGATACAACGATTTTCTCTCGGCATCAATCTGTAGAAGCTTAAAAGTAGAAAAGAGATTATTTCTTACACAAATCTCCATTACCGCAAAATTAAATCCAATATTTTTTCGCTTATATAAAAAAGCATCATCCCGCCGAACACCAACAACGGCGGCATGCGGCTTTTTGTTTTATTCACTTCTGGAATCAGATCGCTTGCGCCAACATACGTAACGGTTCCAGCGGAAAAAGCGAATGCTATTCCTGCAAACTGCACATCGACATGTTCCAGCAAGAACACCGAGCACGCACCTAAAAATGTTGCCAGGCCAATACCAAATGCCGAGTAAAGTACAATGGTGCGCGAGAAACCGGCGGTCATCATAATCGAACCGATCGTAAGCCCTTCCGGAAACTTATGCAGGAGAATTGCAAAGAAAATCAGAAGTCCGAGAAAGAAATTATATTGTAATCCGACCGATATAGACAACCCATCGAAGAAAGCATGGATGAATAACCCAGTGAAAGCAGAATACCCTGTAGTTCTTGACATCATCACATCGTGATGTGTTTCTTCGCCAAAATGCAAATGCCCTACAATCGTATGTTCAAAAAAGTGTATCGTAGCAAACCCGATGAGAATCCAAATTGCGGCAGACTCGCCGATGAATTGAAAGCTCGCTGGCACTAATTTGAGAAAAACAAGAGCTAAAATAAATCCGGCACTCAGCGCAAGGAGCGTTTCCTGAAAAAGTGTTGGCCAGCGTTTGCGCGAGACGATAAGTGATCCGCCAAGCACGACGGCTATTGATGCGATAAGAGCAAGAAGGAGTATTTGAATTTTCATTATTTGCGCTTATATGGTTGTTGAATATATTTATTGGCTTCCTGATAAGAATTTTCATATTCTTTCATCGCCAATACCTTTTTATACTGCTGAATTGCATATTGCCGTTTTCCCTGTGCATCGTAAATCATACCAACTATAAGATTATCAAGCGACATGAAGCCCGATGATTCTTCTTTATCTAATTTTCTAGAAATCTCATCACAAGTGTATAAATTTTTGAGCGCCGTGTCAAACCTTCCAGCTAAGAATTCGAATTTACCAATATAATAATGAGCTTCTCGTGCATCATACATATCGTATCCAAGCTGCTGCTGTGCATAACGATTTAGTATATCAATGAAAATATCGTTTGCCTCTCCAAGATATCCGGTGATAACAAGACAGCGCCCAAGATAGCGATAAAACATAGAATTGTTAGGGTACTTTTCATGCAACTTTCTGGCGAGTTCGAGTGCACTAGAATAATCTTTCTCGTACGTGAAATAGTTCTGCATAAGAAAGTACGTCGCCTCAACTTGTGCATACTTAGCATGAAGCGATGCCTGCCGGAGCTGTTCTAATCCTTTTTTTCGATCACCGCTAGGGAAAAAAATCATAACAGGTTTCACAATAGGATATTTTCCCGGAATAACGGCTGCATAATAATTGTAGATACCGATGCCAAGTAGAACGTCGTAATTATTAGACTCAAGTTCATACGCTTTTCGCACCAGTGGCAGCGCGACAATTCCATCATTTGCAGCGCTAAGCCACTTGCCCCTGTTTGCGCGTAAACGCCCGCGAAATCCAACGGCCCCGCCTTTAAAAAACATCGCCGCTACATCTTCCGGATTTTCATTGAGTCGTTTTTCACATATTTCCACGACTACATCTAACAGTTTGTACAGTTTTTCATCTTGAGATTCATCATCGAATTTACTGATGATTCGTTCCCACTGGATCATAGCTCGGAAGAAATACCCTACTGGATGGTCAGGACGCAGTCTGATGACTTCGGAAATATCAGATTCAGCTTTATCAAATTCAAAATTGTAAAGCTCGTCAATACTATGCTGGACACGCTCATCAATTACTCGATCTTCAATCCACTGCGATTGAGAGATAGAAACTGTGAAAAGAATAACAAGCACTAAAAGAATGGAATAATTTTTGATTCCTCTAAATGCATAGTGACACTTTGGACTATTGTTGGTTGTTAAGTTCGATGTCACCGTAATAAAAGCCTTCCAGATCATTAATTTATATTACACAAAAGTACGAATTTAATTGGTTTGACATAGAGATAAATAATGCTTCAAACCACTTAGCAGAAGGAGTGTTAAACGATTGATTAAATTAACTTCTTGGCAAAGTAATCCTTTAGACTTGTACTTGCTACTCGCTCCTGTACCATTGTGTCGCGATCACGCACTGTCACCGTTTGATCTTGAAGTGTTTGTGAATCAATGGTCACACAGTATGGAGTGCCTACTTCATCCTGACGGCGGTAACGCCTTCCCACTGCGCCGCTATCATCATAAAATACACGGAAAGATGATCGCAGATCAGTTTCAATCTTTCGGGTTAATTCGGGCATTCCATCACGATTGACCAGCGGAAAGAGAGCAACTTTGATCGGTGCAAGTTTCGGGTGTAACTTCATCACAACTCGCAATTCCATCGCGCCATCTGCATTCGGAGCTTCTTCTTCGCGGTATGCATCCACAAGGAATGCCATAAATGAGCGACTTGCTCCGGCAGAAGTTTCAATAACGAATGGTGTAAACTTTTCTTTCGTTTCTTCATCGAAATATTTCATGCTTTTACCAGAAAACTGTTCATGCCGCGATAAATCGAAATCTGTTCGGTTGTGCACACCCTCAATTTCTCCCCAACCGAATGGGAAAAGATATTCAATATCGTATGCATCTTTGGCATAGTGCGCAAG
>Ga0187861_10000870_pt1 | contig 33273 bp, 45 predicted proteins | sample June2016WEW_10_1_3_FD_132986 | JGI IMG/M metagenome (GOLD analysis project Ga0187861, IMG submission 132986) | Peatland microbial communities from SPRUCE experiment site at the Marcell Experimental Forest, Minnesota, USA - June2016WEW_10_100 | ecosystem: Environmental > Terrestrial > Soil >...
CCATCTGATATGACATGCCGTCTTGTCCCCCAGCCTTCTGCAATCCCCCCGCCTGGCATATACCTGCTGCCAATGACAAGATCGTATCCTTCCTGTATTTTCCTATAAAGTATCGGGATTTTGTTTACCGGGTGCTGGCCATCTGCATCCATGACAATAAATATCTTTGAATCTGCATATTTAAATCCATCAAATACCGCATGAGATAACCCGTGGTTCAGCATCCGAATCCAGAGATGAATATCTGGATATACTCTCATAACATCATGGACAATATCGGCAGTGTTGTCGGCTGAGTTGTCGTCAATGATAAGAATATTCGCATTCAGGTGTTCTCGCCAGAGCATTGTACGGATCGAAACAAGGGTTTTACGGATTGATTGTGATTCGTTGAGGGTAGGAAGAAGGATTGTAAAGTCATAAGTCATGCTTCACCCCAGCCTTGCACATAATTCCGTATATCAGCAATATCCTCCTTTCTCCATCCATATGTCAGATAATGTTCTCTCATAGTATTGTAATCATGACCGGCACTAAATGCAATCTGTGACTGTCTCTCTGGATAGACTGCCATTAACCAAGAAATCATCGTTTTGCGAAGGCATTTTGTCGTGATATATTTAATATCAAAATCGGCATCCCGAGCAGCTCTCTTGAATACCTGTTCCATATTCTGATAGGGAAGCAATTTCATCTTTTTATTGAGAATTTCTTTGACAACAGATTTTCCTATGGAAGATAGCATTATCTGACGTTTTTTAATTTTACTCTTTACTTTGCCAAGTCCTTTAACAAAAGGAAGAAAAACAACACCATTCTCCTCCCGGAAACAATCCGGATGAGAAATTACATAATCTGCTTCAGATATTCTCATTGCAGTCTGCAAAAGATATTCGAACCGTAATTGATAATCAACATTGAGTTCGTTTTTAACTAGTAACCATTCTTTTGGACTCAAAACAGCAACAACCCGTTTTTCTGTGTTGATGCTTAAAGGAACTATCATAATGTAATATTGTGTTTTTACATGATAAATCTATCTAAATTACATGATTTTCAGTGAATTTGATTGTTTTCTCCGTCATAATCATGTATTCTTATGTATAAGTTTACATGATGGTTTTTGAGCCTCACAGATTCATTCTGTTGGCAGATCCAACCATGCTTGGTGTGATTGTATCCACAAAAAGAGTTCTGCAGAACCTAGTGCTTTCCAAACTGTGAGAACAGTTGGGTGTGAACCATCTGGAAACTGCACCGAGGTATGCAAAATATGATGTTTATAGATATGCAAAATTCTGCAAAAAATAAAATTTTTGAAAAATCCACTGAAAAAATTCTGCAAAATCTTATGAGATATGATATAACCAGGATTTCCGGATTTTGAAATTTTAAAAATTTTTGAATTTTTCAACTAGCTCGAATTTGAGGATTTTTTCGATTTTTTGAATTTTTCAATATTTTGAAAAAAACCACTTTCTATATAGGTTCGTTTTTGCGAGTGTTACACTATAACCCTATTTTTAGATCCTGTACACTGGAGTATGCAAGGATCACGATCCATGATCCATGATTCATAAAGCGCAGATAATCACCCATATCATCAGTGTATCAATGTGACCATGCCGCGCGGAAAAACAAATACCGACCCATAACTGGTTATAATGTGCTCCCAGTAAGGCTTAACAAAATGATACAATCGTTATGGGTAATCTAATTAATAGTCTTATTTCACACGCACAATTTTTTTATTATACATACAATGGTTTTTTTGGGTTATTTCTGCTATTACAAATCTAATGATTGTATAGAGTACCAGATACAATTTTTCAAACAATAACAACATCCATAAGCATACTGATAACAACAAAATATCATTATGTCTAATGTATCATAGTGGTTATATCATGCAATACAATGACGCTAATAAACCCTATATTTTGGGTTAGTGGTGTTTCGCGTGGAAAACAAGAGCTGATTAAAAGATTTGAGAAAATAAAAAGAATTAATGTTTAACCCATAAGAAATGACCAACGCTCGCAGTTGATCGGATAATATCCATATTCTTCTTATTTGGTTTGTGTATTGCTTTTGGGTGATTACATTCTTGGCAACCACATCTAGGTTGATTATCTCCTAACGGATTATATTCACAACCCGGACAAACTAAATGATTGACAAAATCCTTTGGGTTTTTAGGACATTGATCTAATATACAATCTAGTATCATTGTTCCCTCCAATTAGAATATCCCGAATATTTTCTTTCTTGGCATATATCCGGAGTATATCCGGGTGATCTCGGATAACTCACTTGGGTTATCTGACTCGGCATGGATATGCATTGTGCTCCCTGATTTTTCTTTTCGTTCAATATCCAGTTTGATTAGCATAGCAATTCTCCTTTTTGATGTCGTCCACATTGCAAGCATTGCCAGCGTTGATATCTTCGCGCTTTGCTGTAGAGTGATATACCGGATTTTTTGAATCCTGGATCGGTTGGGTTTGTTGAATCGTTATGGCAGATAGGGCAGATCATGAAGACACCTTTAACAATGTTCTAATTTCATCTTTTATATTTTCACGATATCGTATTCGTATACCTAATGTGAGGTATAACACCACATCATTAAACCCGCTTTCTTTTGTGGTAGTAATACGCTGAAGTCTATAATCTTCCATATCGATATTATTTCTCTTCATATAGTCAAATATTATATCGATATCTTTTTCCGTGTCTTCCTTGGATTTATATTTAAATACCAAAATGTTGGAAGTGTTCATGGTTTCACCATTATCATTATGATTCCAATTTCGATCATTGCAATACAGATCAACGGAAAATACAATGAAGTAAGGGACATCAGGACACCTCTTGTTTAACCGGAAATACCTTACATATTGTTTCAATTCTTATCCCGGATTTGATCGGGAATTCTTTTTCAAGTGCTTTGATTGAATCGGAGATAGCAAAGTGCACAGTATCCGAGAGATAATCTCTTAACATATATTTATTCCAACCGTACCGATCATCGGTATTTTTGATATAACAATCATAGAGATTGTTTTTCGGGAAATGTACTGCAAATCCGATCACGCGATCATAATATCCCATTTCATCCATGGCATGATAGGAATTGAAACAGATTATTTCCTTTTTTGTTTCTTCTGCGAACCATTCATAATCAACTCCCGAACCATGCAGAGTATCACAGAATAAAGAGATAACCGGATACTTTTTTAGTACTTCCTGTGTTGTTGTTTCATCTGAAATATTATACATTTCAATTCACCTCTATGATAGGTTCTATGACCTCATTGCCGCACCTGGGGCATTTCCCGTTATAGGGAGTATACCAGTATTCATTTAGCGGGCATTGATAGTGCACCTCACCGCATATCTTTTTTCGCGGGTGTATTCCGGTTTTCTCATCATAGTTTGACATGATTTATTTCACCTCTTTAATTAAATTTTTAAATTCCGATTCTGATAATACAATTTTTCTATCATCTAACTTAATCGTGTACAATGTTTTTCCTTTATCCGGACAAACATCGATTTTACAATTATGAACCTTTTTTATGATTGCAATTCTATTTGACATGATTTATTTCACCATCCATGATCCAACGGAATTTCCATTGATATCGAAAATCTTACCAGATGACAATATTTCACATCGTACCCTTTCTGATGCATCTTTTAGCCATTGCAAGATCATTACGTGTTTGCATTGCATCATTGCCCAATTGAATTTTAAGGATAAATTGCGGCATTATAGAACCTCCGGATATTTTTCCTGCAGGAAATTAGAAACTCTATATAAGTCTCCAATACCAAGCCTCACAGCTTTTATAGTCGATTCCTTGCAAAGCTTCCATATTTTATAAGCCTCACAACAATCCTGATATCCAAATTCTGATTGGAAATTTTCAAAGGTTTCACTACCTGCTATAGCATCGCCGATAAAACAATAGAACGCAAAGATATGGTCCTTATCTGTAAGGTTAACTATTCCTTTTTCGGTCTCAACTACAGAAATACCATACTCGAAAGATATCTCATTGTTGCCATATTTGGCAGTGACAACGAATTGATTGTTCCAGCCGGTTTTTGTTGCTTTCTCCTGAATTGACTCTTTGAATACTGAAGAAACCAATATCTCACTGCCTAATTGCGTAGACAGAGATATTTTTGTTGGTTTTGTTTCGTTTACTCTTTTCCCGATCCATTTCCATTCATTCCAGTTTTTATCAAACCAGATTGTTTTCGCCATTGTATTTTCTTGCATTTCTTCACTACTCCTATGCAAGGCTTTAACGCACTTGCAAACCCTTATCCGGATTGAACCGGGATTCTCTGATAAGAAAAAGGGTTAGTACTCTCTATGATCAGGATCGAACGATTCTACAATTTTTCGTGATCTTCCTTTTTCGTGCGCCTCGCGTGATCTGCATCTGGCAAGTGCTCCATGAATAGGACAAGATAAAGAAGGTCTCCAAAAACAAGTGCATTCTGATTCATCCATGATAGTCAGTCCTGACTAAATGCCAATCCCCAATCACAACCACCTTCATTATTACAGATGGTCGGGTGGTGTCTTTCCCGCTCTTCAATTCTTTTCTGCTGCGCTTTTATTGCAGCTCTTTCCATTGCTGCAAACCGGTATTTATCAATTAAATCCATTTTGTTCTAACCTCCCGTTTTGGGATAACTAACTATGAATCGTAATAGTATATATTATTTCCTATACTATATTCTCTGATGATAAAACCAACACAAATCCTAGGATTCAATGCAGCTATGCAAGGCCAAACCCGGTTCGGTTGGTTTTATCGGTCCATGCAAGGATCACGCAGAATGATCTGATATAATCAAGATTAATATATAATCTGAAATATCAGAATAATCTGAAATATATATGAATCAAAATTATGAAAGTCTGAGAATCAGAATATCTGTTTTTGCAAAATTTATTATTTCTGCAAAATATTTAAATGAAATAAAAGGCAATATCTATTATATGACACGAGATGCTAGGCGAGTTGGAATATCCGATCCCAACAAATTACATACTTGTAAAATTTGCAATCGCACTCTTCCACTGTATCTATTTTTTATCGCCGGTAACAATTACTATGGTAAATGGTGTAAACAATGTCAAAGCGATAAACAAACAGCAAGATATCATAGTAATCATCCAGATGCAAAAAATTATAAAAACAATCTTTGTTGTAATCCGTATTGGAATGCAAGATTTGCTGCAATTTATAACCGTGCCAAGAGAAGAGGACTTGAATGTACAATAACAGTACAAGATTTAATTGATTGCTATATTCGGCAAAACGGGTTGTGTTATTATACTGGTGAATTGATGATAATCGACTCTGTTGATCGGTTGGATAATACCAAAGGATATATTCCTGAAAATATTGTAATGTGTGAAAGAAAAGTTAACTCTTCAAAATCTACAAAAAGAAAAGAAGATTTTATTACTATGTGTATAAAAGTTGCAGAACAACACGGGATCACTCAACATGGAATCGCTGCACCATTATCAACTCCACAGACAACCACACAGAAAACTCTGAAACCATCATATAAATTCCGTCGGAGTACTCAAAGAGCATGTCCTCTGATTACGCCTGAATCACAAACTTAATATACTATACTTGTTATACTATCAAGCATGTCAAAACAAACCTTGAAAGAACGAAGGTTTACCATTCGGATAAAACCCGAATCAAAATATGATATTGACGTACTTGCATCTGAAGAACAAGAAGCATACAGGAAAGCACTTGCACAATGGACTTCCAATGTGCTATTCAAACAACATCCGAAAATGCATATAGTCGAGGTTAAGAAATCATGACAACCAAATCCGAGGCAGACTGGGAAGAGTTCGGCAATCCTGCATGGGAACCAATCTACGGTGCAGATTGTGAGGAATTCAAGTATGAGCAGGTTGACGATTATATGTCTATATTTATTATTTCGAATGTTATGGTGATGATTATAGCAGGGATATTAATCGCTGTAGGTAACATTGCAGAATCCGACACCTCTGCCAGAATAAATATACTTGCTAGCATCTGCATTATAATAGGATTATTCATGATCATCGCAGAAGCATATGTCCACCATCCACGTAAGGTGAAACCAAATGCCTAATCGTACCGATCTATTCAAACTCTTCCGGGCAACCACTGGCAAGACAACGCATATCCCGAAATCCGAACCGAGTATACAAGACCTGATTGCATACCAGCAGAGCAGAGTGAAACAATACTATGCGCAGAGCAACCAGTTCCAGAGGTGGAAATAGGCAATGATTCGGAGAACACCTTTGCTGACGTTCCTGGTTCCTCCGATGAGCCTGAAATGCCATGAACACGAAGAAGGTGATACCAAATCTGCAAAACAACGTCGAGGTTAGAAGGGGCGAAGTCCCCTCTCTTTGCACTACCCTACTCCAACAATACCATAATTCTTTTTATCCGATAAAGCAGATTACACTGCGTCGAGATGAATGAGAATGACAGAATTTGGAAAGAATGATATTTACACATTCATTGATTGCTCCAGACTGGTTAAAGGAGATGCGTGTTTGGAGGGAGCAATTATCTTACAACCGTTCCACACGGTTGAAGTAACAGGATCGTGCAGTGAAAACCGGGAATGCAAACATTGTCCAAGAGGATTTCCATGATCCCTCTCGAACCAAACGAACTCGGTATTGCAGCCATCTCGGGTGCACTTCTGCAAAAACAGTATATGGTTGCAGTCACCGCCTACAAGCGCAGAGGGGATTTCTGGGAACCTCTGGGAAATGCAGAGGTGCTCTGCGAGAATATAGGCGAGGTAATCCAGTTTGCAGAGAAAGCATTGAGAGGTACAGGGAAGTGCTTGAAATGATTACCTGTAGTAAAATTAAATTATTGAAGTATCTGGACGATCTTCTCGAACAATCAGATGACTCCGGTATAATCAGGAATATCTGTGTAACTCCGCGATGTGTTGTGCAAAATCTCAAACAAAGATTAGAATATGGTGATTTTGATTGCTGCACGGGAGATGTAGAATGAACCTTCTTGCTGACATCCGTGAACGCATCTTTGTCTGGAAAGCCAGGTGGATACTGTACTATCTCCGTAGGTGGGGATGGAGATAACCTATATACCTATATGCTGCTTTGCTAAACTATATATATCATTACCATTAGCAACGAGGTGAGCGAGAGGATGTGTATATCAGCAATCTGTGAGTTCTGCAAAAAACCCTACCCTATTACCGATATGCGAAAAACGTCTTGTGAAAATCCAGAATGTAGAGAGAAGGCAAAGTTCAGACACAAACACCTCTGGATGAGACCGGAGCGGCATTGTAAATATTGCGGAGATGTTATCAAAGTTGGTTCTGGTATGAGGAAATACTGTTCACCAGATTGCTATAAATTAGATAGAAATAAAATAAAGCGAGAACTGCGAGAAAAAGCAAAGATGACTAATGACTCCAGATAGAAGACAAATTACATTTATGCACTATTTTCCTTCTGCACTACCCGGCGATTCGTTGTGCCGATCTTGTATACGACAAGAGGTTGGTGGATGCACTTGGGATAGTCGCATGGTTGTAAGATGCCCATCTTACATGAGAAGAATATGATCTGCTCAATGTTTAGTGACGATTGCAGATTTTGCTCGCATGAAAAGTCTGTATCCGGTGTCTACACCAGGATTAAGAAAGTTAACGGTGTTTACACGCCAGTAGGTAGAGGCAGAACCACAACCGATTTAGGTGAATACTGCAACAACACCGGTGCCTGGGTGAAAGACATGCATTACTGCCCAGCACGATGGACGATGTATCGTGGTGTGGATAAGCAATCTGCAAAACCGAAACCGAAACCAAGGAAGGTGGAAAAGAATGTTATCCAAAGAAGACCGAGAAAGAGTAAAGTGGAAAGTAAGAAAAAACGGAAACACGGAGAAAACTCCCGAAGTCCTGCACATCGGCCAGCAAAAACTGCCAAGGGTTTAGGACAACAAAAGTTATTAATGGTGTGAAAAGATAAAAATAAATAGTATTAGAATTAATTAATATATATGACATCTAAAATCAGATGCCCTAAATGCCATAGCACCCAGTGTTATCGCCGTGTAAAGACTGAAGATTACCTTTGCCAGAAATGTGGTAATGTCTGGAAGAACGGGGTGAAGAAGTAATGAGAACCCAATGGTGTAGAGAGCATGTCGATGAACTTGTAGAATATTGTGGAATGGGTAAAGCAGAAGCGACAAAGACAAAGAAAGCAGCAGCGTTTTGTGATAAACATCCAGCATTCATGGATTGCGCAACAAGCACTATTGCAGAGATTATTGCAATTACCGATCCATATGTATGTAAGAAAACTCTTTTGGAGGCGGAAAGAATACTCCGTGTAAAAAAACCACACAGTTCTGAATTCCTTAAAAAGAAGTTCAGTGTCTACGAGATCCGTTCAATCATTGACAAGTATAAAGCAGAAAGCCCAAACGGAAAGATACGTACAAAAGCATTGGAAAAACAAGCAAAACCCAACTATCTTAAGGTACAAGTCTCGCTTGAACAGAATGAACGAGTTGTTGTAGAAAACCTTATCAAGCGTGGATACGCAACATCCAACTCTGATGCACTACGAGTAGCTATCAAATGGGCAGCAACAAAAATTGGAATGTAAGGGGGTTCTACTATGGTTCGGTGTGTTGAGTATTATGAAAAATGCGAGAAAGACGGCTGTGACTGGTGCGATAAAGATCCAGATACTGTTAGAACTATCAAACGCTACATAGAGTTTTATAAAGAACTTGAAACACTCGGCGTTCCAAGAGATGCTACAATTGTAGGAATCTCTGAAGGCGCAGCACGACCCCTATTTGGAATTTGTGATGAGCGCATTCGCCAAAAAGCGATTATAAAATGTTCTGAACGTCTAAATCCAAAACAAGGCGCGGGGCGCAGGAATACAAAAAAACTCACCGAGGCAAAAGTAAAAGAGATACTTGAAGAAGTAGAGATAGAACTCCGTAACGAGATGACAGAACAAATACGTGCAGAACGCATAGCATCTGGTGTGCAAGAAGAATCAGAAGAACAAACAACAACAACCGAAGCAATCAGCAATGATAATATCAAAGAAACAGAAGAACCCACAACATCATCAGAACCCGAAAAACCCGAAGAACAACTTACTGATAATACAATCACCAGAATTGAAATTCAAATCTATTTTAATGTCATGGAAAAAATTGGGTGTAGTGAGGACATACTCAAACACAAAAAAAGGATGGATTTGATGATTGAAAATGGAACGTTAAGGGTGGTGAAATAAATGGACGACGCTGAAAATATTCCAGAATGGTCTCCCACAGAAATTGCCGAACTTAAAAAATATTGTGAAGCAGGAAATCAACTATCTGTTATAATGCAGAAACTACGACGCAACAAAGAAGATATTGAAAATGAAATAAAGGATCGTGGTTATATTATAAAAAGCAACCCAAAACTTAAAAGCGAAAAAAGCGCATTGATGTTTCCATTAAATGAAGGGGGGATAGAATCACTACCAGATATTTCCGAACTTATTATAAAACTAATAAATGATAATTTGGTTCGCAAACAACAAAACGACGAAATGCTAAAAGTACTGATAGAGATACGAGATAGAATGCCAGAGAAAACATCAAAGGAACACACACTATCTCCAAAAAAAGAGTATGTCCGATGCCCAAGTTGCGCCGACTTATGGTTACTGCAAAAAGTAACAGATAATTAATCAAAACCCTTAAAACATAGCTCGATAAATACTATATTGCGGGATGGCTCCTTGCGGGTGCCTGGTTGGGTCGGACCAACCAGACATCTTACATTCGAGCACTCGCAGGGAGCCTTACCATGATCGACACTACCAGAAAACTATCAAAGTCAATCCTACATGATATCATTAAATCGTGTATCAACTATTACCCACACGAGATTATAGAAATTTGCAAAACGATACCATCGGTTAAAAATTCTAATATTCTAAAAGAAACTTGCTGGTCGTTTGTCGAATCGCGCGAAGAAGTACCAAACGTAAAGCAAAGGCAAGCAGATGTGGTTTGGTTCTATAAAGACAAAGATTTAAATCCATTCTATATAGTTCATGAAATCAAAACTGGCGCATACGATATAAACGAAATTTATAAAAAATATCATACCGGGATGACCGTTCAAATATGGATTTGGTCACTTCATAATTTCTATCCCAATCCAAGACCAAATATAAAAGTTATTCCCATATCATACATATCAGGATTTGTAACAGAACATGTAAGAGAAGCATTGTTCATATTAAATGGGGAACTATATGAATGAACTTGGAATCCCCAAAGAACTTAAAGACTGCAAACAATGGGTAATTTGGAAGATAGAAGTCAAAGACGATAAACTCACAAAAGTTCCATACCGAGCTGATACGCCAAACATACGAGCATCGACAACCAACCCCAAGTCCTGGTCAACATTTGACCAAGCAACATTCACCTTAAAAAACGAAAAGGATATTGCTGGTATAGGATTTGTATTCTCTGAAGACGATCCATATGTCGGGATAGACTTTGATAAATGTGTTGAACCTACAACCGGATTGGTATATCCTTCAATAGAACAAGATATCCTATCATTACAATCGTACACCGAAATATCCCATAGCGGAAAAGGAATACACGTTATCGGAAAAGGAACCAACCCAGACCCAGAAGGAAAAGGAAACAAAAAAGCAAATATCGAATTGTATTCACGAGGGAGATATTTCGCAATAACAGGAAATCCATACAGAGACTTCCCAACAACTATCAACACAATATCAGATCCACTAATGAAAACTTTATACCTGAAATATTTCATAACCGGTCCAAAAGATACAAAACCAAAAACCATTGAACAATTCAAAGATCGAAACAACCTATTCCTAGCAGACGAAGAAATATTATCAATCTGTGAACATGCTCACAATTCATCAAAATTCATTTCACTCTGGCATGGCTCTATATCCGGTTATCCTTCACAAAGCGAGGCTGATATGGCACTGGGTTGTATCTTCGCATTTTATACCAAAGATACTTCACAGTTACAGCGATTGCTCTGCAACTCCGGACTATATCGTTCAAAGATGGATCGTACTGATTATATCAAAGGAGTGATTACCAAGTCTGTATCGATGATTCGTGAAAGTTATGATCCTAAAGCTCAGATGCGCAAACGATGGGTACAGCGAAGAATAATGATCGGTGATACCCGTGGCTAATGGTGTTGCGTCTGATACTTCAAACGTAGAACATATCTCACAATACATTCAGGCAACTACTAAAAGCGGAGAAGTAACCGAATTAAATCATATGTATATTGCAGACGACTTGGTAGAGAAATATCATACGGTTTCTTTCCAAGACATTCTCTATATCTACGACACTATAGAAAACGTCTATGTTGAATCTTCACAACATATAGAAAAAGAAGTGCGTGCTATTGCTGCAGAATTACAATATACTGGGAGTATTGCAAAGGTAATAAGTGAAACAACAAAATATGTAAAATACAAAAATGTCGAGCATTCATATCCGTTTAATAAAGCCGCATTCATGCTGCCGGTACAGAACGGAATATTAAAAATCCATGTTGGCGATGGAAACATAGAACTTCTCCCTCACGACTATAAAAACAAATTTACCTTTAAACTTCCAATCCTGTATAATCCATCAGCAAACTCCGAGAAGATAGAACAAGTCATATCATCATGGGTTGAACCCGAAGATACAGAACTTCTTTATCAGATCCCAGCTCAGGCAATTCTCCAGATGATAATCGACAATTCCTATAAAAAGAATTATATTGCACACGGAGAGCCACACGCTGGAAAATCATCTTATCTCAAATTATTGGAACGGTTCTTCGGGAAAGATAATTTCTGTCATGTATCGCTCCATCAGATCGGAATGGATAGATTCTGCACTGGTAACCTGGAAAACAAAATGCTTAATATCTATGACGATCTTTCCGATATTCCGCTAGAGAATGTAGGAGAATTCAAAAACATTACTGGGAGCACCAGTCATCATATTGAAAGCAAAAATGTCCAAGCATACGAAGGCCGTATTTATGCGGTACATATATTTGCCTGCAACAAACCACCATCAGTTCCCGAGAAGATATTGTATGACACAGCATTTTGGGAACGATTTGAAATTATCAAGTTCCCCTATTTCTTTGAAGTGGACCCGCTATTCTACGAGTTAACATTTACTGAAGATAATCTATCTGGTTATTTGAACGTAGTTCTGAAACATGTGCTGCGAATAATCAAAGAAAGAAAACTTATTGTCAATAGAACGGCAGAAGAAGTTATGGATAGATGGAACGAATTATCCGATCCATTGTTACAATTCATAAACGAGAACTGCACCGAACTAGCAAACTCTTCTGTGTTAAACAACTTCGATAAAGATTTGTTCTATAATGAATATCTGAAATTCTGCAGGAATAAATCAATCAATCCAAAAAAGATTATTCCTTCATTGAATCTCTTTACACGATCCCTTCAATCACACAGATTTCTTCCATTTGAAACTTCAAAGAAAATTGGATCTGTAAAAACTCGGTTTAAGTGTTATCGCGGTCCATGGATCTGGAACAATGGACAGGAACATATGGAACCAGGACGGACACAATCTACTGTTCCGTTATAAGACACCACAAACACCAGAAAAAATGTCAAAATATTATATGGGTGCGCGCGCACATGTGCAAGGAATAGGGGTAAAAAGTGGTGTTTGTGGTGTCCAGACTGATCTACGCTATAAGTAATATATTTACTTACGTGATTTTGTTGTGTTCGTTTCAACTCGCAACTCTTATATACCATTGCAACATATACTATATCATGGGAAGTTATACCACCCAGATGACTTTTGGAGCACTCCAATACGAGCGGCTCCAGAAATGGCGGACCACGGATGGCCTGCCCGACGAGTCTACGGATTCGTTTGTAAAGCGGAAGTTTATGGAACAACTGAACAAGAAGATCCCGGAGTAATCAGTATGAAGATCACATTTCATTTCTCAAGAATTCCTGACGCAGATATTGTTGGTGAAGGAGAGAACGCAGGAGAATGTTTCCAGAAAGCAGTCAATGAACGCATGGAGCAGTTCAAAGCAAACCAGTATCCATCAACTGGAGGCAAAGAGATTATCGAACAACCTTCGTTGGTGACTCCGGTATGACCGACCAGCAACAGAGCCTTGCTGGGTATCGCGGCAAGGTGCAGGAACCCGGGGAGTTCGCTAATCCCAACGAAGGGAAATCGCTTCTTAACGAGAACGACGAATACATCCTCCAGCTCACGAAATTTCCGCACCGTATTTCTCAGAAGCAACCAAAAGAGAAACGGGACGGAACCAAGTATTTTGAGGATGTTGAGAAAGCTGTTTGTGAGTTCGAAGAAAGAGACACCAAGAACATTGTCACTGCATTTTTCAGGATTGACAAACTTAACTTCGCAGACGAAGATGCATATACGAGTGCCGTCATTAGATTTTTCCAGAAAATCGGCAATCCGTTGCCAGAGAACGTATATCCAGATTGGACCCAGTATTTTATTGTTGGAATGCGTTTCCGTTCCCGCGTAGTTGTCGGGATGGATAAGTCTCCAAGCGGCGCGAAGACACCGAATGGCAGATATTATTTAGATGTCCCAACCTGTCGCAAGCTTTTGCCAAGTGATACTGCCGGAGAATCATTTGCGAAAGATGCCCAGCCCAAAACATCAATAGTAAGCCTATCTAATGCGCTTCTGTTGGCAAAAGGCGCACCAAACAGGCAAGAGGCCATTATGAAGATTCTGGAGGCTTCCGGAAGCACAGAGTTCATGCAGGCATTTATTGTTGCTGATAAATCTGGCCAGATAAAATACCCCATCTAATTTTTTATTTTTTTAAGGTGGTTTTATGGCAGCAGAGGGAGCAGCAGAGGTTGTCGTAGACAAGAGTGGACTGTTGGTAGAATTCAGCAAACGCAAACTATTGAGATGATTATGATGATGTCAGAACGTAAAGACCTAACTGACTTCGATTTAAGATCGAAAGTCAATGCAGAGATTGATGAACTCATAGGGGATTTGGAAGAGAAGATTCCCCGGGACTTGAAGGAAGTTGAGAAGAACAAGATGTTACTCGTCAGTCTGAAAGGGATGCGGAAATGATTGCAAAACATACTTTGAAAGTAATTCCGGCAAAAGAATTTCATGAGATGACTTCAGTAGAACTTCGCGAGCATCTTACAAAGTTCCAAAACGAAAAGATGAAAATCGAAGGTAAGAACAAAAGTCCTATGGCAGCACCATTATCTCATCCATCTGGAGAAGCACGACAAAACAGGAAATCGATTGCACGAATAAAAACGATTCTTAAACAACGCGGAGAATAGATTATATGACACCGCTTGAAGAATCCAAATCCCTGCAACTCAATCCTTTACCGCCCGACGCAATGAACTGGGTTGCCTGCAAGTCCGAGGAAGTCCTGCCGAACATTGCATTCCTGCAGGAACAGATTGCAAACGAGCAGGCGCATGTTGCCTACCTGATGACGCAACTGGAACAACTGAAATCCCGTGCAATCGGAGAGAACCTGAAACAGTCAGGATCATTTTACCTGATTGAGATTACCGGGAAACGAATGCGCAACCCGATAACTGATGTCCAGAAGTTCAGGCAGAAGTTCCCGGAAGGATACGAGCTTATCAGATTGGAACAGACACGCACTATTGAGAAGAAATTCAAATCTGACATGCAGAACCTTGAAGAGTCTGCAATCCCGCTAGGTTTGGCAGATGCGAAAGTTGGCGCAGATTTGGTGACGGAGTTTACAGGTTATATGCCTCAGAAGGTATCCGTGGAAGTCAGGAGAATGCAGGAGAGATTGGAATGAAATTCTTTGTAATGTTTTTGGAAGTTCCAGATTTCTCTGCAATAAAAAACGATTTGATTCAATTTAAGCAAAATCTTCAACGAGGCGCAACAGTAACTGTTATTGATATTGAGCAATCAAATTATGATTTTCTGTATAACTCGTTACTTGAAAAGGCAAATGAAGAAAGTAAGAAAAAAGGAAAGTTACCATGATCCCCACGCATTGCATCCTCTACTGCTTCACCGACATGGAGAACCGGCCAAAGGACGAAACCAGCGGCAACTGCCTTGACTATCTCGATGCAGATGGGAAATGGAAACCTTGTGCCGAAGCTATCGCAACTGGACGGTGTTGTAAGAAGCGGATTACTCCGATTGGGTTCAACCTATGAACTATACGTGTGATATCTGCCCAATTTCCGATAACTGCCCGGTGGATTCTCTCACCAATAACACTATTGCAACCAGAACCAAAGGACATTACCGCAATCGGCGCAAAAGGATTATTGAAGTTGTAGGGTGCAATACCTGTAGGGAGTTGGTGGGATGACTTCGCAGAAGAATTAAATAGTTTGTCTGCGATATATCTATTATGACAACTACTACAATGAAATCAGGAGAAGCAAATATATCTGTAACACGCATTTGCAAGCATTGCAAAAAAGAATTGCCTATTTGGGAGTTTTGCATTAACGGCGCAGGTTACTTTGAATATCAATGTAGAAATTGCAAAGCATTGAAGATGCGAGAAGATTATCATGCACTTCGAGAACAGAACCCGGAAAGATATTGGAAGAAACGGTTGCAATCTTTAAAACAAAATGCGACGCGGAGAAATCTTGAATTCAAATTAACAATTGAAGATTTGAAGAATTGTTATACTCGACAAAAAGGATTGTGCTGGTACACAGGCAAACCAATGGTTGTTGATTCGGTTGATCGGATTGATGTTTCAAGAGGATATTCTTTATATAATATTATTATGTGCGAATATTCTTTGAATGCATTTCGAAACAAGATGAATCGAAACGAGTTTGTAAGTCTTTGTGTGAGTATTGCAAAGCATAGAGGAAAACAAATATGGAAACCACATAAAACAATGGCAGAAAAGAAATGTGGTATTCGGTGGGAAGCCTGTAACTCTAGGTTTGGATGTGAATTTGGAGAAGAATGTTGGTTTGACTCAGAAGATTATTTCTATGATTGTGGGGCGGGGTCAATAATATCATGACTATTAGTAACTCCGACATCCAACATCTGATTGCACTGAAACCGGAGATAGTCGTCCTTCGTTGTCCTACCTGCAAATCCCGTGCAACGATAACCAAGGAACGGTTCGTTGCAGGAGATATACCTTTATGCTGCGGGAAGAAAATGTTGTATCACAGGGAACAGGGAGACGAACATTTCAGACATTTACAAGGTGAAATGCTATGAAGATAATAAGTATCCTTCTTATACCTGTCTGGTTTGGTATTGCTTTGTATCTTATTGCTGTAATGTCTGATATACTCAAAGGAGAACCATTACCTCAATGGTTGCAGTTTGGTAGTATTTTTCTGTTGGCAATTGGAATTACTGTGTTGATAAATTATTTAGATAAACAAAAAGGAGATGAGCACATCCATGCTTGAGTATGAATTTAAATTTAATAATGTCCTTCGAGATATTATGTGTTCTCGCTGCAACAAAAAGGTAAAAGAAAAATGTTTTCGCCAGAATAGATCCAAACGATTTGATTCCTTGATTGTGTGTTTAAAGATAGTAATGAAACCCGACGATGAAAAATATCCAACAGAGGTGCCTCGTGTCTGACAAATGTTCGTTTCGTTCAATCCCAAAGAAAGATATCCGGCAGCCGAAATCTGCCGAAGAACTCTACCAGGATTATCTGGATGCAAAGGAATTCCTGAATCGCAGACCGATGCAGTTCATCGAGGAGCATATCAGATCAGTACTTCCGAAAGTAACTTATGACGAAAAAAAGTCACCCATGGGTTTTTTGCTGATATCCTGCCATCCAATGAAATTATCACTGATGCCCTTAGGAAAGTGCGAAAAATTTATCCGAAAGTTGCAATACGCGAATTAATTGCAAATGCATTGATTCATCAAGATTTCTTAATTAGAGGGATGGGACCGATGGTTGAAATTTTCGATAGTCGGTTGGAAGTCTCTAATCCAGGCAAACCCCTTATTGATACTAACCGATTTATCGATCATGCCCCCAAGTCACGAAACGAAATTTTAACTTCACTAATGAGGAGAATGAATATTTGTGAAGAAAGGGGTAGCGGCGTTGATAGAGTTATTGATTGTGTTGAGGTTTTCCAATTACCTGCCCCAGATTTTCAAGAGGAGGAGGATTTTTTACGTGTAACTTTATTCAAATATCGTAAATTAAATGATATGGAAAAGGATGATAAGATACGTGCTTGTTATCAACACTGTTGTTTAAAATGGGTTTGTAATGAGCGTATGACAAATTCAACATTAAGGAAAAGATTAGGAATTGAAGAACATAATTACACAACCGCTTCTCATATCATTAAAGATACGATTGATGTAGGTTTAATAAAAGATTTTGACCCAGAAAATCGATCTAATAGAACAAAAAAATACATTCCTTTTTGGGCATAAATTAGGACCGTTTTAATTGATTTAAATCATACACTATATGTTACAAATTGTAACACATATAAAAGATAGTCTATTTGTTCTAGATATTCGAATTTTGATTAAATCAATCCAAATCATAAATCAAACGTTATTTTGGATATCATTTGTTTATGTTATTGGCATGTTAAACAGCTACAAAATAATGGCTTTAATTAGCATCTATTTTCCTGTTGCTAATTCAATCATTGTTTCCCATCTATTCCCCATCAGATTGATCGGGATATTTGCCATCTGTGCGGGCGTTAATCTAGTTTCCAAGATGATGTTGCCGTGTTCATATCGAGACCATGCTATGAACTCCTAAAAGGATCTATCCAGAAATCGGGGAGGATCTATTCCATTCAACTCAAACGCTCTGAACAAAATCGTTCCAAATAATTTTGCTGCAATAACCGGAGTCTTAGGATCAACCAGGTCTATTAAAGCCAGAATAACATTAACAAGTTCCCAGAGATTGTAAAGACATACCGAGAACAGGAAATAGAACAACCGAATAACATAATTCTTCGATGTTGTTTTCGGCCTGAAATCTTTCTTCACCCTATAAGATGTCTCAATCCCCCATCTTTTGGAATACAACGCGGATAATTTCCTGGTATGCATCCGGTCAAGATCCATATTTGTAACGAATCCGCGTTTTTCCATATCCTTATCAAGAACTACAACCAGATTCGCAGATACTGACATTTTGCCCTTATCTCCACCAATAGTAATCGGGATAATTTTAGGTGGTTGCTGGCCGCGCATATTCCAGACGTTGCGCGGATTCAAAACGGCTGGGATAACATATTTCACTCCTAGACTATTCAGGGTCTTAAAAACATTTACCGAATAGAATCCCCGGTCAATACAGAGAACACCGATTTCAATTCTCTCTTGGGCATATTTCACCAGGTCTGCCACAACGTCGTGTTTAGATGTGTTCTCATTAACAGGAAGGACTCTTATTGTTATTCTGCAATCCTTCTCAATGATGGTTAATGTTGCAAACCGGAATGCTTTGCTGGTACCCTTTTGTGGCTTGGTCCCGACTACCATTGGATCGTGTCGGTCACCGTAATACAATTCGTCAGTAAAATCAATGGCACAGTCCACTGGACTGTTCAATAGGCCGCGATTCTTCGCCATCGAAATGATCTGATCGGTTATCTTTTCGTATGATTCCAGTAACTCGCTTGTATCGAATTTTTTCAAATGATAAAGAAGAGTGTCGCCATTGGGACAGCCGTCTTCAGAATAGAAGTTCAGATTATTTGCACTACCTTCGGCACATCCGTTATTTATTCCTGCATAGGTCAGAAGTTTGAAGAAGTCATTATAGGAGTATCTGCAATTGTGGTGAGTCTTAAGTTTCAGATTAGGTACAACAACCTTCTGAACGAGATCCCACGTTTTGTTAATTAGTCTGCTCCGCTGTTGGTGGTTGGCTTTGTTTCGCCCAAGTCCCCCTTTTATAACAGCGGATAACATTTTCATTCACTTTAGTGTTGTATAGTATATACTATGTATATACAAATATTTAATAGTATCTAAAAAGTATGGACAAAAACAATACGATGTAAATTCATTTAAATACATTGAACTTACATAGTATGTACTAGAATGGAACCGATGGAAGTTACTACGAAGGCTTACCAGGTAATAGACCGCCCAGTAAAACCAATGGGAAATTCCGGAGGGATCTACCTACCGAAAGAATGGATAGGGAAACAAGTGAAAGTGCTTCTAATTGAACCGATTGAAAAACCGGCAGAGAATATTGGTTAAAACTACCGAAAAATATATGCTTAGGTAATTTCAACATACTATCAGTGCGTATGCCGGGGGTCGAACCCGGGTTTCACAGTTGGTAAGGCTGAGTGTATTCACCGCTGTACTACATACGCATCTTAAACTGCGGGCAGGGCGGGAGTTGAACCCGCGATGAAGGTTGTCGAGACCCAGCCAGATTAGCAATCTGGCGCAATCATCCACTATGCTACCTGCCCCCACGGGCATAGAACGCTTGGATGCTCAAAAGGCGGCAGAATCTGTCAGAAAGCATTATAATGAAGATGCGAAATACATTAGTACTGTCGAAAGGCCACTAAGCACGACGATAGAATCAGAAAATGGAAAAGTGCGCGCTCAAACTCAACCTGACGACAGGAAAAGAAATATGGAAATTGCACAACCATATGTTGGACTCTCCGGTGGGGATGCTTTAATAACTATAATATTCCCTACGGTTGGGACAGTCACGTTAGATCTCAACGATGAGACTAATTTAGATATAGCTGAGACGATCTTGAAGAAAATCAAAGAAAAAATCAAAAAAAGAGATGCAAATCTTACTCCTCCATGCTTCCCGCCCAAAGAAATAAGTGAACCAAATCTAACGTCATGACTTTTCTTTTTTAGATCGCAATTGTCTGGGGGAGAGTACACAAAGGTAAAAATCTTATTAGTATATGAGAAATTTCCCACACTGCGAGCAGTAGACTTTGGATAAAGTACAATCTTTGCCGCAACCGTTCCAGTCACTACATACATGGCATAAAGGATTTTTGTGTTCAGTTTCAGCAACTTTATTACAAGTATTGCAATACCATGTTCCATCACTGTCCCTGCGAGCTAAACTGTACGTATCAACCTCTTTCCGGAAATTGCCTTTGTTCTCATAATAGCGCGAATCAGATATCCAAATCCTTCCTGGGTGAAAAATTCCTTTTTTATGATCTTCCATCATTAATTGAATATGTTTTTCACGTTCTGTTTTTTATTTATGAAAGATGTAATAGCACGATCAAAATCAGAGAGATCTCCAAACCAAGATCCCTTTTCCTTATAGACTGGGATTTTTAAGTCTCCGATAAATACATACCCGTATTTTTGAGCATCTTTCCGGTACTTATCGTAGGAATTGTTTATACCCTTATCCGGAGCGTAATTCCCTACTATGTCTTTTAATTTGACTTTCGTTCCCATAGAAACATAATTACTTTTCCAGATTATATGAATAATCTATTTTGTGAGGAGAGGATTTACTTTTCACAACATCTCAGACGCTTTTATAGTGGAATGATCGGCTAGATACAATCCCAGAAAAGTCAGAAAGTCCGAGCCATATTTTTATTTAATGGATTCAATCAATATCTCATACTTGAATGAATGACGAACTCCAAAAAATTAAAAAGGATCTTGAACCGAGTGTCGGGGATTATGCTCATACTGGAGTTAGAGCCTTACTAAGTGGTCATCCGCCAGCCGAAATTTTCTCAATAATTGTTATGCCCCCACTAGAGAAGAGACGTAATGAATGGATGGTTGAGATTTTTTCTCGGATAAAGGAATTAGAGGGAGAAAAGGGAAAAGAGGAATTTAAAATTGAAAATCTTGCCAAGAACGAAGTTTTTATTAGCATGTTTCTTTATGCGACACAGGTGGCGATGCGAACGCATCAAAAGGAAAAACGTGACGCATTAAGGAACGCAGTAATCAATTCGGCATTTCCAAATTCACTCGATGAAGATCTTCAATTGATTTTTTTAAATATGATTGATACGTTTACTCCATGGCATATTCGAATTTTAAAGTTTTATCAAGATCCAAAAAGATGGTTCAAAAAACTTGGTAAAGATCCAGTTTATAATGGTAATCCAGCTGAAGCATTACTAAGAGCTTTTCCAGATTTAAGCTCAAAGCAGTCTTTATACGAGCAAATTATAAATGATTTAAACAGCAGAGGATTACTTTCCTTAGATAAACCAATCCTTTATACTACTGTAACTTCACCTGGGGATCTATCCAGAACCACGGAAGTGGGAAATGCATTTCTTCAATTTATCGAATCTCCGGATGAAGTTACCAATCAACCGTGAATTTCATGAATTTTTTATTTTACGTTTGTTGGAGCAGTATCCTCTTGAATCTGATTTTCCAATTAAACTAGGTCCTTGGAATTGTTGTGGATGTTCTATCCTTTATTGCTGATAAGTTCATTATTCTGTATTAAATTCAATATCCCGTCTTCACTAGCCATAGATATAATAAATCTACTTTCGGAAGTACTGTCAGATGATCAAAGAAGATACCGAGGGGGATGTTGTTGCACAATGTCAAAAATGCGGAAAGATATATGATAGACCCCCGGGATATTGTAGTTGTAACTGGCACTGGTATAAATGGGTTCCAAGGATATCTGTTAATCAATGGGAAATTATTAAGCGGGGAACAAAATGACTGCCGACTGCGAGCATTGCATCCAGCCGTTCACCTGCACTGAAGAAGACAAGAAGAAAGCACAGCAGAGTTACTGGCCATGCAAACAGTTCAGGGAAGACAAGAGCGTGCTGGGTTCAAACCATTGGACATAAAAACAAATCTGCGCAGATATTTTTAAATAATACAAGCGCATATACTGAATTATGGTACGAAGCATTTCTATTAATGTGTCCAGACATTCCAAAACCTACATGCAGCGATTCCGTGAATTTGAGGCAGGGATATGCCCTTACTGTCATGCAGGAGGAGCAACTCTTACTCCAAGACTTACGAAGAAAGACAAAGTCAAAGGATATACCGGGCAATGCCACAACCCTACTTGTAGTTCAGTTGGTGGAGCTACGAACAACTTCACCAACCCGAGGTGCAGGGAGATGATGGAGAAATGAAACTTTATACTGAAAGACTTATAAGTTGTTTTTCTTGTCCGAACAAAAAGCATGTGATCTTTGGAGTAACTATCTTCTGTAAGAAAACGCAGCAACGTATCTACGACGAGTGGAATATACCAGATTGGTGTCCCTTGGAGGATTGCTAATGAAAGACATGCTCACTCTTGAAATGCAATCCCTGCGAACCCGGATTCAGAAACGGCTTGATGCAGATCCTACATTATCCGAGGCATATCGCAATGCAATCATGAAACACTTGGACAATGTTATCAGCGAGATTATACAGGAACGGGAATCAATACAGAGAATACCATTATGAACTTCCCGAAATTTGATATCCGATATCTCTGGATTATCGCAGCGATATTCTGGGTACACCTGTTTGCAGTCATATCAACGGCGTATGCAATCCGGTTCATGAATGCATCAGAAATATCTCCGGTATCCAACTTTGGGTTTTCGTTGCTTGGGATAGTGCCAACAATGGCATTGACAACACTGATAGGATTTGCAACAATCATGGCGATCCCGTATATCGTAAAAGAAAACGCAACCCTTGGAAAGAAAACAGTAGCTGTATACTCTGTAATATTTTTTCTGGTAGGTATTGATTCTCTTAATGATTTCCTTGCAATTACTCATAACTTGCTGCATTTAAAAACAGCATGGGTATTGAGTTTGTTTATTGCAGCAGCACCGTATATTTTCTGTGCGTGTATAATTGCAATGATTGTATTATCAATTCTCTATCGGGTTGTTGTAAGACTACGAAGTAAATATGGAGAACCAATATGAAATTTGCAGTTGTTATTCTGTTATTTATTTCCTGCATAATCGGTGTGGTATCCGCAGAGAATGTCTATATCCCAACAGAACAACTTGCAACTCCATATGGGACATTATATGTTCATGTCCTCTGCATGAATAATCTTATCAGTCGGGATATGACACTGACTAATCTTGATGCAGGACAAAGTATTACCTTGGAACTTCAGCCAGACGGAACATTTGATACCGATCTTGTTGCTGGGAACTATCTGCTGGTATTGGAAGATGGGAATGCTGGGCATTCTGAATCAAGACAGTTTACAATTGTTGGTGGCGAAACCTCGTATGAATGGTTTGTAGGTCATGCCCAATCTGATCATGCCGGAACTTTAGTCAGTCATATTATCTACCATTCTTCAAATGATATTGATTGGATTCCTTATTATCCGAGTGATCACACAACCTGTCTTTATCGCAACGAACAAGGATATTGCAAGGAATGGAACGAAATCGTAATTGATTCTTTTGGAAGCGATTCCCGTGACTGATGCGATAATTGAATTTAACGGTAACAACGCATTGCTATTTCTGTTCGTAGCATTCTGGATATGTTTTATCGTTGTCTGGAGTCAGGGTTGGTTTGGATTTGCGCCATGATTTCCAAATACCGTAGACTGCTAGCATATCTGATTGCTATATCACTGGCAACAAAACTTCTCATGGCACTTGCAACCGTCTATATCTTTCACTCTTTCATTGACGGATGGGGATTCTCGGTATATTGGAACACCCTGATAGTTCCGTTCCTGCAACACGGTAGTATCCCTTATATAAATTACGTCTGGGAATATCCACCACTCATGCTGGTTCCAACGATTATAGCAGTGGCTGTTGCCGTAGCAGTTCATCAATATGCTGCATTTGTTTACGCATACACTACACTGATGATAATCTGTGATTGTATCTCAATCGTCTGTGTATATTTCATTGCCTTGAAAATGTCTGCTGGAAATGCAAAATATGCATTTACTGCTGGGTTCCTTTCCGCAACTGCATTCTCGGCAGCATACCATGTGATTACCTGCTTCGATGCGTTCCCGGTTTGTTTGATGATGTTGGGATTGTTTTTCGCTATCGGTGAATATCAACCGATTAAATCCTATGGTGCTTTGGTTTGTGGGTATTTTGCGAAACTCTTCCCTGCTATCCTGATACCGTTTGTATTTCTGTATAATCTGAACAGGAGAGGTTGGAAAGGTGAAATCAAATCACTGCTCAAAGTTTCTATCCCACTAGCATTAGTTCTTGCAGTTCCGTTTATCCTGCTGAACTTCTCATCAATTGGAGTATATCTGGACCAGACTGAAACAGGGAAAGGGGTGTTTGCAGCAACGCTGACATATACCGTTTATATGTGGTTGTATACGATCTTGAGAATCAACATCACTTCTGCAATGCTTACACCGGTTATGTATGCAATCCTTGGAATAGTCATGATGATGCTGATATGGTGTGCATCTTATATCGAGAAGATGAAACCAAAGGAATTGCTCAAACTGTCACTGCTTGCTTTGGTTTCAATCATTATCTTCGTTCCACATCATTCTCCGCAGTACATGATGTGGTTCATACCGATCCTATCGATTCTGGTTGCAGGGAACCTTTGGAAGATGTTATGGTTCTATTTTTTCCAGGTAATCGAGTATATCAAGTTCCCGTTAGCATTCTATGGACTTTATACAAACGGGATGTATACTGAAGCGAACTGGATGGTAGCATTGATGTTCTTCACGGTGGAATTTGCAGTGCTGTTCTATCTGGTTTGGATTGCGGTAATGCCATTTAAGATATTTACGAAGGTGAACTTGCATGAAATTATTCAACAGTAAGTTCCTCGGGAGGTTGTATTACAAGTTCCAGATTGGATTTGCTCCGATAACATATCTGTTGGCATTCATTGGTTTCTTCACCTTTGCAAAGGTGTGGCAGACAACATTTGATTATTACCACATTCCATTTCAGGCAATGCTTGTCTTGTTTCCAATGGGGATACTTGCGTTTGCTGCGTTGCTTGGGCATGTAATGATTGTCAAGAACCTACAAGCAGAAATGACAAGCCTGATAAATACCGAAGCGAACCCAGAGTTTGCTGCGCTGCTCAAGTCGGTAGAAAGACTTGAAATGAAGATTGATGAACTACAGGAGAAGTTATGAAACGAATACTTATAGTACAACTGGGGGTCTACGGAGATTGCTTGTACGCTACCACAATTGCACGGCAGATTAAGCAGGATTATCCAGACTGTCATTTGACGTGGGCAATCGGAAAGAAGTATGCTGATATCCTGAAGAACAATCCGCATGTTGATAAGGTTGTCAGTGTTCGGTCGGTAAACAACCGTTTTGATGTGACAAAGGAATGGTATATGGTTGCAGAAGCAGCAGGGGATTTGAAGCGATATGAAGAGTATGATGAAGTGTATCTTACGCAGGCATATCCTGGAAACCCAGATACATTCTATGATTCTCCCAGAGAAGCAATGTTCCGCATGTATCCAAACCCGATAACGGTTCCGCTTGATCCGGTTGTACGGTTATCAACAATGGAATGTCGTCATGTGCTGGAATTTGCAACTGAACACGAGTTGTTCAAGCGGAAGCATGTAATCTTATTCGAGCGTTCTCCTGAAAGCAACCAGTCGTTCATTACAGAGAAATTTGTATTGACTGTTGCAAATATAATTACACACACCATACCAAACTCCTGTGTAATCCTTTCAAGCAACAAATCAATCAAATCAGATAACCCGGATATAATTGACGGGAGTGTTCTTACATTCAGGGAGAATGCAGAACTGACAACTTACTGCAATTTATTTATAGGAACGGGAAGTGGTATTACGCAACTCTGCCAGTCTGACTGGGCAAAGCCATTGCCAACAATCCTGCTTTTGCGAAATGGAACAGTTGCCTCTCTGATTTCCGACAACGAATATTTCAATCTACCAGTAGACAAGATAATTGAGATGTCGTATTGTGATGAACTGCATCTTCTCCGTTGTGTGCAGGATATTGTTAATTACGGATTTGAAGAAGCACGGCAAAAGTATTGCGAGAAACTCACTCCGGATTTTAATATTATTCGGTTCCATATGCGGTTCGACAAGGCAATGCATTATCACAGGTATTTAGATATACCAATAGCAATGCTGGTTACAATGCAGGAGTATGGGTTCAGCAAAGGTCTGATAGATTTCATCGCTACGTTCCCAGAAAGTATAGGTAAATTGATTACTCGTAGATTGCACGGAGTTGAATGAAATGGACACGCTTGGTTCGCTTATAGATAAACTCACTATTGTGAAACTAAAACAGTATCACACGGAAGACATAAAAAAACTTGAAAGCCTGAAAACACAGGAAGGCAACCTGATTGTCGAAATCAATGCATTTGTCTTTGCAGCAGTAGATGGGAAGATTCCACGCAAACTGCTATCCTCTCCTTCGAACAAAGTATACAATATCGAAGAAGATATTGAAGTGATACAAGGAAGTAACGGGTGGCTGGTATCAGAACTTGCAATGGTAAACTGTGAACTCTGGCACGAGCAGGAAACGGTGTATCAGTTTGAACTGGTTGCACCGGAACTGAAAGACGGTGTAATACAGAGGCTTGCAAAACTGAATATCCTGCGAACAAAATATATTGATTTAATAGACGAGCAGTTTCAGAGGATGATAAAACAATGAATAGTCAGGATACAGTTGTTGTTTTAGTATTTGTGATTGCTGCCATTGTATGTCTATGGTATCTATTCAAATCTAAAGGAGACTGTAAATGAAAGCACTTATCACTGGCATCACCGGTCAGGACGGATCGTACCTTGCAGAATTTCTTTTATCGAAAGGATATGAGGTACACGGACTTGTCAGGAGAACATCGTCATCAAACACCGGAAGAATTACCCATCTGCTTCCTCTTATAAAACTACATTATGGTGACTTGGCAGATTCCGATCAGATCATCCCAATCATCAACAACGTCAAACCAGATGAGGTATACAACCTTGCTGCACAGAGTCACGGTGGGTTATCGTTTGACATGCCAGAATATACCGGGAACATTGATGGACTTGGAACCACCAGACTCCTTGAAGCAATCCGCAAGAACAACCCATCAACAAAGTTCTATCAGGCATCTACCAGCGAGATGTTCGGTGCAGTGAAACCTCCGCAGAACGAGCAGACTCCCTTTGAACCTGCAAGCCCGTATGCCTGCGCAAAAGTCTATGCATACTGGATGACGCGGAGTTACCGTGAAGCATATAAGATGTACACAGCGAATGGCATCCTGTTCAATCACGAGTCCCCAAGACGAGGTGATAACTTTGTTACTCGTAAGATAACACTTGCAGTTGCGAATATCCTTGCAGGGAACCAGAAGTATCTCGACCTTGGGAATGTCAACGCAAAGATAGATTGGGGTTTTGCACCAGAGTATGTCGAAATGATGTGGTTGATGCTCAAACAGGTAAAAGGAAACGATTTCGTAATTGGAACCGGAGAAACACACACCATCCAGGATTTTATCGATATTGCATTTGACTATGCAGGACTTCAGCAGGACATTATTATACGGTTGGACAAATCGCTTATCAGACCAAAAGACGACAAGGTGCTTCAGGCAGATATAACAAAGGCACAGGATTGGCTTGCATGGAAACCCAAAATAAGGCTCGTAGATTTGGTTAAGATCATGATTGATGCTGATATGCGGAAAGTAGGGTTAACTGCCAAAGGAAGTGGCGATATGGCCTTGCAAAGGGCATTCCCAGATAAGTGGTGGGGAGGAGATTGAAATGTGTGTTAGGGATTTAAATCCTAATATTATCAGACAACCAATGAGCGAAAAAGAACCATTAACTCTAAAAAGATTTTTGAATGAACTACTTGGCTTTGCTATATTTTCGTTCTTATTGTTGTGGGGACCATTAATATTATTTTCTTGTTTGTTTGGGAAATGTCCATTTTAAAAAGAGGTGAAAAAATGCATACCGAAATAAAGCAATGCCGGATCTGCGGCAACACAAATCTTACCCAGGTTCTTGAACTTGGTAATCAGGCACTGACTGGTGTATTCCCTTGTTCGGCAGACGCTAAAGTTTCCATGGGGAAACTGGAACTGGTCTGGTGTGACAAGTGTGGTTTACTCCAGATGAAACAGTCCTATGACTTGTCTGAAATGTATGGGATGAATTACGGGTATCGTTCTGGACTGAATCAATCTATGGTAACGCACCTGACAAACAAAATCCAGACGCTTGAGAAACTTGCCTGCCTGAAACCAGAAGATATGGTTGTAGATATTGGCAGCAACGATGCGACTTCGTTGAAAGCATACACGGTTCCCTGTACAAAGGTTGGTATCGATCCAACAGGAATCAAATTCCGCAAATATTATACTGAAGATATAAGTCTTATCGCAGATTTCTTTTCTGCAAGTAAATTCATAGAATTGTTCGGAGCAGGACAGAAAGCGAAGATTATCACTTCGATTGCAATGTTCTATGACTTGGAGAACCCGTCAAAGTTTGTCAGCGATATTGAGAACATTCTTGATGACGGTGGTATCTGGCATCTCGAACAGAGTTACATGCCATCAATGTTGCGTTCGAATGCGTATGATGCTGTCTGCCACGAACACTTGGAGTTCTATTCATTCAAGGTAATCAAGAACCTGATCGAACAGAACGGGTTGCAGGTTGTAGATGTTCAGATGAATGCAATCAACGGCGGGAGTTTTGCAATAACTGTATGCAAGAAAGGTGGTCCTTACAAACCAAACGTTCCGGTGATAAACTGGATGCTTCGGCAGGAAAACAACCTGCATCTCGACACACCACGTCCATATCGTGACTTTGAAGAGAGAGTGTACAACCACCGGGAGAATCTGATGGATTTAATCGAGTCTCTTCTTGATGACGATAAGTTGATTCTTGGATATGGTGCGTCTACCAAAGGCAATGTTCTTCTCCAGTTCTGTGGAATAACAGAAAAACACATCCCGTATATTGCCGATGTGAATAAGGACAAGTTCGGATGCTTCACACCAGGAACACATATTCCCATTATCTCCGAAGAGAAGGCAAGGAAGATGAACCCGGATTACTATCTTGTATTTCCGTGGCATTTCAAGCCAAGCATTTTGGAACGGGAGAAAGAGTACCTGAAAAACGGCGGGAAGTTTATATTTCCGCTACCTGAGATTGAGATAGTCTAGGTGAGGGATGAGTGGAACTATAAATAAATGCAAAGCATCACTTGGATGGATAATCAAAGATGCATTCTCTAGATTTGGAAATCCAAACAAGCAATGCAATGTTGGAGGTTATACCATTGATGTTGATATACGAGAAGGGATACAGAAAGGGATCTATAGCGGACACAACGACACCTGTGAAACAGCATGGGTTACTCATATCCTGAAACCCGGTATGATTGTAGTTGATATCGGCGCGAGTTTTGGATACTACTCGTTCCTTGCATCATCGCTTGTTGGCAAGACAGGAATAGTATATGCATTTGAACCGAGCAACCGTGCTTATGAAAAATTCACGTATAACATTGCGAAGAACGGAATAACAAATATCAAACCTTATTGCATTGCATTGGGCGAAACAGAAGATGATATCGAGATGTTCGATTCTGTAGGCATCGGAGTTAATGTACACAATATCCATGCACCTTCGTTCATGACAAAGCATTATGAGAAAGCAGAAGAACGGAGCATGGGGTTTATCAGGACAATCCGGTTTGATAAATTCTGGGAAGAACACGGAAATAACAAGATTAACTTCATGAAGATAGATGTTGAAGGATTTGAACTTCCTGTTTTGCGTGGAATGGAACCTTTGTTTGAGAAACGGATGGTGAAATATCTCATGATAGAGTACATGCAAAGAACATCTTTGTTTACAGAAGGAACTGATTCTGCGGTTATGCACCAGATGCTTGAGTCGTATGGGTTCGAGATAATGGATAAGAATTGTTGTGAAGCAGACGATGTTGGGTTCATGGGGAACTTTCTGTACGAACTCAAGGAGATACCGAAATGTTAAAAGGATTGTTTTTGAATACACGAAAAGCACAGTGCAGTATCTACGAAGCCGGGGTAATGGTTTATAGTGCATTGGCGTTCTCTGATAAGTATACTCTTGATTATATTGAGATTGATGAAAATCATAGGACTTATCCAGACGACTATGATTTTTATGCATTTAATTACCATCCGTGGGTAATGAACTGGCTGGACACAACAACCATACAAAATCTCCCGGGATTGAAGATAACCTTCATCTTCGAAACATTGCCGAACAATCCATTCCCATTGTGTCCAAGCGATGCATTTGATATTTACTGTGCAGTAGATCCGACAATCAATGTCCCTGACAAGCGAGTGTATGCATTTCCTCGCCCGTTGGAATCACCTTATGCAGGAGAGTTAGTAGATCCTGTTATTCCAACTATAGGAACTTTCGGATTTGCAACCGCTGGAAAAGGATTTGAATTTGTTGTTGATGCTGTAAGCAACGAATTTGACGAAGCGATTGTCCGTATCAATATTCCCACAGGAACGCATATCAAAAGCAGCAAAACCATTTTCCCTGCAAAGCAGAGTTATGCGGACTTTCTATCAGAGCGGTGTTACAGCAGAGCAGGTGATGGTATCGATGTCCAGATAACCCATGACTACCTGACAAAACCCGATCTTATCAAATGGTGTTCAGAGAATACTTTGAATGTGTTCATGTATAACCGGAACCAACCCGGATTATCTGCTACCACCGATCAGGCAATCGCAAGCGGCAGACCGTTGGCAGTTTCCGCAAATGCAACATTCCGTCACCTTCACACTTATCTGAAACCTTATCCTGAACGCAGCCTGAAGGAATCGATAGAACTATCCAGACCAGAAGTGCTACGGATGCAGAGAGACTGGACCGCAAAGAACTTTGCATTGCGGTTCGAGCAGGTTCTCGCAGAGAATATTCTTAATACAAACCGATGGAGTGGAAATGCTGTAACGCTCAAAAAGAAAAATGCAGTGAAAACATTTATTGATACGAATATCCAGCGAGTGTCATTTTTTTTACATCCTGTTGATGAATATATCCCATCAACACCTACAAATAAAAATATTGTCTTGTTTGTATCGCAGAAGGAGAAGAAGTGCGGAGTTTACCAGTATGGGAAGAACATCACCAACTCGCTGCGGAAGTCGAGAAAATACCGGTTTATATTCTGTGAGTGTGGGAGCAGGAAGGATCTTGACAACGCGATATCCTTGTTCAATCCAAAAGCAATAATCTACAATTACTATCCTGCGATTCTTCCATGGCTTACCAGACACGTTACTCGATCATACCCGATAATGCAATTGGCAATCATCCACGAGTTTGACCAGAGTGATGCAGATGCAACTACTAACAAAATGTTTGATTATAGTTTGTATCAGGACCCGTATCTTATTGAAAGAAATCCATATGCGATTCGGACAAAGCAACTTGTCTATCCCTATGTGAACAAGACACCTGTTCCTGATATCCCAACTATTGGGAGTTTCGGATTCGGGTTTGCCGATAAAGGATTTGAGCGATTGGTTGCAACAGTTCAGCAGGAATTTGATACCGCTATCATAAACATTCACATGGCATCAAACGATATCGTAGACAAAAGTGGGAACCGCGCCAAGAAGACTGCACAGAACTGTAGAGATATGGTATACAAACCCGGCATTATTTTGAATATCACACACGAATTCCTGACAGAACCAGAGTTGCTGGATTTCCTTGCAGGGAACACCATTAACTGTTTCTTCACTGATGTAAACCACACGCTTGGAATATCGGGTGCAATTCATCATGCGCTTGCAGTTCATCGTCCGATAGCGATAACCAAGTGTCCGATGTATAAAGATATCTGGAATGCAAAACCATCTATTTGTATTGAAGATTCAAGCTTGAAAGAAATCATTACGAATGGAACCATCCCATTAGAACCATTCTATAAGGAGTGGAGTGAGCAGGCATTCATAGCAGATTATGAAAGGATACTTGGCAAGGTGCTGGCATGAAACATCTGGTGCTGGTAAATCCAAGCAAAGGATTCAACAACACCTGCATCCCGCTTGGGCTTGCATCTATCTCTGCATACCTGAAAAAATACTATAAAGGCGAACTTAAAGTTACTCTGCTTGATGCAAACTGCCAGAATATCTACAAAGACTTTGTTATGGGCGATATCTATGCAGTTACCGCAGTTACGCAGGATATTGTCAAAGCAACAGATTTTGCCGTTTTTGTAAAAACTTATGAACCACGATACGGAAAGATTCCTATAATCCTTGGTGGTGTCCATATCACTGCATATCGTGTCCTGCCAGAACCGTTTGATATTGGTGTCATCGGAGAAGGCGAAGAAACAATGCTGGAACTGATGCAGGCGGATAATCTCTCTTTGGGAACTATCATAGATATTAAAGGTATCTGTTTCAATGTTGGTGGGAAGACTGTTTTTACAAAACCAAGAGAACTTATCGAAGATCTTGATGTGATTCCAATACCTGACAGGGATATTGCAGATATTTCTTATTACACAAAACGACAGAATTTAATTCCGTATTATACAGGAATCTCTCTGACTATGATGAGTTCGCGGGGATGCCCATTCAACTGCATGTTCTGTTCTACCAGACTTCACTGGCAGAAGTTCCGTGCATTCTCTGCAGAGCGAGTTATCGAAGAAATTGAATTGCTGATTGACAAGTATGGTGCAGAGATAATTCATATCTTTGATGATTTGTTTATTGCTGATAAGAAACGGTTATTAGAGATTCACAGGTTAATTGTTGAAAGAGGAATCAATAAAAAAGTAAAGTTCATGTGCCTTGCACGGTCTGATATGCTTGACAACAAGACAATGACGCTCCTTAAAGAAATGAATGTTGTTGTCATTGGAATTGGCATGGAATCTGGATGCCCGAGAACATTAGCGTACCTGAAACGGAATACTATCACGGTTGAGAAGAACCGGAATGCAATTGAGTTATCTGGCAGGTATGGGATTCCTGTTATGGGTTCATTCATGATTGGAAACCCAGATGAAACCGGAGACGAACTGATGCA
>Ga0187861_10000897_pt1 | contig 32735 bp, 38 predicted proteins | sample June2016WEW_10_1_3_FD_132986 | JGI IMG/M metagenome (GOLD analysis project Ga0187861, IMG submission 132986) | Peatland microbial communities from SPRUCE experiment site at the Marcell Experimental Forest, Minnesota, USA - June2016WEW_10_100 | ecosystem: Environmental > Terrestrial > Soil >...
GAGCACCAACAGGGACAGCGTTGGCGTCAGTGGTCGGGTCATTGACGAAAGCAGAAACCTCTTCACGCTGGAAAGCGGCGGACGAGAAAAAAAGGCCGCGAAGCACGGCAACACGTTTGAATTTTGGCTATCAGAAAGCGATAAAGTGCGAATAGATGGGGATCTCGTCGTCGGACGGCCTGAAGATCGTGTTGCGAAAAGGCTTCGACGATGGCACAGCGGGTAACAATATGCGAACGAACATCGGATTTCAGGTAGCCCCCCCGACAAGGCAGTGCAAAGACACCAATTGTCCCTTTCACGGTACGCTTTCGGTGCGCGGACAACTTGTAGACGGAACGGTTGTTAGCGACAAGCCAGCGCGAACCGTTGTCGTGCAGAGAGAGTACCTCAAGTATATCCCGAAATATGAAAGGTACGAAAAAAGGAGGTCGAAACTACACGCTCATAATCCAGATTGCATCGCGGCAAAAACGGGAGACCGCGTGAACCTGGCAGAGTGTCGGCCGTTGTCCAAGACTAAGTCATTCGTGGTGATCCAGGTACTATGAAGAGCTTAAGGGCAAAAATTCCGCGATCTCTTGCAACGAGCTCCAAGCTTGATTGCGTCGACAACACGGGGGCACGGACCCTTGAGATTATCGCCGTCAAACGCTATCGAGGGGTCAAGAAGCGACAACCCAAGGCGGGTTTAGGTGAGATCGTCGTCGTATCGGTCAAGAAGGGGGCGCCTGACATGCGGCGACAAATCCTTAGGGCCGTTATCGTACGGCAGAAAAAGGAATTTAGAAGGCCTGACGGTACGAGGGTCAAGTTTGAAGATAACGCAGCCGTCATAACAGACGACAACGGGGAGCCCCGCGGAACGGAGATCAAGGGGCCCGTTGCCCGTGAAGTCGCGGAACGCTTTGGTAAGATTGCGTCAGTGGCTCAAATGATAGTGTGAGGGATCAGATGGCGAATAGAGTGAGTTCTGGGCAACCGAGAAAGCAGCGGAAGGCACGAATTGACGCCCCTCTTCACGTGCGTCAGAAGTATCTGCACGCGCGTCTGGAAAAGAAGCTCGCAGACAAATACAAGCTTCGAAGCGTTCAGATACGAAAAGGTGATACAGTCAAGGTGCTTCGCGGGGACTTTCGGGGTCGGGAAGGAAAGGTGGCGAAGGTCAATCTTAAGGGCGAGTCGATTGAAGTAGATGGGGTAACCGTGCACAAAGCCGACGGGTCTGAAGTAGCTAGGCCCATTCATCCATCAAACGTGATACTTACGAAACTTGAACTCAAGGACAAGCTCAGAACGAGTAAACTAGAGGGGGAATAGCGTGCACCAAAAAAGGATCTCAGCGCCGAAGAGTTGGCCAATTGCTAAAAAAACAAGCAAGTGGGTTGTTGCTGCGTCTCCTGGTGCACACTCGAGAGACGCAGTTCCGATATTGGTCGTGCTAAGGGACATGTTACACCTAGCTGACAACGCTAAAGAGGCGAAGCGCATTTTGCACGGCGGAAATGTCACGGTGAATGGACGTGTGGTGAAGAAGGATAAAGCTCAAGTCGGACTGTTTGATGTGTTAACGGTTGCGGGCAGAAACTACCGCATGCTACCTAACCCACGCGGTAAGTATGAGCTGACAGAGATAGGTGAGCAGGAGGCAAAGCGCAAGCTGGCCCGTATTGACAACATTACGGTCGTGAAAGGAGGAAAACTTCAGTACAACTTGCACGACGGGACCAACATGCTTCTTGCGGAAAAATATAGCACGGGCGATTCGCTCGTGTTTTCAGTACCTGATTACGACGTCGTCGAACACTATGAGTGCAAAGCCGGCAATAAGGCAATGATTGTTGGGGGAAAGCACTCAGGTGAAACCGGCACGATCGTGGAACTAAAGATGGTAGCGAGCTCGCGTCCGAATATGGTAAGAATCGAACGCGATGACAAACAGTTTGAGACGATAGATGAGTACGTCTTTGTTACTGGCAGCGGCGGTGGCTGATCGTGGCTGAGAACCAAGAAGCGCGAGAGCAAGGTGGCAACCCTATGACGAAGCCGACACTCGACAAGGTGACCGTTCATATAAGTGTCGGTGAAGGGGGCCAAAAGCTGATCAACGCGGAGAATATCGTGAAGACTCTTACAGGACAAGCAACTGTGCGAACGTCAGCTAAGAAGACACAGCCAGTATTCGGGATAAGGAAGGGACAGGCTATAGGCTGTAAAACGACTCTGCGAAGTGAACGAGCGAGCACGTTTCTTCATCGCGCGCTTGAAACCAGGCAGAATTTCGTGCACGAGTATCAGTTTGATGAGAATGGCAACGTATCGTTTGGCATCGTCGATCACACCGACTTTCCAGGAATGACCTATGATCCTCAAATAGGCATATTTGGCATGGACGTGATCGTCTCACTTAAGAAGCTAGGCTACCGCGTCGCGCGGCGGCACGCGGCGCAACGGCGCATTCCCATTCGGCATAGAGTTACGCGCGAGGATGCAATCGCTTTCCTACAAAGCAATTACAACGTGGTGTTGGGATAATGGCGGAAAAAACGCGGCGTGAGGCGCATCAATGTAGGCGCTGTGGGCGTAAACAGGGCCTCGTAAGTAAGTATGATATTTATCTCTGCCGACAATGCTTCAGAGAGATCGCCAGCGACATGCAGTTCGAGAAGTTCAACTGAGGTGACGGAAGAATGGTTTTGCTAGATCCGCTCGCAAACGCCCTCTCAGCGATCAAAAATGCTGAAGGCGTCGGCAAAAGTGAATGTTGTATTAAGCCCGTTTCAAAGCTCATCGGCAACGTGCTTCGTGTGATGCAGCAAGGGAACTACATCGGCGACTATGAGCTCATCGAAGATGGGAAAACAGGCATATTCAAAATCGTGCTGCTCGGCAATATCAACAAATGTGGTGCTATCAAACCGCGATTTTCCGTTCAGACTAATGAGATAGAGAGATGGGAACAACGGTACTTGCCGGCGCGCAACTTTGGGTTCCTAATACTGACGACATCCGCGGGAATAATGACTCACGTTGAGGCACGAGAACGCGGAATCGGTGGAAAACTCATCGCTTACTGCTTCTAGGAGAGCACCATGGTTCAAGTTGTTGAAAAAGAGGTTCAGATTGCAGCGGGCGTTCAGGTTACACTCGATAACGCGGTTGTGCGAATAGAAGGCCCTCGGGGAACGCTTGAACGCGACCTGTGGTACCCGAATATCGAGATACGTGTCGAAAAGGACATGGTGTGCGTCGGAACCACGGTGAATAAGAAAAGTCAAAAAGCTATCGTAGGCACGTATGCCTCTCACGTCGCCAACATGGTGAGCGGGGTAACCGACGGATTTCAATATAAGCTCAAGTTAGTCTATTCACATTTCCCCATTCAGGTAAAGATAGACGGAAGCACTGTATCCATCGAGAACTTTTTAGGTGAACGCAAGGCGAGAAATGCTCGAATTATGGGCGAATCACTCGTTGTCGTTCACGGCGACGAGCTAATCGTTACAGGCATTGACAAGGAAGACGTCGGGCAAACCGCCGCCAACATCGAGCAAGCGACCCGGATCAAGGGACGCGACCCTCGCGTGTTTCAAGACGGCATTTATCTCATTGAAAAGGGCTTGGGAGCGCGTACATGAAGGCTTTGGACGAAATGAACGAGGATCAGGTTAAGGCACTCGTCGGTGCGGGATACCGAACCGTGGACGATCTTAGGGATGTAACAGTCGATGAGCTCGTGACAATCGCAGGTCTCGAAGCCGACCTTGCGCAGCGAGTAGCTCAAGAGTTACCCTCATTCAAACATAAGGACTTCAGCGCCGAATTCAAGCATTTACTCGCTGTCAGGAAGCGGCACGGAAAACCCTGGTTCAAGCGCGACGACTACGAGAAGAAAAAGAAGCTCAGCTCGAGCTGGCGGAAACCGCGAGGACTTTTCAACAAGATGCGCCGAGGGTTTCCCGATAAAGGAGCGGTCGTTCAAGTTGGATACGGTGCGCCAACGGCAATACGTGGTTTTCATCCCTCTGGATTTGAGGAAGCGCTCGTCAACTGCCTAGCTGATCTGGAAGAAGTACAACCTGACCAAGCCGTGAGAATCGGTCGGACGGTGGGGGCTCGCAAGAAGGAGATTATCCTAGAACGCGCCTTCGCCAAGGGTTTGAAGGTGCTCAATCCCCGAGCTAAACGCCGGCCCTTGGAGGAAGAGGAACAAACATCGGGAAGACTGACCGAGGAGAGCGAATGACCGGTCTTTCGAACCAAAAGCGGATGGCCGCTGACGTGCTCAACGTTGGGGTAAGCAGAGTGTGGCTAAATCCAGAAAAGCTCACAGACGTTGCGAACGCTATAACTCGTGAGGACATTCGTGGCCTCGTCGAGGACGGCACTATTAAAGCCAGACAAGCGCAGGGCGTCAGTCGCGGGCGTGCACGCGGGAACGATGCTAAGCGCAAGAAAGGGCACAAGACTGGACAAGGCAGCCGTAAAGGAGCAAAAAATGCCCGAACCCCAAAGAAGCACCGATGGATGCGCAAGATACGAGCGCAGAGAAGAACTCTTCGCGGCTTGAGGGACGATAACACGTTGGATCGAACTACGTATCGTCGCATGTATAGGAAGGCCAAAGGGGGCCAGTATCGAACGGTGAGCGTTTTGCGTTCTCAAATTGAAATCGCGACAGCGGCAAGGGGGCAAGAATAATGGCCATCGGTCCGCGCTATTACGTCCCATTTCGACGTCGCCGCGAAGGGAAGACGGATTACCACAAGCGCTTAGGTTTGATGCTTTCAAAACAGCCTCGGGTCGTCGTGCGAAAAAGCGGCCGCAATTTGATGATGCAGCTTATCGAGCATAGTACGGCGGGGGATAAAACGTTGACGTCCGCCAGCGCTCTTGATCTTAAGAGCCTCGGCTATAAAGGCGCCACGGGTAACACTCCTGCTGCGTACCTGACGGGAATCCTTTTTGCGAGCCGCGCGCTTGCGGCTGGTTATTCGTACGGGGTGTCCGATCTTGGTCTCAACGCAAACTCACGCGGGTCGCGAATATACGCCGCCTTGCTGGGCGCCGTTGAAGCAGGGCTGGAAATTCCACATGGTCAAGAGCCACTCCCTACACCTGAGAGGGCGCGTGGAGAACACATCGCTGCTTACGCAATCGATAACCGAGCTCGGTTTTCACGATATGGCATCGATCCCAAAGACCTTCCCGGTCACGTTGACACGGTGAAGCAAGAGATACTCGAGCGCATTAAGCGTGAATGAATAGAGGAGATAGGGGCATAGAATGGCGGAAATGATAGAAGGATGGACACCTAGGACGAGATTGGGACGCCTTGTTTATGAGGGTAAGATAACCACATTCGACGACGCTGTAAACACCGGATTTCCTGTAAAAGAACCTGAAATCATTGATACGCTCTTCCCCGATTTGAGCGACGAGGTTTTAGATATAAACATGGTGCAGCGAATGACGGATTCTGGGCGGCGTGTGAAGTTTCGAGCCGCAGTGGCGATCGGCAATCACGACGGATATATAGGCTTTGCTGAAGGGAAGGATCTACAAGCAGGACCGGCCATACGAAAGGCAATCGAGACTGCTAAACTGAATCTTCTTAAAATAAATCGTGGCTGTGGCTCGTGGGAATGTGGCTGCGGAGAGGCGCATACCGTTCCCTTTACGGTCGAAGGCAAAGCGGGCTCTGTGAGTGTTGCGCTAAAACCAGCACCAAGAGGGCTCGGCATAGCCTCAGGTAGCACGGCACGGAAAGTCCTCGAGCTCGCAGGCATAAAAGACGTATGGACGAGATCTTCAGGACAAACGCGTACTACTATCAACTTTGCGAGCGCTACTTTTGAGGCGCTCAAGGGTACAACCACAGTCAGAATCGGTGGGGGGACTCGGTGACGTACGCTGTTATTAAGATGCGCAGCATCGCAAAGATGAAGCCGGACATAAGGCGTACGCTCGAACTGCTGAATCTAGACAGGACTAATCATTGCGTTCTCATAGAGGACAATGCTCACTACAACGGAATGCTGCGGAAAGTGAAGGATTACGTAGCCTGGGGCAACGTCGATGGTGAAACTCTCAGTGTGCTCCTCGAAAAAAGGGGCATGCTAGAAGGCCGCAAAAGACTCACGAACGCGTACGTCAAAGATCGCACGGCTTTTGATGATATCGGCTCGCTTGCAAAAGCTGTTGCGGAAGGCGAGGCGACTTTACGAGATGTGCCCGAGCTGAAACCCGTGCTGCGGCTTCACCCGCCGCGCAAGGGCCATAAGGGAATAAAAAAACCGTTTCCTGAAGGTGTACTAGGGTTTCACGGCACAGACATCAACGAGCTGCTGTTAACGATGAGGTAGGCAATGGGTGCGAAAAATAAAGCCAAGAAGTTTCGAGGAAGTCGTACGTGTGGCGGAGGCACGCATAAAAACCGTCGCGGTGCTGGGAGTCGAGGGGGGCGCGGCCACGCGGGCGGCTGCAAGCACCATTTCGTCAGGGAGCTCTTGCTTGGTCGGGGTTATGGTAGTTATGGGTTTATAAGGCCACAGAATATGCTAAGAGACCCCACAATTGTTGACGTGGGCGCTCTTGACGAAGGTGCCGAGCGGCTCGTGGAACTGAAGCGTGCCAGGGTGCGCACCGGTAAGTATTATATCACGCTCGATGTCGACAAGGTGCTTGGAAAAGGCCGTGTAACTAAGCCACTCATTGTGACGGCCCGAAGTTTCTCGAAACGAGCACAAGAAAAACTGGAATCAGCTGGCGGGAAAGCAAAAATCGCAGAGCAATAAGCTGTTGCTGCTGTGCGTTTGACGACCAGTTTGAGCGCGGTGAATCATGACTGAGCATCCACTGATAGATAGAATCGAGCCTGTCCTGCAGAGACTTCCCGCTATCTCCAAGCCCGACGGGCACGTACACTTCAGACGGAAGCTGACGTGGACGATCGGCGTTCTATTAATATACTTTGTTTTGACTAACGTCCGGCTTTTTGCACTTTCACCTGCTTCCCAAGACCTTTTTGGGTTTTACAGGGCGATAATGGCAGGAAGCCAAGGATCCCTCGTTCAGCTCGGTATCGGTCCGATTGTCACGGCGTCGATCATACTTCAGCTCTTCAAGGGCGCAGATATCATAAAGCTCGACACGAGCGATCCTCGGGATCAATCAGTGTATCAACAGCTCCAAAAGTTACTCATCTTCGTCATGATCATCGTCGAGGCAGCGCCTCAAGTGCTGGGGGGTTTCCTTAAACCCGACCCTACCCTTGCTGCTTCGACTGGTTTGGGGCTCGGAGGCATTTCATTACTGATTTTCATCCAGGTCTGCATAGGGGGCGTGCTCATTCTATTCTTGGACGAAATTGTGACCAAGTGGGGAATTGGCTCAGGCGTCGGCCTGTTTATCGTTGCCGGAGTTGCGCAAGGCCTTGTGACGGGTACCATCAACTGGGCAGCGGATCCTACGACTGGGTTGGCAGTGGGGTGGATCCCTCGCTTTGTTCAAATCTTCCAGACATTCACTGTCCAGCAGCTGCTCAGCACTCAGGGGCTAATATTCCTGCTGTTCCAGGGCGACGTTTTGGCTATAATAAGCACGGTGGCGATATTTGCCGTTGTCGTTTACGTGGAAACGACGCGTATTGAGATCCCTCTTGCGCACAGCTCTGTAAGGGGTGCGCGAGGCAGGTTCCCAGTGAAGCTTGTTTATGCGAGCGTTTTGCCGTTGATACTTGTCCGAGCGCTGCAAGCGAACATTCAGATGGTCGGAATCCTCCTTTACAACGCGGGATTTACTTGGGTGGGAACGTATCAAAATAATCAGCCGACAAGCGGGCTGATGTACTACTTAGCACCAATTAACGGTCCAAACAATTGGTTGCCAGGCTTAGCTCAGAATCCAGCATGGCAAGTTGCACTGCGGTCTGGAATAGACATCAGTGTGATGGTTATCGGGGGGGTCATATTTGCCCTCTTTTGGGTTGAGACCACGGGGATGGGCCCAAAGGCTGTTTCGGAGCAAATAAAGGACTCGGGGATGTCTATTCCTGGATTCCGTCGTGACCCCAAGATCATCGAACGCGTCATGCAGCGATACATTCCGAAAGTGACCGTCATTGGAGGCGCGTTTATAGGCCTCCTCGCTGTCATTGCGGGTTTTTTTGGGACTATCGGAAACGTGGGAGGGACTTCGTTGCTATTGGCCGTCAGTATCACGTACCAGCTTTACGAGCAGCTCGCCAATGAGGAAGTAATGGAGATGCATCCCATGTTGCGGACCTTCTTGGGAGAATGATTTCCGCTGCGCGCAGGCCGATTGTTTATAACTCTGAGCTCTTTTGGCCTCGCTGCATTCCCAAGGCTTTCTTCGTAGCACGCGTTAGGAGGACGCTGCAGCTCAACGATTGCGTAAGTTAAAGTAGGATGTTTAGAATAGTTCGTTACACGAATCGGGGCCAAGAATGAAGAAAGTCGTAGTGCTTACGGGAGTGCCAGCAAGCGGCGGGACGACGGTTACAAAAAAAGCCATCGAAAAGCTGGAAGAGCAGGGCCAACCGTTTAAAATGGTCACTTACAGCGACGTTATGCTCGATGAAGCGATGCAGCGCGGTTGGGTCAAAGTACGAGATGATATCCGAAAGCTCGATCCGGTTCGGCAGCGTGATCTCCAAAAGACTGCAGCTCGAGCAATAGCACAGATGGCTACAACGGCTCTTGTTGTTGACACGCACGCAACAGTGCAAACCCTCCAGGGGTACCTCCCGGGTTTGCCTACGTGGGTCTTAGACGAATTGAAGCCAGAACTAATCCTTATCGTTGAAACCGCACCCAGCGAAATTATTCGACGCAGAAACGCCGACAAATCGCGTCAGCGCGACGCTCAAGACGCGGCGGCTGTCCAGCAGCACCAAGACGTCAACAAGGCAATTTGTATGGCCTACGCTGCATATACAGGGGCTACGGTTAAGATACTGCAGAACCCTGACGGACAACTCGATAAAGCAGTCGCCGAACTGGTACTTACATTGCAGGAAAACTGAGCCTGTCACCGTGGGGCCTAACGAGGTGCGATCATGCTACTAACTATTAGCGGACCTTCAGGTAGTGGCAAGACGACTGTCGCGAGTGGCTTGTCGCAGAGACTCGGTTTTATGCACATTTCAGCTGGAGAGGTATTTAGGGAACTTGCAAGCCGGCGTGCATTGAGCCTCGAGCAGCTGAGTAGGCTTGCAGAAACAGATCCGGAAATCGACAAGATGGTTGATCGGCGGCAAGCAGAGCTCGCCCAGTCGCACGAAAATGTCGTCGTCGATGGGCGGCTTTCAGGCTGGGTTCTCAAAAAAGATATTGCCGTTTGGTTGAAAGCGCCACTGGAAGTGCGAGCAGACCGAATTGCACGAAGAGAAGGCAAAGAGCGCGCAACCGCTTTGCACGAAACGCGGACGCGTGACAGCAGCGAGGCCGCACGATATCTCGCGTTTTACAATATCGATGCAACGAACCTGGACGTATATGACCTTATTATTGATACGAGACACTGGGACCAATTCGCAGTCATTGATATTATTATGCAGGCTGTGAGGGCACGTCGGGAGATTGGCTAACGATGTCGAATTCAGCCGACGGTCAAAGAACAATAGACGAGCTTATTCGAAAAGGCGTAATAAACCTCGACAAACCCGCTGGGCCGACGAGCCACGAGGTTGCTGCTTGGGTTAAACGAATTTTACAGATAAAAAAAGCCGGCCACAGCGGGACATTGGACCCAAAGGCTACGGGAGTGCTTCCGATCCTGCTCCAGGATGCCACCAAAGCAGTCGGAGCGCTCGTAAGATTGCCCAAGGAATACGTCTGCGTGCTTCACTTGCATAAAAGGGTCCCAGAAGGAGAGCTGCTGGACGTGTTAAAGGAGTTTACGGGCGTACTCTATCAACGTCCGCCTCTGAAATCAGCGGTAAAGCGTCAAATTCGCAAACGCGAGGTTTATTTCATCGACGTGCTCGAACGTGAGGGTAACGACGTCCTGCTTAAAATAGGATGTGAGGCGGGGACCTATATTCGCAAACTGTGTCACGATGTGGGCGAAGCACTAGGCGTCGGGGCGCACATGCAAGAGCTTCGAAGAACGAAAGTGGGTCCATTTGATGAATCAAAGCTGGCGACGTTGCATGATTTAACAGATGCATACCACTTCTGGATTGAAGATAATGATGAAACGCCGTTGCGTAACATCATTATGCCTCTTGAGCGCGCGCTAGAACATCTCCCAAGAATCATAATCCGAGATACCGCAGTCGATGCCATTTGTCACGGGGCTCGACTCGCCGAACCTGGCGTTATTTCGCTGCCTCGCCTTGACGCGAAACAGCTAGTGGGCATGTATACGACACGGGATGAAATTGTGGCTTTAGGCATCTCTGTTCTTGAAGGCGGAATAGTCGCCGAAGTCAAAAGAGTGATGATGGCGCCCGGTACGTATCCGCGTTCCTGGAAGTCCAGAAAGACCAACAGGCCCGCTAGCGGTACGTAAAACGGTCGCGGCTTCTGATAACGTAAAAGCATATTCCTACTCTTTTGCTTGAGTTCGGCGAAAACGTTAGCCAGATAAGCCATCGTTTCTGAGCTGACCGGCTTCAGCCGTTAGCGATCATCATTTAACTTTTGAGGTTTTACGTAGACTTGATGAAGATAGTTGCCGTGTGCGGATCTTCTAAGTCAGGAAAAACGACGACCGTCGTTGAGATCGTTAAGGAGCTGCGGCTGCGTGGGTACTCAGTAGCAACGATAAAAAACATTCACGCAGACGACTTTGTCTTCGACACAGCTGGGAAAGATACATGGCGCCATTGGAAAGCTGGAGCTGAAGTAGTCGGCTTGAGGGCGCCAACTGAAAGCATCCTGATGATAAAACGGTCAATGACGCTCGATGAGTTGATAAGCCACATCCACAGCGATTACTTGGTATTGGAGGGGTTTAGAGGAACAGCGCTCCCTAAGGTATTATGTGCAACCGATGAAAAGGGCGTGGAAGGTGAACTGCAGGATACCGTCTTTTGCATTTCGGGGGTGGTTTCTGCGCAGCTCTCGGCTTATAAGGGGATTCCAGTCATAAACGCGCTTCTTAATGTCGCTGAGTTAGTCGATCTTGTCGAGCGGAGAAGTCTCAAGCTGTAGTCGTCATTCCTATTTTTGCCGCGTCGCTCTTGGCTAGTTTGCGCGTGAGTCGTTTGAGGTCGTCTCTCGTGTTGACGTTGTATAACAGTGATTCATCGCGAATAACAAGCATCGTCTCTTGCTGTAATTGATCGGACAGGCCCGCTTCGACGATGTTTATGCCGCTAGGAACCAGGAGTTTTGTACCAGCGCGGAGCACGAGGTCAGGGCTGACGTTAGCCTCCTCGCAAAATTCAGAGGGAAGGTATACCCCGAGTGCAGGACTCTCGACTTCTGCACGATGCTCGATGATCTTGTCGATGAGTTGGTGATTGACCAGTGGGAGATCTGCTGAGATGATGAGGACCGGGCCTTGAAGGCCAAGTCGTGTCATAGCCCACCTGTAGTCTTTGATATACCCCCACCCCGGCGCTCTGAGTACCGGAACACCAGAGCTTCTTGCCCAGCGAGTTGTGCACGGAGTATAGGGGGATGTGACCATCACGACACTTTCAATTTGCGATTGGAGCAAAGCAGCGAGGACGTACGCAACGAGTGGTTTTCCCGCGAACTCCAACAGCGGTTTTTCTACGCCCCCTAATCCGAACCTTTCGCCTTTGCCGCCGGCCATGAGGAGTGCGAGCACGCAATCACCTATAACAGTCCTATAACAATGAGCGCAGTTAAACGCCCTAACTCGTTAGAAGATCCGATTACGTCCCCGTTAATACCACCGAACGCCATATCAGCGAGTTTCACCAATCCAAAAGAAAGAGCGATAGGGGGCAGCAGCACAACGATACCTTTGACGCCAAAGCAGAGAACGGCTACCGCCACCGTCAGCAGCAATGCTGCCACGAAAGTAAGCGGACCACTTCTCTCAGAAAAACGTGATCCAAGGCCTTTATGCGTCGCTTTTCCGAGCGAAGCAACTTCGACCATAGAAAGCTTTGCCGCGGCTTCCGCTGTGACGAACGCAGGTATCAGAGCGGCTGATTTGATTGATGTTACTGCAGAGAAAAGCAGAAGGAACGCGAGCGCACAAAATGAAATCCCCCCCACACCGATGTACGGATCTTTGATGACTCTGAGCCGCTCTTGTATGGTGCCGTGCTTGAGCAATCCGTCTCCGACGTCAGCTAACCCGTCGAGGTGCATAAACCCTGTAAGCGCGTATAGGGCTATGAGCGTTAGGCCCGCATGCACAAAGTCATTTAGATGTGGAGTGAAAGTAAGCGCATAACTAATTCCTCCAGCCAAGAGTCCGACGGTGGCTCCGACGATTACGAAAACCCACATGCGGCTGGCTAAGCTCTCGAGGTCCTCCTGCTTGAATCCCACCGGAATCGTCGTCAGGAATCCGAAGCCAGATCGAATGGAGTTAATGAAGCGTCGCGGCATCAGTCGCTCCTCGATCGTACATGTTTGCGGAAACTCCACCAATTAAGCCAGCGACAATATCATCTAAGAACGGCCCGAGCGATTTGAGAATTCCGGGTTTTAATCTGTCAAATCGGGCGTAATCGAAGTGCCCTTTATAGCCGCCGACGTATATCGATACGGTCATGCCCAATACTTCGTCTGCGATCAAAAAAGTCAAGTCCTTTTCGTAAGCAACAGGGTCAAGTTTCGGGATACGGCCTTCCTGTGCATCTCGCTCTAACGCTATCCCTACATAAAGAAGGACCCATAGATTTGGATCGGTGAGCGCGCGACGCAGCTCGCTCGAAAAAACTTCTCTAGCACGTGCTTCTGTCTCGACGCCCGGATGCGGACACCACAGCTGCATAGCTGTATCGACAATATCTTCGCGCGTAATGCCCATTTGTTTAAAAAAATCGTCTGTCATTATCCTGACGCCCTATACCTCTTTTAGTGGCTTGAATTGAGAATTTGCGAACGACGTCTTCGCTGGCTTAGATCACGAGACTCGCCGTGGCTGTCGGCCAATCTTTGAGACGGCTATGCTTTGAGCCCTGTGATGGGCGCTCATCGTATCCGACCGCCTTTAAAAAATCGTGATACTTACCAAGCGGGTTATTTTGCGATTTCCACCTGAAACTCTTCATTTTGAACTCGTATCCCTCGTCTCGAAATAGTGCCGACCTGTCTGGCACCGTCGCTGAGGCTTTTGATGCGTGTCGCTTCGCTTTCAGGTGCAATTATGGCAAAGCCCATTCCCATGTTAAAGGTCTTATACATCTCTTCTACTTCGACACCCTCTGCTTGAATCATTTTAAATATCGCTTGAGGCGTGAGCGGATCTGACAAATCAAAGCCCAGACGCGTAAGCCGCTTGAGATTTAGAAGCCCCCCTCCCGTGATGTGCGCCAAGCCGTGCACTTCGCAGTTTTTATTAATGTCGAGTACCTCTGCGTAGATCCGTGTAGGCACAAGCAGCTCTTCGCCGAGTGTCCGCTGCATACTCCCGTAACGCGCATGAAGACTGTATTTGGCCAGCAGTTTGCGGGCAAGGGTGAGTCCGTTACTGTGGATACCGCTGCTTGGAATGCCGATAATGGCATCTCCCTCCTCGATTTTGTGGCCGGTTACGAGCTGTTCTTTAGTAGCAATTCCTATGCAGCTGCCTGCCAAATCGAACCCCCTTATGATATCTGGTAAGCTTGCGGTTTCACCACCTACTATGGACACATTAGCTATCTTTGCCCCTTTTGCGAGCCCTTGTCCGATTTGATCGGCAATAGAAGGTTCAATGCTCTCCATTGCCAGATAATCGACAAACGCTATCGGCTCTAACCCCATTGCATAAAGGTCGTTGACGTTCATTGCCATGCAATCGATTCCAATAGTCCGCCAGTTTCCCATTTCTGTCGCGACGAGAACCTTTGACCCCACTCCGTCAGTAGTGATGCCAATAATGAAATCGCCCATATCCAATAGGCCGGCATAAGCTCCGTCTATGTTGATCGGGCTGCCTCGTCCCTTTTTTTTGGCCTTAAAATGGCTTTTAAGGGCTCTGATTGCCTCCTCCTCCATTAGAATGTTGACTCCAGATTCCGCGTATGTATGAGGGTGCTGTGAATTCATATACGACCTATGGGTGTCACCGGTATTAAGGCAGGCTCAGGCGACAAAATCTCGTGCTGCGTCACAAAACCTCACTAGCTGTCGACTAACGCGGCGCGCTTATTGAGGGATGTGCGCTCGGCTAAAATCAATTGGGCTTTTCCCTTAAAAAAAGATCGTTCGAAGGCCAGCGCATATGGTCTGCTAGTTACGAACGATAGTTGCCTGTCTTAGCGTTATTGGGGTTCTGAAAGAGAAAACTCTTCGTGAAGACTCTCCACAGCGCGCCGCACCGAATCTCGTCTCAAAACGAATGAGACATTATGCTCGGTTGATCCTTGGCTTATCATAATGACGTTGACGTTGATACTTCCCATGCGGCTGAAAATCCTGCCGACTATGCCGGGCGTTCCCGCCATTCGAGAGCCAACAACTGCTATCGCACTCACGTCCTCGTTGCACGAGATCTCTTTGACGATGTTGCCGTCAAATTCACTCTTGAGGCCGTGAAGAGCGTTTAAGGCGCTGCTTAGATGCTCTTCTTCTACAAGCACCGATATGTTAGCCTCACTTGATCCCTGACTTATCATAATGATGTTCACGCCTGCGCTTGCAAGTTTTGAAAACACGTGGGCTGCGACGCCGATAGTTCCGGCCATCCCGGCGCCTGAAAGGGTAATGAGGGCGACGTTACTAATCGCCGTTACTGCCTTGACGAGACTCTGATCATTAGTGACGGTGTCGACGATAGTCGTGCTCGCGCCGCTGGGATTAAAAGTGTTCTTCACCCGCACAGGAATTCCCTTAATCACTGCCGGTTCTATTGTTTTTGGGTGTATGACCTTTGCTCCAAAGTACGAAATTTCCATCGCTTCGGAGTAAGACACCTGCGGGAGGGTGCGGGCGTTGGATACGAGCTTGGGATCTGCGGTCATGATACCATCAACGTCGGTCCAAATCCATATCTCGTCGGCATCGATGGCGCTACCAATAATTGACGCTGTGTAGTCGGAACCGCCCCTGCCCAGGGTTGTGATGATGTTATGTATGTTGTATGCAATGAAACCGGTGATAACGGGCACCACGCCAACCTGAAGGAGGGGAACGAGGCGTTCGTGGACGCGCCGTTCTGTGATCTCAGTTGGGCGTGCGCCACGATGCTTAGTATCGGTGATGATGCCTGCTTCACCGCCCATCAAAAAGACTGATTGGACTTTAAGCGATTTCAAAGCGCCAGAGAGGATTGGAGAAGATAGCCGTTCACCGAAAGACGACACATAGTCATAAGATCTGTCAGTTAGCTCGCCAAGATGGTATATGCCGGTGAGGGCGTTTTTAAGTTCTTCGAGCCTCGTCTCGATTTCTGATATGACTTCAGTAACGATCATCTCATCTTCGATTGCGGCATAGGTGGCATCGAAATGTCTCTTGCCTACGAGGTGAACGAATTCTGAGACCTCGGTAACCTCAGCGTATTCGCTGGTCAGGCGTTCTGCTATGGTTTGAAGCTCGTCCGTCAATCCCGACATTGCAGAAACGACTACAGCAATCTCATTTCCTTGGTCATAATAGCTTCGCACGAGCTCCCCGACCTGTTTTATTTTTGTGCCATCTCCGATGGAGGTGCCGCCGAACTTCATCACATATCTCATTTTATCTAGACCTTGTAGGCTGCGTTTTTAAGCTAATTTATCCCGATTGATTGTATTAAAGCCTTCTGACGCGAAATAGAGCTTCGTGGATAACATATAAAAAGACTTTAACAAAAGAAAAAGCCTGAAACTTGAGATGCTAACCCCATCTTTGCCTGAGCTCTCAATATTTTTAAGCACTCCTTTTTTCGCGGAGGGCGCTAAACTCAATTGTTTTAGCGCTAGCCACGATCGTTGATTCACGACGCAACGCGCTCAGTGTGACGAGCAGCTTGGCGTTCGTGATTGCGTCCTCATTCTATAGCCAGTTTTTCGTTTACCTTTTTTACGCACTTTGGACGCACAGCTAATCATCGTTTTGTGTATGGGACGCAATTCAGGTGCTTTTGCGTCTTCTTCTAAACGAGCCCTGCTAGAGTAGAGGTGGCTTAGAATCGTTCAAAATACGTTAAAAATGACGACAAGGACATAAACAGCGGCCACAAAAGGCACGGTCGCGACCGCCACGTATTGCAGGACGCCCCAATCGAGCACTTTCCGCCCATCGAGGGGCCCTATCGGAAGCAAGTTGAAGGCGGATAGCCATATGTTGATCGCAAAGCCGTATATGCCAATGTAGCTAAGCAAGCCCCCTAGGGGCGTCAGCAGGTACAGGAGCAGGTAAAGCCCGCCTAACGCCAGATTAAGAAGCGGCCCGGCGGCTGATATTATCCCATTTTGTCGCTTGGTGATATTTGGACCGTAGATCATGGTAGCGCCAGGAGCTGCGAACACGATGTGGGTTACATAGGCAAATAGGATCGACAGCCCTAGGGTGACATAGTTCGCTCTGAATTCAGACCAGAATCCATACCGCTGGGCCGTAAACTTGTGCAAGAGCTCGTGCAAGACAAAACTTGAGCCTACAACCAGAAGCGGCACCGTGAGTGTAAGAAGGATATACCCCAATGATACATTCGACAAGTTTGCTCCGCTAAACGCAAGATAGAAGGCGAAAGAAACTCCCAGCCAGGCTATGAGGAGGTCTAGGACTTCCTTGCTGCTGGTTGCGTGCCGTGCCATATTTTTATACCATCCCCATTACGCGTGAGAGTGCGGTATGCAAGATATCATACGGGCTAACCCCCGTCATGGGAAATATAACGAGCAGAGCGATGAACGTAGCCAAGGAGCTTCCTACATTAACCGCGACGGCAACGATCAGTATCCTAAAAACCTTGTTTGAGAGAAGTTCTCGCACAGACGTCACCTTGGTCATGCCCGAAAAATCTTCTGTTCCAGGCGGCCGCTTTGCTGCTTCAATTAGTCCGGCAATGACGCCGACCTTGAGAAAGGGAAGCGGAACAAAAGGGCTGAAGCCGGCGTATCCTGCAGATGCTGCAATGGCAAGCGGATGGCTTCTGCTAGCTGTCGCAAAGCTCGCCGCAAAAACCGCGTGAAGCGCAAACCAGTACCCAAAGGCGAGAAGGACGACGGCAAGCGGTGCGCCAGAAAGAAATATGAGCGCGAATAACCCAATTATTACCGCCAAAAAAGCAATTCCTACGATTTTCGTCAAGTTGAAGCGTTTCTTCGGGACAGTATTAAGTTCTTCGAGCGACGGAATTAGTTCGGGCCGCTCAAGATAATGTTTTATCCCCTCTTTATGCCCGGCTCCGACGACGGCCACGATCCTTCCGCGCAGCTTGAGCAAATTTCCTGCCAAATAAGCGTCCCGTTCGTCAACGAGCACTTGCGCGGCGTTTGGTGAGAACTGCCGCAGCTCAGTGACTAGCTGCGAAATAACGTCATCGTTTGTAATCTCTTCAATGTCGATTTCTTCGTTGCCTCTGGTAATTCCGAGAAGGGCGATAAGCATTTTAAGCTTCTCAATAAGGCGCATCTTCGCCCAGAATCGAGCAATGGTGACGTTAATATCACGATCGACGAGTGCGACGTTCGCACCGACGCTCCGAGCTGCATCGATAGCGGACAGCATCTCGCTCCCTGGCTTGACGCCGACTTCCGCGCCGAGCTTGTTCTGTACGTAGGCGAGTAGCCAGTGAACTAAGAACTGGTATAGTTTGCCGCTCGAGAGGATATCCTTGATCGACGCAGCTTGTTGTTCTGGGTGCGTTAACGCCTGGTACCGACCGGGGTCTAGCTCAACAGCCACGACATCAGGCCGTTCAGCTTCGATCGTACGCCGTACCTCCGCTATGCTCTCTTGGGAGATATGGGCGGTTCCGACAACGGTGATCTCTGCGGGCTGCTCGGGTCTCTCGTTCATCCGGTACTGCTTCCACTATGCTTTGATCACGGTGCCGTCAGGGTGCACAATCTGTTCGCGCGCCTCCCCGAGCAGAGTCATGGCGCTTGTTACGTCTTTTTGCGTGACGATCCCGACAACGTTGCCTTCCTGTACGACTGGAATTGACCCAAGTCGCTGTTGCGCGAGCTTCACGAATGCCTCAGAAGCCTCATCATCCGGCTTTGCGGGCGCAACGTTGCGCGTCATGATGTTGCCCACCATGATGTCATCTCGACGGTTTGCAGGCACCTGATGCACGTTACCAAAGGTAATAAGACCTACTAGCGTTCCGTTGTCGACGACAGGAAAACTTGCGTGTTTGCTCTGAAACATCACTTCAATAAGCTGGGCAATCGTCATCGACGGAGGGACGGTCACCACCTCCGCTGTCATGATATCGCGCACCTTAATGCCCGCGAGTGTCTGCGTTAGTGTCGTCTGTCGCTCCTCATCGGACGCGGCGATGTAGATAAAGAAAGCGATGATGATGAGAAAGGGACTAAGCAATCCGACGATGGCCATCCCAATCGCAAAAATCTTGCCGATTTGCACGGCGGTGTGTGTCGCCTGCAAGTACGGTCTCCGCTCGGCCAGCCAAGCCCGCAAGACGCGACCTCCGTCCATCGGAAACGCAGGCAGAATGTTGAACCCGCCGAGAACGAGGTTGATGTACGCAAAGTTCTGCAAAAAGAGATTTGGCACAGTTGCCTTCACGCCAAAGCTCAAGCCAAAAAAGATTGCGCCGAGACCCAAGCTGACTAGCGGTCCCACTAATGCAGTTCTGAACTCAAGTTTAGGGTTTTTCGGGATTTCGATTGCTGAAACTCCTCCGATGAGGTAAAGGGTTATGCTTTTCACTTCGATGCCATAACGCAGCGCTAGAAGAGAATGGCCAAGTTCGTGCAGCAGCACGAAAACAAAGATCATTATTCCTGCTATCGTCCCATAAACGAACGAGTTAGCGACGTTTCCAAACCCAAATGGGGGAGGATTTACCGAAAAAACGTAAGCGAAGAGGGGAATGATCAGTATGAGCGTAATATTGACTAGAATCGGGATTCCGCGAACGGTAGCGATTCGAAAAGACCAAGCCATAGAATAATCCTAATTTAGCCTTTATTTAACAAACTATATATCACTTTAGTCGATAGTGCATGCCGGAGTTTGCTCGCGAAACTCAAAAGGGAGGTTGAAATGCGAATCGAGCTGACACAGATTATGGACCTCAACGTGTATACTGATAAGGGGGACTACGTAGGAAAAGTGGAGGATATCAAGATCGACACGAACGACAAGAGGGTAACTGGCCTCGTCATCGGCGACATTAACCATAATATTTTTGACATAAAGTACCGATTTGTTGTGATACCCTACCGGTTTGCGAAATCAATAGCCGACATAATTCTCGTCAGCAGCGTCGTGAAAACGCTCATCACCCGAGCTAAGCCCAAAGAAGAAGCGGGATGAAAGAGCGCGAGATCTATGCAGGCTTGCGCACAGTTGCTCCCTTTTTTGTGCGTGTTGACGGAAGAAATTTCCGGCACGCCCTTTCGTTGCTGAACCGCGAACAACCGCACGACCTCACCTTTGCACAATCCATGGGCGCTGCTTCGGAAACGCTCATGCGCCAGAGCGGCCTGTCTGTGCAGCTTGTTTTCACGTTTTCTGACGAAGCAAATGTGCTCTTCTTGGAAGCCCCTTTTGACGGCAGGATCGAGAAGCTTGACTCCGTTATTGCCAGTTTCTTCGCTAGCGCAGTGACGTTGAAGCTCTCGCCGAGCGTCCCTCTGGCGTTTGATGCGCGCGTCGTTCCCGTGAGCGAAGTGGACGCACCGCTTTATCTCGAATGGCGACAAAATGAAGCCTGGCGGAATCATCTGCACGCATACACCTACTATCACTTGAGACAAGATGGCGAGACCGCGCGCGAAGCTCACACTAAACTGTTTGAGATGAACGCGAGCGAAATGCACGAGCTTATGTTCAACCATGGTGTCAATCTGGCGAAGACTCCCTCGTGGCAGCGGAGGGGAATCCTCGTTCACAAGGAGGTTTACGAGAAGGAGGGCCTTGATAAGGCGGGCCGACCAAGCACTGCATGGCGATCAAGAGTTGTACAAAACTGGGACGTGCCGCTTTTTAAATCGCGAGAGGGGCGAGAGACGCTCTTCGGACTCATTGGTGAGAACATAGATAAATATCAATAATTATATATTAATACCTAAAAAAAACTGGTTAGTGTAACAGATCCAAAGAAGTAGATGAACCGGTTAAAAAGCACGAAGAAACCGATTGCGAAGCGATCGAGGACTGTTGAGGGGAGGAAAGCATCGTGGCTTTAGGTCTGTGGGGAGCGAAGCCGAAGGTCGCAAAGAACGAACAGGTGTCCCTGCTTGACATCAAAAAGGGGCCGTTCTATGTGGTAGCGTCCGTTGAAGTGGGCAACACGACGACGAAGAGTATCCTTACGGCCACGAACATGCTTGAGGGCAACGCCTACATCATTAACAAAGTCGTTAGTATGACGCGCGACGTGCGCGACCCGAAGCCAGGCGAAGAGATCTTTGGGCGTACACTTACCTACAAGCCGCTTACACGAAACAGCATCGCCGAAATGGTGAAGCGCACCCTAATTCAGTCGGTGCGAAACGCAAATCTCGAGCTTGCAGATGATCTTCACTTTGTCGTGCGCTCCACCGGCGTCGTCGCCGGCTTTGATAAGCCCGAAGACATTGGTGAGTTCATAAAGGCACTCGCCGATGGCTGTTTGATGGCAGGCGTTACGGCGAGAAAAATGACGCCAGCAATGAGTATTCACCACCTTCCAAAGAAGTTTCGCGAATATAGTCTCCTCGATAAGGTTTCGTTTGACGGTTCGGTAAGTGGCGTCCTCCCTCCGATAGGTTCGACGGGCGTCGAAGTAGTCGCTAATGAGATGGAGGGAGAGCTAGCGACTGCGGGCATCAAGGAAGGGGCGAAATGGGCAGATGTTGACTTCCGAAATCCGTGCCTTTCGATGGATTTCGGCACGACCTTCAAGGGGCGCATTACCAACGACGTTCTTCCTTATGCGAATACGATCGCGAACTTCTGTGGCATCTCAGGTGAAATCGTCGATTCTGTTGGGCGCGGCACCGGTTTGGTAGATAAAACGAGTGGCACGACGTTCGATCTGCCGAAGCCCAGCCGATTAAAGGTCAGCATTGGACACGAGCGGGACGCAAGAGCCCTCGCGAACGAGGTCCACGAACATATCCGAATAGAAGAAGTTCCAAAAACGTCTAAGCGATTTGGCAGCGTTCCGGTCAATCCACGCGCCGCGGCGCAAATCGGATTAACCCTCATCGGCGTTGATTCAGGTGAGAACGGTAGCGATCTTCACCGCATTTCGAAAGTCGGGGGCGAGATCTATCACGAGTTTGGGCTCGAAATGCTCTACGACGTGATTGACTGGGTCTCCACCGGCATCGCTGAAAGAATCATCAACACGGCACTTACCAAGGGCCTGATCAATGACAAGGTAAGCATCGGGATAACAGGCCGCGCAGGCATAACTGGAAACAAGCCGAAGCATATTTTGAAGGCCATCAAAGAGATGGGCATCTATAGCAAGCCGGAAGAGTATGTCGTGTTCGTTGATGACGGGCTCGCACGGGGAGCTGCCATTATGGCGCGATGCATGAATTCGCTCGGCTCACCTAAAAATCCGTTCGGAGGACTTAGAGGTGGGAAGTGCATTCTAGGCCAACGGATGCGACTTCAGGCCTACTAGGTAACCCTTAATGCGGCATTAACGTTTTTTGGTCGTCAGCAAAGTTTTGCATATTATGAACTGCTACCTTGTGCCTCAAACGATAGTATTTTAAACCACTTCGAACAAAAAAAAGAACTATAAAAATAGCAAGATAAATTAGTTTTTTTGCGGCTGAAGTAAAGAAAGATCCAATGTCGAAGGCAGTTAAGTTCATGCGCGGGAAGACTATTGTCGCGTTTTCTATTGTGCTTGTAGCACTGGTGTGTGTTTCAGCGATTAGCTCAGTCGCCGCGCAGACGTCATCGCCTGCGAGTTCCACAGCCGTTGCGAGCGCCAAATATCCACCTTACCCGGTGAATTTGTATGAGTTCTATAGGAGTGATTGCCCGCATTGTGCGGCGCTCAAGCCGCATATTGATGCGCTGATAGCCGAGTATCCGACGCTGCACGTGTATATGTACGAAACGCAAAATGACGCGAACTATAGTCTTCTTCAGACGTTCATGAGTGCCTATAACCTCAAGTTTGACACTGTTCCTACTGTCATAGTCGGCAAACAGGCTTTCCAATCAGATACGGAAGCGCCGCAGATTGAGGCAGCTGTTGCGCAGGCCATTCAAAATGGTGCGACGGGTCCCGGTGACGTGATAACAGGTCATTCGGTGCCGACACCGACACCGACGCCAGGAACTCATACGGCCAACGCAACCAAGAATTCAACTAACAATGGGACGGTTGTGAATACACCAGTGCCTCCGCCACTTTTTCCATTCATTGGGACCGCTATAATCAGCGGCGTGAACCCGTGCGTCTTTTCTGTGCTCATATTCCTGATGGGGACGATCGCTCTTACAGGGTCACGTTCCCGCGCCCTTGCCATTGGGGTGACTTACATTGCAACGGTGTTCGTGGTGTTTTTCCTTACGGCACTTGCTGTCGTACAGTTTGTGCGAATCATCGGTGCCTCGAACTTGGCGCTGACTAAGACGGCGATTGGCATCTTCCTCCTTGTTGTCGGTATCGTTTCGATCAAGGACTTCTTTTGGTATAACCGCTGGTTCAGCTTTAAGATCCCGACGTTCACGAAACATAGCATCAGTTATCTCGGAAAAACCGGGTCTTTTATTGCGATCATAGGGCTCGGCTTTATCGCTACGATCGCTGCTTTGCCGTGCACTATCGGTCCTTTCACGTACTTTTCGACGACATACTTGACCAGCTTGTCTGCGGTGGATAACAACCTCTACACCGCCCTCTTCTCGTTAGCGTTCGTCATACCAATGATCATCGTTTTCGTAGCGATATACGCGGTGAAGGTGGGTACAGACCAGGCCGAAGAATGGAGAATGAAGTCAGCGCGATATATGAGGCTTATAGCTGGGCTTCTCATGGTCACGTTTGGGCTTCTGCTTGTGTTCAAGGTGTTCTGACGCGAATTATTTCAGAGACTGCAGCCGTTGCACTTCCGAAGCTTGGGTTCTTCGTTTTTAAGCGCGCAAACTCTTTGGCCGGAACAATCTTGTGAAGCGACATGGTCAGCTCACGGCATGACTATATTTAGGCCGAAGTCTGTTTGGGAAAAGCCTCAACATGGAAACGCGCGAGAGCACCTACTATTCAACCGATCGAAGGGAGCAATACAAAAAACGCGCTCTTGAAGCAGATCTGCTTAAGCTTGTCATAGCTATTGTTCTCGAGTTGCTGATCTTTATGATCTGGTTTGAAGGGCCAGCGAGAGAGCGTTACGAAATTCTCGTCCACGCAGCGCTGCCTATAAGCATCGTGCTGACGATTATCAACTATCGTTACCTAATCTTGGTACCGTTCATAGCCTTCTTACCCGACGTGGCACGAGCGATCGGCATCAATATTTCACATTCTTTAGTTATTTTGCCGCTCGTCTTCATTGCGGCGTTCGTGCCTTTTGTGCGCCGGCCCAAGACAGCACTTGTCGCAGGTTACGCGGCTTGTGCTATCTGGGCGAGTCATCTCGTTGTTGACGCGCGTAAATATACTCCTATTCAAAACGTCGGAGGATATCTGTGGAGCGATCTGGTGTTCTATGCTCTCCTACTGACCGTAATAGGGTTTCTGCTTGTGCAGCTCTTGCGTTTCGGCGAAACCAACGCGATGGCAGAAAAGCTGTGACCGCGTGCCTGAGCGTCTCACTCGCCAGCTTTTCAGCTCCCCGGAAAGAATCTTGCTTCCGCTATAGAGCCACTTAAATAGCTTGCGTGACCTTGAAGAATCGCGCTGAGGGCTCCATGCACCATACATATCGCAACGAGGCACAGCGGCGGGAATGGCAGAACCCTGAAAAAATCTTGATGGAAGCAGGGGTCAAGGCCGGCGACGCCCTCATAGATTTGGCCTGCGGATTTGGTTTTTTTGCCATTCCAGCAGCCAAGATGATTGGTTCCAAAGGCGCAGTATGCGGCGTTGACATCGACAGCGAAGCTCTGGAAGAACTACGTGCACAATCCGCGCGAGCAGGTCTGAGCAATCTCCACGTCAAGCTTGCGGCAGCTGAAGACGTTTCTTTATGCAAGCAGTGCGCTGACATAGTGTTTATAGGAATAGCGCTCCACGATTTCAAAGACCCGCTCAAGGTATTGCAGAACGCCAAGAGAGCCCTCAAGACGGACGGCAGACTGATCAATCTAGACTGGAAAAAAGAAAAAACGCCTTTCGGTCCGCCGGTTGAAATAAGGTTTAGTGAAGCGGAAGCCGCGTCTCTCATCGAAAGAGCGGGATACAACGTGGTTTCAGTAGAGGATTCAGGACCGTATCACTATGTGATTTCGGCGGATTTGATTCCTTAGCTTGTTCTGTCGGCCTCGCGAGCGACTTGTATTTTCTTACAATTGTCGGACCACGAAAAAGAATATGGCGTTTCACTTGCATAGAATAAACAGGTTTAGACTATGTGGCAAAAACGTTCTTAATAGGGCTGTCTCGGATAGAAGCGGCACTGATTGGGGGCTGTCACAGTGCTGCCGTCGTTGGCGCAAACCTCGAACAAGCCGAAGTGTCGCGCCCAGCAACTCTCACTTTCTAGTATGCTAATCATAGTGTTTTGGTTGTCGAGACGTTTAAAGCAGAAGTTGCGAAAAAAAATCGATGAAGGAGCCCGGTTTTGCCAGTTTATCCAGTTTCAATGTGTTTGGTTTGCAAATATTATCGAAAAGCCCAGCGGTGTGAAGCGTTTCCGTCGAGAATACCTCAGGCTATCCTTATTGGAAGATATGATCATAGAAAAAGTTTCACAGGGGATCACGGTGTAAGATTTCAGCCAAAAAAAGGTGTTAGTCAAGAAGAGCTTGAAGTCATTTTGAGCATATTTGACAAACCGCGTTCTTAAACGAGTCGAAAATCTAGTCTTTTTACACATTGGCGCCTTAGGCAACGCTAATCTCAGCTTTTTGAAAGAGGCTAACTCTCACTTTCGTTTCTTTTTACTTAAAAATCCAATTTATTTCTTTAGTTCGTAGCTATTGTTTGTGCTAACTTGCTGCTATTCAATTTACAAGCAGCCTTCTTTGACGATGTAATTAAGATATAAAAGATATTAAATATCATTTAAAAACTATTAATTATAATAATATTGATCAGTATTATTTATTTTGTTATGTTGTTTATTATTTATATTATTAAACTAATTAAAAAGTAAGTTAAAAACTCACTATTATAATATTTAAGAAATAGTGTCTAGTTAACTTCGATGAAAACTTCTGATTAATTGAATTAAGCCGTATAGGTCTTTTTTTGCCTAAATTATAACTTTCAGAGGCTTTTTGGCAAAGACGTCCGAAGAGTTTTGTGGGATTTAGAGTTTTGGGCTTCGCTGCAGTTTTCATATATGTCTAAGAGTTTAAGTTATAATTTCATGTATTTCTATTAAGATAACAGCTGTAAATTTCGCAAGTTAGAGCGCGGCGCTAAGTCACATAATTGATCTGATATCGAAATGAAACAGATATGATTTGATGATATCAAAAAAATGAAGTGGATGATTAGTTCAAGGGGTTTTCTTAAATCTATAGTTTTTAGCGCATCAACTCTCACTTTTATAAAAATCACGGAGAGAAACGACATTTAAAAAGCTACTTTTTCGTACGCTTCGCGTAGGTCATCATCGTTAAATTGAAGGTAGACTTGGGTTGTACTGAGGCTTGTATGTCCTAACATGAGCTGTAAACGCCGTAAATCTGTTCCCGACCTAACCATATGTATAGCGAAGCTGTGCCGTAGAGTATGCGGATGTATTTTGACTCCTGACATATTCCCGTATTTTTTTACGATCTTGAATACTCTATCTCTTTTAACAGGAAAAACAGGCTGATCCTCTAGGGTATTTGATGCTAAGATATAGTCGGAGAGCATTTTCAGGGTCTCTTCGTCAAGAGGCACCCTCCTCTGCCGCCCTCCTTTAGCTTTTCTGATGTTAACAACATGGTTCTTGAACTCAATATCGTTCGGCGTGACGTTTATGACCTCACTTACGCGTACGCCAGTTCGCCACATAAAACGTAAGAGCAAATAGTCCCGTAAGTTGGACGTTTCAGCCGCCCGCAATATCTCATCGACCTGCTCGATTTCGAGATAATCGGGTATTTTGGTCATGATGATACAAAAGATAGGTTTTGTATCTTAAAGATTGTCATTTTGAGCCTCTTTGTAGTACGAATATCCTTTTTTGTACAATGAGGAAAAAACCGTATGTATAAAGGTCGCTTTTGTAAGATTTATAAATTTAATATAATTAATTTAATATTAATAAACTAATTTTAAGCTATATTGATCTAAGCGAGATAGCCAATTTAGTTCTGTTGAATTCTGAGTGTAAATTAGCAAAAGTGAGAGAAAGGCAACTTTGCACATGGTTCTAGCTTATGCTACTTTAAAAGCGGAGCTCATTATACTACGTTTTTGACTACTTACCAAATCTTGATTACGATTTTTTTTGCTGGCTTGCTCAACCCAATTTGGCGTGTTCATGTACCGCAGTAAAACAAAACTAGCGGAACGCAACAACCCCAAAGGTCACGTTTTTTAATCATCCCCAACGTGTTATCAGTCGATAAAGCCCGAGCAGCGCAGACTCGATCTGCGCAATACTAGGTTGTGCGATTATCTCATCACCCAGACTTCTGAATTATGAAATAAAGAATGTACGCTCACGCGTAATGCGCTTCATAAGTTCCACTTGTTTACATTGCAGCAAAGAAAATGTCACAGTTAAAGAACTGGATCGAAAACGGTTTTAACTTGCAGATTTCATCTATTAGCTAATTTGCATAATTCACCACAGCAATTTTTAAAAGAGCTTGACATTGTTCTAGTGCTGAGGAAACTACAAACGCGGAGGATAGCTATGAATTCGCAAGACAATCTCGGGTCAAACTCGAAACCTGTAACTTATATACCTATTTACTTAGACGTTCAGACTGTACTTGGCCTGTTATCTCAACTAGCAGGGGGGTTTTCCAACAAATCAACGGTTAAAACAACAGCTGAAGGGATGGATAGTCGCGGCTCCGGTGGTGAACTTGGTGGTAGCGTAGGAATACCAGGTGGCCCTAGCATTTCAGCTAAAGTTGGCCGCGGAAAGGGACGACAGGAAAGCACAAAGACAGAAGAATCGAGAGACGTGCAACAAACCCCTGTGTCATTGTTCGCAACTCTTCGAAATCTTCTCGAGATACACAACCTGATCACTGAACTGACATCTTTGGAAGATTTAGATAATGCGAAAAGAGGCAGTTTTGTTGAGTTTTGGGCTACGCTTAAGTACAGTCCTGTCGTTGAGGCTCTAACTGTCATTAAACAGCTCGCGAGCATAGCAAGTCAGTTGCAAGACCCGAAACGTGAATTGCCGCGAGCTAGGAAACGTAAGGGAAGCGAAGCTAAAAGTGCAAATGTCTCATTTAAGGACATTGACCAAGCAATGGCCGAGTTGATTCAATACCGTTCACTAGATCTTATTGCAGAAATGCTAGACGTTGAAGGCGCTAAGGCAGTTATGTCTATCAACCCCGACAATTTTATCGGTCAAGGCTCTACTGAACTTATGAGCGCTGAGGTTACTGTGCTTGGCAAGATCACTAGGGTTCTCAGATCTGGATCGGACAATAAAATTGACCTTCTACGCAATTCGAGCTTGGGCCAAGTCGAACGCAGTATTATAGAAGAGTTCAAAAAAGGCCCCACTCAGATGGCAAATGGATCGAGTAACGTTGGAGAGTTTTTCAAGTTTGACTTCACAACAGAGCTTCCGGCGCCTGCAATCCAAATTATCCCAGTCGCTATCTATGTGTAGTTGCTACAGCTTTGGTCGGATCGTTCATCAAGCAAAGCTGAAGTCAATAAAGTGAGAGTTGAGGCCTATCTTGTGCGTGCACATAGGTTACCGGCACAGGAGAACGCACCGGCACGCATAACTGTCGTGATTGCCCTTGACAAAAAGTTCAGTTAGAGCAAACGGAGAGTATAACGTTTGGACGATCCGGTTGCCTCATTATCTCGCACAGTCGTTTGCTGGACGTTCGACGCGTACAAATCAAACGGTTCACGATCGAGCGCTTCCTTTTTTGTAGTCGTTTCATCTAGTGACGCAACTGCCGAAAGTTCCGAGAAACCAGAAAACGCCACCTTAAGCGCTAAATCTTCTGTATTCACACGACAATCAAATGTCTATAGATAAGGTTAGCTTCGTGGACCTAAGAGGCTTAACCGAACGACCAGTTTCTTTAGCTACGAACTGAACGAAAAGCTTTCCGGGCGCAAATAGCACAGAAAAGTCCTACCTTGACGAATTTGTAGTTATCTGGGTTCTTGTTTTTTGATTTCAGCTCAATTTCATCCCAATTAACCACAATCGCGAAAGGAAGGGCAGCATGCAGCATTAGAGCTGCTTCTCTGCCTGCCCGCTCTTTCTGCAGTTTTTTTGGTTCTCTTCTAGGAAGTCTTTGCTCCTTTCTTAATACGGTTCAATAGCACGATCTTTGATTTACGGTTTCTTTTTTTCGAATAGCGGCAGCATTGCAGTTTTTTACAGAGGTGATACGTTACTTTGCAAGAGCCACCTTGGCCAGACAAGCACGACAACTTTTACTTTTGGGGGCACGTCCCGCAGTCTGCATCCGTAACAGCGTCCTGTTACAGCAAGCTTTATACGGATTGCGCGCATCACGTAATGTTTATTTGTTATTTGACGGGCGCCTTAGATGTTGTCGCACAAACGAACCGATACTGGCGCGCCTTATACGCACACGAGCCAAAAAGACCAATGCTGAAACAACTCGCGACGAATGAGTGGATCGGTATTCTACGCGATACGGGAGCTTCTCTCGCAGGACCGAAACTGCGGTATGCAGGAGCTTTTCTTGCAGGACCTATCCTCTTTACCGCGCTTGTCACGCTGGCAGTGCGACACCTCATCAACGTTGATTCGTTAGAGGGCTTGAAGAACCACTGGTAACCGTCCGACTTTACGAGGTTCCTGCCCCTATATACACCGTCGTGCTCTTTGTCCTAGTAGGCCTGCTCGCTTTGCTCTTTTTGGTTGCTTCTTGGAGAAGAGATCAACACAAGGACCAAAAAACTGCGTTGAAGTCAGTCAGTTATCGCATAGTTCAGTGTTTTTTGGCCACCGCGTTCCTAATTCTAATCATCCTCGGATTGTTCCAAGGACAGGACTCTATCATAGTCGCTTGGTTTCTGCTCCTTGTGATGTCCCTCCTTATATGGCTTTTAGGGGTCGCTCCGTGGGCAAATCCGAAACGAAGAGATGTCGATCGATTTTGGAGTCAAAGCTCTTTTGTGGTAACGATACTAAACCTGCTCGCCCTCGTTGTGATACTTGGTTTGACACCTAAAGTCTCGTTTTGCGCTCTTCTTGGTTGTTGGTTGACCACTCTCGGGCTACTTAGTCTCTTGGCAATTTACATCGGCTACGTGAGAAACGATCGCTTGCTGGGGATACTCATCGATAAATGCAACCGCGTCAGCCTATCCTATTTCCAGATTCTCATTTGGACGATATTAATCGCGTCTACTTTTCTGGCGCTTGCGTTGGGGAACATTTCAGCAGCTCCGCTCAATTACACACAGAATTGTACAGTGATCAGCGGATGCATTTTGCAGGTTGAATATCTTGAGAATGCGACTCTTGTGCAGCAACACTACATAAATGCGCTTAACATCTCTATCCCGCCGACCGTGTTGGCACTCGCTGGCATCGCTGCAACCTCCCTCGTCGTACCTCCTTTCCTTGTAAAGACTAAAAGAGAGGCCCGGGCGCACGAGGTGTGCGATGCACTCACGTCGTGGATGAACCGTCAGTTTGTCCCTCGACAGGATGACTTCGCGAAGCCTAACCGACAGATGGGTTTAGATTATCACGATGGGGAAAAGCTCATTGACCTTGATTCGATTGATTGTCAAAAATACCGAAAGAGCACTCAAACATTTCCTCAGACTGTGAACTGCCGTATTGACGTGAGGGCGCTAAAACAACGGATTCACAGCACTTTTGACCAGGCTCTCTTGTTGTGCGAACCGCCTGCACCAGATCGGACACCGGCTACTAGTCCCGGCCTTTTCAAGATTATGTATCAGCTCAGAAACAGCGCACAACAAACAATCGAGACAGTCATAGGCACGTCAAGATTTCGTGACTTAGAGAAACCTCAGAAGCTCAAGTTTGAGTTGGATACGCTTACCACGCTTGTCAACACGTGGTCACAGCTCGTCACCACGTTCGCTTTGACACCATTCACGTTCAGCGACTTGCAGGGTTACCAAAGAGACCATCAACAGGATCTGGCAGGGTTTCCCCGAGAATACAACGTCGAGGCTTGCAAAGACGAGTTGCGGCACAGCTTAGGATATATGCGAGCCCACAGCATAGTAGAATGGATCGACGCCTTCAATTGAATGTTCTCCCTTCTAGAAAAGCCGGATTACATTGAATCACTTTACGAGATCGGAAGTAAGCTTCGAGACGGGATCAAGGCCCTCTATCTCACCAGCGAACAAGAGCTGCACGAAACCATAACGTTTGAGCCACTCATGCAAAAGCTTGAAGAGCGGCGCACAGCCTATAGCAAAAAAGAAGCCGCAGGTTCAAAATTAGAGGAAAATGACGCCAACACCCTACTCGCTTTATTACTAAGCACAGAAAAGCATCTCCCCCGACTCTTGCCTGAGGGGCCGTCTCGCGCGAACGTTCGCAGGAGTTTGGTTCAACTGATTGGCGCACTGAAAACAAAAATATCACTCGATGGCATTGTTATGGAGGGGTTGATCGTAAGCCGTCGTCGAACCGGCGATGCGCGTTTTTCCGACGTGTTTTTCGGCGACGAGATCGCGTCGTGGCTTCAAATTGATCTTGCAAAAGTGCAGATGTTCTGCTTCACGCTTGTCCTTGCGCTGGCATACGGGGTAACCACAACTGCGATGTTTTTAGGCGTTTACCCCCCATACTATAATTTCCCTGAAATCCAGCCCGCAATTGCCGGGTTTTTGGCCATCAGCAACGCAGGATACTTAGTTTACAAGCGTGCTCCCCGCCATACTCCTAGCACGAGTAGTTCAGATTGATGCTCGGAATGGGAAGGGCAGAAGTGAGAGACGTCCAGAATATCAACTTTAACCTCCGACGCCTTGGCGGGACTAATGGTCTCTGATACAGCCATACTGGAGTGATATGGACTTGCTACGTCTGAGACTAAAGAGAAACGATTACGCGGACAGATGTAACAAATAGACAGCTTAGGCACGCGCATTCTTGGAGCAACTCCCGGTAAGCCCTGCTGATGGACTAAGATTTTTGTTGCATGGGCTGCTGTTAAAAAAGATTGCCGCAAATGGCGTTGTGCACGAATGGGATCAGGCTTGAGCAATAAATCGCTCGAGAGCATCCTGACTTGGCGCAAGTGCCGTGAAAGATCGTCAACACGTGTGCCAAAAGTGCCGCCGTTGATGCTCGTTTCAAGCGTGTTTTCATAGCATTTCTCTAGGTACTCTGGGACGATAACTACACACAAGAGAGGACTTATTGCCATCAAACGCCGTTGCGTCATGCACCCTTGAATCACCATACCTGGCAGCCGCTAGGTAAAGGCAGCTGCCTAAACTTTTTGTTTAAAATTTCAACGGAGCGCGATTTGGCGTTTTCCCGTAGTCCACTTTATATATCCCCTCTTGGTTGAACATGTAATTAGTGAATAAAATGGAACCGAATATGAATATGCCGTCGATTACGATCGACGAACTTGTTGCTCCTCGGCGCCGGCCCACAGAGGTTCCCGAGATCAGTCTTGAACGAAAGCGGATCGAAAGACAACGAGTAGACAGAACGAGGGGGGGCAGGTAAATGCCCTGCGCAGACCTTGCACGACGCCGCGCATTCGACTCGGCACGTAAGCGCAGGCAAATGGCCTAGGGGTGGACGAAAAAAAGGGCGGACATGTGTCTAACCCCCGCCGAAATTAAAAATGCGCCCCCCGAGGTTTCCGAGACGAAAGTATATTGATGCGCACTGTAAACCTCATATGAATGCGTTTCATGGTTAAATGCAAATACCTTTTAAAAGAGAGGGACCTATGAGTCCGACCACTCGCGTCGTCAGATCGTCTTGCAGGGGCTGCCATGGCGTCTGCCAGGTCCTTGTCCATATGGAGGGCGACAGGGTCGTCAGGGTTGCAGGTGACCCGGACAGCCCGACAAGCCGGGGTTACATCTGCCCGAAGGGGGCGGCCGCCCCTGAGATACTCTACCATAAGGATCGGCTCACCCATCCATTGAAAAGGGCGGGAATGAGGGGCGAGAACAGGTGGGAGAGGATCTCC
>Ga0187861_10000908_pt1 | contig 32551 bp, 32 predicted proteins | sample June2016WEW_10_1_3_FD_132986 | JGI IMG/M metagenome (GOLD analysis project Ga0187861, IMG submission 132986) | Peatland microbial communities from SPRUCE experiment site at the Marcell Experimental Forest, Minnesota, USA - June2016WEW_10_100 | ecosystem: Environmental > Terrestrial > Soil >...
CAACAGGGGCTTGGTGGATGGTTTCATGCCCACCAGCGTAAAAGAGTGCGCCGCGGGTGTCCAGCTCTTTCGCCAATCCACCTCCCCCTCCGTCACTTAGCTCCATCGGAAATCCGCCCTGAAGTTTGAAGTGCTCAGCCCCACCAGAGAATTTCGAGTTTCGAGTTTCGAGTTGCGAATTCGTGAGGGTTCGTGAGGTCGGCGTGCGAGGTTTGCCGCGACCCTCCTCCGGGTGCTCAACTCTCAACCATCAACCATCAACCTGATTGCGGCTCGCGAGGACGTTCCACCGGGCAATGAACAGGGAAGACGCGAAGGCGCGAAGAACAACTGCACGAATCCTTCGCGTCCTCCCGTCTTCGCTGTTCGGCCCATCTTTGGCCTCATCTTCGGCCTTTCCAAGCGGCGGCGGGTCGCTTAACGTCCGCTCCGCTCAAGGTTCCATGCCGAGCGTTTTCATCAAGACTTATGGCTGTCAGATGAACGAGCGCGATTCGGAAGCGGTCGCCGCCCAGTTCATCGCCCGGGGCTATGCCCTCGCTACTTCCGAGGCCACGGCCGACGTGGTGCTGCTCAACACGTGCAGCGTGCGCGACGCCGCCGAGCAAAAGGCGCTCGGGCGGATGACGCAACTGGCGTCCAAGGCCCGCAAACAAAAGCGCCAGGTCGTGCTGGGCTACCTGGGCTGCATGGCGCAAAGCCGCGCCGGGGAGTTGCTCGGGGGCGGGGTCAAGCTCGTGCTGGGCACGCAGAAGCTGCACCGCGCGGCGGAATACGTGGACGACCTGCTGGCGGGGCGCACCATGGCGGTGTGCGACACCGCGGCCGAGGCGGGCAGTGAAGCCCACATCCGGGACCATGTCCTGGCGCTGAACCGCCCCCGGCCACCGGTGAAGGCGTTCGTCAGCATCATGCAGGGCTGCAACCAGCATTGCACCTTCTGCATCGTGCCCCAAACGCGCGGCGAGGAGCGCAACCGGACCATTGAGGACATCGTCGCCGAATGCCGCGGACTCGCGGAGCGCGGCGCGCGGGAGATCACCCTGCTGGGGCAGATCGTCACCAGCTATGGCCGGCGGACGATCCCGGACCGCGACGGACGGACGGCGTTCGTTCAGTTGCTCGAAGCGGTGAATGCGCTGCCCGGTCTGGAGCGCATTCGGTTCACTTCGCCGCACCCGAAAGGTTACGGTCCCGATCTGGTGGCGGCCTACACGCGGCTGCCGAAACTCTGCGAGAGCGCGCACCTGCCCGTCCAGAGCGGCAGCAACCGGATTCTCAAGCTGATGCACCGCGGTTATACCCGGGAGCGATTCCTCGAACTCGTGAGCCAGCTTCGCGCGGCGCGGCCGAATCTCGGCATTAGCACCGACATCATCGTGGGATTCCCCGGCGAGACGGAGGCGGATTTTGCCGAAACACTCGACCTTGTCCGGCAGGGGCAGCTCGAATTTGCGTTCGTCTTCAAGTACTCGCCACGACGCGACACGCCGGCGGCGGCGATGCCCGACCAGGTGCCGGAAGCAGTGCGCGAGGAACGGCACGCGCGGTTGCTGGAACTGGTAACGGCGATCGGCGCCGCCCGGTTCCAACAAATGGTGGGCCAAACCGTGCAGGTGCTGGTGGAGGGCCCGAGCCGCCGGAACGCCGCCCGGCTCGAAGGCCGCACCCGCTGCAACAAGATCGTGGTCTTCGAAGGCTCGCCGCGCCACATTGGCGAACTGCTCGACGTGCGGATCACCGCGGCCAGCGCCATCACGCTTTACGGCGATCCGGCGAGCCTGAATCCCGATTAATCCATGAAACTCTCGCTCCTGTCCCTGCTGCTCGGCCTGGGTATTGGCCTGCCACAAATCTACGGCCTGGCCCGCCCCGCCGCGCTCGCCCAAGCCCTGCGCGAATTCCCGCGTTCGCTGACCTGGGGCTACCTCCTGATGCCGTTGGGCACGGCGTGGTTCCTGTGGAACCTCAGGAGCGACCAGATTTCCGACTTCGATGCCTTCAAGCCCATCCTGTTCGCCGGGTTCGCCATCATCGGGATTGGGACCTGTGTGTTTGTACGCGACTTTCTGGCGGTGCGCGGTCTCGCGGTCGTGGTGCTGCTGCTGGCCAAGCTGGTGCTTGACTCCGCGCGGTGGGTGGACACGGAGTGGCGGCTGGTGCTGGCCGTGGGAGCCTATCTCTGGATCGTGCTCGCCGTCTGGTTCACGATCTCACCGTGGCGGCTGCGCGACCTCATCGGTTTCCTCACGGTGAACGAAACCCGCGTCCGCCTGTTCTGCGCCCTGCGGCTCGGCCTGGCGCTGCTGCTCATCGGGCTCGGGCTGACCGTGTTCCGACAGGCGTGCGGTGGGTTCTACTGACCGACACGACCGCGTGGCCGGGGCGGTCGCCGCGGCGCGCTCCACGCTGCAGCGGATTGTCGTGCTGCGCGGCGGGGCGATCGGCGATTTCATGCTGACCCTGCCGGTGCTGACGGCGTTGCGCCGGCGTTTCGTCGGCACGCCGTTGACCGTCATCGGGCAGCCCGCGGTGACGCCGCTGGCGCTGGCGGGCGGCCTCGCCGACGAAGCGCGCTCACTCGAGGGCCGCCAGCTTGCGGGTTTCTTCCAGCCGCAGGGCGAACTTGACGCCGGTGTTCGCGCCGTGTTCGGCGAAGCACAGTTGGTGGTTTCGTATCTCCACGATCCTGCACGAATCCTCGAACAGAACGTGCGGCGGTGTCTGCCGCCCAACGCGCAGTTCCTGGGCGGACCACATCGGCCAAGCGAGGCGGCGGGCGTTCACGCCACTGACGCGTTGCTGGCACCGCTGCGGGATCTTGGCATCACGGACGCAGACCCAGTTCCGCGGCTGGCCCTGCCGGCAACGACGACCTCGTGGAAACCAAGGCCAACACTGCGATGGCTCGCAGTGCATCCCGGCAGCGGGAGCCAACGCAAGAACTGGCCGGAGGCGAACTGGGCCGGGCTGCTCGAAACACTGGCGGAAGACGCGGGCACTGGCCTCCTTCTGGTTGGCGGTGAAGCGGAGGCCGGAACCATCGAGCGGTTGTGCCGCCACGTTCCGGCCGCGCGGCTGCGGGTCGCGCTGCAACGACCGCTCCCTGAACTGGGAGCCTGGCTGGGCCAGTGTGCGGCCTTCCTGGGCCATGATTCGGGCATCACGCACCTGGCGGCCGCCGTGGGTTTGCCCGTCGTGGCGCTCTGGGGCAACACGGCGGAGGCGGTGTGGCGCCCGCGCTGCGCCCGGCTGCGGATCGTCCGTGGGCAGCAGGGAGTGACTTCGATTTCCCGGCAAGACGTGGTGGCGGCGCTAGCCGACCAAGTCGCCGCCCACGTAGACTTGTAAGTCCTCGAGTTGCCCGGTCGGCGAGACTTTCAGCAGGCAGAAATCAGCGGGCTGCCTGACGGCCAGGGGAAAAGACAATCCCATCCATTCGGCGGGCGCGACCGATTGGCGTTCCCAGGCGGACTGCCAGGGCGCACCCAACCGGGACGTGAGCCGAGTAATGACGGACGACAACAGCGTTGGCATTCACAAACAAATTGAAATTAATTTCCCCTTATCGTGAGGCGAGCGAAATCTAAATGGCAGAATAAAGAGGTTCCCCTTATGGCCCGTCACTGGGCCGTCCAGCCACCATCCATGACCAGATCGGTGCCGGTGATGAAGGCCGCTGCATCGCTGCAAAGATAGAGCGCGAGCCGGGCGACCTCGTCCTCCGCGCCCCACCGCCCCAGCGGGATGCGGGAGGTGAACTCGCGGCTGAGTTCGACACTTTGCAGGATCGGCGCGTTCATCTCGGTCGCCACCGGCCCCGGACTGATGCCGTTGACGGTGATCCGCTCGGGCGCCAGCTCGAGCGCCAGCGCGCGCGTCAGCCCCAGCAGCCCGGTCTTGCTGGCCGCGTAAGCCGTCCGCCCGGGCAGCGCCACGTGGCTCATGATCGAGGTCAGGTTGATGATGCGCCCGTAACCGCGACCCTGCATCATCGGCAGGACGGCGCGGCATACCAGGAAGGCGCCCGTCAGGTTGGTGTCCAGCACCTGGCGCCACTCGGCGAGCGTGAATTCCGTCAGGCCTTTGCGGATGTTGACGCCCGCGTTGTTGACCAGAATGTCCACATGCCCATATTGATCCCGGACCTGGGCGGCGAGATGTCCGACCTGGGCCTCGTCCGTGACATCGGCGGGCACGCCGATGGCCTTGACGCCGCGGGATTGCGCGAGGGCCGCCACGGCCGCGAGGTGGTCAGCGTTGCGGGCGTTGAGCACCAGGGCGGCGCCCGCCTCACCCAGCGCCAGGGCAATGGCCCGGCCCAGTCCACGGCTCGCGCCCGTCACCAGCGCCACGCGCCCCTGCAGAAACCCGTCGCTCATCGGAGCGAGCATGGAAGAACCGCCGCGCCCGGTCAATCACTCGCCGTTAACGTGTCGCCGCTACCGGCGGCACCGTAGAGGACGGCCACCTGCCCGATGATCCGCAAATACTCGACCCCTTCCTCCTCAAGGCTTCGGAAAGAGGTTGCGATCATGGATCTCGCGCGGGTTCTTCAACCGCGAACGCATTCACCAGCTCCGGCTCAGCCGCGCGCGCGGTGTCAGCCGCCGCCATTCCAGGGTCTTGAACGGATTCAGCGCCGCCGGGGGGTTGAACGCTTCCAGGCGCGATTCGTTCACGGGACAACTCTCACATGTGGGCGACGATGTTGTCGCCAAACTCCGAGCACTTGATCTGCGTCGCGCCTTCCATGAACCGCGCAAAATCGTAGGTCACGCGCCGGCTAGCGATGGCGCCGTTGAGGCCCTTGAGAATGAGATCCGCGGCCTCCGTCCAGCCGAGGTGGCGGAACATCATTTCCCCGCTGAGCACCACGCTGCCGGGATTGACCATGTCCTTGCCCGCGTATTTAGGACCAGTGCCATGCGTGGCCTCGAAGATGGCATGGCCGGTGATGTAATTGATATTCCCCCCCGGCGCGATGCCGATGCCGCCCACCTGCGCCGCCAGCGCGTCGCTGAGGTAGTCGCCGTTGAGGTTCAGCGTCGCAATGACGTCAAAGTCCTCCGGCCGGGTGAGTACCTGCTGGAGGGCGATGTCGGCGATGGCATCCTTGATGACGAGGCCCGCTCCGGGCCGGCCCTCGGGGATGCGGCACCACGGACCGCCGTCCATCTCGACCGCCCCGAAGTACTGCTTCGCCACCTGGTAACCCCAGTCGCGAAACGCGCCCTCGGTGAACTTCATGATGTTGCCCTTGTGCACCAGCGTCACGCTGCGACGCCGGTTCGCAATGGCGTGGCTGATCGCGCTGTGGATCAACCGCACGCAGCCGCTGTAGCTCACCGGCTTGATGCCGACACCCACCCGCACTTCGGCAGGAAAGCCGGCCACGCCGACCGTCTTCCAAAATGCCTCCGCCTTGGGCTGCGTGCCGAAGCGGATCTTCTCGAAACTCTTCGGAAATTCGCGTTCCAGGAAATCCAGAACCTTCCGGGCCTCGGGCGTGCCGGCCGCATACTCGATGCCGGCGTAAATGTCCTCCGTGTTTTCCCGGAAAATGACCATGTCCACCTTCTCCGGATGTTTCACCGGGCTGGGCACGCCCGGGAAATACTGCACCGGCCGCAGGCAGACGTAGAGGTCGAGCATCTGCCGCAGGGCGACATTCAGGGACCGGATGCCGCCGCCGATCGGCGTGGTGAGCGGTCCCTTGATGCCCACCAGATATTCCCTGAAGGCCTCGACGGTGGCATCGGGGAGCCAGGTGTTGAACCGTTGGAAGGCGGCCTCGCCGGCGAAAACCTCGAACCAGGCGACCCGGCGGACGCTGCCGTAGGCATTGGCCACCGCGGCATCGAACACGCGCTGACTGGCGGACCAGATGTCCGGCCCGGTGCCATCGCCGCGAATGAAAGGAATGACCGGCTGGTCCGGCACGTTCAGCTTGCCGGCGGACATTGTGATGCGACCGCCGGCGGGCGGCGTGATGGCTGCAGTTGACATGAGGTGGGTGGCGGACGGAACGACGCGATTAACCGACGGCGGCGAGCCGGGCCGCGGGTGCCGTCGCCAGTTTTTCCTTCACCTGGGCCACGGCATTCTCCGCAGTCAGGCCGTGTTTGGTGCGCAGGTAATCCACCGAGGACGCATGTTCGATGAACTGGTCGGGCCAGCCCATGCGCACCACCGGCGTGGCAATGCCCTTTTCGTTGAACAGTTCGAGCACGCTGCTGCCGTAGCCGCCCATGAGGACATGGTCTTCAAAGGTCACCACGACATCCGCGGCCCGGCCGAAGAATTCGTGCGTCGCCTCGTCGAGCGGCTTGGTGAAACGCGGATTGACGATGGCCACGTCACAGCCCTCCGCGCCCAGCAATTCGGCCGCCCGGCGGGCCATGCCTTGCAGGTTGCCCAACGCGAAGAGCGCCACCTTGCGATTCCCGTTGTGGGCGAAGTTGCGGCGCACCTCGGCCTTGCCGATCTCCAGCAACCGTGGCTGGTTCTTGATCGGCACCCCCTCGGCGGCGCCGCGCGGATAGCGCAGAAACACCGGCAGCGCTTGCTGCGTGGCCGTGAACATCATGTCCGCCAGCTCGTCCTCATCGGCCGGCGCCATGGCAATGATGTCCGGCACACAACGCAGGTAGGCAATGTCGAACAGACCGTGGTGCGTGGGTCCGTCGTTGGCCGAAAGCCCCGCGCGGTCCATGCAGAAAATGACCGGCAGCTTCTGCAGGGCCACGTCGTGGATGATGCAATCGTACGCCCGCTGCAGGAAAGTGGAGTAGATGGCCACGAACGGCCGGTAACCCATCGTCGCCATGCCGGCGGCGAAAATCACCGCGTGCTCCTCGGCGATGCCGACATCGTAATAGCGGTCGGGGAGCGCCGTTTCGAGCTGCTTGAGGCCGGTGCCCGACGGCATGGCGGCCGTGATGCCCACCAGGGTGGTGTCGCGGCGACAGAGCCGGACCAGGGTGTTGCCGAAGACCTCCTGGTAGGAAGGCGGCGTGCCCGCCTTGGTCGCCAGCGGATCACCGGTGTTGACGTCGTAAGGCCCGACCCCATGGAATTTCTCGGGCGAAGCGAGGGCAGCGTCGTAGCCCTTGCCCTTCTGCGTGATGACGTGCAGGACCACCGGCTTGTCACATTGCCGGGCATACTCCAGCGTCGTGATCAACAAGGGCAGATCGTGGCCGTCAATCGGCCCCAGGTAACGCCAGCCGAGTTCCTCGAAGATCAGGCTGCTGCCATAGCCGCCCCGACCGTCGGCATCGAGCGGTTTCGCGCCCTGCTGGAGGGCCGCCCCGGACACGGCGCTCTTCAGCGCTTCCTCGGCCTTGCGCCCCAGCTTGAGGGCGAGCTGCCCCTGCGGCAGGCGGGAGATCCACTTTTCGAAATCCTTCTGCAACTGGGTGTAGCGCGGATGGCGGATGAGCTTGTTCAGGTAATTGGCGATGCCCCCGACGTTTTTCGCGATGCTCCACTCGTTGTCGTTGAGGATGCCGATGAAGCGCTTGGTCGTCGAAGCGATGTTGTTCATCGCCTCGTAGGAGATGCCGTTGGTGAGCGCGGCGTCGCCGAAAATGCACACCACGTTCTCGTCACTCCCGCGGCGGTCGCGCGCGGCGCACATGCCCAGGCCGGCGGAGAGCGCCGTGCCGGCGTGCCCCGCCCCGTAAGCGTCATGCTCACTCTCGGTCCGCAGCGCAAAACCGTTCAAACCGCCGGTCGTGCGAATCGTATGAAACCGGCTCTTGCGGCCGGTGAGCAGCTTGTGGACGTAACACTGGTGGCTCACGTCCCAGACGAACTTGTCGTGTGGCGTCGTGAACACCCGGTGCAGCGCCAGGGTGAGTTCCACGACGCCGAGGTTGGGGCCCAGATGGCCGCCGTTGAGGGAAAGCACCGTGATCAACTCTTGCCGGATTTCCTGCGCGAGTTGCTGCAATTGCTCCATCGTCAATTTCTTGACGTGGGCGGGGTTGTCCACCATGTCCAAAAAACGGGTCATCAAGCTTCGGTCGTGTCGGCGGCCAGGGGTTTAAGGCTCAAGGCCCCCTCCGCGCCCTTTTCCAACTGCTGAATCTTCACTTCGGCGGCGGCGAGTTTGGCCTGGCAGATTTCCACCAGCTTCGTGCCCGCTTCGTACCGCTCCAGCATCGCTTCCAGCGGCAAATCGCCGGCCTCCATCGCGGCCACGATGCTCTCCAGTTGCTTCAGCGCCTCTTCAAAAGGCAGGTCCGCGCCGGCGACACCGCCGGCTGCAGAGGTCTTGGTCGCCTTCGACATCGGCCCGACCCTAGTGGAACCAGTCCGCGGCGTCCAGTCGTTTAGCAGGCCCCGCCCGCCACCGCCCGGCCGACCGTGCCCGGTCAAGGAAGCTTGACGTGCGACGGCGAGTTGGCGAAAACAAGCCCGCATGCAACACCGCTCCATCTCCTGGCTTTGCGCCCTGTCCTGCGCCTGCCTCCTCGGCGCCTTCACATCCCGGACGGCGGACACTCCGGCCGCCAAATGGGAATCCCTCTTCAATGGCAAGGATCTCACCGGCTGGGCGCCCGTGCACGATGTCACGTTCGAGGTCAAGGACGGCAACCTCCGCCTGGTAAAAGGCACGGGCTGGCTCCGCACCGAGAAGCAATACACCAATTTCATCCTGGAGTGCGAATGGCGGGCGCTGGTCGAGAAATACGACAGCGGCATCTTCGTCCGCGCCGGCCTGGAGGGCAAGCCGTGGCCAACCAACGGCTGGCAGGTGAACCTCCGTTACGATTCCCTCGGCGGCCTCGTGCGCGGCTACAATTCCGTCGTTCCTTCGGAAACGCCCAAGATGCCGGTGAACCAGTGGGTCAAGTTCCGCCTCGAAGTCCGCGGCAAGAAAATCACCCTCACCGTGAATGGCGAGGAAGCCTGGACCTACGACAAACTGGATGCGGAGAAGGGCTATATCGGAATCCAGGCGGAGGAGTTCGCGTTTGATTTCCGCAACCTCCGCGTCCAGGAACTGCCCGCCGCCGATCCCGCCCCTGTCAAGTAATTCGCTCCGCTCGCCGCCCGGCAACTTCAGTAACGGGTCGGTAACGGGCAGGTTTCACTGGTCGGTGGGGGGCCGTCCCCGCGAGCCGCGGTCAGGTTGATGGTTGATGGTTGGGAGTTGAGCGACCGGAGGAGGGTCGCGGCAGGCTTTGCACTCCAACCTCACGAATCCTCACCAATTCGACCCTCAGTCCTCACACCTCATCGCTCGCTCAGGCGCGGCGTCGCCCCGCGCCAGTCTGACCGCCGCAAACACCAGCAGTCCCGCGCCGATCAGATACACGACCCCGCCGAGGGCGATGGCGTGGCTCATGTTGGCCATCGGGCTTCCATAGTGGCCGTGCTGGGTCGCCCAGCCCACAAACACCGGCCCCAGCGCGCCGCCGCCCCAGCCGACTGTGTTCATCAATCCCGCGGCCGAAGCCCGCGCCCGCAGCGGCACCACGTCGAACAGCGCCGCGAAAATGTTGGCGTCATAAAGCCCCTTGCATAACCCGAAGGCCGCCATCGCGCCCAGCAGCGTGGCGACATCGCGCGTCATCCCCACCAGCACCACAAACGTCGCGCCCAGTCCCAGTCCGGCCGCCTGGACCAACATCCGCCCGCCGGCCCAACGCCGCGCCAGCCGGTCGGCCAACCACCCGCCCGCCGGCACGCTCGCCGCGCTGGCCAGGTGGATGAACACCGTCCCGCCCAGCCCCGCCGTTGTCAGTCGAAAATCGAATTTCTCGACCAGAAACGTCGGCGTCCAGGTCAGGAAAATCGTGGCGACGAAATTGGCCCCGAGGAAGACCGCCATCAGTACCAGCGCGGTCGGCGTGCGCAGGAGCAGGCTCAGGGTCTGGCGGGCGGACCACGGCGCCGGCTCGGCTGGCAACGGCTTCGCTGCTGTCTCCGCCAGCCCCCGACGTGGCTCGCGCAGGAAGACCAAAAGCACGAGCGCCAGAACGATCCCGGCCGCGCCAAAACAGTAAAAGCCGTACCGCCAGCCGTGCCGCTCGGCAAACCACGCGCCGATCCAGCTTCCCAGAATCGTCCCAACATAGACGCTGGATTGGTGCAGCGACATCGCCCGCGACCGCGTGGCCGGCCCGTGATAATCGCTCAGCATGGACATCGAAGCCGGGAAGTAAAATGTCTCGCCGAGTCCCTCCAAGGCCCGCACCGTCACGAAATGCCACAGCCGCCCGCACCAGCCGGTGGTGACGGTGATGCAGCTCCAGAACACGCAGCCGCCGAGGATCAAGGGCTTGCGCGGCCACCGGTCGCCCACGAACCCGGCCAGCGGGGCGGCGCCGGCATAAACCCACATGAACGCCGACGCGATCCAGCCAAGCTGCTCCGCATTGAAACCGAACTCCGCCTTTAGTTTCGGAAAAACCGCAAAGATCGCCTGCCGGTCGGCGTAGTTGAAACAGCAGATGAACCAGAGCATGAACACCACCCACCACTTGTAATGGGAGCGGGTGGCGGGCGCCGCCGGGTCTGCGCCAGGGCGACTCAGATCAGATTCCATTCGCGGTAAAGCTGCCGCAGTTCCCCCACCAACTGGTCGTAGCGTTGCTGCGTCGCAGCCGAAACCGGGCTCTTGGGTTCACCCACAAACAAGCCGCGGGCCGCTATGGCGGCCGCGACGTTCAGCGGGAACTCGAGCGTGTCCACCCGTTTGACCACCTCCGCCAGCCGCGCCGTGGCCGCCCTGATCGCCACCGGGTCGCCCGCCTGCACCGCGTTGAACACCGCCACCGTCAACTCCGGCACGGCATTGGCCAGACCGCTGACCAGGCCGACGGCCCCCATCGCCATGGCCTCGGCCAGCCGACCGTCCGCGCCCGTGAACACGCAAAACCGCTTCTGGCGGCCAAGTTCGACGAGGTCGCGGTGATAACTGAACTCGCCGCCGCTCTGCTTGATCCCGGCCAGCGGCACCCGGTCGGCCACCGCGGCAACTGTCTCGAGAGCAATGCGGTTGCCCGTCCGCTCCGGAAAATTGTAGAGGAACAGCGGCAGGCCGACCGCGGTGGTCTGGCGGATGAAAAACTCGGCCAGGTCGGCCTGCGCCAGCGGATAGAACCACGGTGACAGCATGGCAACGCTCGGAAAACCCAGTTCACGCGCCCGCTGACCCAGCCTCGTCACGGCGGCGGGCTGAACATCGCTGATGTTCACCATCGCCGGCCAGTCGCCGGCATGACGGCGGACCAACTCGATGAACTCGAGCCGCGTGGCCAACGAGAGGCGGACAAACTCGCCCGTGCTGCCCAGCACCATCAACCCGTGGACGCCGTGCCCGCGCAAAAAGGCGAGATTGGCCGCCAGGCCGGATTCCACAATCCGCCCGGCGGCATCAGTGGGCGTCCACAGCGCAACAAGAATCCCCGCAGTCGGCAAAGACATAGGCGCTGACTCTACGCGCCCCGGGTTGTTTCGACAAGGCGCGGTCACGACCTGGTAGGGCGAACCCCCGGTGAGCCGGCCTATGGCCAGGAAACAGCCTCATCGCGGAAAGCTCCTTGGGCGTGGTGGGTCGTGGATCGCCGGGCCGCGATGGCGGATCCTTCGGGTCGGTACGGCCGCGCTGCGCCGCGGCCCGAACTTACCGGCAGGGAGACGGGGACCCGATGTGTTGTTGGTTGAGGGTTGATCGTTGATGGGTGGCAAACGTGCGGCGCGGCTAAGCCGGTACGGCCGCGCTGCGCCGCGGCCCAAACTTGCCGACAGGAAGATGGGGACGCGGCGCGTTGAGGGTTGAACGACGAAATGGACGGTGGATTGCGAAAGACGCGAAGATGGGTGGTCCATGACCCACCCTTCGTCACTCACCCTCCGTCATTCGCCCTTCGCATGGGTGGCCCGCCGACCGCTGGGCGGCGGGAGAGTTGTCGCGGCCTGTCTGCGCCCGTCTGCGCCTGTCTGCGGCCGCACAGGCAGATGCCGATCCGCACAGGCAGATGCCGATTCGCACAGGCAGATGCCGATTCGCACAGGCAGATGCCGATTCGCACAGGCAGATGCCGATTCGCACAGGCAGATGCCGATTCGCACAGGCAGATGCCGATTCGCACAGGCAGGCCTGTCTGCGTGCCGCACAGGCAGGCCCGGCGGTCCAAGACACTGCGGACTTGCCCGGGACGCCCGGCTCTTCTAGTTTGTCGGCATGAGTACGGTTGCGGAAATAAAACACGCCTTCGCGCGGCTGCCCGAACGCCGGAAGGCCCAGCTTGCCCGCTGGGTGCAGACGCAAGTGAACGACCGCTTGAGCGACGACGAATTGATGGCCCTCGCCTCCGAAGGGGCACGCGCGCTGGACCAGCGGGAGGCTCAAGATGCCAAACGTAAGCCGCGGTGAGGTCTGGCAGATTGACTTCGGCCTCGCCGCCAAAGTTCGTCCCGCTTTGGTGCTTGGCTGCGACATCGCCGGGGAAGACCGGGTTTTGGTCGCCACCGTCTATCACACCACGGTCTTGCGTGGCTCGCGCTATGAAGTGCCGCTGCACGTTCCGGGTCTGGAGGCGGGCGGCTTCGATGCGCAAAGCCTCTACACCGTCCCTGCCGCGAGGCTCCTCCGCCGGCGGGCGGTGCTCAACCCGACCCAGATGTTGGCGGTCGAGGAGAAAGTGAAGCTCTGGCTCGGCCTGGATTAGCGTGACTCCCTGCTGACGAATTGCTGGCAGCAAGGGAGCGCCACCCAAGACAAACCCCGGTAGGGCGAACCTCCCGGTGAGCCGCAGTCCTTCTGCTTGGGCCTTGGCAGAAGCCGCGTCCTATTCGACGCGGACCCGGTAGAACCGCGTCGGCTTCGTTGCCGTGCCGTCGGTGAGGGTGATCGTGCCTCTGGTGCCGGGCGTGTGCTACTGCCGCACGGCGCGAACTCGGAAATAACGCACCTGGCTGGAGGTGCCGTAGGTGCCCGGCAGCGCTTGGACCCAATCCACGAAGTTGGTGCTCGATTCCAGCAGAATGTCCACCGGCCCTTGCGCATCCGAAGGGATCACTACCGCGCTGCTCGGCGTGAATGTTCCGCTCAACTTCGTGACCTTGAGCGCGCAGAAGCCGGCACCATTGAAATCGGGCCTTGAAAACGTCAGCATGGCGGGGCCGGCAATCACACGTATGCCCCCGCTTGTATCCCAGCTTGTAGCTTGGAACGAGGCATAACCGAGACTGATCAGTGAACCAAAGTTCGTGCTGCCGGCTGCGATGGGAAAGCTTACTGACACATCACACCCTACACTCCCCCATTCAACTATGCTGTCAGCGCCGATGAGGATATTTGTCGAACTTGGGTAAGCATAAGCGTTCGTGACATTTAATGAAGAGGCACGGCTTAGGACAATCGTTATCACGTCCGCGCACGCTCCCGGGCTGAAGGCAAGGAGGCCCACAACAACCAACGAGTAGAGGAGGTTCCTTTTCATACAGAGATGTTCATTCTGATTCTGACGTTCTTCCAGGTTGCTACCACCGCCACCGCGGCACCTGTAATCCGCCGCGGCAACAAATCCGATCTAGTTTGCGATCGTCATTTAAACCCAGCAGCTCAAGGCGATCATGTGTCACCAACAAGAGCATTCCCCATCCTCATTTCGCCGTTGCGCTTGGTCTGCTGGCACCCGACTGGACGGCATTGAAATGCCTTCCAGACGAAGTGCCCGGTGATGCCGGGCCGACTCCGTGCTTGATTGATACAGTTCCATAATAGCTGCCGCCCCACCCGTTTTGATTATCTATAAACACATAGTAGTTTCCAGCCTCTTTGGCTATGTACTTAAGTGGAAGTCCGATGTCCTGCGCGAGCAGCTCACTGGAAAAGCTGAGCAGCGTTAATTCAATATTGTTGTCGCTAGGCTGGTCGAGCGAAAGCAAGTCGCGGGCCTGTAAAGACACAACGTACTTACCATAATCACGGATGTTATTGTCAAACGATACATTGATTACCGACCCATTTATAATCGTTGCCAGGCTCTTTCGATTAGCGTTCAGGAAGTACACGCTAAACGAAACTGTGGAATTATTAACCGGAATAAACTGAACCGTATAGCGGCCAGTTTTCAGAATCGCTTTCGCTCCCGTAATCGCATTAGCGGACACAATCTCGTTCAGGATTTCATCGCCGTCAGGGCCTGAGATCTTTAACGTCATATCATCATTCATAGCCTGGATTAGAAATGAAACAACGTCGCCAACGCTAAGGTCCATATAGTAGCTTTCACCCGACGAGGTGAGATGATAGGTACTATCCATCGACATCTGTGAGTCTAGTGTCTTGTACAGGAAAATGTCAGGAGCAACATCCTTGGCAAAATACGGATCGTGAAACACTCCGATCTCGCCCGCAATATCGAACGTGGCGAGCCTGAAAACCTGGCTTGCACTGTCAAACGTGAAGTCCGCACGGATCAGGTCATTTAAAGTGCTCACCGAGGAATTCGCGCGCATGTCGGCGACGGAAAAACCGCTGTCCGAAGGCGTAAAAACAGCCCCGGCCAAATTGAGATCCGAGAGCCCAGGAATTCGATCTGTTGCGTTGCCAGGAACCTGTTGGACTTTCCAATATTGTGTACCTTTGTCGGCGGTGAAAGGCAGGCTCATCTGGCCTCCATTGCCCGTTACTGGTTGGTCGTAGGCAGTCCAGGTCTTTAGGTCTTGACTGACGTAAAGTTGGTAGAGTTTGCCGTCCTCCGAGGGAAAGCTGATTTGAACTGCCCTCATGATCGCGAGGCTGGTTGACTGCGACGGCACCAGATAGATGAAGGTATCAGGCGGAGATGCCGCACCCTTGAACGAGGGCGAGGGTGTCAAGTGAATCTGGGTGAAATTCCAGTCAAAGGTATTCGGGTCAGCAGGAGCAGATAAATCATAAGTGAGCCAAGCGCCCCAGCACGGTGTGCCGCCGTCGGAGAACTGGAACCACTGATAGCCGCCCGCCGACACCGGTCCGCCGATGACAGGGAGCAGGGTGAATTGGGGGACAGTGGCTACAATGTCGCCAGTCGTCGTCGCGGTGCGGCGAAGCCGGAGGTTATTGCCGCCAACTACAGCGGTAGCGCCAGCACGCGGGGTCCCATTGCATTCGGTGACATTAAAGGAGCCATCCGGGTTCACCGATTCTACAAACGCCACGTGCGGTTTTCCGTTAGTCCAAGCGGCAATTGCCCCCACCGCTGGTGTTGTGCCAACGGAGAGTCCAGCAGCCGTCGCGTCGGCCGGCCATGTATCCGCTGAGTTCAGGAATATTCCTGTGCCATCCTTTCGGTTTTTTGCCGCGGCGAGTTCGTTGGACGTCATGAGTTTTGTCTCCTGAATTCGCCCGTAAACGTACCAAGTGCATTGGCCTACGTCCCCCGCCGACACGTATGGATTGCCGGTGTAATCCTGGTCCAGTATATTTGGTGCTGGGTACTGTGCCAGAGCTATGTTGAGAAGGCCGTTCAGGAGAGAACCAAGGACGAAGCAAGAGGAAATGCGTCTGTTGCTTTTTTTTGTTGTGAAAATCATACTTTGGTTCTGAATTTGTGTTTTTTGAATGGTTTTTACTTTTGGCAACTGCCGGCTGAGTGCCTGGGTTCAGTACCCGATGAAGATCTGGGCCTTCTGGTTTGTGTCTAAAAACGGTGACGTGTGGACGGCGGTGTCGAGCGTCGCTTTGAGGACCTGCCCCACCGCCGACACCAAGATCCCCAGTACGTAAAGGGGCACGCCCACCGCGGCGGCCTCGAGCAAACCGATCACCAGCGGTCCTGCGCTGGGCGTCAATTCGTTGGCGATGCTCTTGCTGATGCCAGCTACGGCTGCAATCACGCACAGTCCGGCGAGGCCAATTGCCAGCACCTTGAGTGCCAGCCCTATCCCCACCGTGGCCGTCGCCACGCGATAGGCATCACGGTAACGTCCCGTTGCCGCCCTTCGAACTGCCTCCGAGACACTGGTGGAGCCCGCTTTCGCGTCGGCCGCGGGCGGAGGCTTGATTGCATCGGCAGACGCCGGTCGTGGCAGGCCGAGCAACTCCCAGGCCGGACCCCATTCACTTGCCTCCTCTGTTTTTGCGAACCAACTGGCGTCGATATCGCGGCGGTTGTACGCACCGACAAAATCGTCGCGCGAGCGAAAACTCATTTCGGTACCATCCGACTTCTTGACGGTGTATTGCATAGTAGATCGTTCCTTCGTTTGGATGCGGTAGAAACCGGTCAGCCTTCATTTACTTGCAGCCCCCTTCTTCTTCAAGTTCCCTTGTGAGTGGCCCGCCGCGGCCGGCTCCGTCTCAGGCGGACCTTTAACGCCAAAGTCATAGACCTTGCCACCGCTGGTCGTGGTGTGGGTTCCAAAGATGGCGTTCCCGCCGTAGAAGAGGCAATACTCTCCATTCGCCAAGTCCTGTTTGGTGGTGACCCGGTAAATGCCAGGCGCCAGTTTTTCAAAATCGAAGGCCCGGATGGATTGGTCCTTCGGTCCCCACTGGGCTCCCGTATAGGCATTCACCTGGCCGACGACCAAGGTGCGTAAGTTGTCTTTGTCCTTGAATTCCATCTGCGCGAGTACGAATTCGTTCGGACTCGTGGCGATATTCCTGGTTTCACCCAGCCCGGACGCGGTGTTCTCGAAGTAGAAGTAGAAGACAGGTTTACGGCTCGTGCTCTGCAACATGGCATGAGCCGGATGGAGGACTGCCTTTTGCTGGGCGGTCTGTCCATACTGTATGAAGATCGCGACGCCACCTTTTTGCTGCGTGTACACCGCGGGTTCGAGCTTCGTGAGCTTGGGTTTGCCGCCCACCTCCTCGTAGTAGTAGTAAATACCCGACTCGTGGGGCGACTTAGGGTCGTTGGGGTCCCCCGCCTTTGCGTCCGCTCCGCCGTCCTTTTTTGTCGAGGCGGAGATCATGGCACTGACTACTGAATCGGGGACGGCCGCAGCTTTGAGGCTCTTGAGGCCGCCGATGGACACATCAAAGTTGCAGGGCGAGGCCTTAATCTTGTCCACGAGCAAACCTTCGCCCAAGCCGAGTTTGACCAACTCGATGATGGCATCGTTATTAAGCGCCTCGTCCGTTTTGGGTTTCGACGTTTCGGCAGCACGGTTGGTGCCAGCCGCTGTCGAACTGTCTTTCGTGGCAGGATTCGATGGGACTTGATCGTCGGCCGAAAGCGGCCAATGCGGCGACGCACCCAAGCCGAAGGCCAAGAGTGCCGAAAAGAGAATCCGCTGGATTGGACTTTGCATCACGTTTGTTTTTTTCATAGAGTGATTTCTTGTGGCTTCGCCTATCTCTGACAGAGGTACGGTTGGTTGATGGCAGAGTTCATTTCAGCCCTTTGCTGGGCGGGATCTGGAATTCGCGGCGGATGCCGGCATTGGCCTTGCTGGTGGCTGGCCAGAGCGTGTCGACGGCGTATTGAATCTGCCGGCGGAGGCCCGCCACCTCTTTCACCTTCGCGTCGAGCAGCGCGCGGTCGGTGGTCGCGCCGGATTGGCCGGCCGCCTGATCGGTCTGGACGGCCACGTAGGCATTCAACGCATCCTGCAACGCCTGCGTGTCCGCCGGTTTCTGGCCCGGCAGGGTGTCGGTCGCCAGGGTCTGTAGGATCGTCCGCGTGGCGCGCTCCAGCAGCGGCCGGTTGCTCTCCACACGCTGGCCGATGAAGTAGTTCTCCCGCTGCGGATCGCCGGCCTTCGGGTACTTGCGCTTGGCGCGCTTTTGGACGGTCTGGATCTGGCCGAGCAGGGCCTGCTTCAAATCCTCCTCCTGCCGGGTGGTGGTTCTCTTGCCGGCGGTCTTGCCGGTGGCGCTGCCCAGCAGGCCGTCGGCTTCGGTGATCTTCGCCGTCAGACTGGCCAGGAACGGGGCGTCAATGCCTTCGTCAGCCAGGCGCGCGGCATAGTCGGGCTTGGCGGCGGTGGCAACCAGGGCCTCGGCCAGATCGAGTTCCTGGGCATCCTTCTGGTTGACGGAGGAGCGGGCGCGGCGGGACGGCGTTGGCGTCGGCGGCGTCGGAGTGGGATTGGGGGGCACGTCAGGCATGGGAAGGTTGATGGTTGATGGTTGATGGTTGAGAGTCAAACGGCGGAGCGAACGGTGAAGTGCGAAAGACACGAAAGAAAGCCAGGGACTCGATTTGCCGCCAAAACGCGCAAAGTCCACAAGGCGCACCCTCTCCTCTTCGGTCGAGGAGAGGGAAGGGTGGGGAGTCGCTTGCACAGCCAAACCCCTCTCTCCGGCTCTCTCCCCACTCGTGCCTCGCGGGGCGAGAGAGTTGAGGCTTGGTTTGATCCGTGTCCATCCGCGTGCATCCGTGGTGAAAGCGGTTTGCGTGCTCCGGGCCCGTCGAAGTGGGCCGAGCAGCAGCTCAGCCCTACCGGAAAGGCGTAAGTCGTTGCAAAACAGGTCACTGTGATATCCGCTTGGAGCTTCGGGATGAACACCTGGCCTTCTGTGACATCCGCCGCCGGCTCCGGGACATCCACTTGGGGCATCGGGATGACGAATTATGGCTTCGGGATATCCGCCCGAGGCTCCGTGATGAAATCCTGGGGCTTCGAGACATCCGCCGGCGACGCCGGGACATCCGCTGGCGGGTCGGGGACATCCGCCGAAGCCATCGGGACATCTGCCGCTGGCTTCGGGGAGGGCGGTTAGAGCCCCGCCAGGTGGTAGGGATGCGCTGCGTCGCGTCCCCATATCTGGGCCGAGCAGCAGCTCAGCCCTACCGGAACCGGGCACGTCGTTGTCGAACAGTTTGCTGGGAAACTCGCCGGAGGGTCCCTGATGAGCGCTCGGGATACCGTCTTGGCATTGCTCCGGGGGCGCCAGCAGACTGGCTGACAGAAGATATAGCGATGGTGCGGGGAAGTTGGCGGTCCTTCTCTGGATTCGGGTTGGTTGTTCCGCTTCCATGAGAATGAGGCCGCATTTGACCACAACGCAAATGCCCGTCAAGGACTCATTTTAGCAAAGATTGATGCCCCCATTACTGATGATGGGCATAGGTGATGTGACACGCCGCGGAGCCGATGCGGCTCGCGAAGTCGCGGGCCAGGGCGGGCGAGCGGGTCGGTGGCGAGTGGTGGTGAACGAAGTGCGAGGTGCGAAATCCGAAATCCGAAATCCGAAATCCGAGGTGCGAGGTCCGAAGGGCAAAGTGCGTAGTGCGATTTGCGACGCTCGTTCTTCCGCGGCTGAATCATGCGGTGGGCGGCGCGGAAAACGCTGCGGCTGGTCTCCGACACAGCCGCGCTCCATTCAGACTGGAACACGAACGAGTGGCCGCCAAGCTTGCCAACCCGGCGGGGCTCCACTATCTTGACCACGACTTCGGAAGGGTGGAGGCCCGCTCCGGGCGCAAGCCCGGGGAGGAAAGTCCGAACACCCCAGGGTGCGATGCCGCGTAACCGGTGCCCGGCACCGGATACACGCGGGCGGCGCGACCGCGAGGCACGCCGACGGACAGTGCCACAGAAAACAAACCGCCAGGCCGCTGCAGGCGCAAGCCCGCCGTGGCCGGCAAGGGTGAAAAGGTGGGGTAAGAGCCCACCGCTCCGGGCGTAAGCGCGGAGGCACGGAAAACCCCATCGGGTGCAAGGCCAAATAGGGGACTGAGGGCGTGACCCGCGCCAGCGCCCGCTTCGGCGGGACCGGTCCCGGGTAAGGCCGCTGAGATAAATGGGTCTCTCCGCCTCTCGGAGGCGCAGACAGAATTCGGCTTACAGCCCTTCCGAAGTCACTTCCTTGATCGGGACCCCGCGCCGCCGGAACGCCGCGGCGGTGATCGGGCGGCGGTTTGTCCTTTGCCCGCACGCCGGGTTGGATTAACCTGACTTCGTGAACGGATTAAGCGATCGCAACTTCTTCCTTTCGGCAGTCGTGCTTTACGGCGTCAGCACGCTGTACTCCGCGCTGCTCTGGCGGCGGGGGTTCCGCCGGGACAACCGCGTGATTTACCTCCTGATCCTGGCCGCGTTGGGCCTGCACACGGTCGCCATGATGAAACGCGGATTCTCCCTGTCGCGGTGCCCGGTCAACAACCTCTACGAAGCCACGATCTTCGCGCTCTGGGGCATCGCCGCCTCTTATGTGGTGATCGGGTTGTGGCGGCGGCTGCGCTTCCTGGGCGCGTTTGCCTCGCCGCTGCTCTTCGCGGCCGGGGTTTTCGCCTTGATGCCAGGGTTGGATGCCCAAGGACCGCAAACCCAGGATGCCAGGGTTTGGGGCAGCGTCCATGCCGCGCTGGTCCTGCTGGCCTATGGCGCCTTTGGCCTCAGTTCGGTCGCGGCCCTGATGTATCTCAGTGCCGAGCACGACCTGAAACGCGACAAACTTCGCGCCGCGTTTACGCTCCTGCCCCCGATCCAGCGGCTTGAACTGGCCATCGGGCGCTCCGTCGCTGTCGGGTTCGTTCTGCTCACCGTGGGGTTGTTGGTCGGCGCCGTCAGTCTGCACCAAAGCAAGACCACGTACGCCGCGCCGGACGCCAAGGTGATCTGGTCGGCGGTGGTCTGGCTGGCCTATCTCGTCCTGCTGGTGCTGCGGGTGCGTCATGCCCAGACCGGGCGACGCTTCGCCTGGTCCGCGCTGGGCAGCTTCGCCTTCATCCTGCTCACCTTCTGGAGCTCGAACCTCCTCTCGCGCATTCATCACCCCTGAATCTATGCCCGTCGTCGTTGTCGGCCTGAGCCACCGGACCGCCTCCGTCGCCGTCCGCGAGCGTCTGGCGTTTGCCCAGGACGCCATCCCGCCGGCCCTGCAGCGCTTGCGTGAAACCGGCCTGGCGACCGAAGCGGTCATCCTCTCGACCTGCAACCGGGTCGAGTTGTACGCCGCCACCGACCGCGAGCCCGCCGCCGCACTCGAAGCCTTGCGCCGTTTTCTCCTCGAAACCCGCGCGTTGGCCGAGCCGCTGACCACCGAACTCTATGCCTGCGGCGAGCCCGAAAGCCTCGAACACCTCTTCCGCGTGGCCAGCGGTCTTGACTCGATGGTGCTGGGCGAAACCGAGATTCTCGGCCAGATGAAGAAGGCCTACGAAGTGGCCCTGCAGGCGGGCCACACGGGTCGCTTGCTGAACAAGGCCTTCCAGCGCGCCTTCAACGTCGCCAAACACATCCGGACCCATACCAGCATCCAGCGCGGCAACGTCTCGGTCAGTTCCGTGGCGGTGGACCTCGCCGAGCACATCTTCGCCTCGCTCGCCGAGCGCACCGTCATGGTGATCGGCGCCGGTGAAATGAGCGAGAAGACCGCCCGCTCGCTCCTGTCCCGCGGCGCCCGCGGCATCGTCGTCACCAACCGCTCTGTCGAGCGCGCCGCTGCGCTGGCCACCGAACTCGGCGGCCGCGCCGTGCCGTTCGACCAGTGGGCCGCCGAGTTTGCCCAGCTCGACATCATCATCAGCAGCACCTCGGCCCCCGGTTATGTGCTCGACTGCGCGCGCCTCGAACCGCTCCTCAAGCTCCGCCGGCACCAGCCGCTCCTGCTCATTGACATTGCGGTCCCGCGCGACATTGACCCGGAGGTCAACCTGCTCGACGACGTTTTTCTCTACAACATTGACGACCTCCAAATGATCGCCGCCGACGCCCTGCGCCAGCGACAGGAGGAGATTGCCCGCTGCGAGGCCATCATCCGCGAAAAAATCCGCGGAATCCTCGCCCCCGCAGCACCCGGCGCCTCACCTGACCCCAAGCTGGCCTACGGCGCCTGACCGGCCGGCCCCGCTCACGACCCTTTTGCATGTTTGCCAACGACCGCCCGATCCTCATCGCCACCCGCGGAAGTCCGCTGGCCCTGGCCCAGGCGCGCCAGGTGCTCGCCGCCGCGGAAGCCGCCTGCCCGGACACGCGTTTTGAACTGCGGCTGATCCGGACGACCGGCGACAGGCTGCAACGCGCTTCGCTGGCCACGCCGGCCGCCTCGTTGCCAAAGGGCCTTTTCACCAAGGAACTCGAGGTCGCCTTGCTGGCCGGCGAAGCGGACCTGGCCGTGCACAGCCTGAAGGACCTGCCGACCGACCTGCCCGCGGGCCTGGAACTCGCCGCCGTCACCGAGCGTGTGGATGTGCGCGATGTGCTGGTCTGTCGCAGCGCAACGACCAGCCCGCCCCCAGTTCCGGCAACCCACGCCGTTGCTTCGCCGACCGCTCTCGCCGACCTGCCGGCTGGCGCCACCGTCGCCACCAGCAGCACCCGACGACGCGACCAATTGCTGGCCGCGCGACCTGATCTCCGCATCGTTGCGATCCGGGGGAACGTTGGCACCCGGCTGCAAAAGGTCGCCACCCAGCCGGAGCTCGACGCCACCGTGCTCGCTGCCGCCGGGCTCGCCCGCCTCGGCTTCCGCATCGCTGCCGGCGGTGAACTCTCCGGACCGGAACCGGGTGCCGCCCCCGCGGGTCTCCTGGCCGTTTTCCTCGACACCGTCACGATGATCCCGTGCGTGGGACAGGCCGCCATTGGCCTCGAAACCCGCGCCGGCGACGCGCGTCTGGCCGCCGTGGGCGCGCGGCTGAACCATGCCGCGACCCGGCAGTGCGTCACCGCCGAACGCGCCTTCCTGCGGGCGATGGGCGGCGGCTGCCAGAGCCCGGTTGCCGCCTGCGCGGAAATCCACGGCGCCGAGCTGCGCCTGCGGGCCGTCTCGTTTCGCGACGGCCCGGCGCGCCGTGGCGAACTGGCCGGCCCTCCGGCCGAGGCTGAACGGATCGGCGCCGAACTCGCCAGCCGGTTGCGCCAGCCGCTCTGCTGAATTCGAGTGCCCCGCCCCCCGCCCGTCCTGTAAACTCGGTCGCCATGAAGACGAAGGGCATTGTTCATTTCGTCGGTGCCGGCCCCGGCAACGCGCAACTGCTTACCCTGCGTGCCGCCGAACTGCTCGGCCGCGCCGACGTGGTGATGCATGACACCCGCGTCAGCCCGGACGTGCTCCGCCTCATTCCCGCCAAGGCCCGGATCGTCGCGCTCCCCGCCAACGACACCCCGGCCGAGACAAATTACACCAGCGAACTGGCCCGCCTGGCGGCCGAAGGCCGGTGCGTCGTCCGCCTGCATTATGGCGATCCATTTGTCTTGGGCGACGGCGCGGCGGAGGCCACGCTGCTGGCGGCGGCCGGAATTGGTATCGAGATCGTGCCCGGTGTGCTCCCGTTTACCAGTGTTCCCAACTACGCCGGCATTCCGCTCACCCACCGGGCGCATTGCTCCAGCTTCACCGTGACCGACGCTCGATCACGGACGACAACGGACGAAGGCATTGACTTCGCCCACCTCGTCCGCACACCTGGTACGAAGGTTGTGCTGACCGATGCCGGGCAGACGGCGCCGACGGTCGAGCAGTTCCTGGCCGAAGGTCTGGCGGCCGACACGCCCGCCGCGCTCGTGGTCTCAGGTACGCTGCCGCGGCAACGCAGCGTCACCGGCGCTCTGGCGGACCTGCCCGCGCGCGCCGTGGCTGCCGGACTTGCTGGCCCGGCGGTCATGATCGTCGGCAGCGTGGTCAGCCTCGCCGGGAAACTGAACTGGTTCGAAACCCGCCCGCTGTTCGGGCAACGCGTCGTCGTCACCCGCGCCCGCGACCAGGCGGGTCCGTTGAGCCGCCGACTCCAAGAGCACGGGGCCGAGGTGCTCGAAGTCCCCTGCATCCGGATCGGGCCGCCCACGGAACATCATCCGTTGGTTGAGGCAATCGAGGGATTGAACGCCTATGATTGGATCGTCTTCACCAGCGCCAATGGGGTCACTTCGTTTTTTAATTTCTTCTTCAAGGCCTTCGACGACCTCCGCGACATCGGCGGCGTGCGCATCGCCGCGGTCGGTCCCGCCACGGCGGAGAAACTCACCGAACTCCACCTCAAGGTGGATCTCATGCCGAAGGAATACGTCGCCCGCCAGATCGCGAAGGAACTCGCGGCCTGCGAAAGCATCGAGAACCATCGCATCCTGCTGCTCCGCGCCGAGGTCGCCACGCCCGAACTGCCCCAACTGCTCGAGGATCTCGGCGCGATCGTGGACGACGTGGCGTGCTATCGAACCGAGGCGGAGACCGACGACGCGAGTGGCGCCGCGGCGAGTCTGACCACCACCGGCGCGGACTGGGTCACGTTCACGAGCGCTTCGACGGTCGAGCACTTCCATGCCCGCTTCAACCTTCCCGAATTGCTGCGACGGTTTCCCAACCTGAAACTCGCCACCATCGGACCGGAAACCAGCCAGGCACTCGGTGCGCTGAAACTGACCCCGGCGGTCGAAGCCAAAACGCATACTGTGGAAGGCCTGATGACCGCCCTGGAACGCGCCCAAACACGACCTCGAAAGGCGTAAACCGGTCGCGGCGGCGGCAGGGAGTGTCCCGCTTTGCCGTTTTGCGGAGCGCGGCTGCGCGAAGCGTCAGCCGCAGCCGCAGTTCTTGTTGGGTGGCTGCCCGACCGCTGGGCGGGCAGTTGAAGCATGGCGTCGTGGCCCAGCGGTCCACGACCCACCATGAGCGTTCCCGCTGCGGCTGGTCTCCGACACAGCCGCGCTCCATTCAAATTGGGACCCTGCCCGGCGGCTCAATCGCTTGACTTCCTGTCCTCGACCGTCAGGCTGGCTGGCGATCACATGGAGACTGGGATTAACCAACCAAACACGGTTCACGGCGGCCCCGCGGCGGCTTGCCGGGGAGGAATCATTCTGCTGGCGGGCTCGCTGCTGGGCGCGATGATTTGGTCGCTGCGCGCTTTGGGAAGCAACAGTGACCACGGTCCGCTGGTGTTGGTCTGGCCGATGACGATGTGGCTGGTCTTTCCGCTGGGCGCGTGGCTCGGTTGCTGGCTGCCAGCCCGGGTTCGCGGACGACGTCTGCTCTCGGCCGGCAGCGTTGGGCTCGCCGGCGGGATCGTGACCGGTTTACTCCTCGGTTTGGCCATGGTTGCCTCGCTGCATTACGACGAACTGTGGGGTTTGATCAGCAATCGCGGAAGCGGTGGCTATGCGTCCTATCGCGTGTCGGTCCTCCAAACCCTGCAGCGTGACCTGTGGCGGACCCTGCGGGCCGAGACTTCGGTCATGGCCATCGTGGTGATGCTCTGGGCTCTTTGGGAAGCCCGACGAAAGCCCGCACCATTCCCAACCGTTGGCCCGTCAGCCGACCGATGGGCGCCAGAACTCAGCTTCACTCACCTTCGGATCGCCTTGGTGATCGCCGGAGGATTGACCGTGCTCGCCTCGCTGTTGGCCCTGGTCGGTCGCGTTCCGGTGAGTCAGGTCCTGATCATGGCAGTGGTCGCCTTCGGCACCGTCATCATCGGTCCGTGGATGGGGCCGCTTGTTAACCCGGGCGCCGCCACCGAAGGACTCGCCCTGCGCGAAACCGGTTTGGGTGTCACCGTGCTGATACTCTCGCTGGTCCCTTTCCTGCTCAAAGGACGATTCGACAGTCCACGCCGTCGGGCGCTGGCCTGGTGCGGCTATGTCACTACGCTCCTGTTCTGGGTTTATCTGGGCGTCCTCTGCCTCGGCCACTCGCTCGGTTGAAGCTGCGCCGGGGAGGTTGTCCGGTCGCGCTACCAACCCACTTCCGCAGGGTTGGCAACAGCCGGGTCTTGCGGCACACTGCGGCCATGGACAGCGAACCGTCCTTGCCGCCCGTCGCAACGTCCCCGCCGATCGTGCCCGCTCCCGCCGGCGGGGCGGCCCCGGTTGGCGTTACGAGAATTGCCAAATGGCGGCTGGGTGTCGCTCTCGCCATCGCCGGTGTCTCGGACGCGATTTCGGCCGTGACCAGTTTTGCGCCGCCGATCGAATGGGCGGTGGACCTGGTCACCGCGGGCCTGCTCTTTGTGGTGCTGGGCTGGCAGTGGCTGCTGCTGCCGGGTCTCATCATGGAGGCGATTCCAGGCGTGGGCGCCCTGCCCTTCTGGGTGCTTGTCGTGGCCGGGGTTGCCGTCTGGGGCACGGTGCGACCGGGATCAAAATAGCGCGGTTCTGGTGGCGGCGCCCCGGTCCCCAAGTTCGATTTTCGACCCGGAAACGACTCTCAAATGACGCCAAAATGACACCTTGCGGTTCCTGGTGACGGGCCTCAAAGTCCCCTGCCAGCGGTAGTGTCCTAATTCCAACTCTCGGCGCGGCGCGATCGGAGTCCGTTTCTCTTGGAGTTCCGCCTTGAGGCGGCCATGACCGGCTGAAGCCGGGACTCCAAACTCCGTTCGATGGTGGAAAACAGGACACGCCTGCCAGCGGCTCAACCAAAGGCATCCCAGCGTGATCGAAGTCACCGGTCTGCAAAAAAGGTACGGCGAATTGGTCGCCGTGGATGGCATCAGCTTTCGCGCTGAGCCGGGACAGATCTTCGGTCTGCTCGGCCCGAACGGCGCCGGCAAAACCACCACCATCGGCTGCATTTCCGGCCTCCTTGAACCCACCGGCGGTCACGTGCGCCTGCTCGGCCACGATGTGGTGACCGCCGGCCGGACCGCCCGCCAGCAACTGGGCGTGGTGCCGCAGGAACTGGCGCTCTACGAGGATCTCTCCGCCACCGAGAACCTGCTGTTCTGGGGCGGCACCTATGGCCTGCGCGGCGCGACGCTGAAGGCGCGCATCCGCGAGGTGCTCACGACGATCGGCCTCCTCGACCGGGCCCACGAGCCGGTGAAGCGCTTCAGCGGCGGCATGAAGCGGCGGTTGAACCTGGGCTGCGGCATCGTTCACCAGCCGAAAGTGCTGCTCCTGGACGAGCCCACCGCCGGCGTGGACCCGCAGTCACGGATGCGCCTGCTCGACCTGGTGCGCGACGAAGTGGCCCGCGGCGCGTGCGTGCTTTACACGACGCATTACCTGGAGGAGGCCGAGAGTCTCTGCCATCGGCTGGCCATCATGGACCATGGCAAAATCATCGCCGCCGGCACGTTGCCGGAACTGCGGGCGATGGCGGGCGAGAGCGACCTGTTGGTGCTGCGCGGCCGGTTCGAGCCGGACCAGGCGCGGGTCGCGTTCGGCGCCCTGGCCGGCGTCGAAGTCGTGGAAGCCACCACCGAGGCGCTGCGGCTGGCGCTGCCCGACGCTTCGCACAAGCTGGCCGCCATCTTCGCCAGCCTTGCCGCCGGCGGCGCGGAGATCCGTGAAACCACGCTCACCCAGCCGAGCCTCGAAACCCTCTTCATCAAATTGACCGGCCGCAAGCTGCGGGAGTAACTCGTGAACCGCCTCGTCCTCGTCGCACGCCAGAACCTGCTGCGGTGTCTGAAGGACCCGGCCGCCTTGATCCTCTGGCTGTTCATCCCCCTGCTCATCGGGACCCTCCTGGTCCTCGCCATGGGCGGCCGCGGCGGCCCGAAACCCCGCGTGCATCTGCTCATCGCCGATGAAGACGACAGCTTCGGCAGCCGCCTGGTGACGGGGGCGTTGACGAGCGACCGAACGGCCGATTTCGTCCAGGCCGAAAAGGTGGACCGGGGCACCGGCCGCCAGCGGTTGGAAAAGGGTGACGCCAGCGCGCTGCTCGTGATTCCCAAGGGCTTCGCGCAGGCGGTGCTGCGCGAGGAACCGACGCGGCTGCTCCTCCTCACCAACCCCGCTCAGCGCATCCTGCCGGGCATCGCCGAGGAAATGCTGCGGCTGCTCAGCGAGGCCGTGTTCTATGCCCATCGGCTGCTGGGCCCTGAACTGCACCAGATCGCCCAGGCGGCCACCGCAGGCAAGTCCGTCATGCCGGACGCCGAGATTTCGCGGCTGAGTGTCTCCGTCAACGATGCCATCCGGGGGTTGCGCTCATATTTGTTTCCGCCGGTGATCAAGCTGGAATCGGTCGAGCCGCCGCAACTCGCGTCCTCCGCCGGCGGCGCGGTATCGTTCGCGATCAGTTTCCTGCCCGGGATCGTGTTGATGGCCCTGCTGTTCGCGGCGCAGGGGCTAAGCAATGACATCTGGCGCGAACGGGAAACCGGCGTACTCCGGCGCATGGTCACGACGCCGCTGGATCTGACCAGCATCGTGGTCGGCAAGGTCTTGTCGGCGACAGCGGTGCTCGCGGCCACCAGCGGAGTCATCCTGGCGGTCGGGATGGCCTACCTGGAAATCTCGCTGGCCCGCTGGCCGCTGGCGGTGGCCTGGTCGGCCGGCAGCGGCGCGGTGCTGACGCTGCTGCTGCTCGTAATCCAACTGCACGCCAGCAGCCACCGGGCCGCGTCGTTCCTCACGTTCAGCGTTTTGTTTCCCCTGCTCATGCTGGGGGGCAGCATGTTTCCCCTGGCAGCCATGCCGCGCTGGATGGCGGCCGTTGGCGCCTGCACCCCCAACGGTTGGGCGGCAAGCCGCCTGAACGACATCCTGGCCGGCCAGGCCACCGGCTCCGCGGTGGCGACGGGCTTTCTCTCGATCCTCGTGGCCGGCGCGTTGTTGTTTTTCTGGAGCCGCGGGCGGCTGGCCAGCTTTGCGCGGAGGTGAGCATGGGACGCAACATCTGGTTCATTGCGCGCAAGGACGTCCAATACTTCCTGCGCGAGAAGGAAGTGTTGCTCTGGCTGTTCATCATGCCGGCGCTCTTCATGTATTTCATCGGCACGGTGAGCGGCGGCGGCGGCGTGCGCGGCCCGCAAAAGGATCATCTCGCGGTCAACACGCTCACCAACGGCGGCTTCCTGGCTGCGGAGTTGATCCGCCGGCTCGAGGAAAACGATTACCTCGTTGACCAGCCGCAACCGCCGGAAAGCGCGACGAACTACTTTCGTCGGCTGGTACTGCCGGAGAACTTCACCGCCTCCGTGTTGCAGACCACCCAGGCGGTGCTGCGTCTCCAACACAAGGAGGGCGGCCTGGCGCAGGATTACGACCGGTTCCGCGTCGCCCGCGCCGCCTACACCGTGCTGGCCGACCTGCTCGCGTGTGTGCGGGCGGGTGACCAGCCGGGACCCGCGGCGTTCGCGCGGCTGCGCCAGATGCCCCGGTCGGTGACCGTGGACGTGCAGCCGGCTGGCAAGCGGCACGAGACACCCTCCGGCTTTCAGCAGGCTGTTCCTGGCATCATGGTCATGTTCAGCCTGATCGCGATGCTGACGAGCGGATCGGTTTCGCTCATCGTGGAGCGACGGCAGGGGCTGTTGAAGCGGCTGGCGTCGGCGCCACTGTCGCGCGGTGAGGTGTTTCTCGGGAAGTGGCTGGGCCGGCTGACCCTCGGCTTGATCCAAATCGTCTTCGCCCTCGTGGCCGGCCGGGTGCTGTTTCACATGGACTGGGGACCGGACCTTCCCCTCGTGCTGCTGGTCATGCTGGGCTGGGCCGGTTTCTGCTCCTCATTCGGTATTCTACTGGGCAGCCTGGCGCGCACCGAGGGCCAGGCCATCGGGCTGGGGGTCCTGGCCGGCAACCTGTTCGCCGCGCTGGGCGGGTGCTGGTGGCCGGTGGAGATTGCGCCGGCCTGGATGCAGACCCTGGCCAAGGCGACACCGGCCGGCTGGACCATGCACGCGCTGCATCAACTCGCCAGTTTCCAAGCCGGTCCGGCGGCCGCACTGAACGATCTGCTGTTGCTGGTGCTGCTCGGCGCCGTCGTGGCGGGGATCGCCGCCCGGCAGTTCAAGTTCGATTGACTGCACCGCGCCGGGCCAAACGCTTGCTGAATCGCGCGGATTGTCGCCGCAGTTCACCGGCAGTTCTGGCCAACCGCGGCGTCGCGCAGATGGGTGGCGTGTGATCGGTGGCCGCGACTCGCCACCGGCCAGCCGGGAAACCTCAGAAATTGAGCGCGTTGGTCCGCCAGCGGTCCGTCGTGGCCCACAGGTTGAAGGGACGGAACGCCAGGCCGAACCGGATGAACCGCGCGCTGCCGTCGGCCATCGCGTAGTTCGAACCCCCGCTGCGCGAATTCTGGAACGAGGAGGAATGCATGGACTGGTCAATTTCCGTGATGTCGTTCCCCTCACCTTCCAGGAAGTCCATGTAATAGTGCGGCGAGGAGTTGTCCTTTTCGCCAAACAGGATCGTATCCGAGGGCTGCGGAATGCCGGTTTCGCGCATCGAAAGCCCCATGATCGTGTTCATGTTGAAGTCGGCGCCAAGCTGCTCCTGAAAGTAGTCATTCCAGCCGTTGAAGATGTAGCTGCGCGGCGAGGCGTCGCCGATGAAACCGTTGGTGCCGCTGGTCCCGGTCTGGGGCACCTTGGGACCATCGCTCGGGCAGCGCAGGATGCGCACGTCCTTGTAGATCGGCCGCAGCCGCTCGGTCCAGCGGGGCCCGTTGCTGCGCTCGGGGAAGACGCCGTTGTTGTCGTCGCCATACATCATGAGCGACAGCCCGAGCTGGCGGATGCTGTTGACGCAGGAGATGCGGCGGCCGGCCTCCTTCGCGCGGGCCAGCGCCGGCAGAAGCATCCCGGCAAGGATGGCGATGATGGCAATGACCACCAGCAGCTCGATCAGGGTGAACGCGCGGATCCCGCGCTGGCGGCGATCCGGACATGGTCGGTGGCTATGGTCCCCGCGTGTTTCCGCATTCATGGCTCTCATATCGAATAAAGACGCCCCTGATTCGTCCACTGGTTACGACTTATGACGCGCAAAAGCTGGTTGCTCCTGACCTTCGCCATCGTGCTGGGCGCCCTTTACCTGTATTCCTTTACTGACTTCATCCACCCGCCCCGCATTCAAATCATCAAGTCGGATCGCGTCCTGCGGCAGGTCCGACCCGGCCAGGCCGTCTATCCGGTGGCCTTCGCCTTCGACGGCAAATACCGCCTCACGACAATCCGGGTTTTCTCCGCCAACGAATACGCCGTCATGCGCAACCGGTCGCATCCCCTTTGGGCGCTAAACGCCAAGAAGGACGGACCGCCGGTTAAGGGCTTCATCTATGGCAACCCGGTGCCCGGCATGCAATCCGCCACCACCAACCGCGGGGCGCAGCGCCTTGAACCCGGCACGACCTACCATTTGCTGGTCCAGGCCGGGCGCGCCCTGGGCGAACTCGATTTCCAGGCCGCCGCCATCGCGGCGGCCGGACAATGATCCCGCGCCGCCGCAGCCCTCACCGGTAGAGCAAGTATTTCTCGCGCCGCCGCCGGAACGAGTCCTCGCCCGGCTTCCAGGACGCCACGATGCTGGCCGCCGAGTGTCCGGCCTGCAGCGCCTTCCGGACGGCATCCGTGCCGTTGACCTTGTCGAACATCGCGAAGCTGCGGCCCTGCCGCACCGCCTCGGCAAACAGGTCCCGCCGACCCAGCAACCGCGCCGCGTCATAAGCGTAAAAGTTGATTGCCATCAGCGGCGCCCGTGCCGGGTCGGTAAAACGGATCCGCGCCCCGGAAACGCGTTGATCGCGAAACGCCCCCCGTGCCGGAATGAAACTCACCGGCGTGAACTTCACGCCGGCCAGCCGAAAACGGGTCAGCAGCCGGCAGGTCTTCCCGGCCTCCAGCCACGGTGCGGCCACACACTGGAACGGGAGCGTTGAGCCCAGACCCACGCTCACGGTTCCAATCTCCCCCAGCAATCCGGTGGCCGTCAGGTAGAGCGGCGAATCGCCGTTCGGCACGTTCGGCGACGTGGCCACCCACGACAGCCCGGTATCACCCCAGGCCATGCTACGACGCCAGCCCTGCATCGGGACGACCGTCAGCCGGCAGCGGTTGGTAATCCAACCCTCCCCGTTGATCATGCGCGCCAGCTCGCCGCAGGTCAGACCATAGACGTAGGGCACATTCCAACGACCTACAAATGACCGAAATTTGTCCTCCAGCATCGGCCCCTCGACGCGCACACCGCCGAGGGGATTGGGCCGGTCGAGCACGACGAACTCCACGCCCGCCGCGCCACAGGCCGCCATCGTCTGCCCCATCGTGCTGATGAACGTGTAGGACCGGCAGCCCGTGTCCTGCAGGTCATAGACGACCGCATCAATGCCTTTCAGCATTGCCGGCGTCGGCTGGCGCGTCGGTCCGGGACCGTAGAGCGAAAACACCGGCAGCCCCGTGCGCGCATCCCGGGTGTTGCCGAACTCCTTGCCCGCCGGAAGGGTGCCGTCGAAACCGTGCTCCGGCGCGAACAAGGCCACCAGGTCAACCCCGGGCGCCGCCCGCAGACGGCCCACTGTGCTGCGACCGCGCGAGTCCACACCCGTTTGATTGGTGATGAGCGCCACGCGCTTGCCGCGCAGCTCCTTGAAGCCACCGGCCGCCAGCACTTCGCAACCGGGACGCACCTGGGCCCGCGCCGATCCGGCCGCCAGCAGCAGCGCGAAGCACCCCAAGCGAAGCCATGATGTCACGCCCCCAGCCTAACCATTCCGGCTGTCCCGGCGAGGAATAATCGTCCGCCGTTGATCCGCCAACCATCACCCGCCCTCATTGGTCGAACGACCCGCACCTTCCGGAACGTGCATCCCCCGCGCCGGCCACCGGACTGTGCGTCGCCTCCATTGGTCTGTCGGGGCGGGAACAAAAGGAGAATGGCGGGAGTTCAAAAGGAGAATGGGGTGGTGTCTCTGACCTTGGTCGCTTGGTCGAGGGTCTGAGGAAGCCTGAGCGTAGCGAAGGCTGACGAAGAC
>Ga0187861_10000916_pt1 | contig 32291 bp, 27 predicted proteins | sample June2016WEW_10_1_3_FD_132986 | JGI IMG/M metagenome (GOLD analysis project Ga0187861, IMG submission 132986) | Peatland microbial communities from SPRUCE experiment site at the Marcell Experimental Forest, Minnesota, USA - June2016WEW_10_100 | ecosystem: Environmental > Terrestrial > Soil >...
AAGCGATCGAAGCGTTCGTCGCGGCCTATGGCCCAAAGGCGAAACCCTTCATCTGGCGCAAGCGAGAAGTAAAGGGGTCACAGCTCAGAAATACTATCGTTAATTTACGCAATTAAGCACTAGTCAACTCAGAGTCGAGGTAAACCCGGGAGTCGAAAGAAATCACCAAGATGCGGTCGTCAGGGCGGAGCGCGGGAGCAAGGCCCGCTGCGGCCTGTTGAATCTCAGGTTCCTTGAAACGCATACTCAGAGAAGTATCAATGAGGAGCGCTACGTTGAGCGGCTGGTCTTCAGGGATGAAGCTGTCGATTTTCTGCTCGACATAATCTTCGAATATGTGAAGCTCTGACTGCTTCAGGTCAGTAACATATCCCCCGTTTGCATAAGTGGCAATGACCGGCACCGTAACGAGTGTGCCATCGGCTTTGACTGCAGTATTGGCAGAGGAGACATTTGGTTTTCCACCGGCTGCAGGCAATCCTCCTCCGCCCGGTACAGTGCTGACTGTATTAATCACCGAACCGGCCAGGGCACGAGGCGGCTGGGGGTTGGTGAAGATTGCGCTCACGGCCGGAAGCTCTCCTCCTTCGAGAAACTTTTTCACCAGATCTTCAAGCGAGACAGACTTATGATTGCTGCTGGACACAACTCCTTCCCAGACGCGCGCCCCGTAAAGAGCGGCGCCATTATCCGGGGAACGCCGATAGGCTTCCACAGGTACGGCAATAGCCATCGCGAGCGACGCAAGATTCGGTTTTTCATCATGCAATCCGCTAAAGGAGACGCCAGGAGGTCCGGCAGTGGTGGACAGAATGTCAGGGTCACTCCAGGTAGGGTGCGACGAGCCATCCCATGTGAGCACCGGCGGCTGCGGACCCGCCGTCCCACTCGTCAGCATCCTGGCTATAGACCTGGTTCTGGTCTCGGCAAGAAAGATAAGATCCGCATCGGCGTCGGAGCCAACGATCTGGTATTTTTTATCATTCCGAAACTCCTTTTCGATCTTTGCTTTTCCGTCCGAATCCGGGACGCCTCCGGGAATCGTTTCGCCACCGCTGAGAAACAGCTCAGGCGCGCGAAACGGCGCCGGCTCTGGAATCGGCGCCCTGCTGCGAGGAGGGGAACCGGGCACATAGGTTATATTAAAGAGGGACGCATCCCATGGTGTTTTAATCGCAACCACGTAGACTGACTGGCCATGCTTGGTTTTAGACGCCTGAGCGCCAAGCACCGGCACCAGCAGCAACGGAATCAAATAAAACCACAGGACACATTTAGCTGCGCGCCCTTTGCACATGAGAGATCACTCCTCAATTTGCTCAAAGACTGGGCTTCCTCAGTCCCCCCTGGATGCCGGGCGGTACTCGGTGCGTGAGCGCACGTTGACGCCTGGCAAATCGACTGTGACGCGAATGCGGCGAGCGGCGCTGCCGCCTGTCTGATTAGCAGGTCGGTAGAAGAGGGTATACTGATGGCAGAGATCTTCCGAAATGGCGGCAAATGCTGCGATGACTCCGTTGTTGTCCTGAACCCGCACGAGTCGCCCTCCACTGGCGCTGCTGAATTCCTGCAGATCCCGGGTAACGCGGGCGGACACCCGATCGCTGCTCGAGTTTGCCGCCGCAGCTTTTGACGAATTATTCGCGGTTGCTGAGCCGGCATAGTATGGGCTTGGGCTATATTGAATTACATAGACCGGGGCACCGGACTCTTCAATCGCCGCGAGCGCGCCTGCGGCGTCAACCAACCCGCTGGCTGTATCCACCCCGCTCGCCAAGAGCACCATGGCCTTGCGTCCGGGAAACTGCTGAACACGCTCCCTCACCGCCAGCTCCACGGCGTCATAAAGTCTGGCGCTGCGACTCAAGTGCATTTGTGATATCGCACGCACGAGTTCCTCGCGGTCGTTCGTCAGCTCGGAATCCAGATAAACCCGGCCGTTAAAAGACACGGCCAGGATCCGATCCTCGGGACGCAGCCGCGGCAACAAGGCCAGAGCTTGCTGTCGAATATTATCAACATTTGCGATCATGCTTACGGAAGTATCCACGAGGAGAGCTGCATTGAAAGGCGCATCTCCGGAGATCAGTTTTTCGGTTTGTTGCTCGACGCCATCCTCAAATACGTGAAAATCCGATTGCTTCAAATCGGAAATATATTTCCCGTTCTCATCGGTGACGATTACGGGTACTGGGGTGAGCGCATCGTCAATGGTTGTCACGGCGTGGTCCGAAGATGTTTTCTGATTCTGAGGTTCCGGCGCAGGAGCTGCGTGCGGTGGTTGGATGCCAGGACAGACCGCGCTGGTGCGCGCGAATGTTGTTTCCTTTCCGAACTGCTTTACCAGATCGTCGGGCGCCACCGGCTTTCCATTGAAGCTTTGCACGGCACCGTCCCAGAGTTTTGACTTCAAAAGCGCGGCGCCGTCATGCGCGTTGCGCGGGTATTCCGCTGCGGGAACGACGAGGGCCATGGCTGTTCCCAGAAAATACGGCTCCTTATCAAAATCCGGCCGCGCGTCAAGAATATGGACGACAGGAGGGCCTTTGATGTCCTTCGGCGCTGGAGGGGGCGCTGGAGGCATGGGAGGCAAGTAAACGGGATAATCCGTATCCGTTGTCGGTGGCCCATTTGCCCCCGGGATTCCCTGAGCCGGAGGCAACGGGCGGCTTCTGGGCTTAGGCAGCTGCCCTATCCCAGTGACAAAAGACGAAAATCTTGCCTCGAGTAAAAAGACGTAATCCGCTTCTGCGACGGTGTCTACAATCTGGTACTTCTTTTCTCTGCGAAACTCCTTTTCGACCCGATCCGTCATCGCCCCATCCAGGATGCCCCCTGGGACTTCCTCCCGCGAGGAGAGAAACAGTTCCGGTGTGCGAATCTGTGGTTGAGGAAGAAGGGAGTTCGAGAGGACCTTTACTTCGTAAGGCCCGGCGTGCATGCCTTGCAGGCAGGCGTTGAAGAGTGGTGCATCAATCAGCGTTCTCACCGCGACCACATACACTTTCTGGCCGCGGATAAATTCCCCGGTCTGTGAGGCGAGCGGTTGGACCGAAACCAGGGCGAAAATGCCTGACAGGGAGATGATTGCTGCAAGAAGCACCTTGCGCATCGGCGTTTCCCTTGGTCCGCGACCCGCTTAATACATGTTAGTCGTGTGACTGCTGAGGGGACAAATGAAACTGTATCCCTATTAATGAGATGCTGGTTTGGTTATGGAGGTTCAGTCTTTGATCCTTTTTGAGATCCCTGCAATCTAGATCAGAGTGTGGCCGGCAAAACCCCATGCACGCTGACAATAACTTGAATGTCTGTGTTCGGCGGTGTTTTTCCGCGTCCCGAAGCAAACTTGTGCTATGGGTCCGTGAACAGTCCGCGCTAGGATGTTGACATGCTGCCTCATCAATTCCGAATCCAATACATCCTGGTCCCCGCGATCCTTTGCTGTGCGCTCTCAGCCGTCGCTCAGGCGCCTGCAGACGGCGTGCGATTTGAGTTCAAGCCTGATCAATCGGTCTATATCCTGGCCGCGAAGACCTCTACAAGGATAGAGCTCGAACTCGGGGACAAATTTTTTCTAAACGCAGTCGATTTGTCATGCGGATCGGTTGTCAAAAACGTCTACGTCCCCAGGTCGCTGCTGACTGCCCGCCCATCGGACGGAGGAACGCTGGAAGGTTCTGACCTCACGGGCAGTCCCATGATTAGCACCGATTCTCTGGTCAAGACCTCAATCGAGGATGCATTCAGAACGGAGAAAAAATTCAAGATCGCCGACACAGCCGATAGCTCCGATTTTGTGTTTTTCGCATTCAGCGATTACCCGTTCTCCAGCGGCTTGAAGAGTTCGACTCGTTACGAAGAGGGCACTCTGATTCATGACAAGGTAGGGGGAACTGTTCAGGACATTATCCTCAGCGATTACGGCGCAGACTCACCGTATGCGACCGATGTTGTGGCTGTCTTTGGTTTCGTGCTGTCCACGCCTGTGTTTCGGCAAGTCAGGAAGGACGTCGTGGCTTTGAGCAATGCCGCCCTATGGCAGGGCTACGTTCAGAGCATCACCCCGGCAGCCAGATGCAACTATCCGGCGCAGCAGCCGGCCGCCAGCGAGCTCGTCAAGAAGTTTCACGAAGATGTGCTGAAGTCGAAGAAGCCCGTGCGAACGGCAGCTCCCCAACGGGCCCAAGCTGGCACAGACAAGAATGCTCCTGCGTTGAAGACTCCGGATCAGCCGCCCGTACCAACCGCGCTGCCTCCCGTCTCAAAGGACACGGCCGCCATCAAGGTCGAAACCTCGCTGGTGACGGTTCCTGTCATCGTGCTCGAACGCGGCGGGAGATTCGTAGCGAACCTGACTCAGCAAGATTTTCACGTCTTCGAGGACGACGTCGAACAAAAGATCGACCATTTCAGTACGACGGAAGCCCCCTTCAATGTCGTCGTGCTGCTGGACGCCTCGGCCAGCATGCGTCTTCAGGGCACGGACGTCCAGCGCGCGGCCACAGCGTTTGTCAAGGAGCTGCACCAGCAGGATCTCCTGAGTGTTGTGTCAGTGAACAGTGAGATCTATGTGAATACGGACTTCACCTCCGACCGCGCCCTGCTCGAAACCGGTATCCTCCAGGCGCGTAAAGGATCCGGGACGCGGCTTTACGATGCCGTGGATCTGGTGCTCACCAAGTGGCTGAGCCGCGTCGAGGAGCGCAAGGCCATCGTGCTCTTCAGTGACGGCGTGGACACCGAAAGCCGGCTGACCGATGCCGGACGCAGCCTCGAGTTGGCGGAAGAATCAGGGGCCCTGATTTATACCATTCGCTATGATACGGCGAACGATGTTCCTCGCCAGACTTCAACAACTTTACTTGGTAATGTGTTGGTTGCCCCTGGACGTTCCAATGTTTCCGTAGCCGGCGCGGAAGCATATCGCGAGGCTTCCCTGTATCTGAGCGCCTTGGCCGAGCACACAGGGGCGCGCGGTTTTCAGGCCAAAACCATCGGCGACCTGGATCAGGCGTTCTCTCAAGTTGCTGAGGATCTGCGCCAACAATACGAGCTTACCTACTATCCTGCCAACACGGCGCGCGACGGCGCCTACCGCCACATCCGCATCCAGGTAGACCGGCCCGATGTTGTCGTGCGCGCCCGCCCCGGATATCGCGCGGCTCAGACTCCCACAACCGTCAAATAGCCCATGCAAAATTGGTGTCAGGCAACTATTTCACCAAATTCCGGGCCTCAGCCGGACCTCTGGACCGTTCCTGAAAATGGTTAAATAGTTGCCTGACACCAATTTTATGCGAGGAGGTCGAGAGTGTCATGGTCCAGTTGCCGCTCCACCGACAAGACGCGCAGATTGGTTTTTGCAGCCACCGTCGCCTGGTCCACTTCGTATAGCTTCGCGGCAAGATCCGGGGTCCCGGAATAAGAATCTTCCTCTTGCGATTTCACGCCGGATACGGACTGGGTTCCGGGTCGCGCCGCAGGATCGCGTCGCGCATTCACGCTGCCGGCGGCGATGTCTTGAGCAGCCTGGTCGAGAGTGCGGTAAGCCGCGCGCACACCCTCGGCCGAAATGGCATCTAGATTAGGCATGATTCTCCTCGATATCGAGCATATCGGCCGCATCCTCGGATGACATGAGCGCTTTCGCGTGCACTGGGTGCGAGGCCAATCCATTGATAGGTGAAATTTGCAGGTCCTGCGCGGCCCCGGGACGCATCTTGAAAAAGCCGTGGTCCACGGCGAGTTGACGCAGATGGGCCGGCGCTGAAGATGATGGACGTGGCGCTTCTGGGAACGGCCCTTCGAACCGGGCGGATCCGAAGGGCCGGATGCTCATGCGGAGGGATAACTACTTTTTCAGGGTCATCATATAGGCAACCAGGTCAGCCAGGTCGCCGTCAGAGATCTTGCTGGCGGGATAAGCCATCATCAATGTCTTGGGGTTCATATCCTTGGGACTTCTGATCCACTTTTTCACCTGGTCTTCCGTCAGCTTGGTGCCGACGCCGTCCAGTGGATTCTTTCCCCCCACTTTTGCGATCGAATGGCACACCTTGCAATTCTGCTTCGCGTATACGTCCTCACCCTTTTTGGCACTCGCTTGAGGCGCGGAAAATGCCGCGATGCCGCACGCCAGAACCAGCCCAACTACAACTGCCAAACAAAATACTTTTTTCATACCTCGCTCCTAGGAAGGATTTTTGTTGAAAGATCCGGCAAACTGCGAAATCTTACTCAATGTCCACCCAATGCGTCAACCAAGGTGTTGGGGCTCGGATCTCAGCTCCCGCGCCCTGGCTGGGAATAACCACCGCAGCCTGACCGGACGGCTACAATACTCCGGTCGGCTCTGAAAATGCAAGAACAAGGAGTCTCCGATGCCTGTAACGAAAATCCGTTGTGCGGCGTTCTCATTGCTCGTTTGTCTCGGCATTGCTCTTGAACCAGTCAGCTTCCAGGCTGGTGCGCAGTCTGGTTCTACGATCCGCGGCTTCTCCGCGGACCAGGCGAAAGAAGAAGCAGCGTGGGAGCAAAAAATGCGCGTGATCCCACAGCCGGAACTGATGCGTGCCTACCAGGCCAATCTTGCCTCTGCGCCGCACAATGTCGGTTCCCCAAAGGACAAGGACAACGCAGAGTGGCTTTTGCAGAAGTTCAAATCCTTCGGATTGCAGGCCTCGATCGAGGAGTTCCAGGTTCTCTACCCCACGCCGAAAGAACGCCAGGTCGAACTTTTGTCGCCGGAGCATTATGTGGCGCAGCTCAAAGAGCCCGCGGTCGCCGGAGATCCCGACTCTGCCCAGTCCGGCCAGCTGCCGACCTTCAATGCCTTCAGCGCCGACGGCGACGTTACTGCCCCCATCGTCTATGTCAATTACGGTGTTCCCAGCGATTATGAAACCCTGCAGAAGCTGGGAGTGGACGTAAAGGGGAAAATTGTCCTGGCACGTTACGGCGGCAGTTGGCGTGGAATCAAGCCGAAGGTGGCCTACGAACACGGCGCCGTGGGCTGCCTGATTTACTCCGATCCCAAGGATGACGGCTATTACCAAGGACTGGTATACCCTGAAGGTCCCTACCGCCCGGAACAAGGAGTTCAACGGGGAAGTGTGCTGGACATGCCGCTCTACCCGGGTGATCCGCTCACGCCCGGCATTGGCGCCACAGCGGATGCCAAGCGCCTTCCCATCGCCGAAGCGCCGACGCTTACGAAGATTCCCGTCATGCCTTTGAGCTACGGCGACGCGCTGCCGCTGCTGAAAAACCTGCGTGGGGCGGTGGCTCCCGAGTCGTGGCGCGGCGCCCTGCCGGTGACATACTGCATCGGACCCGGACCGGCTGTGGTGCATTTCAAAGTCACCAGCGATTGGCAGATCCGCACAATCTACGATGTGATCGCCCGCATCGACGGAAGCGTCTATTCCGACGAGTGGATCGTCCAGGGAAACCATCATGATGCCTGGGTCAACGGCGCTTCAGACCCGATCAGCGGCCTCGTTGCCGAACTGGAACAAGCGCGTGCTTTTGGCGAGCTTGTAAAGCAGGGTTGGCATCCCAAGAGGACAATCATAATTGCCGCTTGGGATGGTGAAGAACCCGGATTGTTCGGTTCCACCGAGTGGGTCGAGCAACATGCCGCCGAACTGGATCGAAAGGCGGTTGTCTATCTCAACACGGATTCAAACGGCAAGGGTTGGCTGGGCGCATCCGGATCGCATTCTCTCGAGCGATTCCTGCATGAGGTGGCGCGCGACGTTCCCGATCCAAACCATGGGAAATCCGTCTATGAAGCTCTCAAGGCTCATCGACTCGAGGGGGCCGCGACCGACGTGGCACGGCAGGAGATTACCAAACGCGCCGATTTGCGCATCTCTGCGCTGGGCTCCGGTTCGGACTACACCGCTTTTGTTGACCATATAGGCATTGCTTCGCTTGACCTGGGGTTTGGCGGAGATGGGGGCGGCGGCGTTTATCACTCGATTTACGACAATTTGGCTTGGTTCTCGCGTTTCTCGGATTCCCAATTCGCCTATGGGAAGATCCTGGCCCAACTGGATGGAACGGCAATCATGCGCCTTGCGGATGCAGCCGTTTTGCCCTTCGATTTCACCAATCTCGCCGAGACCACGGCTGGGTATATTTCGGAAATCCGAAAACTCGCCGGCGTCCAGGGGAAAGTCAATTTCGCGCCGCTTCAAAATGCGCAGCAGGAACTGCTGAAGAGCGCGCAGGCTTACGAAAGCGCTTATGAGCAATCAAGCGCCGCCGGCGTCATCTTCAAACAGGATCCAGCTCAGCTTCGGGACCTGAATCAAACATTGTACCGGAGCGAGCGCGCTCTCACTTCGCCGGAAGGCCTGCCCGGAAGGCCCTGGTTCAAGCACCAACTGTACGCTCCCGGTTTTTATACCGGCTATGGCGTCAAGACCATTCCCTATGTGCGCGAAGCCATCGAGCAGCAGCGCTGGCCGGAGGCGGCCAAAGGCGTCGAGGTGGTAAGCCGCCAGCTTTTGGCTTTGGCAGCCCAGCTCGATGCAGCAACGAAGATGCTCAAATAACTTCGTCCCGAGATCGCCCCAGGCTTCAGGCAAAGCAAAAAGACGGGAAAAATTCCCTGAATCCGTACCCACAATCCTGCCAGGGAAAACTATATCCATTGAAAACACAAGACATATTTCTTGTTTAGAGATTGGCGCGCTAATTGCCCTAATCAGAGCTGAAAGAAGTCGAACAACATGCGCTGGGAGGACAAAATGAGAAACGCAAATCGATGGACAATGCTTATGTTTATGGCAGCAATGCTCGCATTGGCGACAGCATCCACCGCACAGGAGAGGACGGATGCAAACGTGATCAGTATGGCCCAAGGCCAGCATGCGACGATCTCGGGCGTCATCGTCACGCGTGGCAGCAACAGTTTCGTGATGAGAGATTCTACAGGCTGGGAAACCATGGTGAAGCTTAGTGGCTCAACGGCCATCAAAGAGAAAAAGAGCAACCCATTCCGCGGGGCGAAGAGATATGAGCCCGAGCAGCTCATTCGCGGGCTCGAGGTGGTGGTTGATGGGGCAGGTGACTCGGATGGAGCGCTGGCAGCCCGTGAGATTCGATTCACCCAGACCGGGTTCCTGGTCGCAAATTCCGTGGAATCGCGCGTTACGCCCGTCGAGGGCCAATTGAAAGAAACCGGGGAAAGGCTGACTCGCACGGAGGAGAACGCAAAGCATCTGACCGGTGAAGTGGAAGAAGTGGGCGCGATCGCCAATGCAGCCCGCAGCGGCGCCAAGGCGGCGCAGGACACCGCGGATACGGCGATCGCCGGAGTGAATGCCGCCAATGAGCGAATTGCTGTCGTGGACCGCGAGGCCAACGAGCGCATTGCCGCCGTTGACGATTATGAGGTCAAAGAGAACGCGGTGATCCATTTCCAGCCGGGCAGCGCGCTTTTGTCGCGCGATGCCAAGCAACAGCTGGATCGAGTGGTACAAGAATCAAAGGATCACAAGGGGTACGCGGTCGAAGTGACAGGCTTCGCCTCCTCGGAAGGCGACGCCACCTTCAACCGGCTCCTGAGCAAACACAGAGCGGATGCGGTCGTACAGTACCTGGCGGACAATCTCGTTCCCTTGCGACGCATCGTTACGCCGTTCGGTTTCGGCGTGAACCAGCCCGTGGCCGACAACAAGACGCCGGCAGGACGTGCCGAGAACAGGCGTGTCGAGGTGAAGATACTCATTAGCAAGGGCTTGACGGAAGGGAAGCCTGCCGACACGACTGGCACAGCGACGCGCAAGTAGCCGTCAGTTCTCTTACTGGCAGCGATCTGCAACTGAAAGTTCTTCGAAGGGATCCGGGCGGCCGGCGACGCCGCCCGGATCTTACCATCCCGCTTGAGCACTTAGTGGAGAGAGGAGATGCGTACGAGGCTGAATACCCCCTCACCTGCGGCCTCAGGCCGGCTTACCGGCGTGACGCATCTCCCATACTATTCATCGTCAAATCCGTCACAATAATTATAAACTCCTCACAGCTATACATGCCGCGCTTTCTGCGCTTATAATTGAGTGCCGTCTCCCAGCGGATACCAGGGCGGTTGTCGAAGCCGTTTGAGATTTCAGAGCGAGACAGGAAAGGATGATTATGTTCTCCCGTGAGACTTACGTTCGCCGCAGAGAGGTGCTCAGGAATTCAGTCAAATCAGGGATCTTGTTGTTTCTAGGCAACGAGGAAAGCCCTATGAACTATCCGGCAAATCAATACACGTTCCGCCAGGACAGTTCATTTCTTTATTATTGGGGACTCGATACCCCCGGATTGGCGGCGGTGATCGATTTAGAAAATGGAACCCAAACGGTGTTTGGCGATGACCCAACTGTGGCGGATATCGTTTGGACGGGCCCGCAGCCCCTGCTGCGAAGCAGGGCAGACATGGTGGGTGCAAACCGGGCGCTGCCATTGGCAAGCCTTGAAGAAACGATTGGCGAAGCGATCCATGGATCCCGCCCTGTTCATTACCTTCCGCCCTACCGGGCTGAGAATGTGTTAAAGATCGAAAAACTGTGCGGCATACACCCTTCCTTTACCCAGAAGTACGCCTCAGTCGCCTTTACGAAGGCAGTGGTCGCGCAGCGGTCGATCAAAGCTCCCGAGGAGATTGGGGAAATCGAAAAGGCCGTTACGATTACGTACGAAATGCAAACCTATGCCATGAAGATGACGCGGCCGGGCATGGCGGAGCGCGAAATCGCCGGGGCAATCCATGGTGTTGCGCTTGCGCATGGCGGCGAGTTGGCTTTTCCGATTATATTCTCCGTTCATGGTGAGACTCTTCACAATCACTACCATGGAAATGTGATGCAGAACGGCAACATCATCGTCAACGACTGCGGCGCGGAATCAGGGCTTCATTACGCCGGCGATCTGACGCGCACCTTTCCGGTCAACGGCAAGTTTACGGCCCGACAAAGAGATGTCTACCGCGTGGTCCTGGATGCGCAACAGAAAGCCCTCGAAGCGATCAAACCCGGTGTTCCGCATCGTGATATTCATTTGTTGGCATGCAAGGCTCTCTCGTCGGGCCTCCGGCAGCTCGGGCTCTTGAAGGGGAACATCGACGAGGCTGTAGCCGCGGGAGCTCACGCCATGTTTTTCCAATGCGGGCTAGGCCACATGATGGGGCTTGACGTCCACGACATGGAAGATCTGGGAGAGCAGCACGTGGGTTACGAAGAAATGCAACGCAGTCCGCAGTTCGGGCTCTCCTACCTCCGCCTCGCGAAACCTCTGCGCGCGGGGTTTGTGATAACCGTCGAACCGGGACTGTATTTCATCCCTGAACTGATGGATCAATGGAAAGCTCAGCGGAAGTTCGAGCAGTTTATTGATTATGAAGTGCTGGAAACCTATCGTGACTTCGGCGGGATTCGGATCGAAGATGACGTCCTTGTGACGGAGACCGGGTATCGCCTCCTCGGGAAGCCCGTGCCGAAGACCATCGCGGAAGTGGAAGCTGCGTGCATGCGATAACGTGCAAGTCTGCTTGCAGGCGGCCGTCTGGCAGCGCAGAATTTAAGTAACTGGGGTGTGCACGAAAAAGCCTCACCCCTGTGGGGGGTGAGACATGACGAAGGTGGTGATTTGTCTTCTCGCAGCAGCGGCGTGTTTCCAGACCCAGTTACCGGGCGCTTTTGGCAACGGCGAACGCATCGACCCACCGGTCGCGGTCGAGGGATTCTATTGGGAGCGGGAGCCGATCCTGGCGGACATGCTGGCTCTATTTCAGGAGCTAGGCGTGCCCAGCACGCCCGTAATTGCCGTCCAAGGCTCGCTGGCCCGCGAATACTTCCGCTATACGCTGAGGCTGCGCAATGCGGGCGCTTTGCCTATCGCTTCTGTGGCCTGGGACTATGTTTTTCGAGATCCTTCGACGCAGGATGAGATTGCCCGCATTCACTTCCAATCCAAGACAAACGTCAGGCCGGGAAGGACAAAGCCAGTCTATGGGTACACGCCGTTGCCGCCCACGCACGTCGTTTCTGTTGCTCAGCTGCGGTCAGGAGTGAGGAATGGAGCGGGCGAATCGGTCGTGATTCATAGGATCGTATTCACCGACAACACCGTCTGGCACCCTGCGCAGGGAGCGATGGAGAACGCGAGATCTGACATTTCAACCGGATCCTTGCGCGCTCCGTTCTGACGGCTTGAGATTCACTGCTGCTAATGCTGAATTCGGGGAGAGCAGGAAGCCTTTGCAATCCATGCACAATGCCGCGCCCGGATACTTTTTTTGTGCAAGGAGCTTACGATGATCATGCGGAGAATCTGTGTGTCCTTGCTTTTGTCGATTTTGGCGATCCTGTCCGCGATGGGCGCGCAAGCTGAGGCGCGAAAATATCCTGACGGGTTGTACGCCGAGGTCACAACCAATAAGGGTCTGATCGTGCTGCAACTCGAATTCGAAAAAACACCCATGACAGCCGCCAGTTTTGTCGGACTGGCTGAAGGCACGATCAAAAACACGGCCCTCCCGGAGGGATCGCCTTATTTCAACGGTTCCAAGTTTCATCGGGTCGTTGCCGGGCACGTGATCCAGACGGGCATACCGGCAGGAGGAAAGACTTCCGGGCCCGGGTATCAGTTTCCGAATGAAATCCGGCTCCCCGAGCTCAACCATGACCGGGCCGGGATGCTGAACATGGCGAATTCGGGGCCGCACACCAACGGCAGCCAGTGGTGCATTACTCTGGGTGATCGCTCGTATCTTGACGGCGATTACACTGTTTTCGGGCACGTCGTCCAGGGCATGGATGTGGTCTTCTCCATTGTTCAGGGCGACGAAGTTCAGTCGGTAAGAATCGTTCGTGTAGGCGATTCGGCCAACGGGTTCCGGCCTAAGACCGAATCTTTCCAGAAGATGGTCGACGAGGCCAAGGTTCGGGTTCAACAGGCGGAGGAAATAAAGAGGGCCGAGGAGGAGAGGACGATCAGTGGAAACTGGCCGCAGGCAATGGTCGCGGCCAACGGCGTGAAGTACGTAATCGTCCGGGCTGGGCAAGGAGAAGCGGCAGCTTCAGGAGCCAGATTGAAGGTCGTGTATTCGGGGCGAACCCTCGGTGGGCAAGGGTTTGTCAGTACCGCCGATGGGGGGAAGCCTTATTTCGGGGAGGTTCCTGAACCATTCGAGTTCGAAGTTGGCAGGGCTCAGGTCCAGATAGGCCGTGGGTTTGACAGTATTGTCGCCCAGATGAAGAAAGGGGAAAAGAGGACGTTGATCGTTCCTGCCGGACAGGCGTACGGAACGGCAGGCTATTACGACAGGGAAATACCGGGCCAGAGGCGTTTCCATATTTCACCCGGCACAACGCTGGTCTACGAGGTGGAAATTCTCAATATCATCTCGGACGGACTCCTAGAGGACTCCCTTGCAATAGGACCCTCTTGGGGAGTTGAATTGTCTGCTATATTTGTCCCGTGAATACAAACATTGACAAGGTGGCGGCCAGAATCGCCGACCTACGCAAAGAAATCGAAGTTCACAACTACAGGTACTACGTCGAAAACAATCCCGTTGTGAGCGACGAGGAGTACGACCGGATGTTCCGCGAACTGCGCGAGCTCGAGCGGGAGCATCCGGAGCTGGCCTCGCCCGATTCACCGACGCAGCGCGTCGGCGCCGAACCTCAGGAGCGTTTTCAGAAGGTCGAGCACCTCCAGCCGATGCTGTCTCTTGCGAATGCTTTCGACGAAGAAGAACTGCGCGCCTTTGAGCGGCGCATTCGCAATCTCCTCAAGACCGATGAGATCGACTATGTCACGGAGTTGAAGATCGACGGAAACGCCGTGGCTCTTGCCTATGAGGACGGATTGCTGGTCCGGGGCGCCACGCGCGGGAACGGCCTGGTCGGGGAAGAAATTACCGCGAACTTGAAGACGATCCGCACTGTCCCGCTGCGCCTGCGAGCGGAGCACGGTGTTCCCAGGCGACTGGAGGTGCGGGGAGAGGCCTATCTGCCCATCTCGGCATTCAATCGAGTCAATGAGGAACGCGAAGCCGCGGGAGAAAATGTGTTCGCGAATCCGCGCAATTCCGCAGCCGGAGCCTTGCGTCAGCTCGATCCGCGTGTCACGGCGGCGCGGCCGCTCGCGTTTTTCGCCTATGCCATCGCCTCCATCGACGGGCTGAATTTGAACACCCAGCAGGAGGTGCTCGAACAGCTCCGCGCATGGGGTTTTCCCACCAACACGAACTTCCGGCACCAGGATTCGATTGCCGGCGTCCTGGAGTACTGCCGTGAATGGCAGGAGAAGCGCGACAGCCTCGACTATGAAATTGACGGTGTCGTGGTCAAAGTCAATCGCCTCGACTACCAGGAGCGTCTGGGCGCAGTCAGTCGCGACCCACGCTGGGCTGTCGCCTACAAATTTCCAGGAAAGCTCGCCACGACTCGCCTGCTCAAGATCGAAATCAACGTCGGGCGCACGGGAGCCTTGAATCCTTTCGCCGTTCTGGAACCGGTGGAACTTGGCGGCGTCACCATCCGCAACGCCACCCTGCACAATGAGGATGATATCCGGCGCAAGGACATTCGCGAGGGCGACGTGGTGATCGTCAAACGCGCAGGCGACGTCATACCTCAGATTGTCGGTCCGGTGCGCGAGAAGCGGACTGGCGCCGAGCGTGAGTTTTCATATCCCGGCCAGTGCCCGGCTTGTAACGAACCCGTGACCCGCACCGAAGGCGATGCTCTGGCATACTGCAGAAACCCGCACTGCCCCGCCCAGCGGCTCGAGTCCCTCATTCACTTTGTGAGCCAGGGCGCAATGGACATCCGAGGACTCGGCCCGCAAACGCTGGAAAAGATGCTCGAACTCCAGCTGATTTCCGATGCCGCCGATCTGTACGCTCTGACCGGCGAGCAACTCGCGCGCCTCCCCAATTTCAAAGAGAAGGCAGTCCAAAACCTGCTGGAGAGCATCGGCAAGAGCAAGAAGCGACCCTTCAAACAGGTTTTATTCGCACTGGGAATTCGCCACGTGGGTGAGGGCATCGCAGAACTTCTCGTGCCGGCGTTTCGCACGATAAAAGAACTGATGACGGCTACCGAGGAGGAGATTTCGTCGGTTCCAGGAATAGGGCCCGAGATCGCGCGCAGCGTTCGGAGCTATCTCGACGATCATGAAAACCAGGATTTGATCCGACGTCTCAAAGACGCGGGGCTGCAGTTTGCGGTTTCCGAAGAGGAAATGCCGCACGGCGGTCCCTTTGCCGGCCTGACCTTCGTCATCACCGGCACTCTGCCTTCGCTGAGCCGCAAGGAGGCATCCGATTTCATCAAAAAGAATGGGGGAAAGGTCCTGTCCTCTTTATCTTCCAAGACTAACTATCTGGTTGTCGGCGCCGATCCGGGATCGAAGCTGGCGAAGGCCAGGGAATGGAACGTGCGGCAAGTAACCGAGGAAGAGTTGCTCAAACTTGCATTGCAATGACCGGAATGCATCGGTACAGAGTCATAAACCTCGATTCCGATTTTGGCCCTGATTCCTGAGTCGGAAAAGTCATGGAAAAAGGAATCTCGAATAAGCGCCGAAGGTGCGGCAGTTCATAGTCCCGGCCGTGAGGCCGGGGTTGGGAGGCAGGAAAGCTATGAGCACCGAAGGTGCGGCACTCTTGAGTTTTCAGGTGCCGCGCCTTCGGCGCTCCATCTCCCTTCAATCCCTATCCCGGCCTTACGGCCGGGCCTATTCATTGCCGGCCCTTCGGGCCTGAATGACAACAAAATCACACTGGCGGGTACCAAGAATCGCTTCCGGTTATTGTGTGCCTCACAGAAGTCAGATAACACATGGCAGTCCAGAGTGCGGCAGGATTTATGTCGATCTGTATGGCCGACGCCTGGACGGCATCCGGCGTCGTTTTGATCTACACAAGCTCGCAGGTTCTCCGTCGAAGGCAGGGGGTCAGCAAATCCGCGGCAGCTGTTCTCCGCTCAACATGTCGACGATACGGCTTGCGCCGATACTGCTTTTCATGGTTACGATTCCGGCGGTTCCCTTGTTTACGGCGCCAATCTCAACGGCGCCCGCGCCGAGCGGGTGCGATCGCATAAGGCTGAGGGCGCGCTCGGCGTCTCGGGGCGGTACAAATGCGATAAACCTGCCTTCATTGGCCACGTAGATCGGGTCGAAGCCCAGGATCTCGCATGCGCCACGCACATTGTTGCACACGGGGATGGCGGTCTCCTGGATCGCCACCTCAACCTGCGTCGCCTCCGCGATCTCGACGAGGGCGCTCGCCAGACCACCTCGGGTAAGATCGCGCAGACAGTGAATCTCGATGCCGGCTTGAATCAGTGAGAGCACGAGGCTGGCGACCGCGGCACAATCGCTCTCGATCGGGTTCTCAAAGGCCAATCCTTCGCGAACGGAAATGATCGCCATCCCGTGCCTTCCGATATCACCGCTGAGGAGGACTACATCGCTGGGCCTGACGCCCGCCGGTGATACCGGCCGGTTGGCCTCGACGATGCCGATGCCCGCTGTATTGACATAAATGCCGTCGCCCTTGCCGCGGTCCACGACCTTGGTATCTCCCGTGACCAATTGCACTTCGTTTTCCCTCGCCGTACGGCTCATGGATTCGACGACAGTCCGCAAGGTCTCGATGGGAAACCCTTCTTCGAGGATGAAGCCGGCGCTCAAATACAGCGGCCGCGCGCCGCACATGGCCAGGTCGTTGATCGTGCCGTTGACAGCCAGAGTTCCGATGTCGCCCCCAGGGAAGAAGAGCGGATGCACGACATACGAATCGGTTGTAAAGGCCAGCTTGCGGGCGCCGAATTCCAGGATCGCGCCGTCATGACGAGCAGAGAGGTACGGACTGTTAAAGAGAGGAAGGAACAGGCCTTCAATCAGGCGGTGCATCAGCCTGCCGCCTCCTCCATGGGCCATCATGATTCTGTCATACCCGTCGATGGGCACCGGGCAACAAAACTCGGGTGATTTCTCGGAATTCATGGCTCAAACTCCAGAAGGGATGGTGGAAGATTCCTGTGTCCGGAACTTGCGGTAACGGTAGTAGGCGGCGCAAGCTCCCTCGCTCGAAACCATGGTCGCCCCGAGCGGGTGTTCGGGTGTACACGCCGCGCCGAACGCCGGACAGTCGTGAGGCTTTTTGATTCCCCTCAGCACGGAACCGCTGATGCACACCGAGGGTTCCTCGACGACTCGATCAGCCACGCCGAATCGCGTTTCGGCGTCGAAAGCGGAGTATTTGGTTTTCAGCCCCAGCCCGCTGGCCGGGATCTCGCCGACTCCCCGCCATTTGCGAGGCACAACTTCGAAGACCTCCCGGATCAGGCGCTGCGCCGATCGATTGCCGTCCCTGCCGACCGCGCGAGTATATTGGTTTTCCACTTCAGCGCGCCCCTCTTCAAGTTGCCTGATTGTCATGTATATGCCCTGAAAAATGTCCAGCGGCTCAAATCCCGTTACCACGATAGGGACACCGTACTTGCGGGCAATCGGCTCGTATTCCGTGTACCCCATGACGGCACACACATGACCGGCAGCAAGAAAACCGCGCACGAGGTTATCACTGGAGGAGAGGATGGCTTCCATCGCGGGCGGAACAAGCACGTGAGACACGAGCATGGAAAAGTTCGACAGGCCCTGCTGGCATGCCTGAAAGACCGCCATGGCGTTCGCCGGCGCGGTCGTTTCAAAGCCCACGGCGAAGAAGACCACGAGGCGCTCCGGATTTTCACGCGCGATTCTCAGGGCGTCCAGGGGCGAATAGACGATGCGGACGTCACCCCCCCGCGCCTTCACAGAAAGCAAATCTCTCGACAGGCCGGGCACTCGAAGCATGTCTCCGAAGGAACAAAACACGACCCCCGGCGTGGATGCGATTTCGAGGGCTTTCTCAATCAGCTCCACGGGTGTCACACAGACCGGGCACCCTGGACCGTGCACCAGAGTGATTTCGGGGGGAAGCATGGTGTCGACTCCGAATCTCACAATCGCATGAGTCTGGCCGCCGCAGATCTCCATAATCGTCCAGGGTCTGGTGGTAATCTTGCGGATAGCGCGCGCGAAGCGCTCCGCAGCCTTGCGGCCGCGATACTCATCGATAAACTTCATTCACCCTCGCCGTCCTCTAGCTCCGCCAAATCTCCCATTTCGCGGAGATACTGAAAAACCTTGTTGGCTTCTTCTTCGTCGATCGTGTTGATGGCGAAGCCGACATGCACCAATACATAGTCGCCGACTTTGGCTTCAGGAACATACGCGAGATTGACCTGCTTGACCGCGCCGTTGAAATCCACCCGGCCGCAACGCAACAGGGGATCGTCGCCCTCCACACTCAAAATCTTCCCGGGAACCGCCAGACACATTTTACACACCCTTTCTCATGGATCGGAGAGCGGCGAAGATCTGGCCCGCCGCGATTCCCCCGTCATTGGGTGGAATACGCTGGTGCCAGTAGGGTTGAAAGCCCTCGAATTCAAGCCGTTTGACCGTGCGCTCCGTCAAGAACATGTTTTGAAAACAACCGCCTGATAAGGCGACGCGCGGGATCGCGACGCGGCGGGCGACATCGATGATGACCTCGACGAGAGTCTCGTGAAAACGTGCGGAAAGGACAGAAACCGGCACGCCTGCACGAAGGTCGTCGAGAAGAGCCCGGATTGCGGGTTCCCAATCTGCGATAAGCAGCGCCGTTCCTTCTGGGCCCGATTGACCGTCACGCACCTCGAAAGGATAACTGCCGTGGGATTCCTCTTGCGCGAGCGCGAATTCCAAAGCCATGGCCGCCTGTCCCTCGAATCGCACCTGCTGGTGCAAGCCGGCGATCGAAGCCACCGCGTCAAACAGCCGGCCGGCACTCGATGTTCGCGGCGAGTTGATCGCCTGGGCCAGCATTTTCTGTAAAACGGCGGCTTCCGCTTCACGGAACGACTGCAGCGGCACCAGGTCGTGACGCTCGAAAAGCTCGTCGCCGAGCATTTCATACAGCAACCCGAGTGCCGTCCTCCTGGGTTCCCTGATTGCGGCCGTGCCTCCGGGCAGCCGAAAACCGCGAAACGTGGCAGCGCGTCGAAACGAAGAGTCCTCCATAACCAGGAATTCTCCGCCCCACACAGTGCCATCAAGGCCAAAACCTGTCCCGTCCCAGGCTACCCCCAGGACCGGATCCTTCAACTCATTCTCTGCCATGCATGCGGCGATGTGGGCATAATGGTGTTGCACTTGGATTACAGGGGGGCCAAGTGAGTACGCGAACTTCGTGGAGAGATAGTCGGGATGCATGTCCGCCACGATGATTTCGGGCCTGCATTCGTAGAGGGATTCCAAGCTGGTGATCACCCTGTGGAATGCCTCGCTGGCTTCGCGCGTTTCCAGGTCGCCGATGTGCTGGCTTATGAAGACATTGTCGCGCACGGCAAGTGCCACGGTGTTCTTCAGATGCCCGCCGACCGCAAGCATGGGGGGCGCAGGATCGTGAAGTTTCAGCGGCAATGGAGCGTAACCGCGGGCCCTCCGCAGCACAAGCTCGCGGTCCAACTGCAGGCGCACCACCGAGTCATCCGCATGGCGCACGATTGGGCGATTGTGCACTAGAAACAGATCCGCAATGCCGCCGAGCCGGTTAAGAGCCTCGTGCTCATCGATGCAGATCGGCTCGTCGGAGATGTTGCCGCTGGTGGCAACGATCGGGGAAGCCAGCTCGCGCATGAGCAAATGATGCAATGGAGTGTACGGCAGCATGACCCCCAGGTAGGGATTGCCTGGAGCGACCGAGGCGGCGATCGTTCGATCCCGGCGGCCGGTCGGATTCGTGCGGTGGAGGAGCACAATGGGGGACTCGGGAGAAAGCAGCAGGCGTTCCTCCAACCGGGAAACCCGGCAATGCTCCTTTATCTCCTCAAGGCTCGAGGCCATGAGCGCGAGCGGTTTTTCCTCGCGACGTTTGCGGCGGCGCAGACGGCTGACCGCCTCTTCGTTGCAGGCGTCGACGATCAAATGGAAGCCGCCGAGTCCCTTGAGCGCGAGGATTCTCCCGGCGCGCACGCCTGCAGCCGCCGCGAGCAGCGCCGCATGATCGAGGGCCGTGGTGGTGCCGCTTGCATCCCGTAACTGCAGCCTTGGCCCGCATGCGCCGCACGCGTTCGGTTGGGCATGAAAGCGCCTGTTCATGGGGTCTTCGTATTCCCGCCGGCATTCGCGGCACATCTCGAAGATTTTCATCGAAGTCTTGCCCCGGTCGTAGGGAAGCGACTCGATGATTGTGAAGCGCGGGCCGCAGTTTGTGCAATTGGTGAAAGGATAGCCAAAGCGGCGATTGCGTGGATCCAGGATGTCGGCCAGGCAGTCGGGACATGTGGCAATATCGGGAAGCACGAGCGTGTTCCGAGCGCCGTCCCCGCTGCTGGCTCGTATCTCAAAGCCGCCGAATTCCACCGGATCGAGATAGGTGAATTCCAGACTCTGAACAAAGGAATGCGGCGGCCGCTCGGTCTCCAGCCGCAGGAGGAAGCTCTCCACAGAATCCCTCTCTCCCTGCACCTCGATGAACACTCCTTCGCCGGAGTTCAGCACCCAGCCTTTGAGTTTCATCTCGATGGCAAGCCGGTACACAAAGGGCCGGAATCCAACTCCCTGAACTGCCCCGCGGATGACGATGTGCGCTCGTCTGGTCACGATCTGTGCGCGCCCTTATCTCTGAGCCAGCCGCACCAATCGGAAATGCCGGTGTTCGTGGTACAGGAGGTTTCAAAGACCTGCAAGTGAGGATTAATCTGGAGGGCATTGCTCTTCAACACCGACAGATTGCAGTTCAAATAAGGGATTAGATCGATTTTGTTTACGAGCAGGACGGAGGCATTGCGGAACATGGAAGGATACTTGAGTGGTTTGTCATCCCCTTCGGTCGTGCTCAACACGACGACTTTGAAGGCCTCGCCCAGATCGTAATTCGCCGGGCAGACCAGATTGCCTACATTTTCGATGATAAGGATGTCCAGCCCGGGCAGGCTCATCTGCAAAAGTGCATCCTGCACCAGCTGGGCCTCGAGATGGCAGCCGCCGTTGGTCACGATCTGGATTACGGGAACACGATAGCGCGCCACGCGCCGAGCATCGAAATCCGTCTGCACGTCGCCTTCAATCACCCCAACCTTGAGGCTTTTTCCCAACTGTTCCAGGGTGCGTTCCACAATGCTGGTTTTGCCCGCGCCCGGCGAGCTGACGAGATTGAAGGCGAGGATTCCGTGTTCGGCAAGGAGCGCACGGTTTTGGCGGGCAATCTCGTCGTTCTTTTCCAGTACCTTCCGCTCGATGGTGATGATGCTCATAGCACTCCTGTCGGGGGGTCAGCCAGCTCAATATCCACGACCTGCAACTCCGTTCCCGACGTAACCGCGATGTCCGCGCTGCCGCAGACGGGACACGAAAAGCACACGGGGTCGACAGCGAATTCCTTGCCGCAACTGGAACACTGCGACCGGAGCGGTATTTCCTCTATGTCCAGACGTGCCTGGTTCAATGCTGTACCGTTCACGATAGCGCTGAAGCAGAACTCGAGAGAATCCGCGACGACCCCGGCCATCTGGCCGACTCTGACTCTTACCGCCCTGACTTCAGGCGCCCGTCCCTCCGGGACGTACTGGCCGATAATGTCAAGGATTCCCTGGGCGATGGATAACTCATGCATCACGGCCTCGTCGGTGACCCACTATTATACACGAGCGCAGGGAGTCGTGCGCCGCATTCCGCCACACAAATACCTACAATTTGCTGGGCGCGTCCGGATTCCTGGAGTGGCGCTTGTGGTCTCTGTGAAGTATACTTCGTCGGTGCCCGAGCTGTCGCGATGCCGACCGTTCCGGGCTCTTCTTCGGGACACGCAAAACCAACGCAGCAAGAATGGGGAACGACATGAAGGCTCGATCCGGATCTCTATGGATTCTATCTTTTGTGCTGGTAGCGGCTGCCGCGATATATCAAAGAGTAACGGGGCCCACGTACCCTGTCAGAGGCAAGGTGCTCATGGGAACGCTGGAAGTACGTTTCAGTCTTCCTACCAGTTCCAGCGCAGAAGGGAATGAGGAGGTCCGCCTCGCTGTCCCGGATGCCGCGGTTCACGGCAATATTGAATTGCGCAGGTTCCCGAGCGGCGATTCATGGTCTCGCAGCACCCTTCTGCGCCAGGGTGAGTTCCTGATTGCCTACATCCCCCATCAACCGCCCGCGGGGAAGGTCATGTATCGCATTTACCTCGACCAGGGTGCCGGTCCCATTCCCCTCACGCAAAATCCTGTCGTTTTGCGTTTCAAGGGTGACGTTCCACTTGCCATCATGATTCCTCACATCGTTCTCATGTTTCTCGCCATGTTGTTTTCCACCCGGGCGGGATTCGAGGCTCTCCTGAAGCGGCCCGCGCTGCAAAGGCTTTCCTTGTGGACTGTGGTGACGCTCGCGGTCGGAGGCTTGATTCTCGGCCCCATCGTGCAGAAATTCGCCTTCGGCGCGTTCTGGACCGGCTGGCCATTTGGAGGTGACCTGACGGACAATAAGACCATCGTCGCATTTCTCTTTTGGGCAATCGCACTATGGCGCCTTCATAAACAGCGGGACGCGCGGGCATGGGCGATTGCTGCATCCGTGATACTATTTCTGGTCTACATGATTCCCCACAGCCTGTTGGGTTCGCAGCTGGATTACTCCCAGCCTCCAGTGCAGAGTAAGTGACCTGGGTCACAGTTATCGGTGTAAACGAATGCAGTTCGAGTGCCGATAGAAACCAGTGTGAACGAGAAAACAGCGCGGCATGACGAGCGCATTCTTTGCGCCGATCTGATCAAGATCGTCTGGACGGACAAAGCGGGCAGCAGACAAAAGGAACTGGCTGTTCTGGAGGACATTTCCCCCCGCGGCGTCTGCCTTCAGATGGAACATCCGGTCCCTGTCGACACCTCCATTGCGATTCTCTACCCATCGGGCCGCTATCATGGCCGGATTCGTTATTGCGTATTTCAGGACACCGGATATTTCCTCGGCGTCGAGTTCGATCCCGGATATCAGTGGTCCAGGCACGAATTCACACCATCTCACCTGCTTGATCTGCATAGAGGCCGGACCAAAACGCGTAGAGCCAGGGTGTGACGAGGCGGCCCGCAAGCAATCCTGATACTCCCCTGACATTGGCGTTGCTTCCCTGAGAATTTGCCGTTAGATTTTAGCGATGGGCAAGAACTCCGATCCACCACTGTTTGTTGAAACTACCATTACCGTGCGCTATGCCGAGACGGATCAGATGGGAATTGTATATTATGCGAATTATCTGGTCTGGTTCGAGGTCGGCAGAACGGCATGGTGCCGCGCCCGCGGATTTCCTTACGGTGATCTCGAAGCTCGCCACGGCCGGATGCTGGTGGTTGCCGAGGCCAGTTGCCGATACAAGGCGCCAGCTCGGTATGAAGATGAGATCTTGATACGAACCGCGGCCAGCTCTGCGACGAACAAAGTGGTTCGTTTTGTTTATGAGATCCTCAACCGTCACTCGCGACAACTGCTGGCGACGGGCGAGAGCACCCACGTGGTGACGGACCGGGAATGCCATCCCGCGAGCCTGCCCGCCGAAATCCTCAGGCTTTTCCGGTCACATAAGGAAGCGGCAGCCAAGGTACCCTGAGTGTGTTTACGTAAGTGTTCTGGGCATGAATTCGTCACCGTATTTATGGAATCGTGTACCGAGCTTCAGGAGATGCCACGATCGGGCCGGGGGTCCTCCGCGGTTTTTTCGAAAAGGCGTGCGATTTCATCTGTCTCGAATTGAGGCCAGGGGACGCGGCTTCCCTCGGCATTCACCGCTTCGACGCCGACACCTCGTTCCAGAACTTCACCCACGCAGGTGGCATCGACGCCCGCCGCGGCCAATGCCTCGAGCAGATCTCCGGCGGCGTCGCATTTGCAGGTGATCAGCAGACTGCCTGAACCGATCAATCCAAGCGGGTCGAGATTAAGCAGGCTGCATATCCTCCGTGTCTCCGGATAAACCGGAATGAGGTCGCGGTACACGCGGATCCGATGAGCTCCCGCGACGCCAAGCTCGTAGACAGCCGTGGACAGACCGCCCTCCGTGACGTCGTGCATGGCGGAAACCTGGCCTGAACGGGCGGCGATCCTGGCCTCGTCCAGCACGCTGATGCCGGGATGCACGAGAAAATCGCGACAGCGATCGATTTCGGATTCCTCCATTCCAAGTTCCTTTAACCTGCCGGGAACCTCGCGCGCAAGGAGGGAGGTTCCTTCGACAGCCAGCTTCTTGGTCATCAGCACACGATCCCCATCCGTCATGCGTCTTTTGTCCACCAAATCTCGCCTGTCCACAGTCCCCACTGCTTGGGCTGCGATTACAGGGCGGTTGACCGCATCCGTGACTTCCGTATGCCCGCCGCACAGGATGATGCCTGCGGCGCGCGCTTCTGTCTGAAGGTCCCGCATGACCCGCAAAACCTGCGCAGCATTGGTTCCGACGGGGAACAGGAGAGACGCCGTCAGCCATCGGGGCGTGGCGCCGGATGTGACGAGGTCGTTCACGTTGACATGGACGGCATAGGCGCCCGCGCAGTCTGTCGCAAAGGTGATCGGGTCGGATTTCAATACCAACACCTCCTCTCCAGATATCGGAACTGCGGCAACGTCTTCGCCGATACCGGGAGCCAAAAGCAGGGAAGGGTCTGTCGCCCCGATTTCCGTCAGGAATCGCTGCAGGAGTTCGTTGGGCAATTTGCCTGCGGCGAGAGGCGCATGGCAGGCGACAATTTCTCTCAAATCACCCATTCGCTCCAGCGTGAAGTCAGGCGGTAGAGGACAAGGTGATGAGAATCCCTGATTGGTAAGGTAGGCGGTGAGGGCGCCTGCATTGCGGCCGGCATCAATGTCGAAAACAAAATCACCCACGACCAGCACCTGCGCAGGAGGCACTCCGAGGATGTCGGCTGCAGCAAGAATGCTCTCCGGACTGGGTTTCGGGAGGAAAGGGTCGTCACGCGAAAAGATCACCATGAAGTCAGACGGCCGGACGCGTTCGAAGTTCCTGAGCGCGGTTTGGATGGACGACCTGCTGTTGCGGCTGATGATACCGACCTTCAGGCCCCGAGAGTGCAGAAACTCTATCGCCTCCTCCGCTCCGGCATTCGGACGGGAGCGCCGCGCGGCGTCAGTCTCGAAATCATCGAGGATTCTGAGCGCCTCGATCCGCTCAGCCTCTGGCAAGTCACCGATGAATTCAAGGACCGGCCGGCCCTTGGGGCACCCGAGGGCTTCCCGGACTGCGTTGAAATCGAGAGAGCCCGGCTGGGTGAGAGTGCCGTCAAAATCAAACAACACGGCCCGGATCACCTTGGATGATTCATGTACGGTATTCATCGGCAGAGGATAGGAGTTCGGCATCAGCGCCGCAATAAGAAAACGCCCCGTTCAAACGGCTCGTCGGCCCTGATATAGAGGAAACGTCGAGGCGTTGCACAGGAAGGATTCGCCCGGTACCATTCGTGCTTGCGGGTGTGCAATGGTATCCTGAAATGGAAAGGCGGCAGCTCACCCGCCGTTCAACAGAGGAGGCAATTCTATGGCAGCAACACCATCCACCATGTTGGCGCTGGGAACACCCGCGCTGGATTTCCATCTATCCGATGTTGTAAGTGGGAAGACAGTGTCTCTCGCATCCTTCGCAGGAAGGAAGGGACTTCTGGTCATGTTCATCTGCCGGCACTGTCCATTCGTCGTGCACGTGAAGGATGAGTTGGCGCGGATCGGCAATGAATACGGTAAACGAGGGATCGGAATCGTGGCTATTTCCGCCAACGATGCTGCTGGCTATCCGGATGATGCACCGGTGCATCTCAAAGAAATGGCGCAGCAGACCGGCTTCACATTTCCGTTTTGCCATGACGAAAGTCAGGAGACCGCCCGTGCTTACACCGCAGCCTGCACTCCCGATTTTTTCCTGTTCGACGCGAAGCGCGAGTTAGCGTATCGCGGCCAACTGGACAGCAGCCGGCCGGGAAACAACATACCTGTTACAGGACGTGATTTGCGTGCGGCTCTGGACGCCGTGATCGAGGGAAAGCCGGCGCTCGCCGACCAGAAACCGAGTATCGGCTGCAATATCAAGTGGAAACCGGGCAACGAACCGCCATACGCGCGTTGACCCGTTGCTAACGGCCTTTTAATGAATAACGTTTACACTTTGGCGCGAGCGCCGGGCGGGCAGATGCAAGGCGCCGCGACGCAGGCGACGCGGTGACATCGTCGAGGAGCGGCAACGCAGCAGATGCCCGCCCGCCGCCACGCCCCTCCAGGCTGCGGCCCGCAGCAAAGTACAATCGTTATTCATTGACAGGCCCTTACTGCTGAAGAAAATGGCATGAGCGATCCAGTCACTCTAACCAGGGAACGCGAGATCGGCATCCTCACGATCGACAATCCTCCCGTAAATGCCTTCAGCCCTGAAATGCTCGCCGAAGTGGTTTCCTGCGTCCGCGCCGCGGAGGATGCGGCTGAGATCAAGGCGCTGGTGCTTACCGGTAGAGACAGATTTTTCAGCGCCGGCGGCTGGAACTGACGAGGAGGGACGGAAATGAGGGAAGCTGTGGTGGTGGCAAGTTCGCGCACTCCCCTCGCCAAATCATTCCGCGGGTCGCTAAACCTGACGCGCCCCGACGATTTTGCGGCCCACTGCATCAAGGACGTCCTCGCAAAGGTGCCTCAGCTGGCTCGAGAAGAGGTCGAGGACGTAATCCTCGGATGCGGTTTCCCTCAAGGCACGCAGGGCTATAACGTGGCGCGGGTTGCGGCGCTTCTTGCCGGCTTGCCGGCGACGGTCCCCGGAGCGACGGTCAACCGCTTCTGTTCATCCGGGCTGCAAGCGATCGTGATCGCCGCACACCTGATCCTCCAGGAAGGCGTGGAGGCGGCCATCGGCGGTGGCACCGAGAGCATTACCATGACCAGGCATGCGCAGTCCGACCTCAATCCGCGCATCCAGGAATACAAGCCTGGAGTCTACATGGTCATGGGTGAAACGGCTGAGGTTGTGGCCAAGCGTTTTAGGATTTCGCGCAGCACGCAAGATGAGATTGCGCTCCTCAGCCAGCAGCGCACGGCGCGAGCCCAGGCGGCCGGCTTTTTTGACGAAGAGCTTGCGCCGATGCGGGTGGTTTACGGCGTCGTCGACCGGACCACCGGTGAGATTGTCCAAAAGCGAGAGCATGAGTTCCAGAGGGATGAATGCGCACGGCCGGAGACAACTCTTGCCAGCCTCGGCGCCCTGCCTCCTTACTTTGATACGACGAGCGGTTCAGGAACGGTTACCGCGGGCAATTCCTCGCAGCTTTCCGACGGTGCGTCCGCCACACTGCTGATGTCGCGCCAGCGCGCTCAAGCGCTGGGCATTCGGCCGAAGCTGATATTTCGTGGATTCGCCGTAGCCGGCTGTGAACCCGATGAGATGGGCATCGGGCCGGTCTATGCCGTGCCCAAGCTTTTGAAGCGGCATGGCTTGAGGGTGGAAGACATAGATCTGTGGGAACTGAACGAGGCTTTTGCCGTGCAGGTTGTCTACTGCCGCGATCGTTTGAACATCGACCCGGAAAAGCTCAATGTCAACGGCGGCTCCATTTCCATCGGACATCCTTATGGAATGACGGGATCGCGGATGGTGGGCACGATGGCCAATGAGATGCTTCGCCGAAGAGCCCGCTATGGCGTCGTTACCATGTGCATCGGCGGCGGGCAGGGCGCCGCCGCGCTTTTTGAGTCCTGCCTCTGAAACAGATTGCCTCGCGCGAAACACGCGGCTTTGCCGGGTCGTCGCGCTTCTTTTGGGGTTGCTTTCAAGACTAACCTCCACCACAATCATGGCTGCAAAACTCAGATTCTTACCCGTCGTCCTCCCAGGATGGGCGGAGGCAGAGATTTATATGGCATCTTTGATAGATCGAATTGAATGCAAAGAGTTGTTGAGTAGGGTGACTTCCGTCGAGGAAGCCATCAAGCATGTTACCGACCACAGCACGATCGCAATCAGCGGTTTCACCAAATCGGGTGAGCCGAAGACCTTCATGCCGGCGCTGGCGAAACATTTCCTTGCGAATGCACGTCACGCCCGCATCGGGCTTTTCAGCGGCGCCTCCCTTTCGGAAGAGGTGGAGAATCCAATCGCCCCATACGTTGGCCGGCGTGGCCCCTATATGTCATCTTCTGCCTCGCGCAAGCTGATTCATGCCGGCGAGATGGACTTTACCGATGTGCACCTCTCCATGTTTGCGCGCAACCTGATCTATGGGTTTTACGGCGTACCGGATGTCGCTGTCGTCGAAGTTTCGCGCATCCGACCCGACGGCAGCGTGGTTTTGTCCTCTTCCGTCGGCATTTCCGCCGAAGCTCTCTCGATGGCGAAGAAGATCATTCTCGAAGTGAATACCGTAATCCCGGACTATACGGGATTCCACGATATCGTGCTGCCGGCCGTGCATCCGAAGGTGGGCTGGCCGATCCCGATTATCAACGTCGACGATCGCGTGGGCACGCCGTACGTGGAAATCGACAAGAGCAAGGTTGTGGCGGTCATCGAATCCCGGCAGCCGGACTACTCGGTGGAGTTCAAGGAGACGGCGCCAATCGAGACCAAGATTGCTGAAAACGTCGTTGATTTCCTTTTGCACTGCCGCAAATGGCTGTCCTGGAACAAGCGCTTGCCTCCCATCCAGTCGGGCGTCGGCAACGTCGCCAATGCCATCGTAGGCGAGCTCTACAAATCTCCTTTCCAAAAAATCCGTTTCTGGACGGAGGTTTTTCAGGACGGAATGATGCGTTACGTGGAGGACGACGAAAAATTCGACTGCGCGTCGGCGACGGCCGTATCTTTCTCCTCTGCGGCACGGAAGGAGTTCGAAAGACTATTCGCGCGCTGCCGCGACAAGATTGTCCTGAGGCCGATGTGGCTTTCCAACAGCGCCGAGCTCATCACTCGCCTGTTCATAATTGCCATGAACACGCCTCTGGAATTCGACATTTACGGTCACGCGAACTCGACCCATGTTGACGGCTCCAAGGTCATCAACGGATTGGGCGGAAGCGGCGATTTCTTCCGCAACGCTTACATCAGCATTGCCCACACGCCCTCGATCCGCCGCCTGAAGGACGGAAGGACCGTCAGCTGCGTGATGCCCTATGTGCGCCACATTGACCACACCGAGCACGACATCAAGTGCCTGTGCACTGAACAGGGGTATGCGATCAACACCGAAATCCGTGCCGCGCGACGTCGCGCCGACGACATCATAGAAAAGTGCGCGCATCCGCACTTCAAGCCGCTCCTGCGCGACTATCTCAGGATGGCGGGTGGAGGCGACGAGCCGCGCGCGACCGACATGAACGTTCTTCAGGGATGGTGGAAGGAATATGATGCGGCCTGCTGGAATTTCCCATCCGACCGGAAGGAAAGCGCACAATTAGGAGGCCGACCGAGCGCAATGCAGCAGCCATGCCCGGATCCACCGCCGCAGTAGAAAGCTGCTGAGAAATGCGGATCAAGCCTGTCGTCCGATTCCTCCTTGCCAGCGCGCGATCAGCGCGGCAGCAAGGCAATGCCCAGCGGTGTTGACGGCGGCGCGCGGCATATCCGTCAGCGGATCGATGGCGAGCAGAAGCCCAATGCCGGCTCCCACGACATCGGGCGACAATCCGATCGCGGGCAAGGCCGCGGCGATCACGACGAGCGAAGAGCGTGGTACTCCTGCGATTCCTTTGCTGGCTACAAACAGTGTCCCAAAAAGAACCAACTGGTCAGCAAATGTAAGCGGGATTCGAAACACCTGCAGGATGAACAGTGACGCCACTCCGATAAATACCGTGCTTCCAGAGGGATTGAAGTTCAACCCCGTTCCGATGGTAAAGGATGTCACCGAGCGCGGCACGCCAAAGGCTTCCATGTTTTCCATAGCTTTGGGCAGCGCCGCCGAAGCAGAAGATGTGGCAAAAGCGATGGCAAAAGGATCTCTCGCAGCCTGACACAGCTTTCGGAGCGGTATCCGGAATAGGAGCGCCAGAAGCGGGTAAAACAGAAGGAGGAGTAGCGCCAACCCGAGGTATACAGCCACTATCAGCCTCACGAAGCCCGCACCCACCTGCAGTCCCTGTTTGCCGACAAGTGCGGCAGCCGCCCCGAACACTCCCAAGGGTGCGGACGTCATCACGACGTCCGTAAACCGGTACATGATCTGCGCCAATGAGCGGCACCATTCTAGGATCGGCTCAGCCGCCTTGCCTGCGGAAGCGAGCGCAACCGCGAAAATAATGGAGAAAACCACGATCTGAAGAACATCGCCGCGCGCCATCGCGTCGATGATGCTGCTGGGAAAAAGGCGGATCCAGAAGGATTCTCCCGCCGGCACGCCGATGCCGCTTGCAGCCTTGGCGGAAGAAGCGGCAATGCCGTTCCCGGGTTGCATCAGATTGGCCATCATGAAGGCAATCGCGAGCGCGACCGTCGTGATAACCAGGAAAAGACCAAAAGTCTGCAGCGCCAGGTTGCCAAGCTTGCGCAGGTTTCCCTGCCCGGCTATGCCCACTACGAGGGTTGAGAAAATCAGAGGGGCGATGATCAGCAGAACAAGACGGATAAAGATGGTGGCGAGAATTTGCAGCGATGGACCGGCCGATGGCCAACGCCATCCGACAACTGCCCCCAGAAGCAACGCTGCCAGAATCTGTGTCGTCAGACTCAATCGCATGCGGCCCAATCTTCCCCTGTTTCTGGAGATACTAGCTTGCGCCGCTCCGCGAAAGCCACCGAAATTCGATGCCCTGGAGCGAGAAGGAACGGCAGGGAGCTGCCAGCGGCCACGTGTCGAGCCGTAAACCCTCAGCGATCAGCAAACAGCTGCCAGCCGCGCTAAAGGAATCCTCCCGGCTACGGCTGGCCTCAAAAAAGTCAGTAGCGTCCCGCGAGAGTAGTGACACGGCGAACGGTGTCGCATCTGCAAAAATCCTCAGAGAGTTGGTCGTCGAGAATGTCATCCTGCCCCGTTTCTCCCTTTGCAACTGTTTAGTCTTTTCCGAGATTCCGATCGGACCATCGAATGGGAAAACCAGCCTTCCGGTGTTTTCGATAGGCACTTGGGGAAACAACATCGACAAAACATTGTCGACGGACAGGTGAAATGACCTGCCGAGTTGATAGTCACTGTCCCAGGCTGCGTTCCTTCCAGCTTCTGATATGGGGGCCTTATGTCGACTTCCGCCGCGGGGAAGACGCCCGGAGTTCGTGCCCTGTCGCAGGCTAGAGGAGCTGGCGCAGGGCCTCGTACACCGCTATGCCTGCCGCCGTCGCAAGATTCAGGCTGCGTACCTTTGGGGAACGCATCGGGATTCTCAACGCGTGGTCCCGATGACTGTGCAGCAGATCGGCAGGTAATCCAGTGGATTCCGGCCCGAATATCAGACAATCCCCGGCTTGATAGCTGACCTGCGTATACAGCATTTCCGCATGCGCGCTGAAGCAGAAGAAACGCGCGCCGGCCAGCCTCTCATGCAGTTCCTCAATGGTTTCTTCCATGCGCAGGTCCACAAAAGGCCAATAGTCGAGCCCTGCCCGCCGTACGGACCGGTCGTCGATGCGGAATCCGAGAGCCCCTACGAGGTGAAGCGGCAGACAGTTGGCCGCGCACAGCCGAGCGATGTTGCCGGTGTTGGGATGAATTTCTGGTTTGTAAAGTGCGATGTGCAGCAATTCCGGCGCCGCCATGGCTCCCTCCGATGCCTGCAAAATTGGGGACCGTCACGAATGATTTCCTTTTTGCAGCGAAACTCGGCCGCGAAATCCGGCTGGCCGAGCTCCGGGGCAGAGCAGAACACGTTTCGCAACAGAAACTATTTAAGCGGCATTCGTGACTGTACGCAATTGTCAAATCGGGTTACTTCCTGCGCGCGACTTTGCCTGGGCCGTGCGAGCAGGTATGCTTGACGTTTCAGGGGCTGAATTCTACACTAAGTCGACCATCCTCGTGCCTTTTTCAAATCTATGAGATCGGGAGAGAAAAGATGACAGACGGCCTGTTCCACACGTTGGCTAGTTTTGATGCGGGCTTTGGGCGTACCCGCCGGTTTTATTCTTTGCCCCGCCTGGAAGCGGAAGGAGTCGGTCCCATATCACGGCTTCCTATCAGCATTCGCATTGTGCTCGAATCGGTCCTGCGCAATTGTGACGGCGCACGGAT
>Ga0187861_10000922_pt1 | contig 32245 bp, 29 predicted proteins | sample June2016WEW_10_1_3_FD_132986 | JGI IMG/M metagenome (GOLD analysis project Ga0187861, IMG submission 132986) | Peatland microbial communities from SPRUCE experiment site at the Marcell Experimental Forest, Minnesota, USA - June2016WEW_10_100 | ecosystem: Environmental > Terrestrial > Soil >...
GACATCCTTTACTTTGACCGTTGTCCCTTTGCCCGTACGCCAGCGCACGGCAAATTCCCTGACCCGGTAGCGGTTCCTCTGGGCACGTACAAGAATTTCAGTGTCCCAGAACCAGTGATTGTCCCTTATGGAAGACAGGATTGGCAATATACGTTCCCGGTTGAACGCCTTGAACCCGCACTGGTGATCGTAAACCCTGCTGGACAGAAACAATCGCACGAGGAAATTGTATGACCGGCTCGCAATTTCACGGCCACCGGTACGGACAATGTTGCTGTCGGGAAGAAGCCTCGAGCCGGTGGAAATATCATAACCCTCGCGGATTGCTCCGATAAGCTCCGGGAGATGCTGCATATCCGTCGCGAGATCAACGTCAAAGTAACAAACGATTGATCCTTGAGCATCCCTGATAGCCCTGTTCAATGCTCGTCCCCGCCCTTGGCGTGCATCGCTGTGGAGGAGACGTATACGGGGGTCACTCTTACGATATTCCTTGACGAATTCAGCGCTTCCGTCATTGCTTCCATCCTCTGCAATAAGGATCTCGAAGGCAGGCGTAATTCTGGAGAGGGTCTCTACAGAGACGGGGAGTGCCGTCTCCAGTGAAAACCGATCGTTGTACACCGGGATGATAGCGGATACTTCAGGTTTTGTCATGCAGCCCCCGTTGTCTGATGCATTCTGCTACTTCGTTTCCTGCCCGTATTGATCCCTCCATGCTGCGCTCAGGATAATTTGTCCGCGAGAACATGCCAGCCATGTAGAGGCCTGCCTGTTCGTAACCGGGAATGAGGGAACGATACCCTGTTGTAAAAACGGGCCCTGCCCACGGGTCTATCGCCATCCGGTGCCAGTGGATCTCATGCTCGGAAACAGAAAATTTCCGGCAGAAATCAGTAATCATCCGTTTGTCGATCTGAGCCTGGATAGTTCCGGAGAAATAGGACGCAAGGTAGACGATGTGTTCCCCATACCGCTCCCACGGTATGAAATTCGTATGGGAGACGACTGCACCATAGGGTGCGGAGTCCTTCATGTTCAGCCAGTATATCCCGTTCGTTACCTGACGGTCCATTGCAAGAGTCAGGCAGGCTGCACCCTGGTAAGGGGTATGTGGCAAGGCTGGTCCCCCTATCCGTTCCAGTTCCTGGGGCGGTATGGTGGAGATCACGGCATCGAACCGGGTGCCGTTGAGCGTCCAGACACTTCCGTCACGTGAAAGGGAAGATGACGGGGTTTGTTTCTCTATCTTTCCGCCTTTTCGGGTTACGGCAGACTCCAGCGCCCCGATGATCTGGTGGAACCCCCCGTTCAGATATCCCAGCCTCTCCCCGGATACGCCCCTGTTTGACCGGATGGCAATGCGGCTGATCAGCCATGCAGCGGAGACTTCGTTTCTCCGGTCACCGAATTTGCTTTTCAGAAGAGGCTCAAAAAACGATGAATATACATTGGTTCCAAGGTTTTCGATGATATACTGGTCAGCAGGGATGTCATCGAGCGCGGTGAGATCAATCTTTTTCGCCCTCAACACGAGCCAGGCCAGTTTTGTTTTGTCAAGGAGCGTGAGTTCCGGGTAGGCCAGGATCTCCCGCGGGGTATTCAGCGGAAAAATCCGGTTCCGGGCAAAATACCCCGTTGTCCCGTTCATCCATTCCAGCTTGTCGGAGACCCCGATCTCTTTCAGGAGTGCGAACAGTGCCGTATCTGAGGAGAAGCAGTGGTGGTAATACCGCTCGATCCAATAGTCGTTCATATTGTAGGATGAGAGACAACCCCCGAGATAGGGCATTTTTTCGAAGAGTACTACCTCGTGCTCTCCCGCAACTGCATGGGCTGCGACAAGTCCGGTCAATCCTCCCCCGATAATCCCGATCTTCATAGCTGGTAATCTATAGTACTTTTGGGGGCGAAATGAAAAAGGCTCCGGAAAAAACGCCGGATTTGTGGTTGCTACCTCGAAGATCTTATAAGAAGGTTTTTGAACTGCTGAAATAAAGGTTCATATCAGCAAAAGGACTTAAAAGAATTAAAAGAAAATAAGTATCTGTTAGCCCATTGGATGGTGTCACCGGATGCGGGTATTTTTCATAGGATTTGGCCAGGCTGGCGGCAAAATTGTCGATATGTTCATCGAGCAGGACAAGAAGCTCGGGACGAACAGCTTCAGAGGCATTGCCGTCAATACCGCGCGAACGGACCTGATGGGATTAAAAAACATCGAGATGAAGGACAGGATCCTCATAGGCCAAACGATGGTCAAGGGTCACGGTGTAGGCACCGACAACGTGACCGGGGCCCGTGTTACTGCCGATGAAATTGATAGTATCATCAGCGCCATTGACATCCGGGGAACCCACGACGTGGATGCATTTGTCATTGTTGCAGGACTGGGGGGAGGCACCGGTTCCGGCGGATCTCCCGTGCTCGCCCGCCATCTCAAGCGCATTTACCGTGAACCTGTATATGCCCTTGGCATCATTCCCGCACCCGAGGAAGGGAGGCTCTATTCTTACAATGCAGCCCGAAGTCTTACAACACTGGTGAATGAATGTGATAATACTTTTATTTTCGATAATAGTGCCTGGAAAAATGAGGGCGAGAGTGTCAAATCGGCGTTCCAGCGCCTGAACAATGAGGTTGTGAGACGGTTTGGCGTTCTCTTCCGGGCCGGTGAAGTGAGCCGGATGGGCGTCGGTGAGATGGTGGTTGACTCAAGTGAGATCATCAACACCCTCCGTGGCGGCGGTATCACCTCAGTCGGTTATGCGATCAGTGAAGTGATGAGCAAACGCACTAAAGAGCAGAAGGGGATCTTTGGTGGCTTAAAAGACAAATTTGGGCCCAAGAAGGAGGCAAGCGAGCAGGTATTGCTCGGTGAGGACCGGTCAGCCAAGATCGTTGCCCTTGTGCGCCGGGCGATGCTCGGGCGGCTGACCCTCCCCTGTGATTACTCAACGGCGGAGCGTGCGCTGGTTCTCCTTGCCGGACCTCCTGATGAGATGGATCGTAAGGGTGTTGAGAAGGCAAAGAGCTGGGTGGAAGAAAATATTGCCGGCGTTGAAGTGCGTGGTGGGGATTATCCTGTCAACAGCGAGTACGTGGCTGCCGTCGTGATGCTGGCGACCGTTGGCAATGCACCGAGAATCAAGGAACTCCTTGATATCGCAAAAGAAACAAAAGAAGATGTTATTAAGTCAAAAGAGAAAAAATCGAGTATGTTTGAAGAAGGGATTGATCCTTTGTTTGAGTGAGGTTGATGATGAGAGGATTAACGAAACTGATTATTCTTGCAGTTATTGCTTTAATATTATGCATTCCTGCTGTATCGGCATTTTCTGTTGAAGGGATGACAATTGACCCCTCCGGATCTCTGACGCCCAGCACTCCAGTTACGGTTTCATTCAAGGTCGGGTTTTCGGCGACATCGGACGTCACGTTTCCCGCCGGAAGTGATCTGGTGCTGACAACAGATCTGACGAACCCGAAATGGACCTACACACTAATTCTGGATGGTGTTGAAAATCCCCGGAACCCCGTTGGCGGAAAAACGCTCGACCTGAGTGGTTTCGAACTTTCCTATCCTTCGAAGGTAGATGAGTCTCTCCGTATCACTCTTGAAGGTACCACACCGACGGTGGATACGACCACTGAAAAGATCATGGTTAACGTCAAGGAAGTGGACACTAATGGAAATACTGTTACCAGTTCAATGGTCAATAAAACCGCGCTCATTATCAATACCGGTGATGTAACAAAAGCAGTATCAGATAAAAACACCAACCTCCAGACACTTCGATCTGATATCGATGAAAAAAGTGCCATTGGTATAGATACATCGGCAGCTGAAACATACTATAATGATGCCCAAGCTAAAATCACAACAGCCACATCAAGGCCTGCAACACAATATACTGATGCCTTGAATGACCTGACAGCTGCACAAGCATCTCTCGATGCTGGTGAAACAGCAGTTGACAAGGCATGGGCAGAGAGTGAAGTGGCAAACGCACAGGTCCCGATTAATAATGCCGATGCTGTCATTGCATGGTTCAAAGGTAACCAGAGTACCGCAAACGATGCACAGCTTTCGGCCATTGTCGCGAAAAGGGAAGTTGCGGTGGAATATATTTCAAATGCAAATGACGCGATCACCAGCGGGAATTTTGATCAGGCCCGTTCCAAGGCTTCTGATGCCTTTTCTAAAGGCAATGAATCCTACACCGATGCACTGGCTCGCCAGAAGCAACTGATGTCCGGATGGCAATTACCCTCACTTCCGACACTACCGGGTGGCATATTCCTTATCATCGGTGTGATTGTTGTCGTACTTGCTGTAGTCGGTGTGATCATCTACCGTAAACGCTCACGCTGGGACGAGCTCGGTTAATCCCTTCAATACCGCATTCTCTTTTTCCCTGTAACCCTTGGGAAAACGTTGATTATTTCCGGGATATGCAGGTGAAATCATCTCGGAATACAGGAATTTATCTATCCCTCCAGAAACAGGAGATGTCAATTACCCGCGCCGATAGACAAAACAATTGTAATTTTGTGATGGTGATACAAGGAAACGGAGCCCGTTACCCGGCTCTGTGCAGAGTGAAGACGTCAATGTTGATGCTGCCCATTTTACCGTCACGGTGGAGATAGTAATCGGGTAATCTTTGGTTGTTATCATAGAAGGAGAACCAGTATGACAACTTGTACGTCTTTTTATCATATCCCGCGATCGAAGGCAGACTCTCTGTATCGTGAAGGATAATGACCCCCGGATGATTTTCCGTGAGTTCCTTTTCCTCCGGAACTGTACTGTAAAGCGTGATCTTATTCCACCTGTCCCCACGGAAATACCATGGAAGCGGCCAGTAATCCTTGGATGCAATGACAATCCTGTCAGAGGCATCCATGAGTTGCATCACTTCACGCATATCCTCAGAATTCTGAACCTGGACAATGGGTTCGTTGATATCTGCCGGAATGAAAGCAACATGCCAGGTCATGACAATAAGGAATATGCACCCGAGAAGGGCGATTGCAGTTTTCTGCCAGTTGAGTTTATACACGGCGACAAAACACATCGGAAGGAGCTGGGGGATGATGAGCCAGGGTACTTTTTCACCGATATATGCATAGAATGCCATGGTCAGGAGCATCCAATACGCACAGAACCTGAAAAAATCCTCTGATTTTGATCCTGACTGTTGCGTTTTTTTCAACTGATCGATGCTTATTGCGGCCAGGTCACTGGTGGAAAGCTGGAAGTGGCGGTTGGCAATCCAGTTTTTCAGACGCCGGTAGAACAATGAAAGACCGGAACCTGAAAACAGGATCTGGATCGTTCCTATTGTCGCAAGGATAAATATTGGCAGTTCATAGAGCAAATCTAGTGGAATATAATAAAACCAAGGCCCCCCTAGGCGCTGCTCATTATGCATCGCTATCCAGTGGTCAATGGCCTGGTACCACCCGGTTGTTGTGATCTCAAAATGAACTCCATTCGTTGCCACACTGAAGTTTTGTCCTACGATAGTTTCGGTATGCCCACCAAATCCCGTATAAAGAGTACAACAGAGAGCAACGACCAGAAGAATACATACAATGAGATCCTGTTTCCACCGCAAAGGCAGGGTATACCGGCCCTGCCATATGGTAAAAAGGAAGTATGATGCAAAGATAAGCAGGATAACTGGCATCTCCTCCTTGCAACAGAGTGCCCCTGCTGTTGCAACTGCTGCGATGAGGGCGAAACGGAACTGCCCCCGTTCGAAGTAATAGAACAGGGCAACGACAAGCAGGAAGGTGAAGAAGAGCATGAAGATATCATGCCGGAGGAACCGGGAGAAATATACCATGTCGGGAGAAATGGCGATAAAGAGACTTGCCAGCAGGGTCTGGTTCCGGTTGATGTACCCGATACGATAAATGCAGTAAACAAGGGGGATCAGCAGGACCCCGAACAGTGCAGGCAGCAACCGTGCAACCAGATCCGAGGCACCGAATGCAGAGAACATCCCGGCTGTGACGAAATAGAGGAATGGCCCGTGATAACTCGGGTCGTATGCCCAGGTGCTTTTCGTCAATAACTGGTATGAAAACCATGAATGGATGGCCTCATCATGATGAAACAATTTAAGATCAAGTTGCCAGAACCGTAAGAATATGGCAATAATGAAGATCAAAAGAAAAACACGTTCAAACGTAAAAAATTGTCTGATTTTATGGGAAAAAAGAGCGGCCTGCTGCACGCCGCACCCTCAACTCTCTAAAACAATCTCAATGCCGATATCTTTTGGCACCTGAATGCGCATCAGCTGGCGGAGTGCACGCTCATCTGCATCAATGTCAATGAGGCGCTTGTGGACACGGAGCTGCCAGCGGTCCCATGTGGCAGTTCCCTCACCATCAGGACTCTTGCGGATTGGTACAACCAGCCGTTTGGTTGGAAGCGGTATCGGGCCGGCCAGATTCACACCTGTGCGTTCTGCAATCTCCCGTATCCTGTCACAGACCATCTCAACTTTCTTGAAGTCCGTTCCTGTCAGGCGAATTCTGGCTTTCTGCATGGTACCCACCAAAAAATTATCTCATCTGTTTTGGCTGGATGGCAATACACATACCGGCGGCAATCGTCTGACCCATATCCCGGACAGCAAACCTGCCGAGCTGCGGAAGTTCCTTGACGTTCTCGATGACCATCGGTTTGGTCGGCTTGATGACGACTATGGCTGCGTCACCGGACTTGAGGAACGTGGGGTTCTCTTCCTTGGTCTGGCCGGTACGGGGGTCGAGTTTCTTCTTGAGCTCGATGAATGTGCAGGCAGTCTGGGTCGTGTGGCAGTGGAATACCGGAGTATACCCGACCGTCAGGGCACTCGGATGCTGGAGCACGACGATCTGTGCAGTAAATTCATCTGCAACGGTCGGGGGTGCCTCGGCAGGCCCGCAGACATCGCCGCGGCGGATGTCGCCCTTGCCGATACCGCGGACGTTGAACCCGACGTTGTCACCGGGAATTGCCTGCGGGATCTCTTCGTGGTGCATTTCGATGGACTTGATTTCCCCATCCTTGTTGGCGGGCATGAAGGAGACTTTCATTCCCTTCTTCATGATGCCGGTCTCAACACGGCCGACCGGCACAGTACCGATACCGCTGATGCTGTAAACATCCTGAATCGGCAGGCGCAGGGGCTTGTCGGTTGGTTTTGCCGGCTCCTTAAAGGTGTCGAGTGCTGCAATCAGTGGCAGTCCTTTATACCACGGGGTTTCTGGGCTGTTTACCTTGATGTTGACGCCCTGAAGAGAGCTAACCGGAATGAAAAGAGTCTCTTCCGGTTTGTACCCTACAATCTTGATGAGATCTGAGAGATCCTTCTTGACTTCGTTGAACCGCTTCTCATCATACTTTACCGCGTCCATTTTGTTGATTGCGATGATGATCTGTGTAATGCCCAGAGTTCTTGCAAGGAATACGTGCTCCTTGGTCTGCTCCATGACGCCATCGGGAGCTGCGACAACGAGCACAGCAGCATCGGCCTGGGATGCACCGGTGATCATGTTCTTGACGAAGTCTCTGTGGCCTGGGCAGTCCACGACCGTGAAGTAGAACTTGGCAGTGTCGAACCGCTTGTGGGCGATATCGATGGTGATACCTCTCTCACGCTCTTCCTTGAGGTTGTCCATAACCCATGCAAATTCAAAGGTTGCCTTACCCTTGGACTCCGCTTCTTTGCGGTAGCCTTCGATGATGTGTGCCGGTACAGCGCCGGTCTCGAACATCATTCGTCCGACGGTGGTTGACTTTCCGTGGTCGATGTGGCCAATAATAGCCAGATTCATATGGGGCTTGTCAGATGCCATTTACGTGATCCTCCAAATGTGGGACTGTCCGCTTACAGTCAGTTTATGCGAGTATTACTTATATGAGAGTCATCTATTTAAATTATTTCGATTGACCGGGCGGATTTTTCGGTGTAAATAGTGCATCGACAACATCATATCGGATGCCCGAAAACTATCATTGTATGAAGACATTGCCGCTCCAGCGTGATGAGAAAAAAAATCGGGTCAGTGTTTCCTGTACGGATGGAGATGTATCCGTATACAGCCACTGCGCGTACTGCAGGCACTGCAAGGGTGTGCGGGAGGGGAACCGGGTTGTACCAACTCCCCAGATGCAGGTGCTCAATGACATACGGCGGGGGGTTGCAGGAGATGAAAACCTGATGAATGCCGCGATGATGTTCAATACGCTCATACGGGATGGTTCAGGAATTGAATGTGACGATGATGGAAACAGCGGATATCTCGGTCTCTACTAATAAATGAGTTCCGCAACTCTTAATGCCCGGATTTTCACACCATACAATGAAGATATGAGACTCCTTCTCAAAACTGTTTTTTTCGTCTTTGAATTTTTTACTACTGATGTTCTGATAATAAAGATCATCTGCGCCCAACCTAATGGAAAAAAATCTCAGACAACCCCCTCAAAAAATTTCAGCGGAGTCTGATCGATCGTATCCCTCCCCCATCCTGACAAATTGAACTGGTGTTAGTTGTACATCCAACAGTTGGATAATTATCCACCTGTTGGCAGGTTTACTGACACCTCACTATCGCGATTGAAATTTTTCCCGACACTACCTCTGCAACCAATCCTGAAAACTGATCTAAAAACTTACACGAAGTTCACGAGGTTCGGACCCAGCGCATGAACAAAGGTCATGCTCCCCTCCTTATGCCATGTCTTCGGAGTGGGGATATTTTCCTAGCCAAAAATCAGAGAAGTGCAATCCCCACGATCACCAGCGCCCGGGTTATCTCATTGGATGCACCGGCAACATCGCCGTTCACTCCCCCAAAGAGCCGCTGGGAAATCCCCAGAAGGATCACCGGACAGAGGAACATGAGGATCATGGCGCCAAATATTTTTACCGGTGCAACCGGCAGGAGAAAAAGCGGCAGGCACAACAGGAAGGAAACAGCCGGGAAACCGGGCTGCGCGAAGCGGTGGAGATAACTGTGCATGCCCTCCTTGAAGGGTGTACCGTACGCGGTCAGGAATGCCATGGAAAACTTTGCGCAGACTTCTCCGATGATCAGTGCGCATGCGATCGCAGCGGTCTCCTGCAGACCGGCAAACAGGAGGAGTGTCACAGCGATCCCGAGTGCAATAGCCCCGGCGCCAACATTCCGGTCTGTGAGTGCCCGGATACGTTTTTCCCGGTCACCCTGTGCCATCAGTCCGTCGCCAAAGTCCAGCAATCCGTCAAAGTGATGTGCACCGGTGATCAGAATGATGAGGGCAACAGCAACCGCTGCAGCAATCGTCTGGTTTGCGATAAAGTAAACCGGCAGTGCAACCAGAGCACCGATTACATACCCTGCAACGGGATACAGGTAGGAACGTCTGGCGAAATGCTCGAGATCCTGCGCTTTCCCGAGGGGCAGGACCGTTGTAAACTGCAGTAATGAAAGAATTGTCTTCATAAGGATTCGCTGTAGAGCCGTGATGTGCAACCCGCGATCAGCCCGGCAACAGCGTCATCGAGGAACGGCCCAAGTTTTGCAAGGATACCGGGTTTTTTCTGGTCGTACCGGGTAAATTCGAAACGGGCATAGGTTCCCCCGATACATTCTGCAATTGCCATCCCGAGAATTTCATCACTGAGCAGGAATAGGGGGTCATCTGCGATCTCGGAGTTTTTTCGCTTGGTATACAATTCGTCCTCGAGGAGGATGGCGCCGAGGAGCAGGGATGCCACATTGGGATCATCCAGATATTTTTTTATTTTCTTCCTGATTTCAGTTGCCGCCTGGTCATCCGGCATTCCATGGGAGACATAGAGTCCCATCGCAGCAGAGACCATGTCATCAATCGTAATACCGTAACTCTGCAGCCGTTGTTCTATCTCAAACATATCAATAGGAGTTGTACTGATTGAGCTATTATATCGTTGTGGATTTTATTTATCGATAGATTCAACCTTTCATAGTGAGAATTTATACGTTGATTGTTATGGGATTCCTCTCGGAAAAGCCCTCACTTTTCTTTACAAAACCGGTTTTTTGCGGCATTCTTGCCAACACCCTGCTGTCCACGGTCCCGGGGGTCTCCGGCGCCGGTCCAACTCCTGAAAAAACCCTGCTCACGCCGATACTTGATGCGGAACTCATTGCAACCGGTACAGTCACCAGTCATCCTTTTAAGCCAAATACGCCGACCGGCTGCCCGACGCCCTCATCTATCACCCGGGCAATGGTCTCCCTTTGCGGGCTCCAGCCCCTGTTTGTCAACGCCGGCCTCCGGCACACCCCGACGGTCCCGTGCTACGATGTCTATGGGATGGTTGGCGAAGACCCCCGGTTCCGTGATGCAGTTCCCCGTGCGCACGCCCTCGTCAGTCACGGGGAAACCTTAGGGAAATTCCTCTCACCGTACAGCGATCTTCTTGTCATCGGGGAATGCGTGCCGGGCGGAACAACTACTGCCCTCTGCGTTCTGCGTGCACTGGGATATGATGCAGCGGTGAGCAGCAGTTTCATCGATAATCCTCTCTCCATAAAGGAGGATATATGCTCCAAGGCACTTGGACGAATTACTGCTGATGAGGTAACCACACCTCTGGATATCATCCGTTATACCGGTGATCCTATGATGCCTGTGGCTGCGGGGATGATCAAATCCTATACCGGGAATATCCTGCTTGCCGGCGGCACCCAGATGTTATCCGTCGCGGCACTCGCGAAGGCAATGGGGATGACCCCGCCTGCTGTTGTAACCACTTCCTATGTACGGGATGATCCCACCGCCAATGTGGATTACCTTGCCAGCCGGATCGGCGCACGTATTTTTTACGTAGATCCCGGGTTTGGGACACTCGGCCATGCCGGTCTTGCAAGGTACTGTATTGGGGAGGTCAAGGAAGGGTTCGGAGCCGGTGGTGCCATGTGCCTTGCATATCTCATGGGGCATTCCGAAGAATCTATCCGGGAACGAATACTTTCTGTTGTAAATGCCTGCAGCTGAACAGACTTATAGGATTCCAGAATAAATATTTAGAGCAATGCTTCCGATCTACGTGGTTAATAATTTCGGACAGTTCAACCATCTCATCCATAGGGCACTGCGGGACCTTGATATTGATGCAGCCCTCATTCCCAATACGACTCCTCCCGAAGAGATCAGGGAGGAGTGTCGCGGTATAATTTTGGGGGGGGGACCGGCGATTGAGCGTGCCGGAAACTGCAGCCAGTATCTGGATCTGGGATTACCGGTTCTGGGTATTTGCCTCGGTCTTCACATTATTGCCAACCGGTTCGGTGGAAAAGTGCATACGGGGCAGAGTGGAGGATATGGCCCGGTTGGTGTTGAGATCTGCGAAACCGATGAAATTCTTATTGGATACCCGAAAAAAATGAATGTCTGGGCATCTCATGCGGATGAAGTATCCCAGATACCGGAAGGATTCACTCTCCTTGCCCGGTCATCCATCTGTAATAATGAAGCAATTGCACTCCCAAAAAAACATATTTACGGTCTCCAGTGGCACCCGGAAGTCAGTCACACCTTTGAGGGAAAACGTGTTTTTGAGAATTTCAATGGTATAACCTTGGAAAACAAGACGTAATTCTTCCCCTCTCTTTTCTCGGTACTATTCCTATGTATTTTTCAGACTTTCCCTTTTGTAAATATTATATATTCAAAAAAGAGATGGATGAATATGACAACCAACTACATCACAATAAGCATAATCCTTGTAATCAGTTGTCTTATATTGACGTGCTCCGCCGGAGCTGCTGCACCTATCAGCACCATCCGTCCTGGCAATACTGTTTTTATCGGAGAACAGGGTCTTGATATTACAGCAGCGATGGAAGGTGATACGATCTTGGGATGGTGGGCTTCCGGAGCAGCCATCCACACAAGCGCTCCGGACAAAACCATACCAGTATCAAATCCTGCAAGCTTCTCTGTTTACCCAACAGACTTTCAAACGCATACTGGTAACTGGTATCACATGGCCTCTATCAGCAGGGACAACGGTACGGCATTTACTGTTGCGGATCCGCAACTTGATCTACGAATTGAAGATACCACCGTGAATGTTGATGTCACTGACAAATGGGTGCCAACAGACGACGATCTCCAGTTCAGGATAGATTCTAACCTTGTCCAGATGACACAGAGAACCGGGGTTAGCTATGTCCCGGTTACGATTAAGGTACAGAGTCCGGACGGGGGGACTTATTCGTCGCTCATCAACAATGCAGGAACCGTCACATCCATTGTTGATTATCACCTTACCTCAACTCCGCAATATACCGGGCCGATCTGGGGGACTAGCAACCGTGTCACGTACCCCACAGGGACTTATCAGATCTGGGTAGAATGCAATGTAAATTCCATGAAGAATAATTATGAACAGGCCGGTAAAACTGTCAGTAGTCAGGTTAGTTTGCTCAACCAGGACAATAACCCGTTGAGTGGAAATAAAGGGTACGTAACAAATCCAACAACGTCGGTGATTACGTTTACCCCCATGACGACAACACTAATTGCAACGCCGACAAAAGCCCCTGCGATCACAACTGCGCCGCCAACAACGATTTTACCAACCGCTTCACCCACAACTCTGACGACAGAGGTTACCGAAGCGACAACACTACCGGCAGCTGTGCACACGAAATCCCCGGGTTTTGAATCGGCCTGTGCTATTGCCGCCCTGATTTTTGGAATAGTGTTTTTCCTGAAGAAAGACTAGAATCTCATTTTAAAAATTCGCAATCTTTTATTACCTGAATTTCCCATTGCGTTGTATGAATGTTGTAACTACGGTCATCAAATCCCGTCATAGTGTCCGGAAATTCAAACCCGATCCTGTCGATGAGAGGGTTATCAGCGATGCAGTTGAATGTGCAGCACTCGCTCCGACTGCACGAAACACACAACCATGGCTGTTCGGCGTAATCCGGGATAAACAGACACTTGAAAAAATTGCTGGCCTTGCAGAGAACGGAAAATTTATTGCTGATTGTGCCGTCTGTTTCGCAATTTTCGGCGAGAAAAAGGAGACATATTACCTCGAAGACTGTTGTGCAGCCACTGAGAACCTGATCATTGCATTACAGGCATATGGCGTGTCATCCTGCTGGGTGGCTGGAGACAAAAAACCCTATGCAGAAGCGGTAAGAACCCTGTTAAATGCACCGGAAAAATATACGCTGGTATCCCTGGTCGCTGCCGGTGCTCCTTCCGAGATCTCTCTTGCATCCAAAAAAGACCAGAAAAAAACCCTGTTTTTTGAAAAATATGATGAATCATAAATTTTTGTTTGTCAGGATAAATCACGCTGACAATCGGGTTTTTCGAAAAATTACAAGGGGATCTTTTTGTCAACCTGAATTGATCCGATGCCGCAGCTGGGCAATCGTTCTCATCACTAGGAGATCGGTAATCCGGCATCTGTTCCGCCCGGCTCTCGTAATCATTAAGCATCGGGCACATCAGATCAATAATCATGAAACATGCGATCCTTCAGGTGGCACTGGATCTTCTTGATCTGGATCGTGCAATGCAGATCGCACGTGAAGCGGTAGATGGCGGAGCCGAATGGATCGAAGCCGGCACACCTCTCATCAAGAGCGAGGGTATGCAGGCAATACGATCCTTGCGCGAACATTTTCCGGATTCTGTTATTGTTGCAGATATGAAAGTTGCAGATACCGGAACGCTTGAAGTGGAGATGGCAGCAAAAGCCGGTGCCAATATTATCTGTATCCTTGCAGATGCTGATGATTCTGTAATTACTGAGTCTATCCGGGCGGCACAGCTCTATGGAGTACGGATCATGGCTGACCTGATCAATGTCAATGATCCGGTATCCCGTGCAAAGCATCTGGAATCTCTCGGTGTTCACATTATTTGTGCGCATGTCGGGATTGATCAACAGATGACAGGAAAGGATTCAGTAGAACTTCTGATCACGTTATCAGGCCAAATCCATGTACCCCTTGCAGTTGCCGGCGGAATCGACGCAGATCGTGCCGGAGAGGCCGTCCGGTGCGGTGCAGAAATTGTAATTGTCGGAGGAAATATAGTCCGTTCAGCAGATGTAACCGGCTCAACGAAAAAAATCCGTTCCGGCATGGACGCGCCTGCACGAGAAATCCCTAAAAAGAAATCAGCGGATGAAGAAACGCATAACCTTTTCCTGCAGGTGTCTTCACCTAATATCACCGATGCGATGCACCGTAAAGGGGCGATGACTGGTGTTCTCTCGATATGCGGCAAGGTGAAACTGGTTGGCCGGGCGGTCACGGTCCAGACATTTGCCGGTGATTGGGCAAAACCTGTTGAAGCGATTGATGTGGCCAATAAGGGGGATGTCATCGTTATCAACAATGACGGGGGAACCCACGTTGCCCCCTGGGGGGAGCTGGCCACGCTGAGCTGCGTGAAAAAAGGGATTGCCGGGGTCGTCATTGACGGGGCGGTTCGTGATGTTGATGATATCAGGGCAATGAAGTATCCCCTTTTTGCAAAAGCGATCGTTCCCAATGCCGGTGAACCCAAAGGCTTGGGAGAGATTAATGCAGAAATCCAGTGCTGCGGACAATATGTGCGACCCGGTGACTGGATTGTTGGTGATGAAAGCGGGGTTGTTGTCATTCCTGCAGAGCGCGCGTACGAAATTGCCCGCAGGGCGCTCGAAGTCAGGAAAAACGAAGAGCGCATCCGCGAAGAGATCCAACGGGGAAGTACGCTCTCTGAAGTTGTACAACTGATAAAATGGGAAAAAAAATGACGCCTTTTAGTGGAAGACAGATCGTTCCAGCAGGGTTGCGCCTGAATTTTTAATCTTTTTTATCGCGTCCTCTACCTGATCGACACGGAGGATGAGTACCGCCCCTTCTTTTCCGGAATAGGCATACGAATATTCGATGTTGATACCAGCATCTCCCAGGATTTTTGCAACCTCAAATAATCCCCCGGGTTGATCTTTCATTTTGACTGCTATCACATCAGTAAAGGCAATATTGAAACCCAGAGACTGCAACTTGTCATGGGCTTTTTCCGGATGATCAACGAGCGCCCTGACCACCCCAAACCCATTTGCCTCGGCAATACTGAACGCGAGAATGTTGACATTCTCCTCTCCCAGTGCTTGGGCAATTGCCGCAAGGCGCCCTGGACGGTTTTCTGAGAATATCGAGATCTGTTTAATCACAAATTTTTTCGTGTCCATTTACAACGACCTCCTGTCAATCACTTTTTTCGATTTACCCTCAAATCTGGGTAATGAACCCGGCTCAACAAGCTCGACATCGACATTTATATTTAGTGAATTCCTGAGCCGGTGCTCTACTTTCTGCCGTACCTGCATCAGATCATTGATCTTGTCACTGAATGATCCTTTACTCAATTCCACCCGGACGAGCATGTCGTCAAGAGCGCCTTTCCTTTCAACAACAATCTGGAAATGTTGGCCCACTTCCGGGATGGTCATCAGGGCATACTCGATCTGCGAGGGGAAGACGTTGATCCCCCTGATGATCAACATATCGTCAACCCGTCCCTGAATCCTCTGGATCCGCGGATGGGTCCTGCCGCAGGGACAGACATCGTCTTCCATTGATGCAATATCCCCGATGCGGTATCGTATCATGGGAAGGGCTTCTTTCTGGAGTATGGTAATGGTCAGTTCTCCCGTTTCACCAGCTTCCAGCGGTTCTTCTGTCTTGGGATCAATAATCTCAGTAAGTGCAAGATCAGACCAGATATGGAATCCTTTCTGCTCTGAACATTCCGTGAACATCGGGCCTGATAGTTCACTGGTGCCGTAAATATCATACGCCTTGATGCCCAGCCATTCTTCGATCCGGGTTCTCATCCGTTCTGTCCATGGCTCAGCGCCGAGAACTCCTGTCCGGAGTTTCGTATCTTTCTGTATATTTATCCCCATCTTTTCTGCAACTTCCCCGATGTGGAGGAGATAAGAAGGGGTGCATGCAATGGCTGTCGCACCGAGATCCTGCATCAGTTCGATCTGTCGTTCGGTGTTACCGACGCTGGTCGGAAGGACGGTTGCACCGATACGTTCAGCGCCATAGTGAACGCCGAGTCCTCCTGTGAACAGACCATACCCGTAGCTTACCTGGATTACATCACCTCTCCCGAGTCCGATTGATGTCAGTCCACGGGCAAGGGACGTTGTCCAGAGATCCAGATCGTTCTGGGTATACCCGACAACCGTTGGTTTTCCGGTAGTCCCGCTCGAGACATGGTACCGGACCAGTTCCTCTTTGGTTGCAGTGAAAATCCTGTCCGGGTAATTGTCTCTCAGGTCACGTTTGAACATGAACGGAAGTTTCCGGACATCAGAAAGTTCGCGAATATCGTCGGGATGAACATTCTGCTCCTTCATGCGGTCGTGATAAAAGGGGGAAAAACTATACAGCCGGTACACGAGACTCTTGAGCAGCTTATACTGCATTCTCTGGAGGTCTGCTTTCGGCATCTCTTCAATGCGGGGGTCCCACAACACCATTAAATCACCTCTCTTCGATCGATGACTCTCTTTGATTTTCCTTCGAACCGTGGCAGGGATCCGGGTTCAACAAGTTTGACCGTGGTTCTCAGTTCCAGCGAATCCCGTAGTTCCTTGACAACTTTTTTCTGGAGTCGTGCAAGGTCTGCCAGCTCCCCGCTGAAGTAATCCCTGTTGATCTCAACTTCGACAGTCATCTCATCCAGATGATTGATTCTGTCAATATATACCATAAACTGATTGCCTACCTCGGGGATTTTCAGGAGCACATGCTCAATCTGCGAGGGAAACACGTTGATTCCCCGGATGACAAGCATGTCATCACTTCTTCCGGTAATCCGGGCAATTTTTTTGCCCCTCCTGCACAGGCATCCATCCTCCATAAGCATGGTGACGTCCCCAGTGCGGTATCTGAGTAACGGCATGGCCTCTTTGGCGAGAGGAGTCACGACCAGTTCACCACGTTCGCCATCAGATACTGGCTCACCGGTCTTGGGATCGATAATTTCGACAAGATAACAGTCATGCCAGATATGCAGGCCATCCCGCTCTTGGCATTCGAATGCGACACCCGGGCCGAAAAGCTCACTCATGCCATAGGAGTCATATGCAGTTATTCCGAGTCGGTTTTCGAGGGCTTTTCGGGTACTTTCCGACCAGGCTTCTGCCCCGAAAAGCCCCGTCTTCAGGGAGTCAAGGGACGTTTTCATCTCTTCAGCCACTTCTGAAAGGTGCATGGCATAACTGGGGGTGCAGTGTATCGTGGTAACACCAAAGTCATCGATCATCTCGATCTGGCGTTTCGTATTTCCTGTTGCACTGGGGATAACGGTCATCCCGATCTTCTCTGCCCCGTAATGAAACCCGAGACCTCCGGTAAACATGCCATAATTGACCATGTTCTGGAAGACATCATCCTGTGTAATGCCGACCATGGTCATATTCCGGGCTATGAGGTCTGACCAGGTATCCAGATCATTCCTCGTATATCCGACCACTGTTGGTTTTCCGGTAGTTCCGGAAGTGGTGTGGATCCTCACAACCTGCTTAAGCGGGACTGCAAAGAAACCAAACGGGTATCCGTTTCTGAGGTCCTGCTTTTTGGTAAATGGTATTTTACGGATATCCTCGAGAGATTTGATGGAGGATTTTTTAATGCCGGCCTCTGAGAGAAGGTTTCGGTAAAATGCAACGTGTTGAACCTGATGAAGTGTTTTTTTCAGACGTTTGAGCTGAAGTTCCCGCAACTCATCAGGTTTCAGTGTCTCAATTTTTTTATCCCAGAACATCTGTGGCACCCTGTTATGCTATAACATGACGAGTGTATATAGCGCTTGCTACCGTTTTATATCCACCGAAACGAATGAATTTACTTCCGGATTTAGTTCGCACCGGGGAATTCATGCATCATATGCACCACATTGCAAAACGATGAATTAATCCGTGGAGCTGTGGTAGTATTTAGAAAAGTTGGACAGTATTGTGTCGGTGTTGAAAGTGTTGGAATATCCCTGGTTGTCGGTCAGTGGTTTTGGTGCCCATATCAAATCGACGCAGAAACACCTGATTGTTCAGAAGAAAAATAATACCGAGCACTACCCTCTTGAGAAGATACAAAATCTCCTCGTTGTCGGAGGTCATACGATTAGTTCGATGACTATTGTACAGCTGGTGAGGAATGGAACATATATTACGTTTTTTGATCCTGATGGAACACCCATCGGGACTATAAAACCATATAGTGTTGGGGATCGGGAAGAGATTTGCGAGTACCAGCAGACCATCCCCCGCCAGCGTTATGCGATCGCCATTGCGCAGGCATCGATAAAATCCAGGCTGTTTGCCATCGAACGCATTCAGGAATCTCAGAATGTGACCCTTTTTTACGAAGGGGAGCTTGAATTTCTCCGAAAATCACTGGAGGAACTGGAGTACCTCATTAAACTGGATGAGATACGAAGATTGCACAAACTTACTTCGGATATGTATTACGAAATCATGTCCCGGAATATGCCGGCGGATCTCGGATTCCGGAGACGGACAATACGACCACACACCGATCCGATTAATGCAATGCTTTCGTTTGGGTATGCAATGTTATACGGAAATTGTTACATAGCGGTAATTGGAGCGCGTCTCAATCCAGATATGGGGCTGATGCATGAAGGTAACGGAAGCCTTGTTCATGATCTCATAGAACCTTTAAAATCAGAAATGGTTGACCCCATTGTGTTTCATCTGGCAAGAGAATCCCTGACACTTTCAGATTTCGAGCTGACTCAGGATCGATGCCTGATGTCTGATGATGTAATATCTACCATCATGAAATCATTTTACACGACGATAATAACTGAAAAAGTCAATGAACAGGTATACAATTTTTACACCTCACTGAAAAATAACAGCGATTTTAAAATTCTGTACTGATCCGCTCTTCGGATTTAACAATGAAAAAACCTTCGAATGCCCGTAATGGAATTTCAATAATCCGAATATCCCGGATTACTGCACGGGGACAGCCATAAATCATTGATACAAATTTTTCAAGGATCATCGAGTCGCCGGTTGCATATATCTGGACTCTCCCATCAGACAGGTTAACAACAGTTCCGGCGATATTCAGATCAGATGCAATTTTACGGATACAAGCCCGGAATCCAACTTTCTGGACTCTTCCAGTGATAAAAATCTTAACAGTTTTCATCATTGCATTCTCTGCATAATTTTAATCGCAAGACCCAGTTCATCAAATACTTCATCTCTCAGCGAGGACTGACGGATATTGGTTGCAGCATCGATGGCAAGATCGAGAATTTCCTGTGCAGAGTGCTCACATCCCGCTGCAAATATCTTCAGTGCTATATCACACATGACAAATGACCTGCGGGAAAGGGGACGAATGATCCGTGCCTCCTTTATTGAATTCTGGATCATTTTACGAGAGATTTTTTCTTGCCCCTCTTTTTTGAAGTAAATGGAAAGGTAACAGAAAAAAATTGCCTTTCTTCCCCGATCTGCTACCGATCTGACCAGTCGCTCCAGCGTAGCAACATGATTGGGATGAATGCCCTCTTCTACCATCTTTTCTGAAAGGGACTTGATTTTCACAAACTGAGGGGTGATCTCATACATCTCCGTGTATCCCATTTTTTCAAGACGGTAAAGTCGGACCTCATCATCATCAATGGATTTTGTGATTTGGATTGCATGTGTGAGTATCTTTTTATCATGGTTTTTCTGGTGAAGCAACATGTAGAACTCAGCGATATTGTTTCGGATGGTGTCTGCAATCGACGGAATATTGATCTTTTTTGTCAGGAGTTCCGTTTTTTTGAGAAGCTTGAGAGTAAGTTCAGCATCAGAATTTTGCATTGTAAGTGGAACAATAGTGAGAATGATTGAAGCTTTTTCATAAGGTGAAGAGATCTTCTCTACGGCATCTTCCATATAATTTAACAGTTCGCTGCAGCGTTCTTTATCTTTCCGGACGAGATTATAAATTGCTATAAGTGAGTTGACGTATTCCACAGGTTCTGCAATTTTCTCGACAATATGCAGTGCGGTCGTATACCATTTATTATTCGGGTGAATGGCGTTTAATCTGACAATCGCAAACACTATCTGACGGCGTGTCATTGCGTCTTTGTCAAATTCAACGGTGTCAAGTTGTTGTATCCCCCGTGTCAGATACTCTGCAGCAACGGCAACATCGATCTGGCTATATGATGTCGCAAGATATGTCAGGACAAGCACTTTCTGATACCCCTCGGAAAGAATCCCCAGATCAATAACGACCTCTTCAAGAACCTGTTGTGCTTGAGCTGTTTTTCTTAACCTTACCAACAAGTCTGCAAGGTCGCATAATCCCGTGAGTTTAATATAGGGATCATTCACCATCTGAAGAATCCGATGCATCAGTCCGATAACAAGAGGATTTGAATTTGAAAAGTCATTTCTCCGAAGAAGAAATGCCAAAGTTTCATATGGATCGGTGGAATTCGGATGTGTGATGTCTTCGTTCAGACTTGAAACGATCCGGGACATCATTGCATCCCGCTCATAGGAATTCTCTATCTCTACTGCATACATCGCGAGAGGTATAATATAATCCAGATTGTTACTGGTTCGGGAAAACGAAATGATGATGTCAATAATACCTGCAATTTTGAGAGAGATTTGTGGTGGTTTTATGTTATTTTTTATTATCTCCAGACCCCGTTCAAATGGCAGAGATATAGTTGTATAATCTTTACCGGGTGTAGGGAATTGTGGATTTTTAAGGATAATACAGCCAATTTTTACAAAACATTCGGCAATTCGTTCAAACAATTGCACTTTTAGTGACGGATCATTGATTTCATCCGCGATGAGATAAGCCTCTTCAAGGGCTTCACAGGATTGTCTATCAATGGCATATTTTATCACACCGTCGATAATATTTGCCATCGCATAGGAAGCCAGGTCTTTTTCAAGAAGCGAATTACTCCAGACTTTCATCCGGAGAAGCAGGTCAAGATCTCCTTGCTGGGCAGCGAGAATTGATGCCTCATCGATAATACTGCTCAGGGTAGCAGACCTGGTATTCTGACCGTCAATTTCACACGTCAGACCAACAGCTCTCTGGAGGAAATCACGGTTTTTTGCCTTAACTCCAATTTTTGCAATTTTTATGACGATATTTGATATCGCCCTCTCTTTAAGTGGCTGCTCCCTTATGGATTCAGCAAACCTGATGAGGATGCTAGGGTCATGCAAGTCAAGAAAACCACGATCTACAAGAATTGTAATACTTTCAAGGAGAAGGTGATCTGGTTTCGGGTGTAGCAGAATGAGATTCCTGATTGATAAAATGTGGGCAATCAGATCTTTGAATGCACAATCCTTACTCACTTCTATGATGGCCCGGTAGATTGCATTATTCACTGTATCCCGGTTCAGTTTCACCAGAATATTATTGTAAATCAGGGGGATGCTGTCATTAAGAATTCCTTCTTTCAACAGATGGACCAGACATTCTGTATAGGGAGAAAGGCTCTCTGTTTCATGTTTGATTTTTCCAAAGATTCCAAGGGCAGAACTAAAATCGCCGGAAGAAAGCATAATCTGGGAAAACTGGAGATAAATCCGGGATAAAACAAGAGTGCTGCAGTGACTGTCAATAACCGGAATAAGCCCGGAAAGAACGCGCATGTCATTTGAATTGCGGGCGACAGAGATTCCCGCACGAACCATTTCACGTATTGGATATTCATCGCCTTCTGAAATATGTTGTTGGAGATCCATTGCTGTAGATAAAAACCATGGATCTCCCGATCGTTCTGCTTTTTTCAACAGATCAATGACAATTGTTCCTGTGATTTCCGGTTTATCACCGCACAATTGTTCGAGAATAGTAATGATCTGTTTTTTATCTTTTACTCTCTCAAGCAGCTGTTCCGTTAGTGCACTGATTATTTCAAGGTAGGCATCATGGGAAATACCTGTAAAATTACCTATAAATTGCGGAATGTCTGCCATTTCTTTTCCAAAAACGGACTTGGCTCCCTTTTCAATGATCCCTGAAATGCAATCCTGTCGCCGAATTTTCTGGTGGATCGTGGTTGCACTCTGGAGACCCTCAAAGAACAAATCACGATCTTTTTCCAGAATCGCAATGGTGGCTAATGCCTTTGCAAGTTCTGCGTGTAATACGGCCTGTTTTGAAATGTCTCCGATTTCTTCGATGAGAAAAAGAGAAGTATAGAGAAGTTTTTGGCTACGTGTTGTTATTGCCCAGTCAATAAGGAATGGGATGATATCGATCATTATGTCGGACCGGTATTTTCGGAAACTGATCCGATCTAACATACTCATTCCCTGATCGATGAGCTCTGGGGCAGCCTCGGATACACCGGCATCAATGAGATCCCGGGCAATCGTTGCAAATACCTGGGACTGGTTACTTTTTTTACTAATTTTTTCTGATAACGAAAATACAGATTTTAACCATCTGTTGTCTTTCGTGGATATATATTGTTTAATGATACGTGAGAATAATTCGTCGATTTCATTACTCTGAATTTCCGGAAGTGCCAAAAGAAGTTCCGGCTTATTATTTTTAAGTGCTGTTTCTATGATGACCCTGTTAATCTCGGCTACAATATTTTTTCGAGCACGCCGACCCTGCTGATTCTCTAAGCCGGCGACAATAGACTCTAGGGACTTCCAATCTTCGGGTGGAAGAACTTTTTGTATATCACGGAATATCTCGATGGATCGGACCATTCTTTATCACAGGTGGCTGGCTACTAATTGGTAAACTGAATTTGACGGATGTATTTAATAAAATTTTCGATAACGTATTCCTGCAATTTTTTTTTATTTAGTTATAATAAGCCGAATTTTTCGTTTTTTTCCTAAATGGTGGAAAATTATTCAGCTAATTTTGATAAACGCGGTCAGGGAACACTCATTTCCCCGGATCGTTTTGAAAATCAATCCAAAATCACTTTCCGAAAAAAAATCAGAATCCTTCCGGGTTCAGATTAAAACCTCTTACTCCTTCAGGGCCCGATCAATCTGGTTTTTCACTTCATTATAGAATTCAATCCCTTTATCACGGGTATCAGAATCTATGATTATACGGACAATTGGTTCAGTTCCGCTTGTCCGTATAAGTGCCCATGTATTACCCTTGAAAATTTTCACTCCATCTGTCTCATCGAGTATATCGCGGGGATGAACCGATTTAAGGAATTCAAGTATTTTTACCCCCTCTTTTGTAGTAATTTTATCCTTTATAATGGCACGTTTGGGAAGTTGATCGACAAGTTCTGAAAGTTTTTTTCCGGTTGATGCGAGAAGAAAAACCATCATTGCTGCAGTCATGCCTCCATCCCGACAAAACTGGTGTTCAGGAAAAATTAATCCCCCATTTCCTTCACCCCCAAAAATTATCGGTTTTCCCTGCTCCAGGAGCAATCGCATAGTACGTGCCACGTAAATGCTCCCGACGGGAGTATACGCTAATGAACAATTCTCCCTTTTTACCACCATTTCCACGATTTGTCCAGTACTAACGGGAGTGACAACTACCCCTTTTTTGTGATGGCAGATATGTTGTGCAATCAGCGCAAATTCCTGATTTTCTTCAATAAACCTTCCATTTTCATCGATGAATACGGCGCGATCTGCATCCCCGTCATGTGCAACACCGAATGCTGCACCGCTGCTCCTGACCAGTGCAGCACAATTTTTTAAACCATCCTCAGAGGGTTCCGGTAATCTGCCAGGAAAGTTCCCATCCATTATCCCGTTAATAGTTATTACTCTGCATCCTATTTCCGTGAGTATTCGCGGCGTTGTAAGGCATGCTGGACCTGATCCCGGATCGGCAACAACCGCCATTCCTTTCCCGGGCTGACCCGGAAACTGGTGTGTTATTGCTATGATGTACTGTTCAATAAGTGCAGGAGCCAGTGTCTCCTTTCCGATTTTGTCCCATGGCTCAATTATAAAGGATCGATCAAATATTCGTTGTTCCAACTTTACGGTTTCCTCATCTCCCATCTCAGTTCCATCTGGTTCAATAACTTTGACGCCATTATACTCCGGAGGATTATGCGATGCGGTAATCATTACTCCTGCATCGAACTGTCCTTTGACTATATATTGAAGTGCGGGTGTTGGAAGGATACCACAATCGACAACATTGCATCCGGCCGCAAGAAGACCGGATTTAATGGCTTTCATCAACATTTCACCGGAAGTACGCGTATCACGTCCGACTGCAATACTGCCTTTCCGCATTGAACCAAGAGCCTCACCGATTGCAATTACAAGTTCCGGTGTGAGATCTTTTCCCACAACTCCTCTTACGCCATTTGTTCCAAACAATCTTTTCTGCATCTTTTTTACGGTCATATACGGTACCACTTATTAATGTTGTAGTTATTTAAAATCGTCAAAGAGATTGAGTGATTTTATTACTTCGTCAATAGTCGGGTTGGATATAACACAGCGATCGATTTCAAGGTTTCCAATCACGATTTTTGCAAAGGACCGTTGTTTATACCCTTCAATGACTGCGAAATGCGTGCCCCTGTCAGCATAAAAGTGTAAGACAGCATCGAGATCCGTACCCTGTATCACAGATACCGTCTTTTTTGCATCGATCCCCGTCGTGATATCTGCGCCGGCTTCATGAAAAAGGGTAGTGTCTTTTCCCGGTTCAAGGTGATACTCATGATCCCCGAGATGTTTAATAACCCCGACGGGACCAATCTTTTTAAGTTCTGGGATAAGTTTTCTGATAAAGGTAGTTTTTCCCGAATTGGACCTGCCGGCAATCTGAATGATTTTCATGGGGATGATTCACCTTCAGGTTGTTCTTTTGAAATCTGAAAATCCTGATGATCATTTTCTATATGCTTTTCCGTGAGGACCGTTTCCTGCCGTGAGCTTGTATTGTTTGTGGGGATCTTGGGCAGATTGGATTCATCATGGAGTGCACTACTCATCCGACTTTTATCAGCATGAATTGCAGCTGAATGGGCTATTACAACATTCTGAAGATCTGCAGGGGAATTAGATTGCGTATCCTGTGTTTTTTCGGGAACATTGCTCTCCTCCGCACGCGCTTTAAGTATAGTCTTTGCAGTTTCCCCGACACTCCTCATTACTTTGGTAATCCTGTCTTCGATATCGATCTCCTCATCAATATCAAGGGTTGTGCCTTCGACTTCAAGGAGAAACCTTGACACCTCACTCGCTTCAAAAAGAAGGTCGTCAAGTTCATCGGTAGTAAAAAAACCGCACATCGCACCATAGAAGAATGTTGCACTGGATTTCCTCACTTTTCTCTTAAATGAATTCCGCGCCTGGTTTACTGCCTGAGGGGTATAAGTGTCCTCCATAAAGGGGACGAGTTCGGGCAGGTGTTTTCCAATAAATGTCATCTCAGCCCCCCCTGAAGTCCGGAAATCCGTGCACAGTCTGGCAAGGGCCCACTCGCGTGCGGTAATATATGTTCGTTTACGTAGGAACTGGTTCACCTTCCGATAGGTTGCACCATCGACCTTTTTGAATTTTTTATACTTGTTGATTTCCTGTTGAATACCGTTTTCGTCCATATAGTATACGTCCTATTTATCTGCGGCTTTTCATCGGTCGATGAAGTACTGATTGATCGAATTTTTCAGTTTTGTATATAGCATTATGTGGTTTATTATTTATAAAATAACCACGGCTTTTGAGAGTTTTTCAGGTGAGAAGAGATAACATATGTGGTATACCAGCGAAGACTCTTCTATTAAATGATCTAAAACGTTACCCAAACCCAGTTATTTCATCATTAGCTGCTTCCATCGATATGCAGACAGAAATCATTCTTCGTGGGTTGCTTTTCCATAATATCCCGAATGTGATGTTTCATCTTTGACGGGGGGGCTGATCTATTTCGCATTTCCTGCTCTTCTTTATTATCTTCTTTCAGTTTTTTAGAATGTAATGAACTGGTCGATTCCCAACATTCCCTTGGGGCGTGTCGGTTGCTGCTTCAGCTGCGTATTACTATCGCCCGCAATATAGGAATCAAGAGCCGATCGAAATATTCTCTAGGCATGATAGGATATTTTAGTTCCTTGTAGTTTACCTGAACGGAGCCAAGGTGGACCGTTTTTGATGAGCTCCAAGAATCTCTGCCACTTGACGGGGATTCAGCATCTGGATATCTTCCATTCATCATTGAATATTACCGATGGTTCCCTTGCTTACCTCTATATTCCTAGTGATAGAGTATTCTTTAAAGTCGGAAGGCTATTTAATTGAAATTCCTCCCCCCCGATCTTCACGTGTTTTCTCGTTCATAAGATTCTCTGCTCCGCCCCCCAGAGGCCGAGGCTGAAAGGGGGGGCGTGTCGAATGGGTGACGTATTCTTATGTGGGATTAACCGATCGACATAATGATCCCAATCTTTTCACGTTTAAATATAGCATCATATGGTTTATATTACAAATTTTGCAGAATGGTATATTTTTTATTATAAAACAAATTTGAAGCCATTTTAGAAAATATCGCTCAATTTAACTGAATAACGGATGTGCAGAAAAAATTCCCAATCTTCTTGAAACCTGAACGATCGAACCCACGCGCAGACAATTTACCAGTATAGGATCCGAAATTCGTCGGAAGATTACTTTGCCCAGCATCAGTTACATCGTTTATTCAGCGAAACTGTATATCCGATAAAACTCCAAACCGATGTATTGAGTTATGACCCTAAAAGTCGCAGTTGGTACCACAAATCGAACCATTTGAACTAATCCAGGCACTCGTAATGATTACGTTCTAGTTTTTCGGCGTGGCTTCAACCATCAAATAGTTAAAAAAGGTTAATCTCCCTGGATTTTCCATTACACCGTTATAATTGTCGTTAATTAATGCCTGATAAGGGCTCCCAAGAAGATGAAATTAAAACCAACCCCCTGTTATCTGAATTATTATTTGGAAGTGAATACAACAAAAATGTTGCAAGGCTTCAATAATTGAACCCGCCTAGTCGTATTTTTACGGATAGACTATTGAGCAGCTTACTGATCAGAGCAATTTGGGATCAATCCTGAATCGTGAGTAATATCTAGATAAATTTTATATCGAATCGTGGGTTGATGAGTGGTATTACTCCTCGTCCAGAACCCGAGATATATGAAATAAAAATTCGTGAATACTTCATAAATAATTCCTTGGGTTTTTATCCCATCGTCATGAAAATCCAACGTTACTCCGGATCAGACATTATTACTAGGAAAATATCCTTAATGACAGGGCTTGATAATGTGTTAACTGACGTTGATTAAGATGACCCGTTTGTTGGATAAACCCTGGCAGCATCTCTTATCCTGTTTAATTTTACAAATAACCAATATTGAATAAAATATATTAATAATCTTCCAGAAACCCGCTGGGGAGTATTTCCATTATCCTCCCGACGGAAAAACGTTATATTGCGTATCTGGGAGCGTTTAGCCAAGGCCTAGGGATAATTGAACCATGTAATTGAAAAAACCCCTGTTTTCAACAATGGAAAAATGTGTAATTGGTCATATATGTTTAACAAATAACACAGATATTTATATACCTAGATAAAATATCCCTTTTGTTATACTTAACGATCAAAATAAAAGTCGAGAACCGGGGGCTTCTAAAAATCACTCAAAGAACTGCAGAAATATGGCAGTTTTCTATTTGTCGCAGAATAGGTATTCTGCGCAAACCTTTATTTATTTGAGATAAAATAGAATAGAGCATGGAAAGCGGGTATTTTTCGGAATGGCTTAAAAGCTACCGGAACTATCTCCGCATGCGAAATTACTCTCCCCGTACGCTTGACAGCTATGAGCAGGTCATTAAACATTTCGGCTATTATGTCTGGCTCAGGCGAAATACGGACGTGACTAAGCTCGTTTTCTACTGGAAGGATTTTGAAAAGGCCCGGTTGGATACATCTGTTGAAGTGACGCCGGTCATCATCAATGATTTCCTGACTTTTGTCTCGTCAATGCAGACATATAAGCCGAAAACATTTCACCGGATAATATCGACCATGAGTTCATTTTACCGCTACCTGTGTACCCAAGGGGTTGTTGGTTTGAATCCCTTAACCGGTATCGACCGCCCCCGGATAAAGCAGCAGGATATAAAGTACCTGAAGCATAACCAGGTGCTTCGTCTCATTGACTCGATTGATGATCCTCGGGATAAACTCATTGTCAGGACAATCTATGCCACCGGGGTTCGTGTTTCCGAACTGTGCAATATGAATATCGAAGATATCGATTTCGATGAACATACGATCAGGATCCGTGGGAAAGGGGACAAGATCCGCCTTGTTTTTGTCGATGAGGATACGCTTGCTGATATCCTTAAATTCATAGGAAACCGGATTGTCGGTCCGTTGTTTGTAGGGCAACAGGGGAAACACATTTCTTCGAGAGCAATTCAGCATATTTTTAAGCACTATGCCCCCTCAGGAATCACCCCCCATAAAATCCGTCACAGTTATGCAAGTGAACTATACAAACGCTCGAAAAACCTGAGAGTGGTACAGGAGAATCTTGGCCATACCTCTATCAAGACCACTGAAATTTATCTGCATACGGATATCGACGAACGACGTCAGGTATACCAGCAGTATTTCCCCCTTTCCGAATCAAACGGGAAAGCCTGATTTTTTTATTTCTTCTTATTATAAACCATATGATGCTATATTCAAATCCCATATTAATTTTCCGATCTTGCAGTGATGCCACTCACTCAAGTGTCAATGGTCAATATCCGTTTAGTGAACCGAATGGTAATAGATGTTATTGATTAATCCGATTGGGTAAGGCACCGATGGATATCAATAAGATTTAGCAGGATATCTGGACGGACTCTCACATATACCGACGTCAGAAATTGTTGTTATTTTATGTAATCTGTAATATTGTGAAGTCAGCCTGGATTGGCCTGAATAAAAAATGTATATTGATAGGGAATATGTTCACTTCGGATCAATTATCCTCCCTTAAATTGGAAAGATTTGATCTTCAGAATTATTGTTGCTTTTACGTCTGAATGTTTTGAGATTTCCAAGATTTTTCCATTCTAATAATTTTTACGAATGAAAAATTAAATAATTCATTTTTTTAATTATCTAATCTCACTCGGTATAAACATAATTATCAAAAAAATTGAATTCCGTGCTCTAAGCAAATAATTTAGTATCGACGGACACTTATCTAAATAATACCATATCTAAATTTATTGAATTTTCCTTTGTTGCCGAGAGAAATATGCCTCTTTCGATTTTTTGAAAATCAAATCTCCTTCGGAAATTTTTAAAATAATTAAATTAATTTGAATTTCCCATTCTAATACCATAAAATCCTAAATATTATCGTGATTCTGTTTGGGAATTTTCGAAAATCCAGATTTATCCAAACAATACGAGATTCCGATGAAAATCTCACGATCTAAATTATTTGGAAAAATGGATCTATACCGGATTATCTACGGTAATAAAAATTTTTAAATAATTTGGATTTTGACGTATATTACATTCATGAGCAAGTTGACAAACGATTTCTCTCGTGAAAAAAAATAATTCCCGGATAAATCGAATTTTGACATTATTATGGAGAAAAAACAGACAAAATAAAAAAATTTGAAAATCCAAATTGTCTCGTGAATTGTCGCGCATTCCGATTTTTCTTAAATAAGAATCAAAACTCCTCTCGGAACATGACATTCATAAAGAAAAATGTGAAAAAAATCCCAATATTAAATAATTATATAGTGCGGTTTTTGGCATACAATACGGAAAACTGATCGAATTAATACCGCAATTCTTTTTTCCCGGTCTGTCGACATAGTGCAGGAGTACCTATGTCGCGGGTCCAGAAACGAAAATATGAAAAAATCGATGATGCTGAAATGGATCTTGTCATTCAATGTAATGACAGCCATGAATTCTATAAGCGTTACCGGGAAGCATTTCCCACACGGAAAAAAGGGATTGACAGCATTAGCAAAATCTGGAAACGCCGTAGCGAATTTATCAAAAAACAGCAGGGCAGCTCGCAGGATTCCGAGCAGGGTACCATACAAAGTCACGAACTTGAAATTCTTTTCAGTTCACAAAACAAAATCCTGGTGGAATTATCCGTGGTGTTGAAAGAACAACTCAAGGTAAGTAAGGAAATACTGGCCCGGCTCCCAAAACAGATCCAGAAATATGAAGAGCCACCTCTCCACCCACAGAAGCATGGAGAGACAAGAATGACTGAATCAAAAGAACCGGTAAAGAAAGCAAGCCCGGATAAACCCACTGACATTATGATTGGATCCTGAAGAAATATCTATCCGACCAAATATCTTTCTTTAATATATCTGTTTTTTCATATATCCGGTAAGAATCCGGGGATCCTTTCATCCCGCCAAAGTACAATTCTTGACGTCTCCCATTTAATAAAATAAAAGGTATCCTTATAATCCCCAACCACATATAATTTATGACCTTTTTCCTGAATGAATAACCAAGGATCATCATTCTCTCTTTTTCATTCGGAAAAAATGTATTCCGGCAGTTCGTCATAAAATAATGGATTATTTCATCACTTCGTCAAGCTGGGCTCTACCATAGACATAGGCGGGCATACCCGACAGCAGGAATGTGACACGGAGCGCCTCTTCAACTTCTCCTTTCGTGACCCCGATATTCTTTGCACCGGCCAGATGGGCGCGGACTGCATGCTGGTCCCGCAGGGCGGCAGCAATCGCAATCGCGATCAGTTTTTTTGTCTTGCCCGATATCTTGCCATCATCCCAGATGTGCTGCTCGAATCTCATAACGAGGTTGAACATCTCGGGTTCTTTCGTTGTCAGTTCCCTGAAAAACTTCGGCACTTTGCCGATCTTCTTCTCAAGGGTCCTGAGTTCCTTTTCCGATCCTTTCATCGCTACCGGCTTTTTTACCGGAGCCTTATGAGCTCCTGCTTTTTTTACAACCCTTCTTACTCACTCTCCAGTTGCATGGGTTCGCCGCAGCAGACCAGTTCGCCGCCGCCGCTTTCTTTTACCACAACTACATTACCGCAGATCTCGAACTTAAAGACCTGCCCCTCTTTTGAGATGTTTACCATTCAGAGATCCTTAATGTACTTCATATATACCTGGGAGCAGGAACCCCGCACGCATGGTTTTGGTTGCAGGGACTCCCGGAATTCACCCTTTCTGTATGATGCCCGAAAAGAAAAATATGAAAATTAAATATTGCTTTTGCCACGTTTTGGCGGGTTCTTTACATCTTCCGCATTCTTGATGTCCTTTGCTACCGTGAATTTCCCGAAGGTCCCCGAACCCCTGGCCTACATGCGAGGTCGAAGCGGTCAAGGTTCATCACCTTGTTCCAGGCTGCCACGAAGTCCTGGACAAACTTCTCTTTCGCATCCTCGCTTCCGTAAACCTCGGCCAGAGCCCGGAGCTGGGAGTTCGAACCGAAGATGAGATCGACACGCGTGCCGGTCCACCTGACTTCGCCAGTCTTGCGATCGCGCCCTTCAAACATGTCCTTTGCGTCCGATACCGCCCTCCACTCCGTGCCCATGTCGAGCAGGTTCACAAAGAAGTCGTTGGTTAGCGCTCCCGGCTTCTTGGTGAAAACGCCGTGCCGGGTATGTCCGAAGTTGGTGTCCAGCACACGCATGCCGCCAACGAGCACCGTCATCTCTGGTGCGGTCAGCGTCAGCAAATGCGCCTTGTCAACCAGCAACGCCTCGGCCGACACGGTGTACAGGCCCCCGAGGTAGTTGCGGAAGCCATCCGCGATCTGTTCGAGCACGGCGAACGAGACCACATCGGTCTGCTCCTGCACGGCATCCATGCGTCCCGGCGAGAAGGGGACCGTCACATCGTGACCGGCCTTCTTCGCAGCCTGCTCGATGCCTGCACAACCAGCCATGACGATCAAGTCCGCAAGCGAGACCCTCTTACCGTCGGAGGCCGCGCTGTTGAAATCACCCTGGATACCTTCGAGAGTATTCAGCACTTTCACCAGTTCAGCCGGCTGGTTGACTTCCCAGTCCTTCTGCGGTGCGAGGCGGATTCGTGCGCCATTCGCACCGCCGCGCTTGTCGGAGCCACGGAAGGTGGACGCCGACGCCCAGGCGGTCGA
>Ga0187861_10000923_pt1 | contig 32197 bp, 28 predicted proteins | sample June2016WEW_10_1_3_FD_132986 | JGI IMG/M metagenome (GOLD analysis project Ga0187861, IMG submission 132986) | Peatland microbial communities from SPRUCE experiment site at the Marcell Experimental Forest, Minnesota, USA - June2016WEW_10_100 | ecosystem: Environmental > Terrestrial > Soil >...
CTGGCCGCTTAAGCGCCGATTCGTATTCGAAAAGCAAGCCAACGGATAGGCAATGCTCGAACGCCCCGGTGCCCGCCAACGCGAGCAAGCGGAAAGCCGCTCCTCTTCGGGACCGGAGACCGGTGACCAGAACATTGGTATCGAAAACGACTCGCGGCTTCACTGTGGTATTATATGTGATACCACAACCTCGGACAAGCACGAATTCAAGAAAATCGGGGACAGGCATGTCCCCGATTTTAAGAATTTGGAACCTTTTGACGCATGGAAGGTAAGTAATGAATGTGTTAGTCTCGGCTGGTTTACGAGATTAAGATTCGATTGGAGATATTGAGGTGCCCATGCAAAGCAAGCTGACATCAAAGAGATTGGTGCGATGCATCACCGCTGGAGCAGCCATCTTGACCGTCCTGGTCTGTTTCAATAATCCGCCGCTGGGAAGAGCGCACTCGCAGGCTGGAACCGCCGCACAGCAAACCCAAGCCAAGGCGCCGACGTCGTTCGAGGTGGCGTCCATCAAACCGAGCGCCCCGTCCCCGAACGGCATGTTCATGGTAAGGATCGGGGCTTCTCCCGGAGGGAGGTGGACAGCCTCGGGCATTACCGTGGGCATGCTCATTCAGCAGGCATACGACGTCAGGGATTACCAGATCACCGGCGGACCGAGCTGGTTGAACTCGGAGAGATACGACATCGAAGCCAAGGCGGACACGCCGAACCTTACTAAGGACATGACCAAGGTGCTGCTCCAGTCGCTGCTGGCGGAACGTTTCAACCTGAAATTCCACCGCGAGACCAAGGACCTCCCGATTTACGCGCTGGTCGTGGGAAAAGGCGGGCACAAACTCCATTTATCCGACATTCAGCCCGATGCACAGAAGGATTCGCAGCCTCCCGATCCATCGAAACCTGCCCAGGCTGGCGCTGTGGCTGGCGGCGCGGCGGGAGGCTCCGTTAGCGTCGGTCCCGGTGGAAAAGTCGTCAACGGTGCCGGCGGAGGGGTTGGAGGTGCCGTCAGCGTTGGTCCCGGCGGAAAAGTCGTCGACCGTGAAGCCCCAGTCAGAAACGGCTCCATGATGAGGATGGGCAGGGGGCAGCTAAGCGCCCAGATGACCCCCGTCGCAGGCATTGCCGCGGCCCTGGCACAGCAATTGGGCCGGCCTGTAATAGATAAGACTGAACTCAAGGGCAGCTATGATTTCGACCTGAAGTGGACCCCGGATGAAACTCAGCGCGGTCCCGGGCTGGGAGGTATGGCGCCGCCCGCGACCGATAGTCCGCTTCCCGCCGATTCCTCAAACCCCTCCATCTTCACGGCCGTGCAAGAACAGCTTGGCCTCAAATTGGAAGCATCGAAAGGCCCGGTCGAGACTCTGGTGATCGATCACATCGAAAAAGCCTCGGGAAATTAGGGATCTATGCGTAAATGCCTTGCTTGCTGGACCGTCGCCTGGCTGATCATTTTTTGTCTCGGCACTTTGAACCTGACGGCGGCGGAACACCACGGACAGGTCATGTTCGGCGGTTTGCCTGTTCCCGGAGTCACAGTCACTGCAATCCAGGGTGACAAACAACTGGTGACCGTGACCGATGCCCAGGGCCTCTACACATTCCCGGAACTGCAGGACGGCGTCTGGACACTTCAAGTCGAGATGCTCTGCTTTTCGCCGTCCAAACAAGAGGTGACTGTCGCAGCAGGCGCCCCCGCACTGGAATGGGAATTGAAGCTGCTCCAGTTCAATGAAATCAACGCCATTAAGAGCCCGCCCGCAATGCCTGCGTCGCAACCGGCGCAGCCGATGTCTCCGGCCGGCGTTTCGAGCCGCGCAGGGGATGCCAAGAAGGACATGCCTCCGGGGAAAGCGTCTCCCAGCGTCAAGGCCGATCAGACAGCCGCCAATTCACAAGACAGGTTTCAGAGAACGGATCTGAATGCGGTAAACCCGGACAATACCGCCGCCAACGCGAACAATGGCGATTTAAGCGCCCTCGGCGGCCAGAATCAGGACGAGCTCGAACAACGAGCCGCCGACGGCCTTCTCGTCAGTGGCAGCGTAAACAATGCCGCGAGTTCCCCATTTGCGAAACTCCCGGCATTTGGCAATATGCGCAAGGGACCGGGATCGCTTTATAACGGAAGCCTGGGCCTGATCCTGGATAACTCCGGGTTGGATGCCCGCTCGTATTCCTTCACCGGACAGAACACCGCCAAGCCGGCGTACAACCATCTGACTGGTGTGGCAGCTTTTGGCGGCCCGCTCAAGATTCCGTTCATCAAAAAGAACGGTCCCAATATCACTGTCAATTACCAGTGGACGCGCATCCGCAACGCCACGACGCAGCCCGGCCTGATGCCTACTCTGGCGGAACGCGCCGGAGATTTTTCACAGGTCTTGAACGCTCTTGGACAGCCCGTCCGAATCTTCGATCCGACGACCGGATTACAATTTCAGGGCAACGCGATCCCATCGGACCGGATCAGCCCCCAAGCCAAGGCTTTTTTAAAATTCTATCCCTTTCCAATGTTTGCCGGCAGCTCGCGATACAATTACCAGATCCCGATTCTCGCGGTCACTCATCAGGACAGTCTCCAGACGCGCGTCAACAAATTACTCAGCAGGAATAACCAGCTGTCCGGCAGCTTCGCCTTTCAGAGCACCAGGGCCGACAACCCGAATCTACTCGGCTTTCTTGACAACACGCATTCGACCGGTCTCAACGGCAGCGTCGGCTGGCGGCACAACTTCACGGCCCGGCTTCTCGCAAACCTCGGATACCAGTACAGCCGTTCTGTCTTTCAAATGAGCCCGTTTTTCGAAAATCGAGAAAACGTTTCCGGTGAAGCTGGAATCATCGGCAACAACCAGGATCCCATGAACTGGGGTCCGCCGGACTTGATATTCTCCGGCGGCATTACCTCGCTTTCTGATGGACGGCCATCCTCGAGACACAATCAGACGAGCGCATATTCATATGCCATGTTTTGGAATCGCGGCCGGCACGGCTTCTCGTTTGGCGCCGATTTTCGCAGGCAGCAGTTCAATTATCTGTCGCAGCAAAATCCACGCGGCACCTACACGTTTACCGGCACCGCTACTCAATCGCCGGCGAATGGACTTCCGGTGCCCGGCACCGGATATGATTTTGCTGATTTTCTGCTCGGCACGCCCACTACCAGTGCCATCGCCTTCGGCAACGCCGATAAGTATTTTCGGGCATCGTCCTACGACGCGTATTGGACGGACGATTTCAGAATCAGCCCCGGCGTCACGATGAACGCGGGGCTGCGCTGGGAATACGGATCCCCGATCACGGAACTGTATGGCCGCCTCGTAAACCTCGACATCACTCCGGGATTTGCGGCGGCGGCGCCGGTATTGGCGAGCCACCCGGTCGGCACGCTGACGGGCGGATCATACCCCACTTCGCTGCTTCATCCCGACAAGACCGCTGTTCAGCCCCGCATTGGCTTTGCGTGGCGGCCCTTCCCCGCATCATCGATGGTCATTCGTGCCGGGTACGGCATTTACTTCAACAGTTCGGTATACACAAATATCGCCTCACAGATGGCACAGCAGGCGCCCCTTTCGAAAAGCATGAGCGTGCAGAACAATCTGGCCAATCCTTTCACTTTGGCGAATGGGTTCAACGCCGCGCCGCCGTCTGTCGCCAACACTTTTGCCGTAGATCCGAATTTTCGTGTCGGTTATGCGCAGACCTGGCAGTTATCGATTCAGCGAGATCTTCCCGCAGCGTTGGTAATGACGGCAACCTATCTCGGAACCAAAGGAACCCACGGAACACAGCAATTCCTTCCCAACACTTATCCTGCGGGCACTGTGAACCCCTGTCCCTCGTGTCCGGCCGGCTTCGCCTATCTTTCATCAGGTGGTAATTCAACCCGTGAGTCTGGCCAGATCCAGCTGCGGAAGCGCTTACACAATGGTCTTACCGAAACTCTTCAGTACACCTATTCGAAGTCGATCGATGACGCCCCAGTCGGGGGCTGGGATCCGGGAAGCTCCGCTCAGAACTGGCTCGACCTTGGCGGCGAAAGGGGCCTTTCGAGTTTCGACCAGCGACACCTGATAAACCTGCAGATGCAATATTCTACCGGCATGGGCGTAGGCGGTGGCGCGTTGATGGGCGGCTGGAAGGGCAGACTCGCAAAGCAGTGGACCATTACCAGTCAGCTCACGGCCGGCAGCGGGTTTCCGTTGACTCCCGTATATGTTTCAGCGGTAGGCGGAACCGGTGTGACCGGAACCATTCGGCCGGACGTAACCGGCGCCTCGCCCTATGCCGCGCCCGCAGGCTATTTCCTGAATCCGGCCGCGTACACCGTTCCCACGCCAGGCACTTGGGGGGATGCCGGGAGAAACTCGATTATCGGTCCTGCCCAGTTTTCACTGAACGCTTCTTTGGGGCGCACCTTTCAGGTGCGGGATCGCCTCATGCTTGATTTGCGTATCGACTGCGCAAACTTCATCAACCATGTCACATTCCCGAATTGGAACACGACCATAAACAGCTCCCAGTTCGGGTTGCCCAACACTGCCAATCCGATGCGCACGGTACAAATCACTCTGCGTGCGAGGATGTGAGTATGAGGCTGATGCTGGCGTTCCTCCTTGGTTCACTCGCCGCTGCCCCGCAGCAGGTCGGCCAGAATGCGCCCATGACCGCGGCCGGTCAGACTACATTCCGAGCCACGAGCCAGCTCGTTGTCGAGACAGTCGTTGTCAATGACAAGAATGGCAATCCGGTCGAGGGACTGACCCAGAAAGATTTTACGATTACTGAGGATGGTGTGCCGCAAACCATCCAATTTTTCGAAGCTCAAAAGCTGCCTGAAGCTCCCGACCTGGCGCCACTGCCGGCGCCGGCTCCGCCCAAGCTTCGGGAAAAGCTGCCACGAACCCAGATCACTCCCGAGCAGCCGGGCAGCCTCAAATATAGCGACCACCGCCTCCTTGCTCTGTATTTCGATATGACTGCGATGCCGTCACCGGACCAGGTGCGCGCGTTGAGCGCGGCAAAGAAATTTGTTCAAACGCAGATGACCTCCGCTGATCTGATGGCCATTATGATGTTTTCCGGCGGCGCGGTTCGTATACTGGAAAACTTCACCGCAGATCGCGACCGCCTGCTGAGCACGATCGAAACCATGATCGTGGGAGAAGGAGAAGGATTCGACGAGAATGCCGATGACGCCTCGGCTGCCGACACCGGCGCCGCGTTCGGCCAGGACGACAGCGAGTTCAATATCTTTAACACCGACCGCCAGCTCTCCGCGCTTCAAACGGCAGCCAAAATGCTGGGGACACTCAGCGAGAAGAAATCGCTCATTTATTTCGCCAGCGGCCTCAGGCTGAATGGCATCGACAACCAGGCTCAGCTGCAAGCAACGATCAACGCAATCATCCGAGGCGGTGTGTCTCTGTGGCCGATCGACGCGCGCGGCCTGATGGCTCAGGCTCCCATGGGCGACGCCACCAGGGGTTCGCCCGGCGGAGCCGGAATGTACACCGGTGCTGCGGCAGCGGCAGTGATGACGAATTTTCAGCGCTCGCAGGATACCCTCTGGACCATGGCCGCGGATACCGGCGGTAAAGCGCTGCTTGACAGCAATGACCTGGAAGCTGGAATCATAAAAGCGCAGAAGTCCTTTTCGAGTTACTACATCCTCTGCTACTACACGAGCAACGAAGCCCAGGACGGCAAGTTCCGCCGCGTCAAAATCGCGCTTAACAACGGGCAATCGGCCGCGCTCGATTATCGTCAGGGGTATTACGCCGGCAAGCTCTTCGCCAAATTTACTGCAGCCGACAAGGAAAGACAGCTCGAGGAAGCATTGATGCTGGGCGATCCGATTACGGAACTCACCGTCGCCATGGAAATCGACTATTTCCAGTTGGACCGGGCCAATTACTTCGTTCCGCTGACGGTAAAAATCCCGGGCCGGGAGCTGGCGCTGGCACGCCGGGGAGGGTACGACCACACAATCATCGATTTTATCGGTGAGATAAAGGACGAGTACGGAACCACCATCCAAAACGTGCGCGACACGATGGATATCAAGTTAAGCGACGCAACCGCCGCGGAGCTGGCAAAGCGTCCCATTCAATATGACACGGGATACACGCTGCTTCCGGGCGGCTACAAGATCAAGCTCCTTGCCCGCGACGCTGAAACCGGCAGAATCGGCACGTTACAAATGAGTTTTGTGATTCCCAATCTTAACAAGGAAGACAAGCGCATCCCGATCAGCTCGGTGATCTTGAGCAGCCAGCGCACGGACCTTCGGGATGCGCTCTACAACGCGACCAAGCAAAAGGACAGAGAGAAGAACGACGCGGCAAATCCACTGATACAGGACGGCGAGAAGCTGATTCCCAGCGTCACGCGCGTGTTTCACACGGATCGGGACCTGTATGTATTTCTTCAAGCCTATGACCGGGGAGCCGTGAGCGTCCAACCCTTGGTCGCATTTGTAACTTTCTATCGCGGCCAGACCAAGGCATTCGAAACGCCGCCGCTCGCGGTGACCGATCCGCCGGATCCCCAATCGAAAGCGGTGCCGCTGAGATTCAGCCTACCCTTGAGTAAACTTCCCCCGGGCGAATACAACTGCCAGGTGACGGTCGTAAGTCCGGCCGGGCAGAGGGCCTCCTACTGGCAAGCCCCGGTGATGCTCATTCGATAGCAAGCTTGACAAACAGCTCCTCTTGTTACACAATGTGTCACATGAAGACGATTTCCATTCGCGAACTCCATGAAAAAACCGGGGGGTGGATTCGCCGGGCAGGTAAGCACGGCGAGATCTTTGTGACCGACCGCGGCAAGACTGTGGCCAAGATTTTGCCCGAGGCTGGCCGGAGAGACACACCCTATTTTTCGCGTCGGATCATTTCCCCCGCCTTCCGCAGACTTATGGATCGAGGCAAGCTGCGCGGCGGAACCGATAGCACGCAGATCATTTCGGAAGAGAGGGATAGGCGAGTTTCGTGATTTATTTTGACACCAGTTACATCGTCCGCCTCTATCTCGAAGACCCGGGTTGGCAAAAAGTCCGCGAGATAGCCGCCACAGACCACGTTGCCTGTTGTCTATTCGGACGGGCTGAGGCCCTCGCCGCTTTCCACAGGAAATTCAGGGAAGGGATCCTCAACCGTCAGGACATGCGAGTTCTCGTCGAACAGTTCGAAAGGGAGTGTGACGCAGGAGCCTTCCAGTGGTTGCCATTTTCAGAGGTTGTTGTTGCCGGATTGCTTAGGGCCTACGCGAGTCTTCCGAAGTCAGTGACTCTCCGTGCAGGCGACGCGGTTCATCTGGCCTGCGCCGCTGAGAACGGTTTTAAGGAGATCTACTCCAACGACCGACACCTGCTTGCCGCCGCCTACAACTTCGGCCTGCACGGCCAAAACGCGATCTAGTCCCCGGCATCGTGCTGTCCATCTTCGTAAGTCAATCACATTTCAGCCGCTTCTCTATCAGGTGGCGACAGCCGCGCTATCGCCCGGCGACATCGCCTCCCCGATACCCTGGATTCTAAGGCATCAGCGCAACGTACGCCTGATTACGGGCGGAAAGGAACAGAAAATGAGCAAATCAGCAGAACCTATGCTCAGATTCTCGACGGCGAGGGCGAACTTGTCATCGGCGGGCAGGTAGTCAATCCCAAGTGTGGTGAGGCCGTTCTCATGCCGGCCAACGTGCCCCACGCCGTGAACGCACGGCAGCGATTTAAAATGCTGCTTACGATGATTCGTGGATAGGCAGACCGCTGTCGTAGCATAACGAGGAGTACAGCCACGGGCGCAAGTACGACGCAACGTATAAGTTGATAATACCGGTCAGCAGTTTTTGCGGGTTAGGGCCTGTCAATGAATAACGTTTGCACTTTGCTGCGGCCCCCAGGCCCGCTGGCAAGGCGCGAGCGACGAGCATACCCGCTGTGGTATGTAAGGAGCGAGCAACGCAGCCAGCGAGCCTGCGGGCCGCAGTCCGGAGGGGCGCGGCGGCGGGCGGGCATCTGCGGCGTTGCTGCTCCTCGACGATGTCACCGCATCGCCTGCGTCGCGGCGCCTTGCATCTGCCCGCCCGGCGCTCGCGCCAAAGTGTAAACGTTATTCATTGACAGGCCCTTGCAGGGTAGTCAAGAGTGCGAGCTTCCATGAATTAGTTCGTTTCAGTTCTTCTCTCAACTTGTCGAGCGCCTTGCGATCAAGTGCTTTGGCGTCCTTGCCCAGCCTGACCTTGCATACGAACTCCATGTAATCCTGCAAACGCTCGTCCACATCGTAGGGTTTGCCGACACCGAGATGCTCCGGCCACTCTTTGGATTTGGCGACATGATCCAGCGCCTGCTCATATTCCCGGTCGCGGATGTACTCGCCTGCAAGCAGCAGGTGCGCCTTCTCATACAGCACCCGGCCTTCGGAGGCATTTTCATAGGGGAGCACAACGAGGCGATCCAGGACATCGAGAGCAACCTGGTATTGGCGCGAGTCGATCAGCGCTTTTGCATACTCCATGCCGAGCATGAAATTGGCTGGGAACTTTTCGAATCCTCTCCTGGCAACATCGAGGGCATCCTGGAACGAGCTCAGCTCTAAATGCCGGCGGGCAAGCGCCAGCCATGAGCGCCACTCCTCCGGTGCGAGTTGCAGGGCTCTTTGATAATCCTCGATCGATTTCTCTCCCGTCTTGTTCAATAGTTCGGCACGGGTCAGATAGAACGGGCCGTAATCAGGAGCCGATCCGCATTCTTTCATCAATCCGGCAGCCTCGTCATAGCGCCCTTTGCTCCAGTAAATCAAAGCGAGGTAGTAAAAGGATTTCCAGTCACGTTTCTGGGTCAAGGCCCACTGGAAGACCGGCATCATTTCATCCCGATATGGGAAAACTCCCTTTGCAGAAGCCTGCGTCGCTTTTGCCAGGAATTCTCTGCTTGCGTTCAAATCTTTCTCTCTGGCCAAGTACGCGCGCCAATAATCGATCAGCGGATGTGAGGGGGAGAGACGAAGGATTTGATCTGCTTCCGGTGCTTGGCCGATGCCCGTGTAATAGCCGGCCAGCTCCATGTACGATTCGTAAGGAAGTTCGGATCGGATGAGAGAGGTCAGCCGGTTCTGATTCCGCGTTGAAGCATCCAGGAAGTATGCTTCGGCCATGGCAACATGGTTCAGTGGATCGATATCGAGGATTTCGTCCTGAGTTTTCAGTGCTTCCTGCCGCCGGCCCAGTTTGCGTTGTGCCACCGCCATCGCACTCAAGGCAGGAATGTTGGAGCGGTTGAAATCCAAAGCGCGACGTGCATACGCCATCGCATCCTCAAAACCCGCTTCTTTGAGATCGATCTCAGCGATCACAGTGTAAGCCGCCGACCGATACTCAGGTGACCGGGCCGCCCAGCTTAACGCCTCTTTGGCGGCAGTCAGGTTGCCAAGTTGCCTTAGTACGGTCGCGCCCACGAAATTGGCGCCGGCATCATACGTGTCGATCGCGAGCGCCTTCTTTGCCCAGGTCAAGGCCTGGTCATATTCCGCCCGCCGATAATGGAGCTCGGCCAGGCGCACCAGCGCCGGGACGTTGAGCGGATCGTCCTTGATGCATTCCGTGTAATATTCGCGGGCCTTGTCATAATCCCGGAGCAATTCCTGCTGCCGCCCCAGCAAATACATTTTATCGGCGGTGGCGTTTGCTTTTTCCGGAGGGGCGACCACGGGGCGCTGGAAATCTGCTCCCCGTTCTGCACCGGAGTGCCACAGCTGTTGGCCTCCGAGTGAAACCCCAATGTCGGGTTCCGCCGCAGGAACGGGGACCTCGCGCTCAAAAATCTGCATCGGAGCCAGGGTCAGCGGTTCGCGCAGAAGCGTCGCCTTGCCTGCGGAAACAACCATATCCGCATGGATAGGGCGGAGGGCATTCAGCGAAATCCGCATCATGCCGCCGTCCCTGGACACGTTCATGGCGACATCAGGATTCGCAGCTGCCAGACCGCCGATCTGTTTGAATGGGAACCAGACTTCCCTCCAGGTGTCCGCGGCATAGGGCATAAACGCCGCTTGGGTAAAAGGCGTGTCGTTGCCACTCGAAAGCGCTGCCTGCGAAAATTGTCGGCCGGCCTGGACCTCGACATATTGTCCATCGTGATCTGTCAGGAGATCTTCCCATATTGCTCCGGAGCGCGAAAGCGACCAGATCCAGATTTTCCGCCCGGGCATGTCGTCATAATTGGACCAGTGGCCAAATCCGAATCCGAGGTCATGCCAATAACCTCCTGAAAAATCCGCATAACTTCCCAGGACGTGGAGGGATTTATGACCGCCAAAATTGTGATTCTGGTAGCGCGAAAGATCGATGCCATTTTCGTTAACCGGCCACGGGTGCACATCCCCGCCGTGGCCGATGTAATAATTACCCGGGTAATAAAACTGCAGATCATCGCGCGCGTGCACCGCTGCATTCATCCAATGGTAATACGATTGCTGCAAAGAGGTGGGGTTGTACCAGAAGCTTGTGGTCTCGAACTCGGCAGCATCTCTGGGCAGGCGGATCTGCACGCGCCACTGAGTGCGGCTGGGCAGATCGATGCCGCCGACAAAGCAACTCACGCTGCCGTCCGCATTCTCTTTGAGGACATAGTCGACCGGAGTGGCAGTGGACGGCGTATGCCCGATCAGTCCGAAATTGAATTCAATGCCGCCCGAGGTCCATGGCCCGCGCATGGCAACATCGCGGAATTTCATGACCTGATTTTGATAGATAAAGTCCTTCCCGGTCGATTTCTCAATGGCTCCCCAGATCTTCCCTCCGGCCTCGGGCAGAATGAAGACTTTGATAAAGTCGTTCTCCAGGCTCACGACCTTCCATTCCTGGTCCCGCCCTTCGTTTGAGAATCCGTCAAAGCGGAAGTACGGATAAATTGCCGGGTTCTTTCGCGCCAGTATCGGTACCGGATCCGGGTCACCGAACGGATAGGTTTTGATGACGCGCTTTTCTTCAGAGATCCTGGCTCTTGACCGGGTGATCCCACATGAGCTTGTCATCCCGGAAAGAACAAGAAGTGTCAGCAAAACCCCTCTTCGCATCATCCCATTCCTCCTCACTTCGCCGCGACTGCCATGGGCCAATGGTCGATCACAGCCGCGATTCTATTCCAAAACGCGGTTGTCAGGCATGGAGTTTTCCTACACTTCCCCTCCGGCGGCAGGTCAGCTCCTCGTTCTCACAAATTGTCATGCCCTAGCACCCTGAAAGAAAAACTCCAACGTGATGATCATGCTGACCCGGCGATCCTCATCAAGCCTGATGGCCGCTTGATGGTTTTCTATTCGGCTCATGGCGGGGACAAGATGTTCTATCGCGTGTCGGTAAAACCCGAGGATATATCGGCGTGGACAGGCGAAGCCTCGATTCTGACGAACACCACGGGTCCCAACGGCTTTACCTATCCGAATCCCTACACGCTCAAGAGAGAGAAAAACCGAATCTATCTCTTCTGGCGGGGCGGGGACTTTCAGCCGAGTTTCGCGACCTCGGACGACGGCACGAACTGGTCTGATGCACAGACCCTCATCGCCGGAACTGAGGTCTACAAACTGTCGCTGCCTGTCGCGAGGCGTGTCGCTTCCCCGAGGATTCAGCGAAAGACGAACTGAAGATCAGGTTAGCAGTCAAAAACATCTCATTTCGCCGCGCCGGGCGCCGGAGAATCTGTAGTAAATGTGTCAAATACCGCGTTCCTGGCTATTTAAGCTCATCTTCCCCAGGGTCAATTAAGCCATTTGCCGCATCGCTTTCCTGCTCGCGCAGCAGCGCCTTGGCAGCTTCAAGCTGGGATTCCAGAACCCAGATCCGAATCGCGGCGAGCCCGTCCACCGTGAACGGATAAAGGTTGTGGGGAACCTGGGTGAGAAGGGCGCAGTGGATATCGGACTCTTCAAGGAGGCTTTTTACTATGTTTGCTTCCGTTTCACTCTGGGTAATCATCAAGACGACGAGTTTGTCGTGATCCAAGTGTTCTTCAGGATTGGTCATATGAACTTCCTCAGCTGAAACTGTTTAGCATTTTTCTGAGATTTGGATCGCATCATCGAAAGGCAAGACAAACCTCGAAGACTCAAAGACTCGAAGAATCTCGAAGTGGCACAGAAGCCGATGTCTTCCGACCCGGCAGGGTTTCTTGGAGATTCTTGGAGTCTTCGAGTCTTTGCGGTTGATTCCGTCGTTGATCCGAAGACACCGTATCCTCGTTACGGCTAAACAGTTGCCTCATCCGATAGCACACTCCATCGCGCCGTTAACAGTCACTTCCTGGCCGACAGGTCGTACACGCGCACGTAATCAACAAGAAATTGGTCGGGCAACTGAGCCTTGGAGATATCTCCGCCCCATGGCCCGATTTCATCGCTCAGCAGCATGTATTCCGGGACCTGACACACGCCGCTTGCGGATGTCCGCCAGGTCTCCTTGCCGTCGACATAGAATATGTATTCATCAGGCTTCCACCACAAACCGAATGTATGGAAACCTTTCATGACTCCCGGCACACCGACCTGGTTAGCTTCCGATTTGTGCTCTTGCCCGTAGCCGTCCCAGTGGAGTGTGTGCTGCACATGGTCATCCAGCCATGGCTTCTCCATGATATCGATCTCGGTGCCCCTCCGCCCTCCATCACCCACCTGGTTGACGCCGGGACCTGTGATCCAGAAGGCCGACCAGTGGCCAGACTGCTTCTGCAGCTGGATGCGGGCCACATAAAGGCCGAATGCCTTTTCAAACTTGCCCTGCGTGGTGATGCAACCGTCGAGGTATTTATCAGCCTCCTTGATTGTATGGATGACAAGATGCCCGATGCCATCCAGAGCGACGGTCTTTTGGTCCCACCAGCCGTCCCGTCGCCTCCCGTCCGGTCGGTAGACCCATTTTGATAAGTTCAGTGCCGTCCCATCGAACTCGTCATGCCAAACGAGGTTCCAGGTCATGCCTTGCGGCGGCGGCGGCAATTCGTCTGTAATGTCGGATTGCGTTGCACCTGGATTGTTGATTTCGCCGTAAACCACCGGCGGCGCCCCAGGAATTGAGAAAACCGTCACTAGCGCGAGCAGCAGCAGGGTAGTCAGTCTCAAGATTGGCCTCCGTGGCTATATGCGTTCGAGGATGATCCTGCTCAGTTGTGAGCTGCTCTGGCAAGATTGTACACCCGCGCAGGGATGCCGAGGCAGACAAATCCCAGTCCGGCGGGTCCGGAAAGGACATGCCATGACGCACCTCTTTGTTGACTGGCGGCCAGGAGAAAGCTTATAAGGGCGCAAAAAGGTGGTGCGGTCATGCCGGAGTTTTCCTTCCCTTCGTCACATAAAATGACACGACGGAGGGTCCTTCGCCTTGGAGTTGGAGGTGTTGCGGCACTGGCTTCGGGCGTGCGGCATGAAAAGACGCTTGCAGGGGCCGCCAGGCCCAACATCCTCTTGCTCATGAGTGACCAGCACCGCGCCGATTGCCTGGGCAGCGATGGAAACAGGGTGATCCGCACGCCGAACCTCGATCGCCTGGCGCGCGAAGGCGCCCGTTTTCGCAGCGCGTATTCATCGGTCCCATCCTGCACACCGGCACGGTCGGCCCTGCTGACCGGCTTGTCCCCGTGGAATCACGGGATGCTGGGTTACGGGCGTGTCGCCAATGAATACCGGCACGAGATGCCACGGATGCTGCGCGAGGCGGGTTACTACACCCTGGGCATCGGAAAGATGCACTGGTATCCTCAGCGTAATCTTCACGGGTTTCACAAGACCATTCTTGATGAATCCGGCCGCGTGGAAACACCCGGCTTTGTCAGCGATTACCGCCAATGGTTCCACGAACAGGAGCCCGCTCTCGATCCGGATGCCACAGGGATAGGCTGGAACGATTACCAGGCCAAACCTTATGTCCTCCCCGCGCGCCTTCATCCGACGCAGTGGACCGGTGACACGGCCGTCCGGTTTCTCGAAGAGTATCAAGGCACGGAACCGTTCTTCCTGAAGGTCTCTTTTGCCCGGCCGCACAGCCCATATGATCCACCGGAACGCTTTTTCAAAATGTACGAGGACGCCGACATTCCAAAAGCAGCGGTCGGGGACTGGGCGGAGCGCAACGCGGAACGCGGCAAGAAGCTTGCCCCCGACACGTGGCGTGGGGATCTCGGCGCCGGGCAAGTCCGTCGGTCGCGTCAGGGATACTATGGGGCCGTCAGCTTCGTCGACGAGCAGATAGGCAGGATTCTCAGTGTCCTGGAAAAGAGGGGCTGGCTCGAAAGTACTTTTATCCTGTATGCCTCTGACCATGGCGACATGACGGGAGATCAACACCTCTGGCGAAAAACATACGCCTACCAGGCATCATCCAGAATCCCGATGCTGGTCCGCTGGCCCGATAAACTCCTCGATGCCAGGCGGGGCCAGGTTTCGAGCTTCCCCGTCGAATTGCGGGATGTACTGCCGACGTTTCTGGGCGTCGCCTCCGTCGCCTTCGCCGAAAACAGCTTCGATGGCCGCAACTTGCTCTCGCTCGTCTCAGGAAAGACGCCGGCCTGGCGTGAATTCATCGATCTCGAGCATGACCTGTCCTACGACCGTTCCAATCACTGGAATGCGCTCACGGATGGCAAGTTCAAGTACATCTTTCACGCCCTGAACGGTGAGGAACAACTTTTCGATTTGCAGACCGACCCGATGGAGCTTCACGATCTGGCCGGCAGCCCCGGACATCGGGAAACTTTGAGCTTCTGGCGCGACCGCATGATCCGGCATCTCTCGGAAAGAGGCACACCTTTCGTTGTCGATGGCAGACTCGGGTTGCGTCCGGAAGCACATCTCTACAGTCCCAACTACCCGGGGACAAGCAACGAATAGCCATTTCATGGCAGGCTATCAAAACGGCCGGGCAATGGACGAAACAAGCCATGACACGTCGAGATCCTTTCACGTGCTGGTGAAGCCCACCGGGCCTCTCTGCAACCTGGATTGCGCCTACTGCTTTTATCTGGAAAAGGAAAAACTGTACCCCTCCGCCGGACCGTGGAGCATGACGGATGACGTTCTGGAATCCTTTGTGCGCCAATATATCGAATCACAGGATGTGCCTACGGTGAATTTCGCCTGGCAGGGTGGCGAACCGACCCTGATGGGTATGGATTTCTTCCGCAAGACTGTGGAGCTCCAGCGGCGATATGCAAACGGCAAACGCGTTGAAAACTCCATGCAGACAAACGGCGTGCTGCTGAACGATGCCTGGTGCGAGTTCCTGGCGGCAGAGCAATTCCTCGTCGGCATCTCGATCGATGGCCCGCGCAAAATGCACGATCGCTATCGCGTGGACAAGGGTGGGGCGCCCACTTTCGAAAGAGTGATGAAGGGGCTGGAGTGTCTTCAGAAACACCATGTCGAATTCAACACCCTGACGTGCGTGCAGCAATACAACTCCGGCTACCCGATCGACGTCTACCGGTTCCTCAAAGCGATCGGCAGCCGCTTCATACAATTCATTCCCGTAGTCGAACGCATGGCCGCGGCGGCCCCTCCGGAAAACCCGACCCTGACCTCCCCATCCAGTCAGGTCGAGGCGCGGGTTACCGATTGGTCGGTCGAACCCCGCCGGTTTGGCAAGTTCCTCTGCGCGGCTTTCGACGAGTGGGTACGCCGGGACGTCGGATGCTATTACGTCCAGCTTTTCGATGTCGCACTCGAGAGCTGGCTCGGCATGGAACCTTCTCTTTGTGTTTTCCGCACAACTTGCGGCGACGCCGTGGCCCTGGAGCACAACGGTGATCTCTATTCGTGCGATCATTATGTCTATCCGGAAAACCGGCTGGGAAACATCATGGCAACCCAATTGCGCACGCTGATGCGTTCGCCCGCGCAGCGCCGCTTCGGCAGCAACAAACTCGACACCTTGCCGGCCTATTGCCGGAATTGCGAGGTGCGGTTTGCCTGCGCCGGCGCATGTCCCAAGCACCGTTTTATGCGGACGCCTGACGGTGAGGAAGGTCTCAATTACCTGTGCGCGGGATATAAGACGTTTCTAAAGCACATCGACCCCTTTATGCGGTTTATGGCTGCTGAACTTCGCAACGAACGCGCTCCGGCCAGTGTCATGGATTGGATCAGGGAGAAAGACGCGGCGGATGCCGTGAGAATGCGGACGAGGCGCAATGATCCCTGCCCTTGCGGCAGCGGCAGGAAGTACAAAAAGTGTTGCGGAGCGAGCTGAAAAATCGGAGGACGCAATCATGACTTCAACAGACGGGATCACCAGGCGGGAGTTCATGGCTTCGTCAGTAGCTGCAACGGCCGCGGTTGGGCTTCGTCCGGCGCCGGCCGCCGATCGCAAGCCGAATATCCTGTTCGTGCTGGCCGACGACCTCGGCTACGGCGACCTGGGATGCTATGGGCAGGAGCGAATCCAGACTCCCAATATCGACCGCCTCGCGGCCGAAGGGATCCGATTCATACAGACCTATGCAGGCAGCACGGTTTGTGCCCCCTCGCGCTGCAGCCTGATGACCGGGAAGCACACCGGACATGCCACAGTGCGAGGAAACGCGCGCCCTGAACTGGGCCTGGCGCCCAATGAAGTTACCGTGCCCATGATCCTCAAAAAGGCGGGATATAACACAGCCCTTTTCGGGAAATGGGGACTTGGCGGGCCGGGCACGGGCAGCGCTCCCAACAATCGCGGCTTCGACGAGTTCTACGGATTTCTCGACCAGCTGCACGCACACAACTCCTATCCGGAACACCTCTGGGAAAATCAAAACGAGGTGTTTCTCACCGACAACTGGTTTTTCCGGCGGAAACTCTTCGCCAACGATCTGTTCACGGAACATGCCATCGAATTCTTGAAACGCCGCCGGCAGAACCCCTTTTCCCTTTACCTGGCTTATACCGTTCCACACGCCAACAATGAGTTGGGCTCATTCACCGGCAACGGCATCGAAGTGCCGACCGATGCTCCGTACTCGGATCGCGACTGGCCACAGCTGGAAAAAAACTACGCCGCCATGATTACCCGAATGGACACGGATATTGGAAGAATCCTGGATCTGCTGCGGCAGCAGGGGCTGGACGAAGATACCATCGTGTTTTTTACCAGTGACAACGGTCCGCACAGGGAAGGCGGCCACAATCCTGAATTCTTTCGCTCTGCCGGCCCGCTGCGCGGCATCAAGCGCGATCTCTACGAGGGAGGGATTCGCGTGCCTGCAATCGTGCGCTGGCCGGGGAAAGTCACCGCGCGCAAAGTCGACAACACCCCGTGGGCGTTCTGGGATTTTCTTCCCACCGCGGCTGAACTGGCTGGACACAAGCCGCCTGGCGGCCTGGACGGCATTTCCATCGTTTCCGCTTTGCAGGGAAAAGCGCTGAAGCCGCGCGACTACTTTTATTGGGAATTTCATGAGGGAGGATTTGCCCAAGCGGTGCGAAGGGGCGACTGGAAACTCGTGCGCCAGGCGGGCAAGGCTCTCGAGCTTTATGATCTTTCGAGCGATCTGTCGGAACGTAGCGATCTGGCAGCCCAGCTCCAGGACATCCTCAGCAGCCTATTGAAACTGTTCACCACTGCCCGCACTGATTCCGACAGATTTCCGGTGAAGTCCGGAAAGTAGAAAATCTTGGTGAACGCATCTTCGTCCATTTGATCCGTGGATTGCCATATTTGAGACCAGATCACTTACGCAATGCGGAAGCAGGATTGCAGCTTGTTTTTGTTATCCACCGGCATCGCCGCCTAAAGGCGGCCCATGATGATCGTCCCTACCCCGACCCGAAATAGATTAATTCATTGTTCAACCAATTCCACGCGCCTGTTCTTGGCTCTGCCTTCATCAGTCTTATTGGAGGCCACAGGCGCCAATGGTCCAACTCCGTAGGCTTTGAGTTGTGTTGAGACGATCCCATATTTGGAGGTGAGGGCCATTACAACAGCATCTGCCCGCGCCTGTGAGAGCTTCATGTTGGAGTCTATCCCCCCCACGTTGTCGGTATGGCCCACCACATTGACTTTCAGGCTGTTGTCGCCTTTTAGCAGTTTGGCGATCTGCTCCAGGGCAGCCTCCGATTCGGGCTTGATAACGGATTGGCCTGTGTCGAAATAAATGCCGTAAATGGCGGCATGGCCGGTGTCCCTTAGATCGTTTGAGAAAGCTTCGGCGTTCGCGGCAATCTCCTGCGCCATTTCCTGCTTCTCAACTATGAAGAGTTGGCAGCCATCAGTCCATGCGGTGTCGATTTGGGCCCAGATCTCCTTCCCGCTCTTGGCAATCTTCAGGCTGGTATACCTATCGTTCTCAAAGAGAACAGTCCCGCCAATCTTCTTGATTGCCTGCTGGTAGTTGCGAATGATAGCCAGTCGGGACGGCGCTTTAATGCCCTCGTTAATCTCGTACCAGATCCTGGTGTAGCGCCCCTCGACGTTTACCAGCTTCCCCTGCTCGGCGTAGAAGGTGTATTGGTCGAAATCCTTCTCTTCGCATTCTTTGATGTGGAAGTCGGACAGTCTGGTGAAGAGTTGATGATCCTTGCAGCCCTCGGCATCTTGCTGGGCGGCCTGGGCAACATCACAGGTTAAAACGGACAGATACATAAGATTCAATAAGATGATGGTGGCTCTTTTCATTTTCGTTTTTCTCCTGACTCCGCAGAATATCAGCAATGGGTGTCATCTTCGGAATTCTATGGCAGTAAAGCGCTCCGACAATTCAGAACACTCCTCAGTCTAACGTAAAGCGGCCCTGCTGCCGCTGTGAAGAATTCATCGGGGGAGGGGGAACTCTCTCATTCCGGCACCACCGACTCATGGATTCAGCGACCGGAAGGACGGAAAGGCCCGGCGGCAAAGCTTCAGTGCTTCCACTCGTCTTGCCCACCCTGGACGCCATCGACAGAGAGATTATGTTAACTTCCCGGCCCCTCCTAATCACAGCAGTGGGCTATACTGGCAGGATTCTACACCCGGAAAGGAATGGCGGGGCAGACAAATCCACCGTCCCACCTCTGGCCTTGCTGTCGTCCTACGACCACTGACTATGCATCTCAGGATATTGATCGTCCCCCGATCATTATTCCCGCGAAGTCCCGGTCGCGTCAATAACCCCTCGCACGTCATCCAGCCCGAGTTGGCCGTTTACCGCTGGCGTAGGTGGTTGATGTGAGCAATCGACGCGAAGCGCGTATCTTGGGAGCTTGACTCTCAGCCGACTCGGGGAATCGAAAATCATGTGGGTGGTTGCGGCGCGACTTCCACTCCAAGACGTCGCGGAAGCCCACGACATTGTCGCGCACGGCGATGTGATCGGCAATATGGTGCTCGACATCGCTTGATTGTCGGTTTGAATCGATCGATGCCTGGAGACTCCCATCAAGTGTTTGCTTGAACCGCGTGGCAGCTTTAGATTCACCTGGTACTGGATCAGCAACCCGATACCAACTTTCCGTCTATCGCCGATGACAATAGCAGGGGGTTGATACGGGGGCTGGACCAGGCAACTGAGACTCGTCGAATATTTCATTCGCCGATAACGTCAAGGCGGCCCTGCGAGTGCTTCCGCACGCGATGAAAGAACAGGGCAAGCGGTATACATAGCAGCGAAAGATACCCAAGCAATCGAAAGTTATCGGTATAAGCGAGGAGAGATGCCTGCTGCTGGACAATTCCGTAAAGCACCCCCAGGCCCTTTTGATGAGCAGTGTAGGCGTCTGTCCCTCCGAGGTAAAACTTTGTCTGCAGGCCTTGGAGGATCTCCATCACCGCAGGATTTCCAGCCGTGACGTGTGCCGTCAGATAATTCTGATGGATTTGAGAGCCGCGCACTAGAATGGTGATAGCGCTCGCGATGCCGATGCTGCCTCCGATGTTACGCATTAAGTTATATATGCCAGACGCATTACCGATTTCTTCCTTGCGCAGCATGCCCATGGCCATGGTGGTGAGGGGAACAAAGATTAAGCCGCCAGCGAAGCCATTGATTAAGGTCGGCAGGGCCACGGAAACCATCGAAATACCGAGATTGATGTGACTGAGCAGCAAAGTCGAGTAGCAGAGGGTACCGAAGCCACACGCCAGCAGTAGGCGGCTGTCAATATAATTGACCAATGTCCCTGCCACAATCATAGCAAGCATGGAACCGATGCCGCGTGGACTGACTGCCAGACCGCTGTCCAGCGCCGGATACCCCATCAAGGTCTGTAGAAATAGCGGCAACATGGCCGTGACGCCATAGAGAACAAAGCCGTAGATACCTGTGATCAGCGTCCCAACGCAGAAATTGCGATTGCCGAGCACACGCAATTGCACAATCGGCTCTCGATAAGTAAATTCGCGGAGGATGAAGCTTACCAGTGCGATCGCGGAAACAGCTGCTATCCATCGTATCCAATCCGCTTCAAACCACCCGCCTCCTGTCCCTTGTCCAGCAGGAACTGCAATGTGCCCAGCCCAATAGCCATCAAGCCAAACCCGAGATAATCGATTGCCCCGCGAAATGCCTGCCGAATGTAGGGAGGGTCTTCGATCAACATTCCGACCATAAACAGAGCCAAAAAACCCACCGGAAGATTAATGTAAAAGATCCAGCGCCACGAATAGCTGTCGGTAATCCATCCTCCCAAAGTTGGGCCGATCACCGGGGCAACCACAATCCCCACGCCATAAGCAGCCATTGCTTTCCCGTGTTGACGGGGCGGAAAGCTTTCCAGCAAGATGGACTGGGCCAGAGGCTGCATGCCGCCGCCGCCGATGCCTTGTAGAATCCGGGCAACGATCAGCATCGGCATGTTGATGGCCATTCCGCATAGCAGGGAGGCGCCCGTAAACACCAGGATTGAAATCATCAGCAGACGTTTGCGCCCAATGCGCCGTGTAATCCATCCGGCGGCGGGAACATGATGGCATTGGAAACAAGATAGCTCGTTAGAACCCACGTCGCTTCGTCTGTGGTCGCCGAGAGATTCCCCGCGATATGCGGTAAGGCTACGTTGGCAACCGAGGAGTCGAGCACGACCATGAAGGTCGCAGTCATCACCGATGCCGCAATCATCCATGGGTTCGCGGAAGGGCTCCACTCAGTCCGTTCTGCCTCCGTATTTTGCGGCGGGGGGCCGAGCGTGCTCATCCCGCTCTCCGTTTATCCTGCTCTCGGGGATCCGTGCCGGCTGCCATGACGAGCAAACTGCTCCTGACGTTGTAAAGCCTGGATGACGAAACACGATCCGCATTCAAAGGTGTCCCTTCCACGAGCGGCCATCTACTTCCAGTGAAGGTCTTGCTCTGATATGTGGTTTCATAGACAAGGGTCGATTTCCGGTGTCTCGACGGGTTCTCTTCGCAACTGACCATATAGTCATGTTTTTATACTATGGAGTCATGTCATAAGCACGTTTGATTTGGAACTTCAGCGCTAGTGGTGGGAGCGCAAGACCCGGAGCTTGATGAAAACCAAACAGCAAGTGGTGTCCGAATTTCGCCGTACGGAGATTATCGATGCGGCGCGATTGGTATTCGCGCGCAACGGATTCGCGACGAGGACGTGAAGGCATATATATTGCGGCGCCTCAAATCCGCAAGCAAAGTGGTGAAGTCAGATCAGGCTGCTCTTCGGTAGTAGCACCGCGTCGCCACTTCCATGAAGAACAGGGTGGGGATTTGCGTGTCAGTTTTTTGTGGCGCCCAAGTTGATGGCGCAGCAAACTCGATGTAGAATGCACACCAATTGCCAGGATGCCTCCCGATCGCGAGTGCGAGGCAGGCGCTGGTGCTGTGTATAGGAGGAGCTATGGCCCTGATCCAGTTCACAAGAAACCACTCCGATCATTCCACCGATAAGGGCTATCAATTCGAGTTCTTCTGCGACCGATGCGGCAACGGCTTCAAAACCGAATTCAAGCCTTCCATGGCTGGATTTGCCACGGGAGCCCTGCGGGCTGCAGGCGACGTATTCGGCGGCATTTTCGGCCGGGCGAGCTCCGGCAGCTATGAAATTGAGCGCGTGGTCGCGGGTCCCGGGCACGACAAAGCTTTCCACGAAGGGGTCGAGGAAGCCAAGCCGAATTTTCGCCAATGCCCCAAGTGCACACATTGGGTTTGCCTCACGATGTGCTGGAATGACAAGCGGGGTCTTTGCTATGACTGTGCCCCGAACGTCGAGACCGAGCTTACTGCGGCCCAGGCGCAGACAACGATCGAGCAGATCAAGGAAAAAGTCCGCAACCAGGATCTGACCAAGAACATCGACGTTACCAGCGAGGCCGTGGCCCTTTGCCCAAGTTGTGGGGCTCGGACTCAGGGTGCCAAGTTCTGCCCCGAATGCGGCAAGCCTCTGCGCGCCAAGAATGAATGTTCGCGCTGCGGGACCAAGACGGAAGCCGGCACCAAGTTCTGCCCCGAATGCGGCAACAAGATGGGCTAGCCCCATGCCATCTTTTTCCGGCAGTTTCTTGTATCAGGCTGCACAGGGTTCTACGGCGCAGCCCTGCCCCTGCCGACTGGACTTCGATGACGAAACCCTGACCGTGATCCCTGGTTCAGGAGCCCCTCTGTCATGCGATTTGGGTGACATCGATGAGCTGATACCAAAAGACTATGAGCTGCACCTGAAACTCTACACTGGGGACAGGATCGTTCTGTCGCGCCTTGGTAAATCCTTTCAGGATCTTGAGCATGATTTGAGGGAGGCGTACCGGAAGCGTTTGGTCCAGTGCCTGCTTCTTGATGACCTCGAGGAAATCGAGCGCTTCGACGGCAACGCCGAACTGCAATCGCCGGACGGCGCTTTTTCCGCTTCCGCAGAGCTCAGGCTCTACCAAAGCAATCTCGCCGTACTGCCGCAAGGCCAGACCGGTCTGCAGTGGCGGCTGGCGGATATCGATTGCGTAAATTTCGATGATGCACGTTACGCCGTCGTTGTGAAATCGGGCAATGAAACCCTGCTCCTGTCCCGGCTGGCCAAGCGCACTAGTGAATTCCTGGAACGGCTTCAGTCTGCCATGACCGAAGTCTCGAGCCGGAGCGCTCTCTCCGTGCGCACGGTATTCCCGTTTCTGTCCCCCGAACAATTCCGTCGCGCCGCCGAGCTTTTAAAGGAAGGGCGCGTGGCACCGATCGCTCAACTCGCATCCATCCATGCGAAAACCGGGCCGGCGCTGGCCGAGAAGGTCGTAAGAGCAAGGTCAAAACCCTATTACGATTATTTGACCAACCGCACCACGCCCGATGGCTTTTATGCCGGCTTCATGCTTATTCGCAAGGAGGCTGAGCCGGAATCGGAAGAGGATGCCGACGGCCCAAGCACAGCAGCCCCGGATTTGGAAGGTTCCGAAATCCCCGCCCAAACCATGGAGGCTGCGACGGCGGCAGGAGAGGACAGTGACACCGAGATGCTTCACTGGTTCATCTTTCCTCTGCGCCCTCAGAACGGCGCCGGCGTGTCGCAGATTGCTGCTTGGGAGACCACTTCCCGGATCGGCCGTGCAACTTATTTCTTCAGGTTGTTCAATCCGGAAGAGGCTTGCGCGCTGGGAGAGCCGGCGCGGGCCGCAGCCGCACTTGACCACGCCGTGCGGCTCTTGAATCGCGGGCTGGTTCTGCTGAATTTCCGGCGCTCGCCGATTTACCTCCCCGACGATGCCCTGGAGATGCAACCTCGTTACCGCCGCTATGCCATTGCATGCCGCAAGCTTCCTGCCGTGCGCTTTTTGCGCTCTTCTTTTCTGGGCCGCGCTTTGCACACCTCTCCTCAATCCTGGCAGAAACAGGTGGAACATCTATTGTTGGGATAAAAGGGAGCCTCTCGGCAGAAGTCCGGCTGTTCCTGCCCATAATTCCGTATTGATTGAAACCGTCGCACTTATCTATTCGGGATGCTACGTTCTGAAGCCACGGGTAATATCTTGATTTCTTTGATCCATACCCTGCGTTATGGCTTCCCGACATGCGCTTCGCTGCTGGCAGGAATTCTGGCTCTTCGTCATCGCTACGAGCGACGAACAGCTTGATCGCGAACTTCCTGTCGTTAGTCGGGCGGTACACATCTGAATGCTGGTATGCTCAGGCGTCCCCGCTGTCTTACGACTGCTTCCTGGTTGTGTGCTGCAGGTCAGATTTCATCCAATCAAGGGTTCCAACAATCTGAAACGGCTTGCCCTGCCCCAGCCGATCTTTGCTCGGATGGGTTTATTGGCAAGGACAAGCGAACCTCCGGCACGCCGTGGGACTCGAAGGGTCACGAGGTCACGATCCACCCGTCGCCGCTCACCTATGCCAACCGGCTCGGGCGAAATCAAAAGAGCCGTTGCCAGACAAACAGAACTATGAGAGCACCGACGATAGACAGCAATAAACCTCCCACATGGAATTTCTGTTCTGGCTTGGGCTTCCAAATCAGCCTGGCAATCAAGCCTCCCACGATTGAGCCGGCGATTCCGAGAAGGGTCGTCTTCACGAGACCCATCGGATTGGCGCCCGGATAAACAGCCCGAGCGATGAGGCCAACAAAGAAACCCACTATGATCGACCACAGAATGTGCAACAAGGTTTCCTCCTTTTCGCATTTGCTGCCTTGATATTTGCGCCAAAACCTACGGTAACGAGACTCATGTCGGCCCCAGAAGAAGTCACAAATAAAGACTCTACGCTCGCTAGGGGACTTCGCCCTGGCCGATTTTTTCAAGTATGCGATGGTGTCCCAGCGCTTTGCCGATCATGGAGAATGCCTCTACCGGCAATTCACGCACTGCAATGACAACCATTTGAGTTTAACGTCACTATAGTCGGCTGGCGCGGTTCAGGGTAGCAGAATCCACAACACTTGTCGGGGTTGCCGGGCACCTGCAAATGGCGTGCTGTCCAGACGGTGCTGTGGGAAGTGGATTGCGAGCGTGCCCACATGGGATTCTCTCTGGCGATCCGAAGCACCAACTCAACGATCACTGGCGACAAGGGAGGCCGTCCAGCGTTTTCCCGGCGGCGGCTATGGTCCCAGTGCCGGGCAACAAGTTCCCGATGCCAGCGGAGGATCGTATCAGGAGTCACGATAGTCGCCAGCTGCTCCAGGACCCTGCGCCCGAGAATCTTGCCTTTGACGGCCAGTCGCCGGCGCCGGTCATCGTTAAGAAGGATTTGCTTCTTCCCGATCTTCTCTCTGCGGATCCGATTCTCCGTTATGAGGTACTCAACAGCGTCCTGTTGTCTGCGATTGATCCAGCCCGCCAGGATCAGGAGCAAGAACTGCCACGGCTGAAACTGCGATCTCATGTTCCTCCGGATGTGCGGTGAAGATCGACAACATCCAGGATTGTTAGCCCACTGTCAAGCGTCGAATATAGCGGTACCAGCGTCCGCGTCAAGCTATGTCGCCACAGCTGCTTGCGGCTCGGCTGAATATCTTTACCTTACGGGATACTGCTGATCGGCATTCAACTGGCAAAGGCCTTTGGAAGACTGGACCAGGGGCATTGAAGTGGAAAGAGGATCAAGATGTGGGCAGTGATGCGGTGATTCCATTCGAGCGGATCGAGCGCAAGCAAGGTGGGGCCGGTGGGAGGGGCCGATTTCTTCACGGGTACGTCCGTTTTCCACAATCACCTATCTTGGGAGCTAGACTCCGCGCTACTTGTCTGGATAGCGATTACGCGTCCAGGTGACCTTAGGTCAATAAACCGGCCGGACCCGCGCTACTGGTGCATCCTCCAGCCTCCGCCGACGTACAGGAGTTGTCCCGTCAACCAGTGCGCCTGTTGCGACACCAGCAACACGATCACTTCCGCGACATCCTCCGGCATGCCGCAACGCCGTAGCGGAGTGCCCGCAGAAATCGGTTCCTCTTGCTCCGGCGTTAGCCAGCCAGTCTGTATGGGGCCTGGCGCCACGATATTGACCGTGATCCCGTACTTGCCGACTTCGAGCGCGGCTGAGCGACTATAGGATTCGATTGCGTGCTTGGTGGCGGCGTAGCTGATCGAACTCGGGTGCGCGTGGGCCGCGTCGGTACTGAGGTTTATGATTCTACCCCAAGTGGCGCCGCGTTCCAGGTAGCGCCGGATGTACTCGGACATCATCAGGGCGTAAGAACGCGCGTTAACGGCGAAGTGCTCGTCAGCCACGGCAGGCGAGAAGAGGTCAACGGTAAAGCCTTCCGCCTTGACCGCGGCTGGATCAAATGTGTCTTTCGCGCAGTGGGTATGGTTATTAACGAGGATGTCGACGGGCCCAAGAGCTGTCTCGCAAGCGTCGAACACCGTACCGATGTTCGCCGAATCGCCAAGGTCGGCTTCCGCGGCGGCGGCCTCCCCGCCGCTCTCCAGAATCTGTTGGACGAGGCGACCTGCTGATCGCTGCTGTCCCGCCCAGTAGAGCAGCGGACCTCCGATTCCCGCCTGACTCGCTTTCGAGAGTTCCTCTTGCCCGCAGGGGCAAGACGGGCGAAAGTAGGTCACGAACACGCGGGTGCCCTGGGCCGCCAAGGCCCGTGCCGTCGCTGCACCGATGCCGTGGTTCGCGCCGGTGATCAAGGCAACCTTTCCTTTGAGTCCCGGATCGATCATAGATTCACCTGCGTTCATCTTAGGTGCGAAATTAATCGATGAGAAGCCGCATATGTAAACCTCGACTGCCGATTTGGGATACCGTGTCACATTCTCGGAAAGCCCTGCGTTGTCTTCATGTTCTAGACATAACGGCTCTGAAGATGCTCTGTAAGAATTCTACATCCGGAAAGCGATGGCGGGCAGACAAATCCATCGTCCCGCAAGGAGATTAAGGTCGAGGCCGCCCTGGGGCATAACATGCAGCGAACCTTTTCGTACACCTTCTTCATGAACCGTTCAGGTTGCCCAGTTGTTTTGTTCGATGATGATAAAATGCGGGTGAAGACCGAGAGCAAACCAACACTGTGTTGCAGAAGGAGCTCGTGCGCAACGCGGCTTATCTGTCGCTGACAAGCGAGGACTGGAACTTACGTTCCCGGCTTTTGCAGGAGATGATCGAATCCTGCGTTCTGTGCGGCAGGGAGTGCCGGGTCGGCAGGACCACCGGTGGGACCGGCACCTGCGGGATCGGTCCGGAACCGGTGATATCGAGTTACGGGCCGCACTTTGGCGAAGAGCGCCCGCTCGTAGGCAGGCACGGCTCCGGCACCATTTTTTTCACCGGCTGCAACCTGCATTGCGCTTTTTGCCAGAACTACGACATCAGCCAGCTGGGTCGAGGCCACAGTGTTCACCTGCGCGTACTCGCCCAGGTGATGTTATTACTGCAGGACCAAGGCTGCCATAACATCAACTTGGTGACCCCAACGCACCAGCTTCCTGGGATCGTAGCCGCGCTCGCCTTGGCAGTGCCGCTCGGACTGGGGCTTCCGATCGTCTACAACTGCGGGGGCTATGAGTCGGTCGATGCGCTGCGGCTGCTCGACGGGATCGTGGATATCTATATGCCAGATATGAAATACGGCAATAATGCCTCCGGGTTGAAGCTCTCGGGAGTACCTGACTATTGGGATCGGAACCGGGCGGCGGTAGTGGAGATGCACCGACAAGTGGGTGACCTGGAGATAGTGCGAACGCCGGACGGTTATGAGGTAGCGACACGCGGGCTCCTGGTCCGCCACCTCGTCCTCCCCGCGCGCCTTGCCGGAACGGAGGAGGTTTCTCGATTCCTGGCGGAGGAAATCAGCACTTCCACGTACTTGAACATCATGGACCAGTACCGGCCCTGCTTCCGCGCACACGGGAGCGCGGAGATCGGCCGCCCGATCACGACCAGCGAATACTTGGAAGCCGTCGACGTGGCACGAGCAGCTGGACTTTGGCGTTTTGACGGAGAACGCGGAAGATTCTGAACGATCCGGCAGTGAGCCGTGACGGTTGCGATAGTCTGGGGGATCTCGCGCAGGTCCCTCAGCCCGATCCGACAAATACCAATGTTTTCAATCCGGACGGAGTTTTTGGTAGGGACAGGCCGCCGCGACATATCTCCGGAGGCTGTTTTTTTCTGCCGGGTACGGGTAAAATGACATCCCAATCCAAACGAGGAGGAGCAATGATGTTCAATAGAAGGGCAGGATTTCTGATCGCCCTCTTTGTCGCCATACCTTTAATCGTCATGGCATCAAGTCAGGAGAAGAAAGCGGGCAAGGCGGCGCCGGCTGCCAAGAATCCGGTGGTGACCATGGAAACCACCATGGGTATCATCGAAATCGAGCTCTACGCCGACAAGGCTCCGATCACTGTCAACAATTTTCTCGGCTACGCTGGCGCCGGTTTCTATAACGGCACTATAATCCATCGCGTGGATGCTAACGTTATCCAGGGTGGAGGCTACACCGCTGATCTGACCGCAAGACCGACGATGCGTCCGATTCAAAGCGAGTCCAAGAACGGGCTCAAGAATTTGCGCGGAACGGTTGCGATGGCGCGTTATGATGATCCGAACAGCGCCACCTCACAGTACTTCATTAACCTCACCGACAACCCCCATCTCGACAGGTCGGCGAGCGACGTCGGTTATGCTGTTTTCGGCAAGGTGATCAAGGGCATGGATGTTGTCGACAAGATCGCCAAGGTGAAAACGGCACCTAAAGGGGTGTTCGCCACTTTGCCCGTGCAAACCGTCGTGGTCCAGACGGTCAAAGTGGTCCAATAGGACCACAGCGTTGGTGTCAAGCCAAAATTGCCTTAACTTCCCAAACGGGGAAACTCCAACCTGACACCTCTTTCACTGATGCCTCAGTGCTACCAGGGGATCGACTCGCGTCGCGCGACGCGCCGGAATGTAACAGCCTAGCATGGCCACTGTCGCCAGCAATAAGGGCGCGCTGGCGAAAACAGTCGCATCGGTGGCGCTGACCTCGAAGAGCAGGGTGGTAAGCGTCCGCGTCAGCTGTGGTTGCCAGAAATGTGGTCCAGATTGAAACTTTTGCGCTTACAGGATTTGGTTGCTAGCCTTCAGGCCCATGAATGATGTTCTTGTTTCGCTTGTGTCGAGCGCCTGATAGGATCGATTCGACGCGAGTGTTTGGATCACATCGTCGTGCTGTGTGAGGAATCACTCTGTCGGGCGTTTCGATTCTATATCGAGTACTACCACGATTCCCGCTCTCACCTCGCGCTGAATAAGGATTCACCAACTGCCAGAGAAGTGCAGCCTCCCGAAATGGGTGATATCGTCGAGATTCCAAAAGTGGGTGGGCTTCATCATCGTTACGAACGACGCGTGGCCTGATCGCCCGTTTTCTGTCCCTAGTCAAAGTGTTTCACACTGGGGACAGAGGTGTCGAAGTGTTCCTTGATAACCAATCCTTGATTCCCAATTAGCTCCTGTCAGTCGACATTGACAGGTTCCACTTTCCCCAGTTCGTCGATCTGATGTTCGATGCTTTCGCCTTTCTCGACACCCTCTCGGCCAATTCCCTGTTCGAGGGCTTGCATGATACCGATCATCCGATGAAATGGTATGCCGACAAGCAGATGCTCCTCAGCGAATCCGCCCAATCTCCGCGCCCCAAAATCGAGGAGTGACAACCCAATCTCCCCCGTGACCACAGGGTAGGCGATTCCGGTCCTGCACGCAGGGCCGGAAAGCTCAGCCTTCATCGAGCCGCCTTCCCAGTAGTTCGCGAAGCTCAGAAGATGATGGAGAGATCCCGGTTTTCCAACGAACGCCACCACGTCAGGCAGTATTGACGCTGTCGCGAGAGGCGAGAAAGAAACGTGATTCGCCATCCCAGCAGGCGGCGGGACAGTCTGCTGGCTTCGATGCATGGCAACCCGGGAGCAGTAGACCTTTTCCTTGTTAATGAGGAAGTCAGCCAGTCTTTCTCTACCCTGTGTGGGTGTCTGTCCGAGCCCGAGGCTGACGAGGCCTCCAGGACAGCCGCAGGTCTCAGCAGTGATGGCGACGGTTTCACCTTCACTCGCTTTCTTCAAGGCCTGGCATACCGAGAGCTTTTCCTTTGGCGAAAGGGGTTCTTGCGTCTGTGCACCCGCAAAAGTCACGGCGATGGGATCTGTGTCGAGCTTCAGTTCTTTCTTCAATCTCTCAGACCATTTCTGCCAATACATTGGCCTCCTCCTAATCTTTCGTGGATACCCTATTCTCGCACGATTGGATCAAAGAGTTCAAAAACGATCTTGTCGGTCACGGAGAATACGAAGGACGAGCAGCGTTTCCGATCGAGGTTCGTGCTAAAGCCTCCTTCAGAGAGTCCTCCTCTTCCAGAAACCCGCCATAACAGGCACAGTTTGGTCACAATCATTTCCCAAACCCGCTTCCCTGGCTGAGCTTGAGACGGACACAGGATTTCCGGTCCTGCTCCATATCCACTCTGTCCCTGCTTTTGAGAAGTGAAAGCGAGTCGTTTCCCTCCACGTCTTTACGTGTAGGGAGGAACATGATTATGAAGCTTACGCGCGCGGAAATGGAAACGATCGTCAGGACCTCGGATGCGGATGATTGCTGGGTGATCTCGACGGTGAGCCCAAAGTTCATCAGGAAGTTCGAAAGGCTCGGCTATCAGTCCGACGATACGGCATTGAATCCTGACGGATACAGAACCTTCAAGGTGCCGCTCAACCAGGTCTCATTCCGGAGGCCAAGGAAGAAGCTGAGCGAGAAGGAGATTGCCGCCAGGGTGAGGAGCCTTCACGGGGCCGGAGCTGTTGCGTCGAGGTAGCCGGAAGCCGGAGGAATGACTCCGAGAGGCCAGCTCTTGTGACGGAGTCCCGGAGAGAGGCCATTTCCGGCAGGCGACCGGCTGAAGGAAGGGTAGAGGCCGGATCTCAGAGTGCGACATGAGAGAAGCCCGAAGCTCCGGGCGTCGAGAACAAGAGCTGAACTCATGGGGTTGTCGTGCTCCGGGCAATCTTCCAGGATGTCATAATGGCGCCCTGGATTCCGAGCGGGGTCGCGGATGCCTCTCCGATGGCATCGTCCGGTTTCCGGAATCCCGAAGCTCCGGACTCTCCGCAAGGCGACGGCAGCATATCCGTATATTGAAGCGGATTACGTATCTGGAAACCCGAAGCTCCGGACTCTCGGAAAGTCGCAATCCCCGAGATGCCGGCACCCAGGGAATGGGGAGTCGGAGCGCAAATCGATCTGATCCAGCCGGCAAGGCAGCATTTCAACCCTTATACCGCGAGACCTGCGATGATTTTGTCGTGGGATTGCTTCTGAGGTATTTCTATGGTTTGGGCGTAATTCGTCCGAGTGGCTTGTCATCCAACCCAACTTACCAGAACGGCGTTTCTGGGGAGTTGGACATGATGGGGCACTTGTCCGGTAACCCCACTTAACCGGCCAATCATGATGCCCGCTTATATCTAACTATAACGAGGGTCTGGAGTTGCACCCGCGCGCACAGATTGGACCGGTTAAGTAACAAATAAACCGGCCAATCCGCCGTCTTTTCAATAATTTAGAGGTGCGGCAGGGATTGGCCGGTTTATTTGTTACTATACGCCCTGAACCCAACACAGTGAGTCCGTAACTTCCCAGATTGGGACTTGAACCGAGCCGCTGTGCGGCGGACGCTTCGCGTGCGTGTACGACCAGGCGTGGTAAAGCCGCGACATTTTCAGGTCACCAGGAGGCTCCTTACGTTTCGCATGTGCTATGATGAGGAGGTGATGAGCGGAAACGTCGCATCAAGCCAGCAATTTGGGCATCAGAGCATTTCACTGCAAATGGCGCTACTGCAACAACTTCCAATTGAGTTTCCATAGGTCCCCGCGTCCGCTGCAAGCATCAGCGTCCCCCTTCAAGTCGTTGTATCAAGAGCGCACCGCGATAGCTGGTCAAGCATTCCAATGTTGTGCTGATGGTGCGCTCCCGATACAACTCTAGGATTTCGCGGGAGTTACCCTTGCACGGACCTGAGGATCCATTGGTAAGTTAGAGCGCGGACTCCCGGACGCGGTTTTCACTTCTGTCCGTCCCCATGCGCGCGACCCCCTCCTAATTTTTGTGCGCAATCAACCCGCCGCTGTACTGATTGCCCGTGCGAAGTTTGCCTGCCTGCCAAATGCTGTACGAGATGCGCTCAACCACTACCGGCTAAAGCCGGTAGGTTTCTTTTCGACTGAAAGTCGGGATTGCGGCTGAAGCCGCCCTAGGAATCCCCGGCTCAGAGCCGGCTCAAGGCTTGGTGGGCGCGGTGATC
>Ga0187861_10000924_pt1 | contig 32196 bp, 23 predicted proteins | sample June2016WEW_10_1_3_FD_132986 | JGI IMG/M metagenome (GOLD analysis project Ga0187861, IMG submission 132986) | Peatland microbial communities from SPRUCE experiment site at the Marcell Experimental Forest, Minnesota, USA - June2016WEW_10_100 | ecosystem: Environmental > Terrestrial > Soil >...
ACGTAATTACTTTGACATCGCAAAAGCTATTTGTCTCGGTGCTGACGGAGTTGTAGTAGGAACTGCAGAATTGGTTGCACTTTGCTGCTTAAGGTGCAGCAGGTGCGAAAGTGGCAAGGGCTGCCCCAGAGGTATTGCGACGACAAATCCGGAACTTGCTTCCCAAGTTACAATTGAATGGGGAACACAGCGAATCATTAATCTTTACAACGCCTGGGCAATCGGATTAAAAGACATATTAAAGCATCTCGGCTTGAAAACCATTAAAGAATTACGCGGAAGAACAGACTTGTTGACGCATCTGGATATTTCAAAGAAGCAGAAATAATATTCATATTGAATCTATGAATTCCTATAATATTAAAAATATTCTTCAATCAAAAAGAAATCTGATTCAAGCGCTTCAGATACCTGAAAAATCAACCGCAATGGAAGCTGAAGGCGGATGCGGCGTTATAGGATTTTGCTGCACGGAGCCGGTTCCTGGAAAACATATCCATGAACCTTCAAGATTGATGCATAACCGTGGCAACGGCAAAGGCGGCGGAATAGCGGCGGTTGGTTTTATTCCAGAGCAATTAGGCGTATCAAGAGAAGTGCTTGACGATTGCTATATGCTCCATATTGCATATCTCGAACCCTTCTCTCGTCCCGATGTTGAAAAAAAATATATTGATCCTGTGTTCGATATAAAGAAATCCACCAAGCTCGATACAATCGATGATTGGAAAAGTGTTCCAGGGCTTGAAGTCAAGCCGCCTGATGTATACAGATATTTCGTGCGCGTCAAGGACAGTATTTTGAATACATTTATATCTGAAAACAATTTTACCAACCCAGACCGTCGAGATGCTGAAGATGAGTTTGTTAACCAAAACAGCTTCAAGCTCAATCATGAATTTTATGTTTCTGCAAAAAAACAGACTGCCTTTGTAATGTCGCAGGGACGTAATATTATGATTCTCAAAGTCGTCGGTTTCGCTGAAGCTGTAACTCAGTACTATAAGATAGACGACCTTTGCGCTCATGTCTGGATTGCACACCAGAGGTATCCGACAAGAGGCCGGGTCTGGCATCCGGGTGGTGCTCACCCGTTTACAGCGATGAATATGGCTTTGGTACATAATGGTGATTTTGCGAATTACCATTCGGTAACAGAGTATTTGAAACAGCGCAATATTTATCCACAGTTCATAACCGATACAGAAGTATCGGCGCAGATGTTTGATTTATTATCGAGAATATACAAATACCCGGTCGAGTATATAATTGAGGCATTCGCACCGACGACAGAACTTGACTTTGACCGCCTGCCGAAAGAAAAACAGGACATCTACCGGGCTATTCAATCGACACATATACATGGTTCTCCGGACGGACCCTGGTTCTTTATCATCGCGCGCAATCTTATAGAGAACCGCAAATTCCAATTGCTGGGTATTACAGATACAGCCATGTTAAGACCGCAGGTCTTTGCATTTGTCGATGGTGAGGTTCAGGTTGGAATTATCGGATCCGAAAAGCAAGCCATTGATGCCACGCTTGAAAGTTTGGCAAAGGATGATAGACGAATTTGTCCGATTGCTGATAAATACTGGAATGCCCGGGGTGGAAGCTATTCTGATGGTGGAGCTTTTATGTTCGATATTGTCCCTGATAATAAAGGGAAATATAGGCTTGAATGTAAAGATAAGTTCGGTGCTTCGGTTGTAATAACTGAAAAAACCGAAAGCTGTGATTTTACAAAAGAAATTCCGGACACAAAAAATAAGGAGCAAATCGAAAAAGTTATTAATGAATATGCTTCTGCCGGAAAATATATTTATGAATTTGTCAGGGACAACATTCCACAATGGTCATTCGACGATATTCGTATTGCATGCCGGGCAACGAGAGATCTCGGCAGAGACTATAAACATACATCATATACCATCGATTCTCTGACTCTTCTAAATGACAGGCATTACTCGACAGGGACTAAAAGACGCTCGCACATTCTTCAAATAATTCGGACAGAGCTGAATTCATTATTCATAAATATTCCAAAGTTGCGTTCTGAAAATGACGAATTGTCTGAATACCGTCTAATCGATTTCGAAACAAGAGGCGAGCTACGCGAACCAAAAGATAATGAAAAAACGCTGGTAGTAAATTCTAAAAAATTTCCCCCGGAAGGTAATGAATGCGATGCGATGTTTCTTGTCAGAGCTTATAAATTAGGCTGGAAAAATTTTATCCTCTTTAATTGTGCCGGCCAGCGTTATGTTGGATGCGGTTTCGGACCCGAGACCCATGATCTGACAATCGATGTTTACGGCAGCTCTGGTGATTATCTTGGTTCCGGTATTGATGGAATGACTCTGAGTGTTCATGGTAACGCCCAGGACCAGTTAGGCCAGATAATTAAGGATGGAAAATTAGTGATTCACGGCGATGTTGGCCAAACATTCTTGTACGGTGCAAAGGGTGGGTCTATATTTGTAAAAGGAAACGCTGCCGGACGACCAATGATTAATTCTGTCGGAAGGCCAAGGATTGTCATTAATGGAACAAGCCTCGATTTTCTCGGCGAATCATTTATGGCAGGCGACCCTCATAATAAAGGCGGCTTTGTAATCCTAAACGGTATGAAGTTCAATGAAGAAGGTCAGGTTGTGCCTCTGCAGGAACCATATCCGGGAAGCAATCTTTTTTCTCTTGCATCAGGCGGCGCCGCTTTTATAAGGGATCCTAAGCGGCAATTAATTTCAGAGCAGTTAAACGGTTGCATCTTTTCTCCCTTTACGGAAAAAGATTGGGAATTGATATTACCATATCTGACAGAGAATGAAAAACTCTTCGGAATCAAAATAGATGATTTGCTAACTGTTAACGGCAAAAGACTTAATCCTATAAAGGTATATCGTAAAGTTTCACCGAGTATTGAAGGCACACCGTCTACACCGGAACAAGATGTTTATGGCGAAGAGGAAGAAGTTGATGAACTCGTTGATGAATTAAAGGAATAAATTTTTTTGAAATAAGTATGCCTATAATAATAAGTAAAAATAAAATAGAAGCCGGACTGTTTAATGCAATTAAGGAAATCTCCGGCGTTGACGTCGCCGGATGTCTGCAATGTAAGAAATGTACAAACGGCTGCCCTGTTGCAACACTGGTTAAAGTGCCACCTTCGGAAATTATTAGAAGGCTGCAATTGAACGAAGACGATTCAATATTAAGCAGCGATCTCGTATGGATGTGCGCTTCCTGTAATACTTGTTTTTCACGATGTCCAATGCAGATTGATATGGCAGCAGTTATGGATGCATTGCGAATTATTTCTATCAGAAAAAACATTGCCAAGCAGAAAGGCAACATTCCGCTGTTTAACAAATGGTTTTTGAGAATGGTAAATATTTTTGGCAGGACGTTCGACTTGGGAACAATTGCAGTATATAAAATCGGGACATCAAGCTATCTTCAAGATGCAGATAAATTTCCTATGATGCTTCAGAAACGAAAGATAGCATTATTCCCATCGTTTAAAGCCGATAAAAAATATGTAACAAGAATATTTAAGAAAAAGAAATAACGCAAGAGTTTTCCCGGTTTCCTTTAATTCAAGAGCGCGGGAAAATTATTTTTGGAGAGTTTGAACTAAATGAAATATGCATATTATCCCGGCTGTTCAGCAGAGTCAACGGCACGTGACCAATATATGTCGATCCGTGAAGTTTCAAAGGTTCTGGGCATTGAAATGATCGAACCAAAGGGCTGGACTTGCTGCGGGTCAACACCGGCGCACCACACCGATAGAATTCTTTCACTTGCACTCCCCGCTGCGAACCTTCTGATGGCAAAAAAAATGGGTCTTGACATGGTTGTTTTCTGCGCGGCATGCTATAATAGAATGAAAGTCGCCAACTATGAAATTCAAAAGAATCCCGATGTCAGAAAGGAAGTCGCTGATTCATTAGGAGAAGATTATGATGGGAGTGTGAACGTGCTTCATTTTGTCGAAGTACTCATCAAAAATGTCGGAGTTAAAAAATTGCAGGAGGCTTTCACGCATTCATTGGATGGCTTAAAGGTTGCCAATTACTATGGATGTTTATTGGTGAGACCGAGAGAAGCAACCGATTTTGACGATCCTGAGAACCCTACTATTATGGACAGTCTCATAACAATTATGGGAGGCGAAAGTATTGATTGGCCCCATAAGGTTGAATGTTGCGGTGGCGGATTTGCCATTACCCGGATAGATATCGTCATCGAACTTTCCAATTCCATATTAAGTATGGCAAAAGCTGCCGGTGCAGAATGTATGGCGGTTGCCTGCCCGATGTGTCAGGTAAATTTGGATCTAAGGCAAAGCGATATTAATAAAGCAAAAAATAGCAGCTATAACATACCTATAGTTTATATAACTCAGCTCGTTGGGTTGTGTTTAGGTATTGCTCCTGAAACGTTAGGAATGGATAAATGCGTTGTTTCTCCAAGACCTATTATTGAAGCCGTTAAAAGCATTTAATAAAGAAAGATTTATTTGTGAAGATTGAAAAGAAAAAGATAACTGGTGCTGTTTTAGTTGAAGGCGGAGGCATTGCTGGCGTTCAAGCATCTCTTGATCTTGCTAATTCAGGATACAAGGTCTACTTAGTGAACCGTTCTGCAACCATTGGCGGTATGATGGCTCATCTTGACAAGACTTTTCCAACGGGCGATTGTGCAACTTGTGTTATTTCACCGAAGTTGGTCGAATGCGCCAGAAATCTTAATATAGAAATTCTCACACTTTCTGAACTGGAAAAAATTGAAGGTGAACCGGGAAACTTCAAAGTTACCGTAAAAAAATCACCGCGATTCATTAATGAAAGAATCTGCAATGATTGCGGAGAATGTACTACAGCGTGTCCTGTCGAAATAAACGATAAATTTAACCGCGATCTTGGCACAAGAAAAGCGATACAAAAATATTATGCGCAGGCAATTCCAAACAAACCCAACATATTAAAGCTCGGTCATGCTCCTTGCAAAATGAAATGTCCGGCAAATATTAATGTTCAGGGCTATATCCAATTAATAAAGAAGAAAGAGTATTTAAAAGCAGTCAAACTAATACGAGAAAGAAATCCGTTTGCTGCAATATGCGGCCGCGTTTGTCCTGCTCCTTGTGAGACGGTTTGTACTCGCTCTAAAGTAGACAATCCGCTCGCCATCAGACAATTAAAAAGGTTTGCTTCGGATCAGGAAATAAAACTATATAAATCCGGGACGTTGAAATTACCAGAGCAGAAAAATCCAACCGCAGACGCTAAGAAGATTGCTGTCATCGGCGGCGGGTCAGCCGGATTAACTGCTGCCGGCGATTTAGCCGATAAAGGTTTTGCAGTCACAGTATACGAGTCAAGAGATTCCGCAGGCGGAATGCTCTATTGCGGCATTCCCCGGTATAGGCTTCCCAAAGATATACTTGATTATGAAATAGAGCTAATAAAGCGCAAGGGTGTTAGAATTGTTCTCAATTGTGCTGTCGGTAAGGATATAACTTTTTTCGAACTGAAAAAGGAAAATGATGCAATCTTTATCAGTGCCGGTGCACATGTTAGCAGGAAATTAGACATTATTGGTGAAGATAAAAAAGGTGTGAATTATGGAGTGGAATTCCTCAGGCAATCCTCTGGCGAAAAGAATAAGCCGCAAGTAAAAGAAAATGTTGTTGTTATAGGGGGCGGTAACGTCGCAATTGATGTGGCAAGAACAGCGCTTAGGCTGGGTGCGAAAAGAGTTGAACTGGTTTCGCTCGAACAGCGCAATGAAATGCCTGCATATAAAGAAGAGATTAAAGCTACGCTTGCAGAAGGAATTGTGCTGCGAAACGGATGGGGACCAAAACAAATATTAGGCAACGGCTCCGTTATTGGAATAGAACTTAAGCAATGTACAAGTGTTTTCGATTCAAACGGAAAATTTAAACCGTCTTACGATGAAAATAATATCGTTAAAATTGATACTGATGAAGTAATAGTAGCTATTGGGCAGATGGTTGATGGTGACCTGACTAGGCATATAGGGATTGATATTGAACACGGATGTTTTAAAATCAATCCTATTACACTTGAAACTCCAATTGCAGGAATTTTTGCAGGCGGTGATAATGCATCCGGACCGGGTAGTGTAATTGGAGCCGTTGCTGCTGGAAAACGTGCAGCGGAATCTATTACACGCTATTTGAACAACGAAGATATGCTGCCCGATCGGTTTGAGCATTCTCTAAAACCCTTTCCGGAAGAATTGCTACCATCCGAAAAGAATGTCGCAAAAAAGAAACGTGCTTCTGCCGATGAGCTTAACGTTGAAAATCGTATTAATAATTTTGAGGAAATTGAATATTCGTTTTCAGAGAGTGATGCAATTTCTGAAGCTGAAAGATGCTTGAATTGTGCTCAATGCTCGGAATGCATGGAATGTGTTTCGGTATGCGAAAAGAAAGCAGTCGAGCATGGAATGAGTGAGCAGAAGATTGAGCTGAAGGTAGGGGCGGTCATTCTTGCTATCGGCTTTGATGAATATAACGCAGAGAAAAAAGGCGAATACGGTTACAAGCGATATTTCAATGTTCTAACAAGCGTACAATTTGAACGCATGCTTTCTGCTGCGGGTCCGTACCAAGGCCATCTCATACGGAAGGACAACGGCAAAGAAGCCAAAAGAATTGCCTGGATACAGTGTGTAGGATCACGTGAAGCCAAATCTGGAAATGAATATTGCTCATCCATATGTTGTATGGCTACTACCAAACAAGCCATGATTGCTTCCGAACATGTCAATGGATTGCAGGGTACTATTTTTAATATGGATATAAGAGCACATGGAAAAGATTTTGACCAGTATTATGAACGCGCCCGTGCAATGAAGAATATTGAATATGTTAAAAGCATGCCATCCAGGATTATTCAAATACCCGGCTCAAATGATTTACGGTTAATCTATTTTGATCCTGTAAGCGGTTATACTGAAAAAGATTTTGATATTATTGTGCTTGCAGTTGGCATCGATCCGAAAATATCCGTTACTGAAAGTATCCGCAAACATGGAATTGAAATCAATAAATACGGTTTCTGCAAAACAGACAGGTTGTCGCCGCTGGTTACATCCAAGCCAGGTGTTTTTGTTGCAGGGGCGTTCCAAGAACCTAAAGATATTCCTGAAACGGTGATGCAGGCAAGCGCAGCTGCAGCAATGGCGATGGAATTACTATCGCCCGCTCAAAATACATTAATAACATCAAAAGAGTATCCCTATGAGCATGATGTTTCCGATGAAAGTCCAAGGATAGGCGTATTTATCTGCCATTGCGGAATGAATATCGCAGGGACTGTCGATGTGGAAAAGGTAACGGAATCTATCAAGAATCAGCGGGGAGTTGTATTTGCCTCTCATACAATGTACACATGCTCAGATGCAAGCTTGTCCAATATAAAAGAGCAGATCGTAAAGAACAGGTTAAATAGAGTTGTCGTCGCTTCGTGCACTCCGAGGACGCACGAACCAATCTTCCGCGAGACGCTGCGGGAAGCAGGCTTAAATCAATATCTTTTCGAACTTGCAAACATTAGAGATCAGTGTTCATGGGTTCATTCCACAGAACCGGATAATGCGACGAATAAAGCAATTGAACTTGTGAAGATGTCTATTGCAAGAGCATTCAGATTATCTTCTTTAGAAGGAGAAAAAATTCCAATACATCAGAATGCAGTTATCATTGGTGGCGGTGTAAGCGGAATGTCTGCGGCGTTGTCATTAGCGGAACAGGGTTATGATGTTGACTTGATCGAAAGGTCTTCCCAATTAGGCGGGAATTTGCCTCTTGTCCATTCCACGCTTGAAAATGATAATCTAAATAAATTTAAAGCTGACCTGATTGAAAAATTCAGCACGCATAGAAATATAGACTATTATTTGAATTCTACGATTGAAAGTGTATCAGGTCATATCGGTGAATTTAAAATAAATATTACTAAGGATAACAAACCGAAAGAATTTACTTGCGGGGCAATTATAATTGCGACTGGTGCAAGATCCGCCGAGACAAAAGAGTACTCTTACGGGACAGTGAAGAATGTTATAACACAAGCGGAACTTGAAGAATTTCTGAGCAATAGGGGAATTGAAAACAAAGGACAGACCTATGTTATGATCCAATGCGTGGGTTCGCGTAATTCGGAGAATCCGTACTGCAGCAGAATATGTTGCTCCATGGCAATTAAAAATGCGCTTAAAATTAAAAAGGAAGATCCGACTGCAAATATTTATGTGTTGTACAGAGATATCAGAACTTACGGATTCAGAGAAGTTTATTATAAACAGGCGCGCGAAGCTGGAGTTGTCTTTATAAGATATAATGAAAACAATCTGCCTGTTGTATCGGATGCGAATGGTGTTTTAAGTTCGGTTAAAGTGGAGAGTCCGGATTTTCCAGATAGCATAGTAATTGAAGCAGATCATCTTATTTTAAGCACTGGCATAAAAGCGGAAAAAGAAAATAAAAAGATTTCGGACATGCTTAAAGTACCGCTCAATGCAAACGGATTTTTTGTTGAAGCCCATATGAAATTAAGGCCTGTAGATTTTGCGACAGAGGGTTTGTTTTTATGCGGCTTGGCACATTCACCAAAAATGTTAGATGAGAATATTTCTCAGGCAAAAGCCGCCGCCGCACGCGCGGCTACTATTCTCTCAAAGACTCATTTAGAGGTAGGCGCTCAGGTTTCGATTGTGAATCAAAACAAATGTATATCATGCATGACTTGTGTAAAAGCTTGTCCGTACGGGGCGCCATCTTGTAATTATAATCACAAGGCAGAAATTGAAAGAGCTAAGTGTATGGGCTGTGGAATATGTGTATCCGAATGCCCTGCACATGCAATTCAACTCAATCATTTTAAATCAGATCATTTCAAATCAATGATAGATGAATTGTTTAACGTGGAAGAAACTGTACAAGAATGAACGATAAAGTATTTGAACCGAAAATTATTGCCTTTTGCTGCCATTTCTGTGCATATGCGTCGGCGGATTTAGCGGGATCAATGCGGCTGCAATATCCATCCGGAGTACGTATAATACGAACGCCTTGCACGGGACGACTCGAAGTAGAATTTTATATGCGCGCATTTGAAAACGGTGCAGACGGAGTTCTAGTAGCAGGATGCCTTGAGGGGGGATGCCATTTTATTGACGGCAACCTATTCGCTAAAAAGCGGGTAAATTCTACAAGAAATATTCTTGAAGAAAGTGGCATTGAAAAGGAACGCCTACGAATGGTGAACATTTCGGCGGCAATGGCAACAAATTTGGTTACAGTAATAAATGACATGATCAATACAATAAAAGAATTAGGGCCGAATCCAATCCGGAAATCAATTGATGGATCTGGCGGAGAATACAAAGAATTTGAAACGCTTAATTCACAAAAATAAATTCTTTATTAAGGCGGATTGAAAATGATAGTTGCGCAAAGAAAAAAAATACCCGAGATATTCGATGCAGTTAAAGATCATAAAAATGTTCTTGTTCTCGGATGCGGCACATGCGTAACGGTGTGCCTTGCTGGAGGTGAGCGAGAAGTATCAATTATTTCTTCGGCTTTAAGGATTGCGTCCAGAAAAGCAGGAAAGAAAACAAAGGTTAACGAATTCACGATTGAACGGCAGTGCGACAATGTTTTTATAGAAAGCGCTGCAGAAGAAATCAAGAAAAACGATGCGGTTCTTTCATTAGGCTGCGGTGCAGGTGTGCAGGCGATAGCAGAACGCTATCCGGATACTCCTGTATATGCGGGACTTGATACATCCTTTCTTGGAATCCTTGAATCAAGGGGTGTCTGGACAGAAAAATGCATGCAATGCGGAACGTGTGTACTGTCTGATTTCGGCGGCATTTGCCCAGTTACTAGGTGTGCAAAACACATGCTGAACGGTCCTTGCGGCGGTTCTCGAGAAGACAGGTGTGAAATAAGAGCCGACCAGCCATGCGCATGGCAGCTAATTTATAAGCGACTAAAAAATATCGGCCAGCTTGATAAAATCTCAAAGGAATATCCTGCTAAGAATTGGAGTACAAGCATAAACGGTGGTAGTCGGACAATAATTCGTGAAGATCATAGGATATAATAAGAAGACTCAATCAGCATAAATAAAAATATTGATTACTCGTTATAAGAAGTCCCCGGCTTCGCTGCTAAATTTGGGACTTTTTTTATTTTCACACTATTCTGAAGCGAAAGATTTTTAGAGTATCGTTTTGTGTCCGATCATACTTATATTACAGAAGCCGTAATTAATTTACTGTATCTTTATGCATTACAATTTTATTTTGTAGAAGTTTTAAATTGTGAGTTCGTAGCGGGATGATAAAAAAAGGAAAAGAGGCCGAAACTTTTCGGAATCGACCAATTTTGTAGCAGGGGAGACTCTCAAGAGAATCCCAGCAAATTGTTCGAAAAGATATTCACCGTTCCTATCGCTGACTTTAGCCGCAAGTTCAAAAAGTTAAAGCAACAATCGTAACCGTAACAGAATCGTAACTGCGACAAGTTCTTGCGTTCGTGAGAATTGTAAGTCTGAGTTGCCATTACGATTTTTTTATAGACAATCATTTCGTAACGGTACAATCCGAAGTTAAAATAGTATCAGTTTTCTTTGTTGTAGTGCTTTCAATGGGGGATAAATCAATAACTTGATTTTGATGCAAAGAGTTAGTACAAACTAATAAGTGACTCTACATTTGTTGACATTGTTACCGCGAAATATAAAACGAAGTTACACTTTTCCGTTGTAAGGATATTGGTACATGGAAGACCTCTACTGAGAAGTCTCGCGTGCCGCTTTTCTCCACTATAGAGGGAAAATGGGTTAGCTCAGATCTTGGTTCAATCATACGTTTTTCAGCGCTCATTAATTAAAGTCATCACACATTCATGATAAAACTTCTTGTCATTCACTTAGAGATCCAATGCGTATCTGCCTCGTAGCGGAATCCTATCCACCGGCACTTGGCGGCGTTGAATTTGCGCTTCAGAAGCTTGTAGAGGGATTCATTGCAAATGGTCACGAGGTCAAGGTTGTCTCGTCCAGCTGGCAGAGGCATGCTCCCAGCGTTGAAAAACGCGATGCGTTGACGGTTATTCGAGTTTACACTCTTCCTTTCTTCAAAAGATTCTGGTTCATGCTTTTCTCTCTACCCAGTGTTGTCCGGGCCGCCCAATGGGCTGATGTCGTTCAGGGGAGCACATTTGCAGGTGGTCCACCGGCATTTTTCGGAGCGATGCTTATGGGTAAGAAGAAAGCATTGATTGTTCACGAAGTTCTTGGTAAAAAATGGTTTCTGTTTGAGCCGAATCTGATTCGCTCGTTGTTCTATTATTTGACTGAGCGAATAATCGTTGGTCTTCCTTTTGATCGTTTTATTGCGGTCTCTGAGTACACGAAGAAGTCACTGCAGTCCATAGGCGTATCCGAGAAGAAGATCCACGTTATTTATCATGGTGATTCGAAGCTTGATAACCCAGCTCTATCAAAGGAGGAAGTCCGCAAACAACTATGTTTCGATAAAGAAGATTTCGTGTTTCTCTCGTTTGGCCGAACAGGCGTCACCAAAGGCTTCGAGTATTTCGCAGAGGCAATTCCGGAAATCTCGAGACAAATACCAAAAGCACGGTTTGTATTTATCTTTTCTAGTTACGACAATCGCATGTGGACTCGTATACAGAAGAATGTCTCTTCGATTCCCGTTCATATGTGCAAACTCATTCCTCCTCTCACGCGTGAGATGCTCGCAGCCTATGTTTCTGCAGCAGATTGTGTTGTCATTCCGTCGCTCTCTGAGGGCTTCGGTTTTTGTGCGCGCGAGGCATGCAATGCAAACAAGATTGTGGTTGCAACAAAGGCAGGTTCGCTCCCAGAAGTAATTTCAGGCGATCACGTCTTTGTAGATGCAGGATCGTCTCAGGCTCTTGTTGAGGGGTGCGTGAAAGCGTATAGAGGAGAAGTGATGCATATTCCATTAAGAGAGTTTAGATGGGAAAAAGCTGTACAGCTATATATAAAACTTTATGAAGAGATTCTTATGTCATGAACGAAAGCACTCCAAAGCAACAAGATAAGATAATTGTTAATGCACGTTTCCTAACGCATCGCATCACAGGACTCGAACGGTATGCGGTAGAGATCTCACGACAATTGAAAAAGATTCGGCCATCGCTCACCTTTGTTGCACCAAAAGATATTATGCACCAATCTCTTGCTGAAGAATTAGGTGTCGAATGTTTTGGAATGTTAACAGGTCATCTTTGGGAACAGATCGAGTTTCCTCTATTTCTTCGCCGCAAGAACAATCCATTGCTGATCAACTTGGTGAACACAGGGCCAATGTGGTATCGAAATCAAATTACCGTAATACATGATTTAGCATTCTTAAGGAATCCGGAATGGTTCTCCCGCAGTGCTGCGATGTGGTTTAAGTTTTTAGTTCTCCGTGTAATTAATACTTCCTCTGTTGTAATAGCTCAAAGCGCTTTTACGAAAAGTGAAATTATTGGATTGCTAGAAGTTCCGGAAAAGAAAATTCGCATTGTATATCCAGGAATTTCGGAGATATTTATTTCACGAAGAAAACCAGGAGAAAAAAAGGGGACAGGTAAAACGATACTCGCAGTTTCTACTTTGGAACTAAGGAAGAATCTGAAACACCTTATCGAAGGATTTAAAATCGCAGGGTTGAAGGATGCAGAACTTGTCGTTGTGGGAGGGGACAATTCATTGGTATTTGGTAAGAGTGGATTAAAGAAAAAATACATGAGTGATCCAACCGTAAAGTTCTTAGGATATGTTTCCGATGCACAACTTACAGACCTGTACCATCAGGCGGACATTTTCGCGTCCGTTTCGCTGTACGAGGGGTTTGGTTTTCCTCCATTGGAAGCTCTTGCCAGCGGGTGCCGGGTGCTTGTCTCCGACATTCCAACTCATCGTGAGACTTTAGGGGATTGCGCAATGTTCGTCAATCCTTTAGATTCGGTAGACATAGCTCAGAAGTTGATACTTCTTCTCGCGTCGAGCGCTGTACCCCAGAATACCGAAATCGAAAAGATGCTCTTGAAATTTAGTTGGCGGCGGGCGGCAGAAGACCTCTTGAGGATTGCCGAGACAACTCTCCATATCGATTAATCACTCTCTTATCTTCAAAACGTAGAAGATTTCCAGTTAAATATGTGTTATAGGTTTTCAAAATGGTTATTTCAACTCTCCGGAACGATTTGTATATTTACCGTTAAACCTATAATAATGATTTACTAAAATGGTTCTCTGGCTTACAGGTTTATCTGGATCAGGAAAGACGGCGCTTGCTGATCTATTGCACAAGTACCTATCAGGCAAGGGTTTGAGTGTAGATCACCTCGATGGCGACATGTTGCGATCGTTGTTTCCCAACACAGGATTCTCGAAAGAAGAGAGAAACCGCCATGTACAAAGGGCAGGGGAGCTTGCAGCAAAGCTGGAGAAGGATGGAAAAATCGTCATTGCATCGTTGATTTCACCGTACCGTGATTCACGTTTATATGTTCGATCCATTTGTTCACAGTTTGTCGAAATCTATGTGAAAGCATCGCTCCAGACCTGCGAAGCAAGAGATCCTAAGGAGCTTTATAAGAAAGCCCGCAATGGTGAGATTAAAAACTTCACAGGCATTGATGATCCCTATGAAGAGCCTGAGCAGCCCGAGATCATAATCGATACGAATCATCAGACACTAGAACAATCATTCGATACCTTAAAAAAGTTTGTCGAACGAAGGCTTTATCAATCTGAAAAAAGATGAACTGAAGAGTATGATATATCTCACTAAACAATTAAAGCTTCAAACATGGGGGTTCTTGTGACAATAGAAGTGTTTCTAATCATACTGGCGCTTGCATTTGTAATCGAAATGGTTAATGCTTCTCTTGGCATGGGGTGGGGAACTATCTTTACACCAATCCTCATCTTGATTGGTTTTCCTGCAGTCGTGGCTGTTCCCGCAGTTCTTCTTTCTCAGGGATTGGGAAGTATCGCTGCGTCTGTTTTCCATACAAAATTTGAAAACGCTTCATTTGAGTCAGGTTCGATTGAACTGAAAACGGCTGCTATCATTGGAAGCTTTGGCGTTATTGCCTCTTTGTTGGCGGCTCTTCTTGCTGTCAATATCAGCAAAACAGTTCTTAACACGTACATCGGAATTCTTGTTCTCCTCATGGGTGTCGTTATACTCATGAACAAACAGTTTAAGTTCTCCTGGAAGAAAATCATCGGCATCAGTCTTCTGAGCGCGTTTAACAAAGGAATTTCAGGGGGAGGATTTGGACCCGTTGTAACAGGAGGACAAATTATGGCAGGACAGGAGCAGAAGAAAGCGATCGCTATTACTCTTTTTTCCGAGATTCCGATTTGTCTTGTTGGTTTCTTTACATATCTTGTGGCGCGTGCGGTCAAGGAGGTTCCCGGTTCTGTGTTTGACCAACAAGCTGGAAGTTTTGTAACAAGCATGTTCTCCGAAAAGATTTTCGCTTGGGAACTTTGCCTGGCACTTGTTGCTGGCGCTTTCATTGCTGCACCTTTCGGAGCCTTAGCGACAAAAGTACTTCGTTCAAACATCGTCCGAAAAGCGGTAGGTGTGTTGATCGTCGTTCTGGGTGCTTGGACGCTTATAAAGACATATGCGTAAAAAAGGAATTAAGAAAACAGGATCCAGAATCCACAATATGGATTTAGGATTCTAGATGATAAAAATAAGGAAAAAGAATTTAGAAGAGGACCCAACTTCTTACGTGTGCTTGATTTACTACTTACCCCTTTTCTCTTCTGATTCTTGATTCTGGACTATCATAATGGACCATCTCGATCAACTTCAAGATACAAGCATCCACATACTGCGCGAGGCGTATGCGAATTTTAAAAACCTCGGTATGCTCTGGTCAATTGGCAAGGACAGCACAGTGCTCCTCTGGTTGGCTCGTAAAGCGTTCTTTGGTCATGTTCCTTTTACGCTGATTCACATCGATACGAGTTACAAAATTCCGGAAATGATTCAGTACCGAGACCGCCTTGTAGAAAAGCTCGGGCTGAATTTGCTTTATGGCATAAACGAAGAAGCGTTGAAGAAAAAGCAAACCTTCCCAGATGGCAAAGCAGATCATCTCGCCTGCTGTAAGATCCTTAAGACGGACGCTCTGGTCAATACGATCAACGGTACTTGGGTCAGATATCGCTTTAACCATACGACAAAGAAATATGAACCCGAAAAGGACGGCGAGCCGTTCGATGGAATTATCGCCGGTGCGAGAGCCGACGAAGAGGGTTCTCGTTCGAAAGAGCGATACTTTTCATCGCGCGATAAAGATAGTCAATGGGATATTGCCGATCAGCCGCCTGAATTCTGGAATTTTTATAAAACCGATTTCGCCCCCGGCACGCACGTCCGCATCCATCCGCTGCTCGACTGGACAGAGCTGAATATTTGGGAATATATCAAAAGAGAAAAGATTCCAACTGTCTCACTCTACTATAACCAAGGAAATGGCAAACGCTACCGTTCGCTTGGCTGTTATCCATGTACGTTTCCGATAGATTCTCATGCCAGAAATGTGGATGAAATCATCGAGGAATTAAAGAGCGGTCAATTAAAAAACATCGCAGAACGCAGCGGGAGAGCGCAAGATAAAGAGGATCAAGGAGGGTTGGAAACGTTACGGAGAAATGGGTATATGTAAGGTTGAGAAAAAAGTTAAAAGGAAAAGGGAAAAAGATAAAAGGAAAAAAGAGGGAGGGCAAAGTGAATGATCTTGTAGAAAGGATATTTGTTTTTTCTACTGATGTGATAAAATTTCTAAGAACTGTCCCGAACAATGTTGAGACCAACGTGCTAAAGTATCAGTTGATAAAATCGGCAACATCTGTTGGGGCGAATTATGAAGAGGCGCAGGCAGGGATTTCGCGGAGAGAATTTAAAGCAAAGGTTAGTATTGCTCTCAAGGAAGCGCGTGAAGCAAATTACTGGATAAGAATTTTTGTAGAAATTGGATTGTCGAAAGAAAAAGAAATTAATCGCTTATTAAAAGAATCGGAGGAATTAAAATCTATTTTAGGATCGATAGTCTCAAAAATGCATAAAACCATCAATCAATAATAGTTCTATTAATCTTTTATCTTTAAACTTTTATTTTTTATCTTGACCAACAACCATCTCAATATTGTAGTTGCCGGACACGTTGACCACGGCAAATCGACTATCATCGGCCGCCTGCTTGTCGATACGAATTCCCTGCCTGATGGGAAGCTCGATCAAATAAAAGCCATGTGCGAACGAAATTCCAAACCATTCGAATATGCTTTCCTAATCGATGCACTCAAAGACGAGCGCACGCAGGGCATTACTATCGATAGTGCGCGCGTGTTTTTCAAAACTGTCAAGCGGCACTATATTATTATCGACGCACCGGGGCATATCGAGTTTTTGAAAAATATGGTCACAGGAGCTTCTCGTGCTGATGCGGCACTTCTGGTGATCGATGCATCCGAGGGTGTCAGGGAAAATTCGCGCCGCCATGGGTATATGCTTTCAATGCTCGGGATTCGGCAGATCGCTGTTGTCGTCAACAAAATGGATCTCGTTGAATATCGCAAAGATGTATTTAACGCTATCGTGAAGGAATATTCGAAATTTCTTAAATCGTTGGGAATTCACTCTGCCTGCTTCATTCCTGTCAGCGGCCTCAAGGGAGACAATATTGCATCGAGAAGCGATTCGATGAAATGGTACACAGGTGCAACGATACTCGATGTTCTCGATGGATTTGAAAATGCAACGCCGCAGCCCGATCGCCCGTTGCGCATGCCGGTACAGGATGTTTATAAATTTACACGCTACAATGATACGCGCAGGATTATTGCAGGCACGATCACATCGGGCTCCCTTCGGCCTGATGATGAGGTCATCTTTTATCCTTCTGGGAAAAAGAGCAGAATAAAAACGATTGAAACGTTTAACACTCCGGTTCCTCCAATCGTGACGGCCGGTTCTGCAACCGGTGTTACTCTGCAAGAGCAAATATTTGTCACACGAGGTGAAATTGTGACAAAAGCCGAAGAGCAGCGGCCAAACGTTACATCGAGAATGAGGGTAACTCTGTTCTGGATGGCAAAGCAGCCCATGGTCATCGGCAAACAATACATTCTCAAACTCGCCTCAGCAAGCGTACCGGTGCAAATTGAGGAGGTGACGAAGATTATCGATGCATCCGATTTGAGTGTGCTTCATCAACAAAAAAAAATTGAACGCCATCAGGTTGCAGAGTGCATTCTCTCGCTATCGAGGGCTATCGCATTCGATTGTGCAAAAGAGGATGCAGCGATGGGGCGGTTTGTCATTGTCGATGAATATGAAATCGCCGGCGGAGGAATTATTCTTGAAGCACTTGAAGATGAACAGCAATTTGTGCGCGAGAAGGTTCTTACGCGCAATATCAAATGGGAGAAAAGTACTATCCCTGCTGAAGAGCGCGCAGAGAGATTTAGACAAAAGCCTGCGCTCGTCATCATCACCGGAGAAAAGGATAGCGGTAAGAAACCACTGGCAAAGATGCTTGAATCAGAGCTTCTTTCTCAAGGAAATTTTGCATACTTTTTAGGAATTGGAAACATTTTGTACGGCGTCGACGCAGACATCAGTGGGAAAATAAATAACCGATCTGAACATGTGCGAAGACTTGCCGAGGTGGCGCATATCATGCTTGATGCCGGATCAATTTTGATCGTGACAGCAATCGAGCTTCAGCAAGAGGAATTGGATATCATACAAACGACGGTCACACCGGATCAAATCATGACTATTTGGGTCGGCAGAGCAGGGCACGAAAAATTAGATACCGATCTGAATATACCTGAAAAGGAAAATATTGAGTTTTCCGTGTGCCAGCTGAAAGCGTTACTAATGCAAAAGGGAATCATAAAAACCGTTGAGTAATTGATACATTAGGAATTTATTCCGATAATTATTGAGAGACTATCGTTGATGGACAACCAAGAAGCACAAACAATTGAACAGACATTACCGTATAAACAGACGAGGCAGCAACAAAAAGCATCTTTTATTACAAAAGCAATACACTATCGAGATATCGTTCGCGAGTTTGCTGTTGCCGATTTTCGTTTAAGGTACCATGATTCACTCCTCGGCTATGTCTGGTTTCTTCTTAGTCCGATACTGATGTTCGGCGTTTACTATTTTGTGTTTACCGAAGTGATTTATATCGGTGTACCGAACTATGCGCTCTATCTCATCCTTGGAATCATCAGTTACAATTTTTTTCAAGACTGCACCTTCAGCGCTATGTACAGTTTGATGTCTAAAGCCTCGCTTATTAAAAAGGTGAATTTCCCGCGGTATCTCATCGTATTCGCGTCTTCTATGACAGGTACGTTTTCTCTTTTTGTAAATCTTGGGCTTGTGCTGATCGCTGTATTGATCTCAAGGGGTGTGCCACCATTGCTTTGGCTTTTCCCGATACCACTGATCTGTTTATTCCTTTTCTCAACGGGGGCGGGATTTATTCTTGCCGCGTTATATGTGCGTTTTCGCGACCTGAGCCAGATATGGAATGTGCTCGTTCTTGCTCTTTTTTGGCTCACGCCGGTTGTGTACAACGTCACCGCTCTGCCGGAATCGACTCAGATCATCGTCTTCCTGAATCCGCTTGCAAGAATATTTATGATGTTTCGTCACTACCTGTTATACGATTTTTTTGACCTGCGCTTTTTGATGATAACGATTGGCGCTTCGCTGTTTGTTTTTATTTTGGGATTTGTCATATTTCGGCGCTGGCAGGACCAGATTGCCGAGCTCCTGTAGAAAGACTATGATTAAACTTGAAGGTGTTTCAAAAGTTTTTCGGTTGCCTCATGAGAGAAAACGGACTCTTTTTCACTGGGCAACATCCATCCTTGGGAAGCGATACAATTATGAGCCGCTTTATGCTCTGCGTCATATCGACTTGCATGTCAAAGATGGCGAGTTCCTCGGTGTCATCGGAAAAAATGGCTCCGGTAAATCGACATTGCTGAAAATCATTTCCGGTATTTACCCCCCCAGCAAAGGGAAGGTGCAAGTCAGCACCGAGGTATTTCCCATGCTTGAGCTTGGAGTCGGTTTTCAACCGGAGTTCTCGGTAAAAGAGAATATCTTTCTCTACGGTACAGTACTCGGCTTCACTCGAAAAGAACTGAACAAGATATTTGACTCTATTATAGAGTATGCGGAGCTTGAGAGATTTGTCGATGCAAAACTCGGAACACTTTCATTGGGTATGATGCTTCGCCTGGGATTTGCTGTTGCCATCCAGTCGAAAGCTTCGATCTTTCTGGTTGATGAAGTGTTGGCAGTGGGAGATAAAGAATTTAAACAACGGTGCGAAGACCAGTTTAAAAAGTTCAAGCAAGATGGGCGAACAGTGCTGTATGTAAGCCATGACCTCAATCAAATTCAGAGATTTTGCGATAGGATTATAGTCTTTGAAAATGGAAGTATCGTAAATGAAGGTCAGCCAGAGAAAATGATTGAGTTCTACACGCATTCAGTAAGTTGATAATTAGTAGGCGCTGCTTGATCGCTCGATTTGTGAAAGTAAAAGAATTCACTCGATTTTGAAAATGAAATTTTCAAAAAAGAAAATATATATTGTCTTGAATCCCCGTTCCAGGAATACGTTGGTAAGGCTATTACTCGAATACTCATTGTGATACAAGACTAATGCAGTCTATAAAGAGATGGAGAAGGATGTTATTAAGAAAGTAATCAATATTAATCGACATTTTCTCTTCACACCTTCTGTTCATATTATTTAAACGCACGAATATTCTCTCAAGGGTTTCGACCCTGTGATTTATACACCTCGCGACGAGAGAGATTCCAGTGCCCTGTACTAGTATTGGATGAAGGAGTTCAAAAGGAGCACAACATCCACATTTATCGAATTTAAATTTTATTAAAAATGTTAGTGATTTTACTCCGGAGTGCGAATGTAGTGAGCCACATCCCGAGAAAATAGAGTTGAATGAATCATCGTTTTTAATTATTACTAGGTACTTGCATGTGGAACATTAATATGTTTGGAATATTTTCAAGCCCCCAAAAATATTGTATTTAAGTAGATTGAATTGTATATACTATTAATGTGATAATGAAATGATTACATCTCAGAAGATATATGCATCGTTCGCACCTTACTATAGGCAATACTCCGAAAACAAGTCAAGGTACGTATGTGCAATCGATCAGTTGGTTCTCATGAACCTTCCGAATCGCTGCGAACGAATACTGGACGTAGGATGCGCAGATGGTGTGCGCGGCCATCACCTATTCACAAATGCCAGAGGTTCGGAGATTTGGATGATGGACAATTGCCAGGAAATGTGCGAACGAGCCAGACAGATCGAGGGAATGTCTGGCGAGCATATTCTGAACTTTGATATCACGCAAGATACACAGAATCACTTACCTAATGACTATTTCGACGTGGTTTGGTGTCTCTGGAATGTGCTTGGCAACATTGCCGAATATCCAAGACGAATAGAAGCTCTTGCCCATATGAAAGAAGTGATGAGGCAAAACGGACGAATTTTCATTGACGTGAACAATCGTTACAACTTAGCTAATTACGGCTGGAAAATACTGACAGAGAATTTATTCAATGATATCATCCGGCCAAATAGAAATAATGGAACTGTAGAATACAAGATTAAAGTTACCGACAACAAGGAAATAGATTCGTACTGTCATTTTTTTAATCCGAAGGAATTGCCGGAGATATTCAAGGAACTAGACCTGAAGGTACTGAAGTCGGTCTACGTTGACTATACAACTGGAGCACTGACACACCAATGGGGGGGACAAATGTTTTACGTTGTGGAAAAATTTTAACTGATACAGATTCTACAACTATGATTGCGAATTCGATCGTCTTGCGCGAAGCTGCAAGATCACAAATTTTTTGGTTCTTGGTCCAAGATTGTTTAGACAGATACTATGGACGTTTAAAAAAATTGAGTAAAAGTAGGCTGGATAATGATTTAGAGCTTGTTTCACGCTGTAAGCAGAATCATACAAGAACATGAACCCATTGGCAATATTTGGAGCTTCGCCGATATTCGATGAACCACTCCACGTTGGGCGTCCCAATATCGGTAATCGGCAGCGTTTCCTTGAACGTGTCAACATCATTATGGACACAAAGCGGCTCGCGAACGATGGACCTTTTGTGCAAGAGTTCGAAAGGCAAATTGCTATGGTTCTGGGAGTCAAACACTGTGTCGCTGCATGCAATGGAACAATTGCGCTGGAGATAGCGGCTCGGGCAGTAGGACTGCATGATGAAGTGATTGTACCGTCTTTCACCTTCGTTGCGACAGCGCACGCATTGCAGTGGCAAAGAATTGTGCCTGTCTTTTGCGATGTAGACCCGCAGACGCATTGTATCGATCCATCCCAAGTAGAAGAAAAAATCACTCCGCGAACGAGCGGCATTATTGGCGTGCATCTTTGGGGAAGGCCCTGCGAGATAGATGCTCTCACGGAAATCGCGCGACGTCACGGCCTCAAGCTGATATTTGATGCTTCTCAAGCCTTTGGTTCCTCTTACAAGGGCAACATGATCGGTGGTTTCGGTGAGGCAGAGGTTTTGAGTTTCCACGCAACCAAGTTTGTTAGTAGTGGAGAAGGCGGGGCGGTCGTTACAAATAGTGATGAGATTGCTCGGGAATTGCGATTATTAAAGAACTTCGGATTTTCTAATTACGATAGTGTAGATTCTATAGGAACCAATGGCAAAATGAGCGAGATCTCTGCGGCTTTTGGTCTCTCATCACTGGAATGCTTGGAAGAATTCATTGCCGCAAACCTTCATAATTACAAGCTATATCGAGAAGAACTCCGGAATTCACGTGGTATCCAAGTCATAGCGTATGATGAAACGGAAAAATCTAACTTCCAGTATGTCGTTATCGAAATTGACGAAGGTGTGGTTCCTATCACTCGAGATCAGTTCCTGGATATTCTCTGGGCGGAGAATATTCTAGCTCGACGCTACTTCTATCCTGGTATCCACCACATGGAGCCGTACCATTCTGATCCGCGGTACTCTCAAGTGGTGCTGCGTGAAACCGATGCATTATCGAAGCGAGTGCTTTGTCTGCCCACGGGCACCGCGGTTGAAGAGGGAGCAGTCAAGAAGGTGTGCTCGGTCATCAGGTACGTGATTGAGAATGCCGATTATATAAGGACTAATTGGGATAAGAGGAAAATTCATGCATATCCGGGCTTCGCAAGTAGTGAATCCTAAGAGAACACCCAGAATCAGCGTTGTCATGCTTTCATACAATTTCGAGAAGTATCTTAGACAGTGTATTGAAAGTGTCTTGGCTCAAACGCTTGCTCCCTTCGAGATCATTATATGCGACGATCACTCGACTGACAATTCTTGGAACATTATTAAGGAGTACCAGAAGCTCTTTCCCGAGTTGCTGCATTGTCACAGGCACAAGAAAAACATTGGGATGACTAAGAATCTGATCTACGCTTTTAATGCCGCTCGAGGTGAACTGGTTACTCATATCGATGGTGATGATCGATGGCTGTCAGGTAAGCTGGAAAAGGAGTGGGTAGCACTACAAAAAAATCCGACAGCTAGAATCGCTTACTCGAATGTATACATGATCGACGACCAAGGAGAACGAACGGGCATCTGGTTTGATGGGACAGGTCACGTGCCACCGAGCGGGGACATTTTTTCGAAAATCTGGTCTTGGAGCTGTTTCCCTGACCCTGGCTATGTGTATCGTAATGAATTGATGTATCGATCGGATTATCAAGAGCTCAATTATGCAGAAGATATCGATTTGTTCTTGGATTTGGATTTCCAGATTCGTGCCACTGCTGGGCGGCAAGTTGTCTACTCTGGAGAAGCTTTGGTGGAGTGGCGGGTTCATAGTGGGGGTGTCCACAACAAACCGCTCGAATATGTGTTCAAGGATATGCTTTTAGTGTATCTGAAAAACCTCCCCCTCATCGCCAATCGATCGAAGAAGGATATAAAAGAAATCAGACAGGGCATCATTGAACGTATGTTCGGCATTGTTGCACCTATCCAGACGGCAAGTGTTGAGAGGCTTCAACTCATTGAGCGGCTGGATGCAGAATGTAAACAAATACTTCATGCGGCCGAAAAAAGGTTGACCGTCATTCACCGCCTGGAAGAGGAGATTGTCAAACTGCGAAGTCAGAACACCGATCAGCAGAGAATCAGTGACGAAATGCTTGCAGCAATTAATGAACTAAAGCGTGTAACGGATGCAAAGAAGGATGGAAATTAGCCAATTGCCAGTGATACCATCGCGAAAAACCGATACGCGAATATTTCTGAAACGGTACCAGCCGGATAATGATGCAAGAATCAAAGAATAGGAATTACAAAGGTAAATCGTGTGTTCAGTGCAATTGATGCTTTGAAAATATTTCTCCCGCTGGATCCATCGTTGGTCGATATAGGCGCAGCGAAGGGAGACTTTACTTCAAGTTTCCTCGAAGCTTTCCCTGGGGCACAGGCAGTGCTTTTTGAGCCGACTGGTAAATCCGTTGTCGCCTTGCAAGAACGATTTCGCGAGAACACTCGGATTCAGATTCTTAGCCATGCCATCGGAAATGCTCAAGGGACAGCAACGCTATACTCCTATGAGCAGTCCGAGAACAACAGTCTCCTTAATTCGCTCGTTCAAGATGCTGAAGTTTTACAAAATAGTGTCAAGGTTGAGACACTCGATGACTGTCTGGCACAGTCGGGTATGCTGTCTAAGGTTGACATGATCAAGATCGATACGCAGGGAACCGATCTAAAGGTTATACAAGGAGCCCGCAAAACAATTGAGAGATTTCATCCTCTCATCCTGGCTGAAGCGATCTTTGTTCCACTCTACGACGGCCAGGATTCGTACTATGGTATTCTTGATTTCATGCGTCAATTGGAGTACCATCTTGCGGGAATCTTCGAGATGCACTGCAGGCAGGATGGACTGTTGGCATTTGCTGATTTGCTTTTCCTGCCCGAACAAATATATTTGCAGTTCTGCAGCAGCCAGACATTTGGGCATTTTGTTTCTGTGGATGCCAAGTATTTGAAGGAGCAAAACCGAACGCTTGAACAAGTTTGTGAGGAGCGTTTGAATCTGATTGAGCAGCTCCAGATGACAGCCGACGAGCGGCTTAAATTGATCAACGAACTTTCAAAGATTGCGGGGGAAAGACTCACCGTGATCCAAACAATGGATGCTGAAGTGAAAAAGCTCAAAGGGACAGAATAAACCCATGGGAGCAGTGACATTCTCGATCGATATCGAACTGATCACAGAATTGAAAAAGAATCTCCCACTTGCCACATTCGTGGAGACTGGAACTTTTGAAGGCGATACAATCGAATTGGTTATGCCGTACTTTGAAACGATTCACTCTATTGAGCTTTCCGAAGAATATTATCGCAAGGTAGTGGAGAGATTCAGGGCATCTTCGAAGGTCCACCTTCATCATGGGCATTCAGCGGATGTTCTTCGCAAGATGAAATCGGAGCTTGCCGGTACGTCAATTCTTTATTGGCTGGACGCGCATTGGTGTGTTGCTGATAAGACAGCGGGGGGAGCTTCCCAATGTCCACTCCTCGAGGAACTCGACGCAATCGGGGATCTCAATCCGCAAAGTCTAATCTTGATTGATGATGCAAGATTGTTCCTTTGTCCGCCTCCATATCCTCATGAGATCGACCATTGGCCGCGCTTTCAATCGGTTTTTCAGAAACTCTCTTCCTTAAGCAGCGAACACGAAATTGTCGTCGCTAATGATTTAATTATTTTTTTCCCTGCAAGGATTCGACAAGTCGTTGAGAGTTACACATACGAGCATTCGATCAACTGGCTGACGGTGCTCGATAAGTCACGCGACTACGACATCTTGCTGAAACATCTTAAAGAAAAAGAAAAAGAGCTCGAGGCGTCAGTCGAGAAGGAACGGATGATCGACTCCCTGCATCTGGTTGCGAAGGAACGTGTTCGGGCACTTCAAGAGAAGGAAGAAGAAATCAGGGCGATTCAGAGAGTTGCGACGGAACGTGTTCGGGCACTTCAAGAAAAAGAACAAATGATTGAAGACCTTTCTAGTGTTGTTGAGCAACGGCTTCTCGAGATACATAAATCGTCAGTCTCACTGAAAGAAAAAGAACAAATGATTATAAATCTAAAAAAGATTGCAGATGAGCGAGAACATATGCTCCATGAGCTGGAATCCTTGATTAAGGAGAAGCAGAAAGAAATCGGAAAGTGGACTGGCCTCATCCACGAGATGGAACAAAATTTGGGATATAAATTGACGATGAAATTGCATAAATTGATAAATAGAAAATAATGCAAATTGTCGGCATTAAACTATTTGGGATTCCCGCTTATGCCAAAGGCATGCCTTCGGCACAATCCGCATGGTAAGGATCGGCAGTGTGATATTGCGACGAAGGAAAAGAAAATCGCAGAAGCGATAAAGAGGAATTGAATGGAACATGTATCATGATAGTTTGGCTTGCATCTTTTCCGCGGTCAGGTAATACATTCCTTCGGACAATACTCTTCAAAGCATTTGGACTGCGATCATTTTCCTTCTATCCGGCTAAAGTTGCAGAGAGAGTGACGGCGGTCATTGGACATAGAGAATCAAATGGACCACTCGACCTCCGGGCTCTTTCAATTGCCCCAGACCTGGCACTTATCAAGACTCATGAACTGCCAATAGATAACAACAAGGCGATTTATATACTACGTGATGGCAGAGCAGCGCTGGCATCATACTATTACTTTCATAAAAATGTTCTTCACATCGATGTACGACTGCAGGATCTTATTGCAGGCACAAAAGGTGCAGGTCTTTGGAGTACTCACGTTAATGCCTGGTATCCGGATGGCAGTTCCGAGACCCTTTTGTTGAGATTTGAGGAAGTGACAGCTGAACCGCAGCGTGCAATAGAAATAATTTCTAAATTTCTGGAAATTGATCCGATTTCTCTTGATGTCCCGAGTTTTAAGCAACTGCATAATCTTGCGCCGGTTTTTTTCAAAGTCGGAAATGATAATTCCTGGGCATCTGCATTCACCGAAAATGATCTTGCACTGTTCGAACGCCTCAATGGTGATGCTATGCGGCGTTTCGGATATTTTCATTAGTTGTATTGTCAGGTCGAGAGTCCTGAGAGAGTAAATATCAGACATAGTATAAATGAAGATTGATCAGAACACGCACAAAATTTGAATGGATAAGAAAGCATATATAGTATCCTATCCACGATCAGGAAATACATTGGTTCGTTTGTTGCTTGAGTATTCTCTCGGTTACAGAACCGAAAATATATATAGTATTAAACGACCTGTTATATCCGAGGTTACTAACAGGGACAGTCATATAATAGGGTCTCAAAGTAGGCAGATTGTGAAGACTCACAGTTTCTATCTTGAAGAAAATGACCCAGTGATCTATGTTGTGCGAGATGGCAGAGATGCTACAATTTCTTATTGGCACTTTTTGCATAAACGCACTGGATCGGGAGAAGTTTCGTTTTCTGAATTTCTTAGAAATCTATACAATACCGGTGATTGGTGGGCAAATCATGTCTATCAATGGATAGTTGAAGATCAGCGTGAACAGAAACTCATTGTTCGTTTTGAAGATCTTGTAAGTAATCAGAGTAAAGAATTAGATCGAATGTTGAATTTCCTCGAAGTTCAACCTGTTTGTAAATATTCCGAATTCTCTTCGTTGGTGAATTTTTCTTTCTTGAATGAAAAAGTTCCGAATTTCTTCCGCAGTGGAAAGGTAGGTCAATGGAAAGAAGAATTCACAGATGAAGATCTAAAATTCTTCATAGAACGGGATAATAAAATGTTAGTACGATTAGGTTATCTCGAGACGCAACAAAATGATTCACAGGAAAAATACTCTAAAACTGAACTTGATCACGAAAATAAACTCGGTTGGAAACGAAGGTATGCTTTTTTAGAAAAAGAATTAGTTGCCAAAGATCAACAGATTGAATACCTATCCCAGGAATTAGAACTTCGACTTCAACATTTAAATGAGAAGGAGCAAGAAATTCATAGATTAAAAGATGCAGCTGAACAACGTCTGCAGATTATAAAAGAGAAAGAACATGAGAATGAACTTTTGAGATCACAAATTCAATCTCAACTGTAGAAAAACTTTTTGAATTCAAAATAGAAATGAATTGACATGTCTCCGATACAAGTGAGAAAATAATAAGATAATTTTGTCATTGTACTCTGAGTGAATAGATAATGAGTAGGACGGATGCAGTAATAATTACAGGAATGCATAGATCTGGAACCTCTCTGTTGGCAAATATCTTGCAAGAGGCGGGTGTAGATCTCGGAACAGAATTGCTTGGTCCACTCCCTGGTAATCCACGAGGTCATTATGAAGATCTTAAATTCCTTCATTTCATGGATGAGATTGTGCAGCGTAAGGGATTGGGTATACTTCTAGAAGAAGAAAATCAAATATCGACACTACAGCCGAACGAAATTGAGTACGCTCGCCAATTGATAAATAAGCGTCATAACGTTCCTATTTGGGGTTGGAAAGATCCGCGGACTTGTTTGTATTTGGATTTATGGGAAAAACTCTTACCTGAAGCAAAACACATATTCATATATCGACATCCTCTTGAAGTCGCAACTTCGCTTATTCGACGGGGAACAGATATACAAATTCTTTTGGATCCTATCAGAGGTATCCGATCTTGGATATTGCATAATAAATTTATATTAAAATTCTATCAGGGACATAAAGAGTCCTGTTTTCTTTTGCATGTTTCCAACCTCGGGATTAACGTAAATAGTACTATAACTTCAATATCGAAAAAATTGGATATTCTCTTACAAACAAAACATTTAGGGAAGAATTATTCTACAAATGAACTGCATTTATTGAATCCTGTCAATAATAAACTTTTTTTATCTGCATTGGACCCAGATGCCGATATGTTGTACTCTTCGATGGAACAAGAAGCAGATTTACCTGATGTTTCCGAAACGGAAGAAAATTCTGAGACATTACAAGTTGTTCAAACATTTGCAGATATGTTGAACCTTATTGATCCCGTTCAGAAAACTAAATCATTCTGTTCTGCAATATTTTTGGCATGGTTGAATGTAGTAGAACCTAAGGTGGCTACGATGATGACATCCAATAGAAATAACATATTAGCATGAAATGATAGCTAACAGTATTGATAAGATTGAGGAAACAATATTTGTGAAAGGATGTCAATCCACATGACCATAATAATCGTTATTTGGAAAGAATAATATCCTTTGAAAGTCGTCCAAATAAATACATATGAGAATCAGGGTGGTGCAGCGAGAGCAGCACATCGGCTTCATGAGGGACTGGTAGCGCAGAACGTGGATTCTTCTATGCTTGTCCTGAAGAAGTACTCCAGTGACAATTCGGTGGAACAGGTTGTTATTTCCCCTGCGGTATCACAGTCTGACGAGGAAAAACTTTTAACACAAAGTGTCCAGGAATATTACATCAACAAGAAAAGGACGACAATAAGCAATACCTTTTTTTCTCTTGGTTATCCAGGTTATGCCATCGATAATCTCGAATCAGTACGAAATGCTGACATCATCAACCTTCATTGGATCCTCTCATATCAATCTCCATCGACGCTTTCCAGATTATTTGCTTTGAATAAACCGATCGTTTGGACGTTCCACGATTTTTGGCCAATGACAGGTGGTTGTCATTTCCCCGCCGGTTGCCTGAAGTATAGACAGGATTGCAGCGTATGTCATCTCCTTGAAAATGATGGTGAGGAATTGCCCAAAAGGTTGCTTCAGGATAAAAAAGATATTTTCCGCAGGTCGCCACTGACGATTGTCTGTCCGAGCCGGTGGCTGGCAGCTGCAGCGCAGTCGAGCGCAGTCTTTCGTGATTTTAGGGTCGAGACTATACCATATTCCCTTGATACAAATTTTTATGACACACGCTTCAGAGATACAGCAAAAGCACATCTTGGGATATCTCCTAAAACAGTAGTTCTCATGTTTGTTGCTGATAATATTGAGGAGAAGCGGAAGGGATGGTCGGAGCTTCAACAGGTTATTTTATTATGTGTCGCCGACGAAAGGCTGCGAGCAAGACAGAATGATCCACCGATGGTGTTGGCCGTCGCCGGCAGCACATCGAAGGCTATTCAACAGCTCGAAATCCCGGTTGTCTCACTGGGATATCTGGACACAGAACAGAAAATGCGTATGGCATATTCTGCGGCAGATATTTTTATTCTCCCGTCTCTCGAGGACAATCTCCCTAACACTCTTTTGGAAGCGATGAGTTGTGGCGTAGTTCCGGTGACATTTGATGTCGGAGGAATACCGGATGTCGTGCACGACGGCGTCAATGGTATACTTGTAGAGGCTGGAAATTGTACCAAGATGGCTAAGGAGATACTGCGCTTAGCCTTCGATATAAAATTACGTGATGTGCTTGGTGCACAAAGCCGGGCAACGGCGGTAACGGATCACGCGCTTGCAGTTCAAGCAAAACAGTATATTGAGTTGTACAGTGAATTAATTTCGCAACATAGTGAACCACGGAAAGAGAATCTCCGCCGAGGAGGGAAATCCTCTGAATCAAAAACCTTGCTCCGTACAAAACGCTATGAGACTTTCAATGTCCCCGTGGACACAACATTCAGTTCGGATTTAGCGAAAGTGTTCAAACGTATTGTCGCCATGCGAACCGTGAGACCTGAACACGGATTTCATCCTGCAGAGAGTGCGCCTCATATTAGTCATTGTGACTTTTCTTATTTCACATACTCAAAGAAATCACATTTTAAATTTTTCAAGCGTCCATTGTTCTACACGGATACAGATCCTGTAAATGCAAATCTGAAATTTTATCAGGATCTCCTGGTGTATAATTTTATTCTTGAAAATATACCAAAAGGTCAGAAGATTCTCGAAATTGGCGGTGGTGATTCGCGAATTATTTCCGCACTTAAAAATCAATACGAGTTCTGGAATATCGATAAACTGGAAGGGGTAGGGAACGGTCCTTTCGCCATCCGCGATATGGAAGGATTCCATTTCGTCAAAGACTACATTGGCGCATTTAATACCTCGCTTCCAGATTCATATTTCGACTTTGTTTTTAGTATCTCGGTACTCGAACATGTCGATCAAAAGAAAGAAGTGTATGAGAGCGTGATTTCCGATATCGATCGTGTATTGAAACCAGGCGGATTTTCTCTCCATTGTTTCGATATTGTAATGAAGAACAGTAATGTCTGGTCCAATCAATTTCTGTACTATATGTATGAGCACACTTCCGTACTCAACCCGTCAAAGCAATGGACGGAAGTAATGAACGATGCTGATCTGTACTATATGTCGAGAGAGGCCTATGACCAATACTGGATGTCTGCGACGCATAAATCATATGAAGATTTTGGGAAACCGTTTTCGTACAATATCCTGGTGAGAAAACCGCAGACTCCAATACGCATTCCTACCTCAGGTACAAAAAAAGAAGTTCACCGAAAGACGGTGACAATGAGCCTAACTGATCTTCCGAAGATCACAATCGTTACTCCGTCATTTAACCAGGGAGAATTTCTTGAGGAATGCATAGACTCTGTTCTTTCACAGAACTATCCCAACCTTGAATACATCGTTATGGACGGCGGCAGTACAGATAACTCCAAAAATGTTATAAAGAAATACGCCAAATATTTCTCTTATTGGCAGAGCAAACGCGATAAGGGGCAGTATTATGCCGTTCAGGAGGGATTCCGCAGAAGTTCGGGAGAGATCATGGCGTGGTTAAATTCGGATGATAAGTACCATGCAGGTGCTCTTTGGAGAGTGGCTCAGATTTTCTTTGAGCACAAAAAAGTAGAATGGATTACCGGGCGCCCTACCGCATGGAATTCTTTAGGTCAACTCCTCGTGGTATCAAAGGAATTACCTATTTGGACGCGGCAATCGCTGTGGAGTGAAATGGAAAAGGGGATATTTCTTCAACAGGAAAGTACATTTTGGCGTCGATCACTGTGGCAGAGAGCCGGTGCTCGATTATCTACCGAGTTGAAGCTTGCCGCAGACTTTGAGCTCTGGGTCCGTTTCTTCAGGTATGCACAGCTCTACAGTGTCGACACAATGCTCGGGGGGTATAGAGAACATAAAATTCAGAGGGGCCACACCTATGAGAAGATATATCTTGAGGAGGCGGAAAAAGTTGTTAAAAAGGAGAAAGCTTCCAAACTATCAAAACAGAGGATACCTAAATCTCGTTCAATGATAATTACGCTTGAAGCGGCACTGACGGAACCGGTTTCGAATTCTATACATTCTACCCAGTCGGACAATCAAAAACTTGTCGCTTCGCTTACCGAGCTCGTTGGAACTCAGTTTGAACAATTGAGAGAAAAGGAAAGCCAGCTTCATAAACTCAAGAATGCACTCGATGAACGTCTGAAAACAATACAGACAGGATCGTTTTCGTTAAAAGAGAAAGATGAAGAGAATGCAAGGCTTTCTTCGTCTCTTGAAGAGAGATTGAACGCTATTAAATCGGCTTCGCAATCTTTAAAGGAAAAGCAACGGGAGTTAGTAACGGTCTATGAAGAAGCTGAAAGAAGGGCACTAGAGCTTTCTAAGAAGGAAGCTGAGATCGAGGCAATAAAAAATACCGCAAACGAACGCTTTCGACTTCTTAAAACAATGGAAGGGACTGACCGGCAGCTTAAGGCAAAAGAGAAAGAGATCAACGATCTGAAAGCCGTTGCCAATGAACGGTTGCATCTTCTTAAAGAGATGGAAGGATCTGACCAGCAACTTAAGGAAAAGGAGAAAGAGATACACGATCTGAAAACTGTAGCAGACGAGCGATTACACCTTCTTAAGTCGATGGAAGGGACTGAGCGGCAGCTCAAAGAAAAAGAGAAAGAGATACTCGATCTAAAAGTTGTTGCAGAAGAACGTTCTCGCTTACTCCTCGAGAAAGAAGCAGAGA